>Ga0074046_10000166_pt1 | contig 55062 bp, 56 predicted proteins | sample BogForMeECP23OM3_FD_94441 | JGI IMG/M metagenome (GOLD analysis project Ga0074046, IMG submission 94441) | Bog forest soil microbial communities from Calvert Island, British Columbia, Canada - Bog Forest MetaG ECP23OM3 | ecosystem: Environmental > Terrestrial > Soil > Wetlands ... | reverse complement strand
TCTTCTTGGTTGCCCAGACTACGAAGACGAGTTCTTGGTCGTCCACAAGTGTTCCCCTGACGGGGTACCATTCTTCGGCACAGTGACGGACTTGTATGCCGAGTCCTCGCAGTTCTTTCGCCCGTAGCTCGGTGGAGGAATCTTTCACCATCATCAAAACCTTCATGTTGACGCCTCGGTCATGGGCCTGGAAGATGGATTCTCGGACCTTTTCGTACCAACCGAAGGTTTCAGCGAAAATTGACACATCTCGAGTAGCATTACCTAAGATTTGTGCGGTGCGAAGTTCCATATCCGGTAGGTCTCGCAGAGGTTCGATGATCTCTTCCGGCCTTATTCCGAGCCTATTTTCCCAGTATGTGGGCTCTAGCAGTTTTTCAAGGTCGAGTGCAATCGATGCCTCGTGGGAAACCTGATCTTCCATCGCTTTCTTCCTTTGATCGAGTATCTTTCGAAGGACTAGGCGCGGTTGGACGACCTCAACTCTATTACTAGAGATCTTGACGAGGCCTTTGTCTGTGAGACTCTTCAGGGCATCTTCAGCAATAGGCGCAGGTATCCCAAACGCGGTCACCACTTTCTCCACCATCTCGCCGCCCGGTTGTGAGAGCAATTTCAGGTACACCTTAGATTCAGCAGCTGCTAAGCCCAATGACTCGAGGAGCTTCACTTCTTTACCGTCGCCGGCCATAGTTCTCAATACTCAAAGAATTCTCGTACGGAATCCATCGCTGATTCGTTCGTCAGGGCTTATACCCTTTTAGGATTTGAACTCAACGTCGATTCCTCAGAATATGCGGTTCAGTTTTCTGTCCATTTCGCTTTGAATAGCGCTAGGGAAAGGAAGATGATTGTGAATACTGGTAGGGCGAGCCAACTGACCAGCACTTGTGAGCTTGTGGAAGGTAGACCTACCGCGTTTTCTATTAGGACAGAGGTATGTGTTGTTGGAACGAGTTCAGCGAGCCATCTAAGCTGATCTGGTATTATTTGGAGGGGATAGAATACGGGTGGTAGGACCGAGAGTACGATTGAGATGAAAGCGACCGTAAGAAATGCTGTGCGAGTGTTAAGAACGTAGGTTGAGAGGAAGAAACCAATGGCGCTCGTCGTTATCCATGTAAGAAATACCACTCCAAGTATCTCGAGGATCATGACTGAAGAGATTGCAGTCGTAAACAAAGGGACAATTGCTAACAGGATAACGAGCGCGGGTGCCGCGAAAGCGAGTTCTGACATCGCGACCGAGAACATGTAGGTAAGAGGAGAGACAGGGGATGCTACCACCATTGACTGGAATTTGTGCTCAATTCTATAATTCGTTAAGTCTGCTCCGAGGAAGAGGCCTTGCTGGGAGACGGTCATGGTTATGGCCCCGGCGATTCCGTAAAGAAATGTTGCTCCATGGCCGGTTACGAAAAGTATGAAGAGGATTGTGAATGGCGTTGAGAACACGAAAGGAAGTAGTGTTGGGATCCTGATCATGGGGAGTATGCCGAGGTAGTAACTTAGCGCGCCTATGGTTCGGAGTTCTTTCGTTATCTTTTGTGATATCGTCTCCTTCATCTCTCGTATGCTCCTCTCGTGTGAGTTTCTAGCTCTTCATTCTGTTGTTCTTCGTCGATGCCTGAGCCTACGATCTCTACGAAAACGTCATCTAATGTTACGGGTGCGATGGAAATTGTGGCTTTTCGCTTCAGTGCTTCCCTGCTTACCTCTTCAGCCATTTTCTCGTCAACGAAAAGCCTGGAGAGGTTGCCGACCTTGGTTATCTTTCCATAGGATTTCAACTCATCATTTGTGAAACCAGTTGCCACGTCGATCCGGATTCTCGAACTGAGATGCTTCGCGCACACTTCAGTTGGGGTGCCTTGTGCGAGGACATGGCCGTGATCTATTATTGCCAACTCATCGGACAGCGCTTCGGCCTCATCCATATAATGCGTCGACAGGACTATCGTCTTTCCTTCATCGCGTTTTAGTCGAATCAATTCGTTCCATACACGTCTCCTCCCAACAGGATCAAGGCCTATTGTAGGTTCGTCAAGGAACATCAAGTCGACGTCACAAGCGATTGTCATTGCAATCAATATTCTCTGCCTCAACCCGCCCGACAGCTCTTCCGAATGTACCTTCTCGAACTCAGCAAGCTCTACAGTCTCAAGCACACGTTTCGCCTTCACAGAAGCCTCCCCGAGGCTTTCGCCACGCATCATGAGCGCGAGTAAAATATGGTCGTAAGCGTTCAGACTCCAGAGAGGCTTGGCTTCCTGCGGAGTAATAGTCACCCTCCGGCGAATTTGCTTAGCATTTTTCGTTACGTCAAGTCCAAAAACGGTAACAGAGCCAGAGGTGGGTAGAAGCTGAGTTGTGGCGATTCTCAGGAATGTGGTTTTTCCAGCCCCATTTCTCCCAAGCAGCGTGAATATCTTGCCCTCATCTATCGCGAGATTCAAGTTGTCGAGAGCCGGTTCCTTCTTCTTTCGATAGTATTTCACCAAGTTACTCGCTTCAATCACATGTGAGGGCAAGCGTTTCACCTCGACAAGGGCCGAACAGGCGTTCGTCTATTTTAGATAAGTATAGTGTGTTGTCGGTCGAAAGGAGTATACAACTCGACCCATAAACATCGAAAACCAATCAACCAATGTTGAGCTCTACAGTTTGAGCTCTGTTCAGCGGTGGTGGACCGGGCTATATCTAATGAGGCGTCTAAGCCCGCAACCGAAGAAAACCTGACTCAGTCGGGTTAGAGTCGGGTTAGCGGGTTAAGAGTCTCAGCGACGATGAAATTCGAAACATGGGTCACCCCTACAGTTCGAGAGACAAACTTCTTGACTTGATGAGTGATGGAAAGCCGCGTAGTAGTAGAAATGTAGCTGAACAACTGCTTTTCACCGATCGTGCGGCTGAGTCAGTCTGTTATCGGTGCTGGAAGGCAGGGCTGCTGCTGAGAGCGGTGAAGCCGATTTATGAAAGGGAGAGGAAATTTGCTGGAAGAGCAGGCTCCAGATACAACACTCGCTCATACTACCTCTTCATTCTGCAAAACGGCTCTGACGAAATGGAGGTTGAGAACCTCAGGTATCTCTGTTTTGCAAAGACGCCCAGAATAACTAAACCAAACAAGTCGCAGCTGATTCTCAGCTTTCTCCGAGACAACGTTGACAGGGCTTTCTACACTAGCGAGATTGCTAAGCTGCTTAAGGACCAGGGGATTACCATCCGCGATGTCGCGGCTAACCTTCGCAGGTATGAGAGGAAAGGCCAAGTGTTTTTCCGCGGCTACAGGAGCGCAGAACACGAAACCCCGTTTGCAGCTGGATACATCGTAACCTACCTGGACGCTTCAAAATCCCGCAGCCAGGCAATCGCCGAAGCTTTGCAACGAACAGACTCACTTCTCGAAGGCGGTTCTCACGTCAATCCCTTGGCTGAAAGAATCCGGTTCATTAGAGACGAGATTCTCAAAGCCAAGGAGCTCAAGGAGATTGTTAGCTTTGGTTTTCTGAAGCAAAAGCTTCGCTGCAACGAGGATCAGATTCGGCTTGCTCTTGACAGAGCCATACAACTCTACAAGGATGAAATCAAGGAACTGAAGATCTTCAACTTCCCATACGTCTACCATTCAAGCCTGAACGAAGAGGATCTCAGAATAGCTATTGAAGACAAGAAAGACTATATCCGCCGAGTCAAGGGCAAGGATAATCGAATAGGCCACAACTGGGAAGCCTGCGTCGAATTTTTCGTTGACAAGCTAACAAAAGGGGCAGAGTTCTTAGAACAAACCCATCGTTCGAGGATGGACAAACGCCGAATCACACTGAAACTGCTGAAGCCAGTAGGTGAACGGAAGCTGTTTGCTGAACTTGACAGAGTTTGGACGATTCGCCCTAGCCCGATCAGCCAAGCGATTACGTACGTGCTGGAATGCAAGTGGGGATTGGTGAGGAAGAAAGACTTAGAGGGCTTCTTGAATGTGCTGAAATGGAGTTACGACTTTGGCGCTGATACACCAGAGGGCCGGACAATTAAGCAAGGTGTCATAGGCATCTTCGCAGGCACCGCTTTCAATCCTGAAGAAAAAATAGCGATAGGCAACGAATCAATATCGCTAGCTCAGTATGCTGCAAGAATGAACATTCAGCTGCTGAAAGCAACGGACCTGAATGAAATGCTTCACAGTCGAGGCGTTGAGAAGCAAGTAACTGTACAGAAGGTTTGCACAAGGGCACGGAATGAAGCGGAGGTTAGAGAAGCCCTAGCTGAAGTTTGGAACAATCCAACAACCTCGAAGGAGTTGCTAAATCAGTTGGCTGTCAAGAACGCAACCCTCTTTGAGTTTGAGAAGAGACTTGAACAAAAAGAGAATGCCATTCCAGAAATAGTAATGGCCGTCTGAGAATGCTACCGTGAATTGACGCCCGACGGAATCGCTATACTTGCCGAAAAAATCGAGTTTGAGATGCTTGATTCTTATTCAGTCTTCTCTCTTTGATACTTGAATGTTGGTTTCCTGGAGACTAGGATGGTCAACCGAAAGAATAGTATCGCAGCTTCCTGCGGCCAATGCGTCTTGAACCAGTCTTATCTTGTGATCAGTATGGTTTACTAATAGAACTTCTACAGAAAGCCCAACTGTATAAAGAAGAAACTGTAGCCACTCGACTTGGCTTTCTCTAAGTGAATCAGAACCAGACTTTACTTCCACTAACAAGGGTTTGGGGGTACACAGGAATAGATCCGGCAAGCCACTTCTGTTTTTTCCGAAATCAGCCAGCAGTCGTTTCATGATAAGAAATAGCTGCTCTCTAGAGATACTTTCTGCTCCGAGGCAAAGGTCGTCAATTGAATACGCATCCCAGTTCCAGATAGGTCGACAAGGTTCTCCTTTATGCTTCGCATAGGCGTCGTTGATCTCCTTGGAAATCGATGCACAGGCGAGAAGGTTACTTATGCGCTTTTCAATCATTTTTGCTCGTCTGGAATAGAACTCAGGTCTAAAGAAATCGTGAGGCATATCTTGGAGTTTTCCGGGAAAGTCTCCAAGCTGGTCTGAGTAGACGCCGGGCAGCCTAGCGAATATAATGTCCCGGAATAACAGCGCCATGATGAACGTCCAGTAGCCGTTCTCGGACCACACGCCGCGATAACCGAAACTGGCGTAGTATTTCAACGCAGCTAGTTCAACCATTACGCTCTTAGATCTTCCAGCGTAACTCATTCGATCATCCTCATTTGCTACTTTCTCAAATCTAACGCAGCGAAGTGTGATCTTTCGTGGCGCATCAGGCGTCTGGGTTCACTTCCTGAGAGTTGTTAGCTGTCCAAGTCCATGTGTAGTTGCTCATCAACTCATTGCATTGATGAGGCTCCCATGCTGATCTTGGCTAGACCAGATAAGCTCACATTCCAGTTGTGGGGGCGGTATCGGAGATCGCTTGCTCATTATGCCAGCCGTCTCACTAGAATTGCTAGATCGGTTAGTCATCAAGAACGCACCTCTTTTCGAGTTAGAGAAATCGCTTGAACGAGCAGAGAATCCCCTTCCACAGACTGCAATAGTGAATCAGCTTTCTTGCACTTGGCGCTGATGGAGACCAATGATCTTAGTCGGTGTGGGCTCATTAGTAGACTTTATGAGAGAATCCGGAGGCTGACCAACCTGGGTTGTATGGCAGATCCAAACGATAGGGTCGATGCGATTGTCGAGATTCTAGCCAATAGGATTGGCAAACTTGCCTTTGTCTATAAAGGCTGGCCGAATAGCAAGCATGTTAAGGACCTTCGAAGGACACGCGGGCTATCAGAAGACCTAGAGATACCAGAAGTGTCAATTACAGATTATTCTCATTGGCCGAATAATTGGGCATATTTTGACGTTAACGTGTGGGCCCAATCGAGCCGTGAGAGGGACGAAGTATCACACACGGTCCTAGACATTCTTGATCAAGTCAAAAGAGAACAGAAGATAGGAATAAGAGAGATCAGAATTGGTGCACATGACATCACTTTCGAAGAGAAAGGGATTATCAGACTTGGAAAATGGAACATAATCAAAGAGAGTAAGCCAGTGTTCAGAAAGTTGATTCAAGTTAGTCTGTTAGGCGCAGAGACACATGATGACGCCAAGAAAACGCAACTTCAGACCGACGATGAGGTTGTGATATGAATATCAAATTTTACGGCGGCGTTGAGGAAATTGGGGGAAACAGAATCCTGGTTGAAGATGGTTCTTCCAGAGTTTTCTTGGATTACGGAATGAGTTTCAGCAGAAATCAGAAGTTCTTCGAAGAGTATCTAAAACCTAGGTATGCATCTGCCGGACTCAAAGATCTTCTACGCTTACAATTGATTCATTACATCCCTGGCATCTACAGATCCGATCTTCTCACGTTGATGGGAAAGGAACCACACGGTGAGCCAGTCCTTAATGCGGTACTCCTATCCCACATACACCTAGACCATTCTGCCCTAATCTCATTGCTCGATGAGCGCATCCCAATCGTATGCTCAGAGACAACGCAAGCGTATGCGAAAGCACTTCTTGAAGTTGGAACGAGGGGTCTGGAGACAGAGATCTACAACTTCAAGCGCCGCCCGCTCTTCAACACCCGCGACGAACCAATTGACCGACAATTCGTCTTCAACCAATCAGGCAAAGAGAGGAAGATTGGTGAAATTTCTATAACTCCATGCAGCGTCGACCATTCTGTTCTGGGAGCTACTGCCTACATACTAAGAACAAGTAGTGGCACAATCGTTTACACAGGAGACCTACGCTTTCACGGTAAGTTAGCAAAGGTTAGCGAGAAATTCGCAGAAACCGCCGCCAAAGCTGAACCCGACATCATGCTGTGCGAGGGGACTAGGATAGATGAAACAGAAAATGCCTCCGAGGATTATGTCCGGGAAAATGCTATCAAAACCATTCAAGATTCCAAGGGCCTAGTCATAGCAGACTTCGCCTTCCGCGACTTAACCCGCATGACCACATTTTTTGAGATTGCCAAGGACACCGATAGAAAGCTCGTGATCAGCAAGAGAGACGCTTACTTGTTAGACGCAATGAGCAAAGTTCCTGACATGCCATTCCCTCTCCCTTCCACTCAAGATCCAAACATCTTGATTTACGTTGACCGGAAAAGCACCGGCACATTTAGGGATAGAGACTATGACACCTGGGAGCGACCGTATCTAGGCGCCTCCAACGCTATTCGCGCTGAACAGGTTCACAAGGAACAGGAAGATCTCATAATTCACCTCACATTCTTCGACATTAACGAACTCGTGGACATCGACCCGTCGCCAAACGTATCCTACATCCACTCTGCCTCAGAGCCCCATAACGAGGAACAAGTGATTGATGAACAGCGGCTTAACAATTGGCTCGACTATTTCCACGTCAAGAAATATCATTACCACGCCTCAGGTCATGCCAGCGGCACGGACATAAGACGGCTCGTAGAACAAGTGAATCCAAAAGTCCTCATGCCCATACACACGGAACACAAGGAACTGTTCAAAGAGTTCCACGACAATGTGAAGATGCCCTCTCTGGAACCGTTCTGATCCAATAGGAACTGGAACGGTACTTTCAAGCAGGTGAAGTTTTCGCGTCTAGAAAACGCGAAGGGTTACGCAAGAGTTTAAAGAAACTTGATCATTTTCTAGCTCGCTGGCCTTTGACCTGAATATTATCGAGTTCATCAGTCAGTTGAAAGGATCAAAACTCTATGCGGAGTGCAAAGAGTGTGGGGAAGAATTTCCATTGTCAAGAGCCGTCCTTTTCGACGGCCTTGGCGAATTCCCTGAACCTGCGAGTCTCAAGAGAAAGGAGATGCTTGACGAACTTCAGACAAAACTTGACGAGTTGAAAAAGCGTAAGATTTCCGCTGGACCAGGAGCGGAAAAGAAATCCATCGAAGTCGGCGTTGGGAAAATCATTGAAAAGTTGATGCCCGCCTTCCAGACTTTCGGCATGCCAGTTTCTGATTGCCGGCCTCTGTTCGAACCGATTGACATGATACTCTTCAACGGCCTAAGCACGTCAAGCATTCAATCCATCACTTTTATGGAGATAAAGACTGGCAAAAGTAAGTTGAACGATCATCAGCGGCTCGTCAAAAAGGCTGTTTCTGATGGGAAGGTAGACTTTCAGGTGGTATGAATGAACGAAATTCTCTCTACCTTCCAAACCTTCCGAAGAGTACTGTGCCTCTGTCCTCACTGCAATGCGCTTTTCAGGCTAAGTGATCTGCAACTAAAGTACAGAGGTACAGCCCCAAAGACATGGCTTGACACCTTCGAGACAAAGCTCTCCACTGCTGAAAAGAAGGAGGCGCTATTCGACGAGAAGGAGAAAACGCTCAGAGACCAGGCCCATGAAAGAGCAAGGCGCAAGGTTCCAATAATGATCAGAAAATCAGTGGACGCACAGTTCGCCAAGTTGAATTACAATCCTTACGACATCAAAGCCTTGCTTCACCCTGTGGATTTCGTGGTTTTCGACGGCTTAGAAAGTAAGGAAGATCTTCGGAACATTGTATTTCTTTCGAAAGCTGTGAACAATGAACAACTAAACGGATTACGCAACTCGATACAAAAAACCGTAGAGGAAAAGAAGTACAACTGGAAAGTTGCAAGAGTCTCGATTGACGGAAAAATCGAAATGACGGAAAGCTAACTCAAATCTAATCGCTTGGAGGTGATGAGAAATGAAAATGACACCTGTCTCATCCACTAACCTTGCAAGCGTTGGGTACGATCCAACGAGTCGAACATTGCGCATCGAGTTCAGAAATGGAGGCGTTTACGAATACCACGATGTCCCAGAGGCAGAGTATCAAGGACTTATGAGCGCAAGTTCAAAGGGATCCTATCATCACCAGAATATCAAAGACCATTACAGGTTCACGAAGATTGACTAAACCACGTTTACATATCGAAGGACCCAAGAGGAAATCCAAGCTGCAAGGAAAGGCCTTTCAAGAATCTTGAATCTGGGCTATTGACCCATCCAAGTTAGATGGGAAGGATTTTGACGATCTATGACAACCGAGACCAGCCAGCATACCGAGACTACAATTGGCCGCCGTATACCAATCCCCACATTGAACGTTGGTGGACAAAAGAGCATGATGAGCTTGTCGAGCGACTGATTGAACAGTGGCAATGGTATTGGTACTGGGCATTGACGGAAGCAGCAACAGCTAAAGTACCTCCTTTCCGAAAAGATGTCCTCGACTCATACATCGAACAGGAAAGACACCACGAAGGCGCTTGGTACAACAACGTCATGAAGTTTGGTATCGACAGAGCGAAAGAGCTGGGTCTGACCAGTCGAATTCGAAAATCCTCAGTGGAAGACTTGCCCGCTATGTGGCGAGAAGTTTGTCGAGAATTCCCTACCTTACCCCCTCGCAAAAAGACTCGGGATGGGTCACCTTGACTTTTGCGCTCCATGTCTGAAGAGCACGATTCTTCAAGGAACCGGGAGCGCAACTTTGCCACGGGAACAAGCACTCGAATACGTGCGGGGACTAACAAACGTACTACAATCAATTCCGCATCAAGGATTTGGCGAAGGCATGTATGATTTCGACCTCATTATCCTCCTTCGCAGATTGAACAAATACTTCAATCTTCAGCTGGGAATGAATTTCTTCAGAGATCGTCCAGTGATAGACATCAAACCCATACTCGTAATCATGAACGGGGGCATGTTCAAAGAGTATGACCGTCTCCTAGGGAAAACCGAGTCAGGCGCACTCATTCGAAAATGGTATGAGGAAAAGAATTATGATGAAATAGAGAGATACATACGTGAAGAAGCTGACAACTTCATCAAGAAGTACCAGACTCTAAAGAGGCAAATACCACAAATCAGAATTTGACGACATCAAAATCTTCTGACAAGATAATGAAACTGAGGTTAGAGAGGCACTAGCTGAAATTTGGGATAAGCCAACAATCTCACTGGAGTTGTTAGCGCAGATGGCTATCAAGAACGCAGCTCTCTTTGAGTTTGAGAAGACACTTGAACAGAACGAGAATCTGGTTCCACAAATGATGATGACCCTTCAGTAGTACATGGGAAAATCAGTCACTGCACGCAATTGAATTTAGAACTTCTATGATAATTCTACATTAGCCTGTAAGACCCCTCAATGATTCTGTTTATTCTGGAAATAGACTCAACGCAGTATTCTGCGACTTTCTTGTCACCTATTTCGATATCATGAGCTGGTTTGCCAATCTTTATGAATCTTGCAGCACGTGTTCTATGAACACCTTCGCTATCGCGTAACTTCTTGAAATCACCGAACCAAGAGTTGCCCAATCCCAGTTCCTGACCGAGAAACTGACTTAAGGCGTTATTCTTCGCTGAAAGGGAAAGCAAATGATTTGGTTCCGTCAATTCTTCAATATCTGTAGCATAGTTTGGTCCTGATCCGATATTTAGTCCGAAGTACAGGTTAATTTCTTGACTAAGCGAATCCATAGACGACTTAGCTTGAACGAGGAACCCAGTTAATCCTGCGGCAAAGGCGATATCGTTGTTATAATTGTGTAATAGTAGTTCCAAACAATATGCCGCTATTTCCAACCGGTATTTCGTTGTTCCATGATAACCGACAAGGTCCTTGTTACTTGGGTTAGCAATCTTGGCTCCGAAAGTGGTGTACTGTGCAAAAGATAGGGCTGGAGCCGAAGGCAAATGATGAGGCACTCCGAGCGAATCTGACACATTCACGTTTTCGGAGAGCGTGCGAGTGACGAGACGTGACCGATGTCCGCATTCAAGGTGCCTTATTTTTTCTCCTTCAATTTCTTCGACCTTCACAATGTTTCTTATTGTTCTGCATATGGCACAGTACATGTCCTCAGCAGATTCTCCAATCTCTGTCAATCAAATCTCACAGGAAGTAATGACCTCAAGTGCTCTTAAGCAAAGTAGAATTGGCCGTGTCTTACGCCATTGGTAGAGAGATGCGAACGAAACGGTTGTTTCGACGTTCTGACAATCAATAATCGTAGTTACAGGTGATACCAGAGGTGAACTACAAGTCCAGCCGCAGAAACATGTGGTAGACCTTGTTTGTTTCTGGATTCGAAGAAGGTAGATCTATTCCAAACATATGCACAATGAGACATATGTTCCAGCACGGAAATCAGCTTAAACTCAAATTTCGAATTGATTCGGGCATGCAAGCCAAACGACCCCGAGTCCATTTATCCAAGCTAATGTGAATGCATACCTGGGCGATTATTCTGTTAGCAGATGTGGTGAGAAGAGTCATCGAAGACCTAGACGTCCATATCCCCGAGACATCGCTTGGAGATCCATTTCTAAGCGGTCACAGCTATCGAGCATATCCTTTGAATGTTGAAAACTTCACCAAAATTAGTTTAGCTTCAAGTAACAGAAGACTTGCGTTTGTCGACGGAGGAAATCAAGAGCTAATTAGCGCTCCGAATTTCTCGGTGCAGCTCAATCGAGTTTACTTCAACATTTTTGAAGGTAGAAGATTAGTTTCCCCGGAGTCAATTCCAAATCGGATCGAGTTCTTCTCCGTAACGTCTGCCACGTTCAGAAATGAAGAGATCCATTACGATACAGCTCTTTTCCCTAACTCAGAGAGCTTTGCAGATTTTCTTCCAAATCATTCAGATCTCTCTATCAGCTCAACCGATCCAACGATTTTGACTGGAAGGGCTCGTGCCGACATTAGTAGGGTTGGGTCAATCGCGCGAAGGTTTGCTGAATGGCAGAGTGCATTTCGGATCGTTGAGAGGGAACTGGGTCACGATGATATTCTAGTCATGGATGGTACTCTTCGGACGGCATTTGCCAAGGAATCCAAGTACGCTAAGGTAGCGTATAGGACTGCTCGGGACAGGGGAGTAGTCTATACTGGACTATCAAAGACTAGTCGGCTTTTCACTACGACTGGGCTTTCGCTTCTGGGAGCTGTCCGAAGACTTGCTTTGGACATTAAGGCTCCTCCAATGTGGTACTATTATCCAATTGCTGAGTCCCTTAGCCCTGAGCATGAGGCTGCGATTTTCCTTGTAAAGCTCAGTGATATGTCGCAGCGAGTTTTCAGGTATGAAATAAACGCTGAACAGGCGAAATCGTTAAGCTCTGACAGTTTGAACGATGTCTTCAGTGCGCTGTCTCAGAATTCAAATGATCTCACGTTTCCAGGATACCCTTACGGTCTTATTGATGCTGACGATAACGCACGTGTGAGGACTCAGGAGTTGGAGATGTATCGGGTTATGTTGCTATCGGAAATCTCGAAGGTAGGGTCAGCTGCAAAGTTCCATCGTCATATGGAGTCCACGGACGCTCATGGGATTATGAATCTTCTCAAGGAGGCATGATATCCATGACCGTTTGCGGCCAGATAGTTGCAGGTGAAGTAGGTAAGATTCTGATCAGGGAGAAAGGCGGGGAGAAAATTGAGCTGGGCGACCTTCTGGTTGTGGAAGATCCAAACGGTTACACGATTATGCAAGTGTACGACTTGCTTTACGGCAGCCAAATCTCCCAACTGGCAAGAGAACAGCTAGCGGGCCTGAAACTGGAAGGATTCGGGGTAGGATTAGATTTCTTCGAACCACAATTGAGAAACTACGTTCTAGCAGAGGCAAAAGCCGTACTTAGAATGACTGACCATCCTCAGTCCGCTAAGGTTCTTCCAGATTTCTTCGGCATGGTAAGGCATGTTGAACAGAAAGATCTTCCGTTCCTCAGCAAACCCGACGACCCCATTTACATTGGTAAAGTGAGAAGCGGATCGAAGATAATCGACGTACCTGTCTACTTGAACGGTCAAGAAGCGTTAACACATCACATTCTCATCCCTTCGGCGACCGGCAGAGGAAAAAGTAATCTGGTCAAGGTGATGTTGTGGAGCATAATCGGCCAAAACAAGTTCGGAATTCTCGTGCTCGACGCCCACGACGAATACTATGGGAGAACCGGGAAAGGGCTAAAGGATCATAATAAAGCGAGAGAGGGTGTCCTCTACTACTCAATCAACCCGGTTCCCGGAACAAGCACACTCATAATCAATCTGAGAGCCACTCTTCCAGACCATCTCAACGGCATAATCCCCCTAACCGACGCCCAAGAGCAAGCCGTGAGAAGGTATCACCACGAATTCAAAGAGAACTGGATCGAACAAATCCTCCGCGGAACGAATATCGAAGGAGCTGCAATCAAGCCGGTAACGCTCGGTGTCTTACAACGAATAATCAAAACGAAGCTCTCCATCTACGTTGAAAATAACGAAATAGTCTGCAGAAATCGCGTGTTCAGTTCATCAGGCGGAGACTCAACCATCAAGGAAATCGTTGCCGCCCTTCAGGCTGGCAAAACAGTAATCATTGATACGTCGAAGCTAGGTGACGAAGCTGAACTGCTCATCGGGAGCATGATTGCAACAGAAGCATTCACAACATATGAAAACTGCAAAGCGGAAGGAACACTCGCTGAGAAAGTTCCGATTAGCATCGTCATCGAGGAAGCTCCGAGAGTCCTTGGAAGCGAACAACTCCAAAAGGGAGACAACATTTACGGAAGAATAGCGAGAGAAGGCAGAAAATTCAGGATCGGCCTTCTCGCCATAACGCAACTCACAAGCGTAATCCCCCGCGACATTCTCACGAACATCAACACGAAAATAATCCTAGGAAACGAAATGGCAACAGAAAGACACGCCCTCATAGAAAGCGCCGCACAAGACCTCTCCGACGATGACCGATTGATAGCCAGCCTCGACAAAGGTGAGGCCATCGTCACCAGCATCTTCCAGAAGTTTGCCGTTCCAATACAGATACCACTATTCGACGAACTCGTCAAGGAACAGAAAACTCCGGCGAAACAACCTCCACTGCAATACACTGGGTAAAATCATTGCATAGCTTCGCTCACGTAGCAGATGCACACATAGGCGCCTTCAGACATCCAGCTCTTCAAGACCTATCCATCAAGGCATTTAACGAAACTATGGACGCCTGTGTCAAACGCAAAGTGGACTTCATTATCATTAGTGGCGACCTTTTCGATTCCCCCATACCAGACATGGCACTCGCCAATAGGGCAGTAAGAAAACTCAGGGAAGTACGCAACCAAGGAATACCACTATACGCCGTTTATGGTAGTCACGATTTCAGCCCCACCCAGACGTCAATCGTCGACCTACTCGAAAGCTCCGATCTATTCAAGAAAGTCACCAGAGGCAAGATCACCCAAGGAAAACTACAACTCGAATTTGAAGTCGACGAGCAAACAGGGGCGAAGATCTGCGGCATTTCAGGAAGACGCCTAGGCATCGACAAGGAATACTATACGATCCTCGATAGGCAAGCTTTGGAGACTGAAGCAGGATTCAAAATATTCGCGTTCCACGGAGCATTGAGCGAGTACAAACCAAGGTACATTGCTGAAGCCGACTCGACCCCAATCTCAACTCTACCCAAATCATTCGACTACTACGCAGGAGGTCACATCCACGAGAAAATGCATGACGACACACATGGCTACAACATAGTATATCCAGGAACCCTATTCGGGGCAGATTACCGTGACCTGGAAACAAGCGCCAAAGGCGAAGAGAGAGGCTTCTACATAGTCCAATTCTCCACCAAAGTTGAGAGAATCGACCTTATACCTATCTCTGTTTGCGGCTACGAATTATTGGAATATGACGCCACCGACAAAAATGCGAGTAACGTGCAGGAAGACCTCTTGCAGATGGCTCGGCAAGAGAAGAGTCTGCAAGGCAAACTCGTCCTGTTGAAAGTCTCAGGACAGATGTCTGGAGGCAAGACTGCCGACATAGACTTCCAACAAATCAAAAAGCTCCTCAAAGACGAGGGAGCCATCGAGATTCAACTCAACTACCACAAGCTGACCTCAAAACAATATGTGGCAATACACATCGCAAGCGCCGGAGAAGAAGCACAAAAAATCGAAGAGAGACTATTCAAAGAACACATCGGAACAGTAAAAGTCGAAGATCTAAAACTCAAAAGCGATGCAGGCATAGCGCTCTCAAAAGAAATCCTCTCCATTCTCAAACAGGCCAGGAAAGAGAACGAGACCAAAGGAAGCTACGAGAGCCGCGTAATAGCTAACGCTACAACTACCTTAGGACTCCAAGAGGCTTTCAAATGATCCTCAGGTCACTCACACTCGAGAATATACGAAGCTACAAACTCGAACAGCCAATTCAGTTCCCTTTGGGTACCGTCCTGTTTGAGGGCGATATAGGCTGCGGTAAATCCACAATCCTATACGCAATTGAATTCGCACTTTTCGGCCTAGGCTCAACTGGATCATCCTTCCTCCTAAGGAACGGTGTCAGAGAAGGAAGCGTAACACTACAATTCGAAGTCAATGAAACAGCGTATGAGGTTCACCGTCGTCTGGTCAGAAAGGGAAAAACGGTCAATCAAGAAGATTGCTACCTAACCGGGCCAGAAGGCAAGTCCATACTCTCAACCACCGAGTTGAAAGAAAAAGTCCTCCAGGTCTTGAACTTCAACGAGCCTTCAAACCCGCGAGCCCAAAGCGTGATCTACCGTTACGCAATATTCACGCCACAAGAAGAAATGAAGGAAGTCATTACCAAAGAACCAGACGATAGACTCCAGACACTCCGCAAGGCTTTCAGAATCGAGGATTACAAGATCGCGGCTGACAACTCAGCTAAGCTTACCACAAAAATGCAGGAGAAGATTTCAAAACTTGAAGGAGCAACACAAGACATCGATAGCATTAGAACAAAAATCAAAGACGAAAACACGCTCATCGAGAAGCTGAACAGCGAAATCACCCCGCTAAGAACAAAGGAAACAGAACTCAACACACAATTGAAACAGAAAGACGACCAAATCAAACAACTTCAAGCCGAACGCGAGAAAATCAAACAAGCAGAGGGAACACTCCCCCTACTCCAGAATCAACTGGAAGAGAATACAAAGCAACTCAAAGAAACCATCACTCAAAATACTTCCCTAAGGAAGCAGATCGACGAAGAAATCCAACCCAAAATCAACAAATTCCAATTAGTGAAGAAACCAAGCGATAAAACAACAGAGGAATTGAAACTGGAACAAGAACTACTCCGAACCAAGATTCAAGACACACAGAAACTTAAAGGACGATTCGACGAGAGGATTGGGAACTTCGCGTCCATAACTGAAACAAAAACATGCCCAATATGCGAAAGGCCAGCCGACCCTGGCGAGTTCAAGAACAGATCCAAACACCTCGAAGAAGAACGCGGAAACCTTGACCGCCAGATCGAACAGGATACAGGGGTATTCAAGCGCATCGAGACTACGATTGAAGAACTCGGAAGGTACACGGATGCTCAGAACCAGCTAAAATTACTAATCCCTCAAAGCGACGAAAGCAACTCGCGGATTAAGAACAACGAAGAAAAGATAACCCAACTGAACGAGCGAATCGAGGAACTTAACAGGAAGCTTAACGCGGCCAAAAGGGAGATCGAACCCCTTCAGAAGGTACTAGAAGCAATTGACAAGGTTGAGAGGGAAAAAGAATCACTTAACACCGAACTGATTAGTAGTGGAAAAGACATAGCCGCAAAAGAAGCAACAACAGACGCTTCAAGAAACAACCTGACCCACCTGCAGAACCAACTTGACCAGAAAGAGAAAGAGCTGCAAACTCTGGCTCAGCTACGAGACCATAAGATGTGGTTGAGTGAATATTTTGCTCCAACTATCGAAAATATCGAGAAGCATGTTATGACTTCGCTTAACCAAAGATTCAATGACCAATTCCAGAGATGGTTCCAAATACTCATCGATGATCCGGATATGCAAGTGCGCGTTAACGAGGACTTCTCTCCATTATTCGAACATGAAGGGTACGAACAAGAATTCATTGGGCTGAGCGGGGGAGAGAAGACCAGCGTAGCTCTCGCGTACCGACTCGCTCTAAACACGATCGTGCAAGAGGTGGCCATAACCGGAGGCTCGAACCTGCTAATCCTAGATGAACCAACCGACGGCTTCAGCAGAGAACAGGTCCTCAAAATCAGAGACATATTGTCAGAATTACGATGCCCTCAAGTCATAATGGTATCACACGAGAAAGAGCTTGAAGGATTCGCCGACCACGTATTCAAAGTGCGCAAAACGGATGGAACATCGATAATCAGCATGCAGGCTTGACCAATTATGGCAGTTACGGCTTGGAATACTCTTTCAAATCGATCCTCGCACGTGGAAACCGCGAGCCATAATACTTGCCTTAGGGGTTAACTTGGTCGGCACACGTGGGTTCACCCGTGATGTAGTTGACCCTACAGACTGGTTCACAAACGTTCTCTGAGAATGTACCCGTGAGAGTTTAATGATCATCAAAACGATACGAGTCTGTAATTTTCGCTCCATCCTAGACGAAACTTTACACTGCGCCAATCTGACCGCGTTGGTCGGACCTAATGGTTCAGGCAAATCCTCCTTCTTACGAGCAATCGACATATTCTACACCACAACGGCAAAGTATACTGAAGAAGACTTCTTCGGAAGAAACACCAGCGAACCAATTCTCATCACGGTGACCTTCACTTGTTTATCTGACGACGAACAACGACTCTTCAGCAAATATGTCGAAAATGAAGAATTGACGGTTGAAAAGGAGATGAGATGGCCAGCTGGCAAGACAAGTCAAAGGTATCACGGGAAGACCCTTCAGAATCAAGACTTTAATCCGTTCCATAGAGCATTGAGCGCCAAAGAGAGAAAAGCTGCCTACGAGAGTCTGATATCGGACAAGTATCCTTCGCTACCTAAATATACAAACCAAGAAGACGCGTTGAAAGCTCTGAGAGAATGGGATCAGGCCCATCCTCAGGAATGCGTGCGTGTTCGTGACGAAGGGCAGTTCTTCGGCTTCAAGGAAGTCGGCGAGGCACACCTAGAGCATTACACACGATTCGTATTCGTTCCCGCTGTCCGTGAGGCAGCTAGAGATGCAGAGGAGGGGAAGGGAAGCGTCTTCTCCGATGTAATGGACATGGTTGTCCGTAGCGTTCTAGCTCAAAGCGAGGATGTCATGAACCTTCAAAAGGATACCCAACTCCGTTACAGTCAAATCATGGAACCTACAAAGCTTCCACAACTGCAATCTCTCGCGAAAAATCTTGCCGGTATTCTCAAGAGGTATGTTCCAGACGCGGACATGGATCTGAATTGGCTTGAGTCCCAGCCAGTTCAGATTCCTATGCCGTTGGCTGAAATCAAACTCGTTGAAGACTCTTACACGTCCGAGGTTGGGCATACCGGACATGGGCTTCAGCGAGCCTTCATACTTGCAATGTTAGAATTCTTGGCAACTCTGAGAGCAAGTAACGATGAGGCTGAGCAACCGCAGGGGGACGTGGTTTCTGGACTAGAAGTCATTCAAACACAAGTCAAGAAACAGCCTGCGATGCCCGATCTCATACTCGGAATCGAAGAACCTGAACTCTATCAGCACCCCAGTAGACAGCGGTACCTTTCGACCGTTCTTCTGAGGCTCACTTCAGGTGGCATCGAAGAGTCTGGACGGCGGACACAGGTTATTTACGCCACACATTCTCCGCTCTTCGTGGACCTCGAACGATTCGATCAGTTGCGGATATTCCGTAAAGAGCAAGGAAACGAAGGGAAACCAAAACATGCAAGGATAGTACAGACAACACTTGACGAAGTTGCTAGAAAGCTCGAAAAGGCATGCGAAAAGCCTGAGGGAACTTACTCTGGTCAAGCATTGAAGTCACGTTTGCAGGCCCTCATGACGCCTTGGATGAATGAAGGATTCTTCTCTAAGATTGTAGTACTTGTCGAAGGAGAAGAAGACCGCGCCGCCATAATCGGACTTGCAGGAGTTATGGGCTACGATCTTGAGAAACTCGAAATATCTATCATTCCCTGCATGGGGAAGAACAACATTGACAGACCTTCAGTAATTTTCGGAAATCTCGGGATTCAAGTCTATGCCATTTGGGATAGCGATTACGGACACTCGAAAGCGAACCCCCAAGAGAATCACAACTTACTGAGACTTTTTGGTGAACCCACTGAAGACTGGCCAGAAAAGACCACCGCCCGCTTCGCTTGCTTCAAGACCAGCCTGATCGAGAAGTACGAGGATGAGATAGGCAAAGACACTTTCGACGAACTTCTGAGAGAGTGCGGTGAGCATTTCCAAATTACAATGGAGAAGCATGCGAGAAAGAATCCATTGGTAGTCAAGGAATTATTCCAGGAAGCTTTGAAAAAAGGAAAACGAAGTCAAACACTCGAAACGATCATCTCAAACATCGTGGCTCTAGCCGGTATCGCTAGCGTCCAAGAACAGGCGAGTCAAAAAACTATGAAGTCATCGCCAGTCGAACCGGTCGCACCAGTTAAATGATGGCCAACAGGTGCTTGCGAACATGGCTTTACTAATGACTCTAAGCGGGGTACTAAGCCAACTCGACTTCCTAATACTCGATGAACCAACAATCCAACTAGACGAGAACAGACGAAAGGAACTCGTGAACGCCCTCGAGAACCTCAGACGCGTACCCCAACTAATAATCGTAGACCACCACCCAGAACTCTTAGCGGCAGCATACACAAGATTCCAAGTCACATTGAACAACGAAGGGCAAAGTCAGGTTGTGCAAATGAGCGGGTAGAAAAACTACTGGCGATTCTGATGCGTCTCGTGAGATTCCCAGATGGCACCGAGGTTCGCGCGGCATCACTCCCTGAGCGCGTGGAACACAATCTATGAGGCATCCGGCGAGTACAACGCCGGCCTAGCATTCGGTACGGTAAAATCGGGAACTGACCTGCGCTATTCAAAAGCCTCCGGCCGCAGAGACGAAATCGCGCGAAAAGAATAGTGAAACATGTGGCTCCGAGAATCACAGAGAAGCGTTGCAAGACGGCTCTCTCCAAGAGTGGACTGAGTTACGATTACACGGTCAACCCCTACACGGGTTGCCTGCATGCCTGCGTTTACTGCTATGCGAACTTCATGCGCCGCTTCTCAGGCCACTTGAAGGATCCTTGGGGTAGCTTCGTGGACGTGAAGGTGAACCTGCTCGACGTGTTAGCTAAGGAATTGCCAAGACGTTCTGGCGGAAGCGTATGGTTGAGCAGCGTGTGCGACCCATATCAGCATGTTGAAGCCAAATACCAGTTAACCCGAGGTGCAATCCAACTCATTTCCCAATATCCAAAGTTCACGATCTCAATCCTGACGAAGAACGCTCTAGTCCTACGTGACCTTGACCTGCTCACACACATCAGAGACAGAGTTGACGTGGGTTTTACGATAACCACGTTCAACAACGAAGCGCAACGGATCTTCGAACCCCACGCATCCCCCGTCAAAGATAGGATAGAGGCGGTTAGGCGCCTAAATGAAGCAGGGTTGCAGACATGGGCGTTCATCGCACCAATGCTGCCCCACGTGACTGAGATAGAGCTTGAAGACGGGCTCCGCGAGTTGAGCGAGGCTGGAGTGAAGAGATTGATGTCAGATCGATATAATGCCCGAGGATCGGTAATCAATCAAACTCTAAGAGCATACGAGGCTTGGAACCCTGCCTGCGATCTCGAACACATCCGTCAGCTCCTGTGGGGTGGAGATGAATATTATCGCCAACTTGACGCAAAGATCTCCGATCTATGGAAGGAAACGGCTCCTGACGCAACATATGAAAGAGACCTCGACTGGTATCTCCACAAGAAAAGAGACACCATGAACCCATAGGCCGACGTGCAATATAGCATGAAAAAGCGTTGTACGACTCAACTCCAGGCGCCGAAAGCGAGGGCGTCTCCAAGCTCTGACTTAAATCGGTAACCGTAACTGTTCAGGTTCTATCCCGAAGAATCAATAAACAAGAGGGCTCGGGTATGCAAGTTTCGAAAGATCATTCCCCTTCTCCCGAGACGTTGCTTGGATGGGTTGACTCATTCCGGATTGATGCTTGCCGTCACCTGGATACTGTCCACCGGTCAAAAATGGGTCAATTTTTGACTCCAGTTAGGATAGCCAGACTAATGGCATCAATGTTCAAAGAACGAGCGACGCCTCTCAGTCTTATCGATGCGGGCGCCGGTGTAGGTTCATTGTCTGCGGCCTATATGGTCCAAGCCTGCGGATGGAAAAATAAACCATCTGAGGTTACTGTAACCGCTTACGAGATCGAACCTGTCCTCATAGAATACCTCCAAAGAACACTGGATGAGTGCAAGGATGCGTGCGGGCAGTCGGGGGTGAAATTTGAGTACGAAATCATTCGTAGAGATTTCATTGCTGCGAGCGTAGCCCTCCTCAAGGACAGAGCGCTACTTGGCATGCCTCGAAAATTCAATTCGGCCATAGTAAATCCACCCTATCAGAAAATTAAGAGCAGCTCAGATACACGGAAGCTTCTGAGATCGGTCGGCATCGAAGCGAGCAATCTCTATACCGCCTTCTTGTCACTGCTCGTAAGAATGCTAGAGCCTGACGGTGAACTCGTAGCAATTGTTCCCAGGAGTTTCTGCAACGGTCCATACTTTCGCTCTTTTCGTCTGTCTTTCTTGAAGCTAATGACGATCCGTAGAGTACACCTCTTTGAATCACGGGAACAGGCTTTCCAGGAAGACAATGTCCTCCAGGAAAATGTAATACTATATGCTGTCAAGGCTACGAGTCCTTCAGGAAAGGTCCTTGTGTCGTCGAGCGCAGGACCAGACGATGAGGACGTCACCATTCGCGAAATTGCACACGAAGAACTAGTGCATCCCGATGACCCGGATGGATTCATTCACATAATTCCCGACGAACTTGGTAATCAATTCAAGAGAAAGATGGACGAGCTCAAGATTCCGCTCGAGAAACTGGGGATGAAGATCTCGACTGGTCGCGTTGTCGATTTTCGGGCAAAAGAACTTCTTCGGAAAGCACATGAAAAAAGAGTCTTTCCGTTGATATATCCTGCTCACTTCTCAAACGGCTACATTTTGTGGCCAGGAAAGGCCCGAGTGAAACCTAAGTTCAATGCGCTGGCAGCTGTTCCAGAGGCGGACGATGTTCTCGTACCCGCTGGATTTTATGTCCTTGTCAGGAGATTCTCCGCTAAAGAAGAGAGGCGCCGCGTTGTAGCCGCAGTGTACAGTCCCGACTTAGTGCGGGCCAAACGCGTTGGATTTGAAAATCACCTTAACTACTATCATCGCAATGGTGGTGGTTTACCTCGCGATCTAGCGAAGGGCCTGGCCGCTTTCCTGAACTCCACATTGCTTGATCAATACTTCCGGCAGTTCAGTGGCCATACACAAGTCAATGCAACTGACTTGAGGAGCATTAAATATCCCAGCACTGACATACTGAGATCACTTGGCACAAAGATAGGGGACGCTTTCCCAAGTCAGGACGAGCTTGATCGCATCGTTATGGAGGAACTAAATCTAATGTCTACCAATAGTGGACGAGAAAGCCTCGATCCGATCAAGGCGAAGCAGAAAATCAAAGAGGCTCTCGAAATACTGCAAGCTCTGAGTCTGCCTCGAGCTCAGAGAAACGATCGATCGGCCCTTACTCTGCTTGCCCTGTTGGACCTCAAACCCAACGATCCTTGGAGCAAAGCATCCGCCCCGTTACGTGGTATTACTGAAATGATGGATTACTTCAGAGATCACTACGGCAAGACCTATGCTCCAAACACGCGTGAAACGGTACGTCGACAGACTATCCATCAATTTCTGCAAGAGGGACTAGTTCAGATCAACCCGGACGCACCGAAAGCCATTAACAGCCCCAAAACCACATACCGAATAGACGTAACCGCGCTTGACTTGCTTCGAACATATGGCACAGCGAACTGGGCAACCAGTCTGAAATCGTTTCTTGAAACGGCTCAAAATCTCCAACGGCTTAGCGTCAAGGAACGCCAAATGACCTTGATTCCTGTCACGTTGCTGGACGGGCGTAGAGTGCGCCTGTCGGGTGGAGGTCAGAATGCGCTCATCAAGAAAGTCCTAGAAGGGTTCTGCCCTCGATTCACGCCTGGAGGAACGATTGTTTCGATCGGAGATGCAGGTGAAAAACTCAAGATTGATTGGCCAACCTATCTCAAGGAATTAGGAGTTTCCATTGACAAGCATGGAAAAATGCCCGATGTTGTTGTGCATTTCAAAGAAAAAAACTGGCTTGTTCTAATAGAAGCCGTAACTAGTCATGGCCCAATTGATATCAAACGACACAATGAACTCAAGGAACTGTTTGGAACGAGTAGTGCGGGCTTGGTGTTTGTTACCGCCTTCGAGACGCGGAAGGACATGTCGAAGTTTCTCTCGCAAATAGCGTGGGAAACTGATGTGTGGACAGCGGATTCACCGACTCACCTTGTTCACTTCAATGGGGAACGCTTTCTAGGGCCATATGAGGATTCAGGAATCAAAACTAGATCTCTCACATAACAACGATTCAATGCTAGTCAGGGAGGGTGCAGGTTGTCCGCGCAAACAGATGAGTTTCTGGGTGTTATTTTTCCACTCTCGCATTCGCATATCGAACAATTTCTTGCAAACGGAAAGAATGTTTTCGTCAAATACTGTGGCAAATCAACAATACCAAGGCACATAGACAACGGGTCAAAATTGTACTTTTACGAATCGAAAAGTGCTAAACACATTGTTGGAGAAGCAAAGATTATCAAAATCACACAATGCACGATCGATGAGGTTATTGAGAAATTTTCCGATCGGTTATTTCTCACTCGAGACGAACTGAACGCCTACGCAAACGGAAGGCGAACCAAAATGATGCTCGTGTTGACGCTTGAGAAGATGAAGAGATATTCAGCACCCTTGCCGCTTGACAAATCATTGACGATGGCAGGTCAGTATATGACGAAGAGCCTATACCAACGAATTTCGAGCAAGCCATCAGTATGCTGAGCAGCCTTCTGAGAGCGGTGGATGTAAGAAATTCTTAAAACTGAGATATCAAGCGTTTAGAGTCCGCTGTCTGCTCACACGTTCCACATACTCCTCAGGAGTGTAACCTGTTTGTTTGCGCTTTCATTTGTAAGATAGGAATGACAAATTTCATAATACCTCTTGAGCGTTCGCGATTCAGCTCTTTTTACGACACCACGCCAGGTAGGATCCTTGGAGAGCTCCAAGAATGTATCGTGAAAGAAATTAGCGATTATCAGCTCACATGCTAGAATCAGATCTAACGGATGAAAAGGAATGCGTGGTAGATCTGGCATTCCACTCAGCCAACACTTTTCCGTTTCGTCTTGTACTGGGTTTCCGCCTAGTTGCAGATGAAAGACCGTCCCTCTCTGATTTTTGTTGGCCCTATCAAAATGCAATCTATAGATTACTCGACTGGGTGTATCCTGTTGTCTCAGCCACCGGCTAACTGCTTGCGAATCCATATCTGGGCGAAAATTCAGACGATTTTCCAACGACCATATTCTAATAACCAATTCCTGGCGCTGAAACGGCCATCCTGACTCACCGGGGCCAATCAACCTGCAATAAACATCAGGCCGTAAGTTAGCACCCTCTTCATTTGATGTTCGGAATCGAAGCGGCCTCCGTGGAGGTATCTCGAAATCCCAACATAAATCTCGGGACCTTCCGCCTGCATGCTGAGGTTTCAGCTGAGCAATTACGAGCTCCAGAACGACGGAAGCATCAGAATCTAACACGTGTCGAGCCAGACGTTCGAGGAAACGAAAATCTTGAGCAATTTCAGCAACACTCAACGAATTGTGCCCTTCTGAATTTGCTTGAGAATTCGCTGGTCCTCGCGACTGAAGAACTCAGCTTGGACATCCGCCTTTTCTCTTATTGCTTTGAAGGAAACGCGTGCAGTGTCCATGATTCTTGGCCGATCATCGGGGAAGTATTCTAAACTCTCGTTCCTCATAACGGGTTTCCGAAGAATATAGCATACCGCATCTGCGTGCGCCGTCTTTGTATCCAAGCAAACAGATGACTTCAGCCTTTTTCGTGAGTCTTTATAGAACGCGTCTGCAAAAGTTTCCGAAACATCTCGTCCTAACGTGTATTTCTTTATCAATTCAAAAGCCGAAGAGAGAATGCGATCGCGCCACCATCTAGGCATCATGTTCTTGAAAGGACCGGAATAGCGAGCGTCGCGAAAGAATTGCTGTACTCTAATGCTAAGGAAAGATTCTTCCGAAATACCAAGTAGCGTGGCGGCGTGGAGACTATCGTATAAAATTCCAGGGTATCCAAGCACTACACGATTAAGCCAGCGAGCGATTGGAGGGGCATCCCATTCTCGCTTGGCTGATTTTCCGACGAAGACAGCCTTCTCTGTCGGTGGCAATGTTTCTTTGAGCTTTTCCGCCTCGTCAGCGTTAGCTCCGAGCGTTTTGATCAGGTTCCTCCAGTTCTTGGTTTTGACACTGCTAAGACGCTGAAAACCTTGAATCCATCCAACTATTTTTGCCACTGAAGCTTTGACATCCGCTTCAATATCGTCCTTGAAAATTACATCATCAACGACAGTCAACGAGTCCGGCCGTACATACTTGCTGAACCTGTTTTTCGTGGTGATTAGTAGCACTGGTCGATCGCGAAACACTTCGCGCACTCTGGTTGCTAATGTGGCACCGCTGTATGGGATAGCACGATCATTCACTTTGTAGTTCGAAAGAACATAGTCCACGAGAATTATGTGATATCTGTTGAGGTAGCGCTCTCTTGGAAACGCGTCAAGGGCCAAGTCGACCGGAGGTAGCGCAGGTGTAATCTGAATTGAATGACGCGAGAGTAGATTGATAAATTCCTTGCTTTCGGAATCGACGTCTTCGAAATACAGTGCGTGATATCGAGCCAGCACTTTTCAACTCTGTGGAAACACTAATTCGACACACGTCTTCCAGTCATCTGGGGGGTCGATAAATCTGACTGTTCCTCCGTAGGTATCGACTGTATTCCTTACGATGGTTAGGCCCAATCCAGTTCCTTCGCCGAAAAGTAAGTCAGGTTCGCTGTCAGACACGAATGGCTTGAATACTTCTTCTCTTCGGTCCGGGGGAATTCCTCTACCTGTGTCTAAAACGTGTATTCTAATCTCATTTTCGCTAATGTTTCCTGTGATGTGAATTTTTCGGACCTCTGAATTTTTCACTGCCTTTATGGCATTTGTAATGAGATTCAGAAAGATTGAGTAGACCTCACAGCGAAACATCGCCGGCATGCGCAAATCGGCAGGCAGACCATCATCTTTGAAGTCTATGTGCTCAGTCTCGAAGTGATAATTGAAAGGGGCCACCATATTATCTATGAGATCTCGGAGAGGATACGAGCGCGGGCGATCTCTGGATTTCCTTCCCATCATTTTTCCTAACTGCGAAGCTGTCTCCTCGATACTGTCTGCCCACGTTTGGAGCCTCGAAATAGTATCCTTGAGTTTTGATCTGTGGCTCTGAGGGAGATCCTCGAGATAATTCACAAGTCTCCGATTCTCTGTAATGAGCGCACGAATCAGTGTGGATAATTCGTGTTCAAAAACAGAAATTAGGGTACCGGTCGTAGCCAAGACCCTAAGCATCGAAATCTCGCTAATCCTATCTTCCTCACGTTCCTCGAAAGCTTGCCGGGCCATAACGAACGACTGTAAGATTTCCGAGGTTGCCTCATGTCCGAGCACATCCTCTTTCCTTAAGACCTTCTGTCGCGCGATCTCGAGGGGTTTCAATGGGTCCTCTTTTCGCGGCGGTCCACCTCTGCTCTCAGGCGCAAATCTTGCATATTGCACGGTCATCCATTCTATTCCCAGTCTAACAAATTTGACCAATTCTTGAAACGCTTTGTTGTCAAGCAAATGATCTCGAGTAATCGACATTGTAATGCCCGGGTTCTTCTCTCGTGAGAGGAAGACAGCGCCCATCAACTGGTAAGTACCTGGCAGGTCGAGAAATGGTCTGTCAACGTCCTCGTCCTTTTCTGCGTATTCGCGAAAAACTCCTCTCACTCTGGCACGATCAAGGTCTAGGCTCAGCCAGTCTTCTGATCGCTCCATTCCATAGGCAAATACTCGAAACTTGTCAAAGAAAATCCGAACGCCGCCTCTTTCTCTTAGAATATTCCTCGCATCATTAAGAGAAATTGGAAGACCAGCGAAGTATTCGCGCCTGTAAACGAAAAAGTCTATTCTGAAGTATACTCCTCCGACTTCCGCAAACGTCCGTGTTGGGGTATACTGAAGATCCTTTTGCAGCCTCCGTACGCGTAATTGGTATCGCGGTTTTCCATCGGGAGATATACGCCCTATGAGTCTACACCAGGAGTACTTCAGAAACTGTTCTGAAACAGAACCTTGAAATTCTGGAAACTCAGGAGCGTGAACTATTATTTGAAAACCGGGGTCCTCTCGTTTCTCTTCTTTTTCTGCAACTTGGACTTCAGGTACATAGTCTGATACAAGACTCAAGAGATCATTCTGCAATCGATTAAGATCGTCTTCCTTCCACACGTCTCGAGCATCTTCCAGTGTAAGCTTCGTTCCCGTATCCGTTTTGTAATCTACGCGCTGTCTCGTGCATGAGATGCCTATTTCGCCAACTGATGATCCAGTTTTGAAGTCTCTCCAGTCGAATATCGCTGAGACTTTTTCTTTTCTGCCGCTACCGACGACAGCCACAGATTCCAAAACGAGCTTGTTTGAGAGAACTCTACACGCGAATCTTCCGATACCCTTCGCGCCGACTCTCACTCGTTTATATTTCCGTGAAATGGGATTCTCGCGTTTGTCACCAGTTGCTATGCGCATCCAGCCTTTGATTAGCATATCATAAGTCATCCCCTCTCCGTGGTCTTCCACGATAATCCTCCCGCCACTTTTCGTGACTTTGTCAAGTGTAATAATCACATCAGGGGAGTCTGCATCGTATGCATTCTTCACAAGCTCAGCCAAAGCAATTGATTCACGAGCAACCAATCGTTCACCGAGCTCCAGAAGCAGATGGCTGTCTACGGAAAAGTGAAGTTCGGAAGAGGAGATACTCGCCATACTCTGACCGCCTAGCATAGCTATAGAGGACCAAGATTTCTAACTATTGTTAGAGGGTTAGAAGCGCCGTCTGGCGTAGGCTATACTGCTACATGCGACGAGAACAGATAAGACACCAGACGACCCTCCTTTGCTTGAATTGTAATCATTAATCGTACGGGGATGCTGCCGTCGCCATTTGGATTGAGCGTGCCAGACGCAGTTCGTGAATTAACGAAAGCGCCGGGGGTGGGATTTGAACCCACGAGGTCTAGAGAATCAACAGTTGTCTTGGTCCAAACTGTTCGCGGATCTCGAGGCTCAACGTCCCAAGTATCCGGAGTCTCGTAATTATTGGTAAGTCATAACCCGTTGGATAATCTCCTCTTCTGACTATGGTTGTGAATAGAGCGGCCGCCAGGTCATTGCGAATGGCGTTCCAAGGTCTGCGGAATGCAAAATTGAGTACCCGACTGGCATCGAAGGCACAATCTTTGCAATGTCTCCACCAAGAGTTCGTGCGATACTATCAAGATCGCCCTCGTACTTTGTTCTGAAAACTACGCTTATGTTCATTGACGAACGCATTGCGGGATCGAAATCACTTATCTTGTGAGAGATGAGCATGACTCCGACGCCTTTCTTCCTGAGCAATCTAACAACTCTGTCCAAGAAGTTTGCAGCCTCTTTCGGCACGTCTTTAGAGGTCCATAGATGTGCCTCTTCGATGACTAGGAACAGTCTCAGATCTTGCGAATCTTCTTGTGTTTGAAAATATTCGAGAATTTGGTCCAGAGCCTTGGCAACATTGCCAACTCGTTCATCGGTCTCCGTGACTGCGGAAAGATCTACAATAATACCCTCGCCATTCCTTAGAGACCCGGAGATTTCTGGAAGTTCATTGACCACTTTGCCTTTGAAGGCTTTTGGCCCACGCATCCCAAACAGCCTATAGTTCTCTAGCATTGTAGGATCTGTGTTCCTCTGGAAGAGACGTTCCCACTGCTTTGTGTAATCAAAGACGACTACAGGGATATGTTCCATGAGCAGCTCTTCAGCGATCACTCTGCCAGCTATCGTTTTCCCGCTCCCGCTAGCGCCTGAAACCAGGATGCCTTTCTGACAATATTTTCTGAGCGGGAGATAGACGAAATCCCCTAGCCTCCAATCATCAAGGGCAATTCGGCCTAGGACATTGCCCTCAGAGGGTAGCACATTCGTCTTTGGTAGCGTGATTTGACTTGCGTACTCTGTTTCTTCCTGAGGAGTATGACGATTATGTGTAAGCAGAAGATTATGCGGATTCTTGAGGCTGTAGATGTAGGTCTTGCCCTCTTTCTTGGCCGCAATTATACCGGTTTGGATGAAGGGGTTGATGAATTTCGAAAGATTGCGCACGTCTATCTCAAGGAGAGCTGCAAGCTGGTTTGAGCTGAGGCTGCCTAGAACTTTGAGGAATTTGAGGGCCTGCTCCTTCTTAGTTGCTCCCATGGTCGGCGAGTCATTTGAGGTGGCCGCAGTTTCATCAGCCTCTTTTCCATGCCATCTGGAGACTACGGCAACGTTGAGCCCAAACATCATGATTAGAGACAGGGGCAGGAGTATGTCGCTGAATGGGCTACCTGTCACCGATACGCCAGTCCAAATGAGATATGCATAGTAGCCCAACACTAGCGCTCCGACTTCGAAAACGAAGGCTAATACAGACCTAGAAAGTGTGTGAAAGATTCTGCTACTCACTTGCTCACCGAGGGTGTCGGGACGAGCTTCTTTCTTCCCAAGAGATGGCTGAATATCCAAACTGACAGAAATACGAAAACGATCAGGAAGACTACGGATGAGGAGATGTTGAAGAGCGTTGAAAGAACTGAGATTTGTTCACCTTGCGAGGATGACCCTCTTCCAACGAAAGTCAGGAACAGGGCGATCCATGTCAGGAAAGCAGCGAACCCTCTGAACCTCTTCGAAAAAGGTGAAACAATTATGGCTGCTATTGCGCCCATCCAAACAAGAACAGTCAGATTGTAGAGCGGGTCAAAGAATGGAATAGCTCCGCCCGTTGAAGGCTGACCGACGAGACTTATGATTAACTGGAATATGCTGGTTAACGGATCGGACACATAATACTTGGGCTTCTTAGGGCTTAAAGATGACACTTCATTGGAATCGTCGGTCTTCTACTGCATCATCTATTTGGGAATGAAACACGATATTGACTCAGAATAACGTGAGACCATACAAGACAGTCTCCCAATAAACAGAATCGTTTGCGGTGACGCAATTGAAGAACTCAGGAAATTTCCAGACGAGAATATCGATTTCTGCATGACCTCGCCGCCTTACTGGGCGCTTAGGGATTACGGAATTAGAGAACAGCTCGGACTTGAACCAGATTTCCGCGAATACATTTCCAAGCTATTGAAGATATTCGATGAGCTGAAGCGTGTTCTGAAAAGAACTGGAAGCTTCTATCTCAACATGGGCGACACCTATTCTGGCGGCGGTTCCCATTCCATACTGGGCGGAGTCGAAACCTGGGGAAAGCAACATGGCATGAAAGAGGGCTTTCCTGATAAAAGTCCTCAAGCTTCAATCACGAAAGTTATTCCGGCAAAATCGATGATAGGAATACCTTGGCGTGTCGCTCTTGCTCTCATCGACAAGGGCTGGATCCTCAGAAATGATATCGTCTGGCACAAGCCGAACTCAATGCCTTCGAGTGTCAAAGACAGACTGAGCAATACGTACGAACACATCTTCCACTTCGTCAAATCAAAGAAATACTACTACAACCTTGACGCAGTCCGTGTGCCGCACAAGTTCGAACCGAGGCCATTCAACATTGGAGTTCGTGACGCTCAGAAAGGCAGACTGAAAGAAAAATGGGGAGTTCATGCCTCAGAACGTGAAACAAAAGCATACGATGAGAAGAACTACCCCAAATATCCTCCACACGAACCGCGGCACTTCCAGCTTCTGTCCATGGGCATCGCCCACGGAGGGCATACTGGGAAGACTGTAAGGCATGACCATCCTCTCGGCAAGAATCCCGGTGATCTATGGAAGGTTAACAGCAGGCCCCATCCATTCGCCCACTTTGCCGTCTATCCGGAGGAAATCTGCACCAGACCGATTTTGGCAGCGTGCCCGGAACAGGTGTGCGTGAAATGCGGAAGCCCTCAGCCTCCAACTGTCAAAAAATGTGAATGCAGACAGGGTTTTCGACCTGGCATAGTTTTGGATATGTTTGCGGGAAGTGGAACAACGCTTGTTGTGGCCAAGAAGCTTCGCAGAAATTTCATCGGAATAGAGCTTAATCCTGAATACGTTGAGATTGCCGAAGGCAGACTTGCAACCATTCAAGGATTTGCCTAATGGTATGCAAGTCGTGATTATTTCTGCTTCGAGAACCATTAATGGATAATGAGGATCGCGCAAGACGTCTCGAGTAGGCAGTCATCGTTTCAACAATTCTGCAGCCAGTTTGATTGGTATGATTTCAAAATACTCAGCTCCTTCTTGACTAAGCTAAACTATCCGCTTGACACAACCACCCAGTCATTGCATTCGATATGGTTGCTGTTCACACTGAGAGGTATCAAGATCTCGAAAATGACAATCTGCCGAAGACTTAGAAAATTCGCTACTCTCGGAATACTGAGGAAACTCTCCAAAACAAACCCAGCATTCTACGAAATTGCCAAAGGCCAGGAAGTGCTCGTTAGGAAGATAGTTTACTTCAAGAACACTGAAGAGTTCATGAAATTATAGAAAGCGTTAACAGAAATGTTATCCTTACGATGTGCTCCTCTCAGGAAGAGCCTACTACTACCTATATTTGCAGAAAAATTACTATTACTACTATACTGTACTAACAAAAATATTCCACTACAGATTCTCGATATCGTTTCGTCGTTGTGGAGTGCCTGCTCATCGTATCCTTCACAATTCCGTTATCCATTTCGCATATCTTCGATGATTTGTTACGTGTTTCGATTGTTTTCGCCTATTTATTTTTGCAACTCCAAGTACAAGATATGAAGACTGGTCCGAAACCAATTGGTGGAATGCTGATACCGAACATACTGCAGGTCCTGGGGGAAGCAGGCGCTGACCTTAGAGCCTGGACAGTAACTCTCAGATTGAGGAAGCTGCTCCAGACACCGCATCTCAGGTGGGAGACGGTTCACAAGTATCTGGAACAGATGACCGTTGACCAGATGATATTCAGATACGAAGATCCGTCTGGAATTGTGACTTACTCAAAGAACCCAATTATTAGAGAGAAAGTTTTGTTTTAGTTCATGTACGCCCGGTTCAAATTCTATGCCTAAAGATAGAGCCGATCGGAGCCGAAAATAAACTTCAATTCCCATTTCTCCGGACCTGTTATAGGTGTTAGAGCCTCGGGCGGGAATCGAGCAAGTACCGTAGTTTGCTCGCTCGCGTGACCGTAGGAAGGTTGTTTCCACGGTTGGTGTATGAAAGAACGTAAGCTGACAGTCGGGTCACACGGCACGTGATATGGCTGCTAATTCTCCGTTGCATCCATTGCAGATAGTCTTTATGCCTTCAGTAGTATGCCATTCGTATTTATTTTTGCTTTTCTTGGTCACGCAACATCTAAAACAATAAAACTCTTCAGCTGTCTCGGCGGCGATATGTTTCTTTTCCTGCATAGCCTGGCTATCAAGATGCTTGTCTTTCATACACACGCACCATTAACCTCTGATCTTAACTTAGTACGCTCTCCTTCTTCTGCCGCCCAAGAGATTTAGGATTACTAGACCAGCAACTAGGATTATAGCGTTAATAGCGTCTCCTTCTTCCGCCACCCATCAAATTCACGAAGATTATGACCGCAACTGCGATCACAGTGGCTATCTTCAATACGGTAAGAGCTACTTTTATCGCTTCGCGCAGGGTTTCCTTGAAACGCTTCTTCCAATCGACAACCCTACGGTCTTCTCGTTGTGGTTGATTTAGGTCCTCTCCGTCAACCGTATAGGGTTTAGTGCGCCGATGGCGATGGCGTTCTGGGTCTCTGACTCTTCTGCGTGGTCGCGGATACTTCGCGGTTGTCCGGTACCGGGGCGGACCATTCTCATCATTTCGAGGCTGGGAGTTGCGCTTTTTGTCATACTCTCGCCGTCTTAAGGGATCCGAGAGGATCTCCCAGCCTGCGTTGATGCGCTGTGTAATTTCATTTGCGAGTGAGCTCTTGTTGTGATCGGGATGATAAGCCAGAAGCATTCTGTTTCGCTGCGCCTTCATTTCCTCAATTGTTGACTGAGGAGTAACTCCCAGGATTTCATAGTAGTTCGGTGTATCATTCGACAATAAGCTCACTTCGAATGTGTCTTGATCGTGAGGAATTTGGGGCGCTACGTCTTCTTCGCGTCCTTACTTCTTTCACTTTGAAGGGACCAAACTGGACTTTCGCTATCTCAGATATCATGTAGTCTTGCCACCATAGCGACACGCGATCTGAAATGTTCTCGACCTTGCATCGGCAAGGTCCGTCCGCCTTCAGGTACTTCTCATGAAACTTCACACGGTCTTTCTTTGAGGCGTTCCGGGCTATGAACCTCACAGGATATGGATGATTATCCTCCAGCACCCAAGTGGTTAGATCTAGTGCCTTGCAAACGTCGCAAGTCCTTGCGTCCTTGCGCGCACGCCATCTCACGAATGTTGGAGCCAGAACCTTAACGCCTTTCCTCAATTGTTTGATTTGGAATAGCTTCCTCCGTGTGGTCCTAACGTGAAATTCTTCGATGAACTTTCCTTCGCCATTTCGCGCAAACTCTCGCATCTGTTTCGGGAGTCGGGGTAAAGCACGAAGAGCCGTCCTGATCCCGTCGCGCATTTCTCCAGTATAATCACGCGCAGCTTGCAGGTCGGCGCGTAGGTCTCGGAGGTCGGCGCCAATGTCTCGTAGGTCATCTTGTAACTCATCAGACTGGGTACAGCGCTCTTTCTCCACTTCCCTTTCGTAGTGTGGTTTCTTTGTCCCATGAGGTCGACGATCTCTACTGGCAGGTTTTATGGGGACTTTTGAAAGGGCTCTGAGGTACCCGTCGTGTTGCTTGCGTAATTGAGGGTCTGAAAGAACAGCCCAAGCTTCGCTGATAAGCTTCATCATTACTTCTGCGTTCGGTGACTTGTTGTGGTCGGGATGATGCGCCTGCAGCAATCTATCTCGCTGCGTCTTCATTTCCTCAATTGTTGACTGAGGCGTAACTCCTAGAATTTCATAGTAATTTACAATACCCGACATTCAGATCACCGGGAACGCGCAAGCCGTCTTCGGAATACGATCAAGAAGTCAAGTATCCTTGCAGCCCGGGAAGAGAAAAGCCAGTCGGTAAGAATATGCAAAATCGCCGCTAAAGATGTACCCTTCTCCTTTGAGACTGCTCTCGCTACCAACACAGAACTGACGGGGTCGTGGAACAGAATCCGGTGTTTGGGGCCAAGAAACTTATACGGAGAGTCGATTGCACGGTGAACCTTGCTGTGAGGTTTTCCAAGTAGAAGACGGGTTATCGCCCTATGAACACGATGGCTGGGCATTTATCTTACCAGCGACTAATCGGGTGAAGCTTCGCATAGTTCCGTGCCTGGTCAAGTGCGTAAATCACACATGCTCTAGTATCTGTTCTCACCTGCTCACAAGAGATTCTCACAACATTGATTCCGTGTTGTCTGAGGCGTGCATCTCGTATAGAATCCATTCTCGATTTTTCCTCCGTCAAATGATGCGGACCGTCAACCTCCAATGCTGTTCGGTATCTTGGAAGATAGAAATCCGGACGATACCCGTAAAGAGTCGCCTGAGGAATGAATGGCTCACGAGTCTTTCCCAGCTCCTTTGCGAGTATCCATTCACTTCTATTCATGTTAACACATCAGCGATTTGACATTAGCAGTAATGCTATTAATAACCGTGTTGGCATTAGTACTAATGCCAAAATCCTTATGTAGCGGCGAGGGCGATGTTCGTCTCATGAAATTATGGAGCCCAGTTCCTCAAAATAATCCTAAGCCGGTAGTTGTGATACTGCGGTCCTTGTTGGGGAGCCCTTCCCAAAAGGGCACAGATCTGCATCGCGCCCGGTATAAGGATCTGTGGGAGTCCGTCAGGGACGAGTTGAACAGCGAGACAACATTTCAAGTGTACTTGAACTGGCTCGTCAAGAAGAGGATCGTGAAGAGGGAAAAGAGGAGCAGGAAGGAAGTCTGGTACTCAGTGAATTCGGGGGATTCAATTGTGCTAGGGAGCCTTGAGGAGACCGTGGCAACTCTGAAGAAATTGAAAAACTGGAGAGAGGAAGATTTCGAACCAATCGATCTTTTTGAAGAGGTAACATCTAGGTGCATCTACAACCTGTCTGTCGCCACAGTTGAGTCACTACGCCCGGTCGATCAAGTAGCCTGGAATCTCGGACCAGACTTTCCGACTGACCTACTTGCAGAGGACTTGGCACTACTCTTCAAAATCAGTGTTTTCAAGGCCTTAGTTAGCAAGAACCCCGGTAGGTTCGAACCAGAGATTCTAGGTGCCGGCGGAATAGTTGAACGACTGATTAATGCGATTGGCACGGAAGCACAGAAGCACAGGTCTAAAGTCTCAAGTATAATCAAGAGTCGCACCCGACCGACCGCAACTCCAGTCTTGGAAGGAGACGAAGGGAGCGCGAGAGACCTACCCCTAGTAGACGCAAGCCTCGGGCGCGTGGAAGCCCTCAAGCTGCTCAGAAGTGAGAGGCAATTTTGGAAGACCAAGATGGCAAGAATCGAGAAATCCTACACGAAAAGTCTCATCAGCCAGCAAGAACGGGACCGGCTAATCGGGAAGTACAAACTTGAATTGACGCGGCTAGAGAAGGACTTGAACCGACTGGAGAAGCCCATCGAGGAAACAGGGCCGCACAATCGCTTAACAGCCTAAACGTTATCCTCCGAGATGTCAGCAGAGCTTGAAATCTAGGAAGAATAGAAACCCCAGTGCTCTTGATCCTCCACCCGTCTCCAGAATTACCATTTCCCCCATTTCGTTCATGCTTCCAGATGATAATATGAGTTGGATACAAGTAAGGAAAGAAGAGTTCAATGATAGTGTAATTCCATTTCTGTCATCTCAGGAAGAGGATCAACTAGTAGTGTTCAACACTCAACTCGGGAACTTCGTCGTGGTAACATTCGGGGGCTTAACGGCTATTGTAGCCACATTTTCCCATGATGAAGCAATAAGGAATGGAGCAACTATTCCTTTACCGTTCAATCACCCAACTTGAAAAGGCGTTGAAGACCATCAATGAACAAAGACAAGAAAGAATTACGATGGACCCATAAACAAACCGAGACCTACGCGCCGATCATTCAGCATTTGAGCAGACAGTGTGATGGCCTCAGAAAAGTCGAACGCAATCTCTTTGAAACCAAGACAGGCGACCTTTACTATGTCAAACTCTGTGGAAACCCTCTGCCATCCTTTTTCGGACTCTCAGAGAGGATACTTCGTGAATACGGCTCAGTGAGTCTTCACTTGATCTTCTATCATGCCGTCGAGGGTTTCTACATTGACGTGCCGTATGAATTCTTGTCCGCTCGGTTAAACCAGTTCTCCCGCCAGTATTCACCCCCCAATCAACAATTCAAGGTTCATTTCGGAGAACGTGATCGCAAACTGGTCCTCAAAGAACTAGATCTACCAGTCAAACAATACTATCTTTCAGAGAGTAACTCAGGCGAAGTCGCGAGAATAGCGGGGGGTCACGCGGCATTACCAATCGTCTGTGAACACGCCTAATTTCGAAGGTCTCTCCCTCACGATTAGCCTTCCTCCTTGACCTAAATTGTTCGGGCGGTTGGACCATGTGAATACCATGCGGTGTCCGCGCTGTGATTCTCGGCTGTATTTTGAATGTTCGATGAGAGTTCAAAGTAAGGATGGTTCAGTGAAGACGGCGGTGTTCCGGAAGTGCGATGCTTGCCATTATATACACGATGAAATCTTCGACGGACAGCTTACCCTATTCAAGTAGGACGCTACGAACCGAAGCACCAAGCCGAAACAACATTCGGGAAAGGTCATGCGCATCGTGCGAATCGCTCGAATCATTCGCCGAATCATGTCGAATCGTTCGCTGCAGTTCGGTATTTTTTTTCTAATATCTCATCCTGAACCGCGCTAGACACCCCCACTATTACGCCTCTGTCCGTTTCCTGTTTTGAGAACAGTCTCGCCTTCTCTTCGTCCTTTAGAAGTCTATTCACAAGATTCTTTGCGGATTCGTGGGTTATTCCAAGCTTCTCTCCGATCTCAGCGTATGAGAGGAATCCTGAATCTAGGAGTATCCCCAGAAGTTTCCTTTGCTTACCCGTCAAGCCCTCCGTTATCTCTTGGACGGGTTTTGGAATCTGCGCACTACCCGAATCATGCGAATGATGCGCACTATAGTCCGAACTGATGCGAACTAGTTCGGCTAGTATTTCCTGTTTCGAGATGGCGAGCATCTCCTTCAAGGGGCCTGTTATCCTACCAGGTAGTTCGTCCAACTTTCTTACAACGTCTCGGTTGCTGTTTTCGAGACTCTGAATGTAGATCTCTGCAGTTTCAGACGGTATCTTTCTTAGTTCTTCTCTGATAATCGTGAGAGAATCATTGACTCTCTGAACACATTGCGTGACCTGCTGCCGATCACTTGCAACAGGCTGTGTCTTTTCAACTTTCGATTCTTCTTTCCTGAACCAGCGATCCCAAAAAGCCATCTTTCAATATTTGATTTCTAGAGCACTTATAGTTGAGGAATCAAGCTCTGTTAGTTTAGTTGCCAGCTTAATGCGGAGAACGCCATTTGTAGAAATTGCGTCCGTTGAATACTGTAATGGTCTCGGTTGCATATGGAAAAGCGCCAACTGGATGCACTTCCTAACCCCTTGCACTCGATGAATGCAATGTCCATCTGAGAAAACAATCTGAGGCGGCATCACCGAGTATTCGGATAATTTTGCTTGTTTTATCGTATCTGAAAGAGAAATACTCGTTCTAAACGCTTTTCTCGGCTTGTGCTGCCTGATAGTGAATTTTTGCTAGTTCATGTAACTCTCTTTATGCGCCATTCCTTATGACCAGAGCTGAAGTCTCACATTAGCCATATGACGCTCGCAGAGAAAGATTTCATCTCAGAACGGCAACAGCATAATATTTCTCAGGAGTAATTTGAGTTTTCAAAATTCCGATGGCAGGTTAAAGGGAACTCCTTCTGACGCTCATTTTACATTTTGGGCGTTGGAATCCTTGCGACTCCTGCAAGCGATTTAGATATATGGCGGTCCATAATGCACTTGATTACGAACTATCCAGTAGTTTTTCCAATTTGGATTTTGATTTTGAGCAAGTGGTTGCCAATGAAAATCGGTTCCGTCTTTATTATTCGACCAAGCGCCACCGCTATTGTCTTTGTTATATGGAAAAACAGGTTCATACGGATCAAGAAATAAAACGCTTCCATCTTGCTTGTTAACTTCAGTAAATTGCAAATGAAGTACAGGAACACCATTACAACCTCTGCATCCGTTCGTCCCTACCTTGGCAATTGGTTGATAACGAGAGACTTGCTGTCCAACTTTAGCTAAAACTTTAGAATTATGCGCGAATGCTATATTGTATCTTGGAGAATTTTGTGTTGGCTGCACAACCATAAATACCCAATTCTCTGGAAGATTTGATAAAATTCCAGCGACATATCCGGGAGCTGGTGCAGCAACATCATCACCCCACTGTGCTTGAAAATGCGACCCAGGATTATTGGAATCTTCACTACAACAAGTATCGCCATTCCATGCCAAATAATCATCAGGACTTGGGTTTCTGTCATAATAGTATCCACGTGTATCAACATCCCTTAATGGATGTGATAGCCAACCCTCCATTAAACCAATGGAAGCCTTCGGATTATTTTCAGCTACAGTAATTTCGTAACCATCGGAAACAGCTCGAAATTCATCTAAGCTCTGGCACATGTATCCATAAGTCCTGCTGGGATTGCTGATCATTGGATATATTGTGTAATTCCCCTTTGGAAGGTCGATTGAAAAATCACCCGAGGAATCTGTCGTGGCTGTGCCAGCAGGCTTGGAGTTTGCATCTAAGAATATGACTTTAGCATTCTGTTCTCCTTGTTCAAGGTCAGAATCGCTTTGAATGCCATCTCCTGCAGTGCCGAAGGTACTCGTGCCTCTGTCAAAGAATAGCCTGCCAGTATATGCGAAAGTGTTGCTAGAAGTTGAAGTGACTTCGCTTGATGATTTCGTTAACAATTCTGTTAGACCGGTCATCTCCTGACCGCGAGTTGTGTTCTGCGGATAAAGAGCGTTCCTAATCGGTCCGCCGTAAAGAAAGTCAGCAAGTAGGCCAGCAACTCCAACGGTTGCAATCAGTCCGCCGATAACGAATTTTCTCCTTGTTGCCCTTTGTCCGTTAAGTTCGCTACTGTAGATCATTCCAACATTCTTCTGGATCGCAGTGTTCGTTGCACTTGGAGAGAGGCTCATGGATTCGAACGATTTCGCGGTAATTCTTTTCAGGAGTTCCCTTCGGCTCTTCATCTTCATCACTTGCGACCTTGAGCCCCGACGCTACGGAGAATTCTGTTCATTTGAGTATAAATGTATGAATGCGCTGACTAGCCATCCATTGCCATAAAATATGAAGACGCTCAGGACTGTCGCCTTCATCGCGTGGAAATAGAGAGATGTTGATAATTCTATGAACTTGTTTTCTTGATTTCTATGATCTAATATATTGTTCCAAGAATATTGATGAATTTGCGCGCATGAAATCCATCGGTCGCATATTCTGACATCCAAAGGATAATTCAAAACAGTATTCCGATCCGCGGAGTCGGCTCGTTCTTTCTTCCTTTCGGACTTCGTCCACGCTTCGCTGAAACGAAGAAGAGTCGCCTCCCGGGATTAACTCGTGTGATGAGAGATGAGCAAACTACAGAAACTTCAGGACGAGATAATCGAGGTTCAGATACAGATTAAGGACCTGGAAGAGCAACGGTCGATGCTAAGAAAGCAACTCAATGCAAAATTATCATCGTTGCTTCGAGACAAGAAGACGCTGAGGAAAGTGAGGCCGATAGACAGCTTCAGCAAGGGAGATGGGTTCTGATGCGTCAAAGCAAACAGAAACCAAGGAGTGTGAAAAACATGGCCAATGTAATTGAAGTATACCGTCAATACCAAGAGAACGCATACGCTGGAGATAACTGGAACTATCTCAACTCCACGAATATTGTCTCGGAGAACCTCAACAACACAATGCTAACGATAAAGAACGCAGAAGTCAAGAAGTTGGGTCAAGGAGAAGAGGCAAGAAATAAGATCATTCTATCCTTTAACGAGACGCCCAAGCAACTTGCATTGAACAGCACGAACAGCAAGATAATCGCAGAGAAATACGGAGACGACACTGACCTATGGACAGGCAAGCAGCTCAGCCTAATAGTCGTGAAGAAGAACTTCGCAGGAAAACTCGTAGACGGAATTCAAGTCGTGACTTTGTGAGAGAGATGGGAGCGGTTAGCTCCCTCTTTCACTTTTTCTAAACCTTAGGCAATCCTAAGATCGATTTGTAATGCGTTTGCGGATATACAGCCAACATTGATTCAAGTGAAATCATATATTGTGACAGTCGGATTGTGTTGGAAACGTGAATGCATTCCGAGTAAGAGAGCTGCGGGACGAGACCGTTACTACCTTTGCTGTGTCTCATTCGCTTCCCATTACATCAGCCGTCTCCAAAGGCCAGAACGAACCTGCGGGTTTTTTCTATTCTCCATTGTATATGTTTGTGCCGTCGAAACTGAAACACTTAGAGGGGTTTGAGCTTCCGTGGGCCTATTCAGTCTGGCACGAATTAGTCCATGCAGAAGACTCGTCGCTATGCAACTTGGGAATCTATGAGGGAGCAATAGATTCACTATCCGAAGAACTAGCTGATTATGGTCTTTACTTGATATCTAAGAAACGTCCGACGGAAGGGTTGAAGTGGATTGGGCTTTCAATGGAACTCGTGACCAAGCTTTCGGTGTTTCATGAGGTATCAAAAGTCTCCAAAGAGGTAGCACCCACGTACCTCCAACTAAGTCAAAGCACCCGCAAGATGTCGGCGAAATTCGCCTACCAACTGTTGACCCGTTTCTTCCCGAATTCCAAGGCCACCGAATCAGACATGATTGAGTTAGCTGAAAATATCGGTGAAAGATTACTCGGTAATGTCAATTCAGCCAACCGGGCTAGGCATCACGGAATGACGACTGAGCACACACTAGCTCTTTTGATTGGTAACAAGATAAGAGAGAACTATGGCGATGTAAATTATGTGCGTCACTTGCCCCTTCACTGTATGAACATCGATCTCAGAGACGTGGATTTGGTAGGCGTTGCCACAGATAAGTTCAGACACCTAATGCTCAACAGTCACCTCGACCCCGACAAGCGACTAATACGAACATCTACCGATAGACGACTTTTAAGACAACTGGAGATGATGGAAAAGAACCAAGGAACAGCAATTGCTGAAGAGCCTCTTCGGATTTTCAGTCACTCAAGTTTGCCAAGATTTCTACGCGCCAAATTTGGGAAAGTAATCAGACTAAGAATAGAACGGGGGAAACGAAAAACAGCTAATGTTGAGTCCGCTCAGGAACTCATGAAGGATCAGAAACTGTTCGTTTCGCGAGAGGAAACGGGAGACCTGTTCTTCATCTTACCTCTCTATGTGGGTCCTGGCAAGGCGAACGCGGAAAAGTTTGCTCAGTCTGTACTCTCAAAGTCTTATGCATTTGAGTTGTTGATGCGGTGCCTAAGCGCGAGAAAACGCTATACCGACGATCTCATGTCTTGCATGCGTAGCACCCTAATGAAGTTGCACGCTGAGATTCTTCAACCAGAGGTTATGCACTTGGCAGCGGAAATTGTTGTCAGGAATAATTGTTCGACGCCGACATTGAGAAGACAAGCTCCTTTCTTGATGTCAGGCAAGAATTAATCCGTTTGCGCATAGCGGCCGATTGCAGAGACAGGCTTCTTCAACCACTTTACGGAAAGGTCAAAAATTAGGGAGAAATCGTTAACATATTTGGTCAGTCTTTATGACTAGGAGCCCCGAGGATGCCTACCGTATCCGATGCTACTCTGCTTGCGGCCGAATCGTTCACAAACTACAGACACTTGCGTTTTGAGCTTGAAGCAGTAGGCGTCGCTAAGCCAATAATTCTCACTCACACAATAATGAATCTGGATCTAAAACCGAAGTACGACATTTCAGTATTCGGCCATGAGCTATGGCATTTCGTCGGCGCAGCTAATACAAGAGTGAAGAGTGAGCTTCTCCTTGAGGCGATCGATCTCACCCTAAAATCGAAGAACGAATCTGAGTTTTGCGAGAGATACAACGAAAGTCTAGTTCCGCTTTGGGAGTGCCTAGCGTATCAGGCACAGCTATCGCGAATCGATACGCCGAGGGACCTCAAGGAGGCAATCAATAGGTCGTTAGAAAAACAGCCTAAGCTGAAAGAGCTCGTTAATCTTGCTAGCCGATTCGAAGGCAACATGCTGGCAAAAGTCGAGAAAAAGTCCACCCTAACGCATGACACGCTCAATGGTTATTTGTATCAAACTATTGACGTCTTGAACAGGCTTGGCGTCGATTTAGAAAACATCTCACAAATCTTCAGGGGCCTTTTTGAGATGCCGAAGGAATCCATTACTGATTTTCCAACAGTAACGGCCATGACCTCTTTCATCTCACAATGGGCATTCTCTCGTTTAGACCAGCAACGACCCAGGTCCAAACCATGGAAAGTCGTTGACATCGCCGACCCTTCAAAGGTCATCACCGCCTCAATTGGCAATGAAGAGCAACTCAAAACACGAGACTATGTTATGCAAGATGTGCTTTACGCAGAATCGATCCGGAGAAGCCTTGAAGTAGACACGCAACAACTTCTGAGAAGCTATGCGTTCTCGATCCTTGACGACTTTGGTGTTGGAACTCCAATTCAACTCGTCACCGTAGACTCCTTAGATTCCCCACACCCACAGGTCTCAAAGACTAGGATTCATTACGCGAGCTGTGAGGCGATGTTCTTGCGTCTTGGGGAACACATCAGAAAGGCTGAACTGTACCTAAACCGTTATGCAAAATCCCTGGGACCGCCCGTCGAAAGACGAGTATTTGCCTACGTCAAGTTTCTGAAATCACTGCGAGAAGTTGGCGTCCTCCTGCAAACCGCCGAAAACCTAGGAATCGACCGCTGCCAAACACAGGTATACCTACACCTCAAACAAAATCTTCCGAAGCTACAAGCCTAAGCGTAAGGTCTGTATCGATGACCCTTCAGAATCACTGCGATTAGATCAGGCACGCTTCTGCCCTTCTAGCAGTCTCTTTACAAATTCTTTGCTAATCGAGAACTGCAAGGATACTGCTCTTTCGAGATCCAGCCTTGAAACCTTTCCGAGAATCACCTTCTGCAATTCTCGATCGTAGGAGAAAGCCATCCGATCTCCATTCACGATCTTCATTAGCCGCACAACGTCCCTAGGGACAGTTACCTGAAATGATCCTCCTCTTTTCGATACAGTCCTCACTCCTAGTTCAAGCGTTTTCTTCTCCATAGATGCCCCCCACATATTCACAACAGTATTACTTTGTTACCACAGTTATAGCCTATAACTTTTACCACTGCCTGAACTACAGTACACCGACTAAACATGTCAGCAACAAGTGTGACCGCTGAAAAGGATCGACGCTCAGAAAGCCGCCGAACAAAAGATGATAGTATGGCCCTGAGCAGTCGGACCTTGGTTTGCATATACTGCAAAGAAAAGGGTCGAGTTGGAATAGGCAAAAACGACTTCGTAGTGTCACCTTTCCGATGCGGCGCGTGCGGCAGGGAAATACTCAACTTATCTGACGGGTCGACGGCGTTGCAGCATCGACTCTGTACTAAGCACGTGGTGTTCTCGCCCAACCACGACGGCCTCCTGCCTTATTCCGTCGTAAAGTGATCGAATTGGAAGAGAAGCAAGAACACAGCGTCAATCCGCCTCATTGCCCCATATGCAACGGAAAAGCCACGGAACTACCCCAAGAACGCGTGAGTCTCTTCGCGTGTGACTCATGCGACTTCGACTTCGTGAGGCCGCTTGATCAGTTCATAGATTTCGAGCCGGTCCAACTCTTCGAACTATTTCCGCAGAGTCGTGAGTGAGGGAAGAATATGTCCGAAACTGAAACTGTAGAGCGTGAAAATAGGAAGCGGAAGAACCAGCGTCCAACAATTGACTTGCGCAATGTTCCACGGTACGAACAGCAAACGGGGAACGAACGTGAAGAGATCTACAGCAGCCGCGATCGTATGTACATGATACGGGAGAAACAACGCGAGGCAGTGGATCAATACAAGGCGCAACAGGATTTCATTCGTGCGGAGATGGAAAAGTTTCATGAAAACATGTGGACCAAACGTAATGCGTCCAGAGAGCTGAAAATGAAAGGAGACCTAAGCAACCTAATCAAAGCAACGCTGTCAGACGAAACCATAACCGCGGCAAAAGGCAAGGAGACCGAACGGAAGCATCGCAAAATTCTAGGAATTTACCATAGTGACCACGAGACCACTACCGAAATTTCCATAGAACGAGGGAGCAGCCAATGACGAACGATGAACGCGTCGATATCAAAATCACGCGTACCGGAAAAAGGAAAGAAAGCGGCATCGTCGAAGACATACTAGCCCGGAATACACCCTTCCCGTCTGACGAGTGCATGTTCGAGGAAGACTCACACCGCTCTTTCGAATATTCGCTGAAGAAGAATCCGGTCACACTTTGGAAGGATGAGGATGAGCACGACGACATAGATGTGCGGAACCCCGAATCTGACCTGACGTATTCTCAAACACTGAAACCGCTTCTACGCGATATGAAAGGCGCTCTTGAGCAGAGAGGTCAACTGCGAATAAGGCGCTACGACAGGGGAGACGAGATCGTCTGGGTGGTTCAGATTGACCCGCACCGAGCCAAGTTCCTCGACCGGATCTTCATGGACTTCGTAACCTTCCTCAAGAGGACATTTAACGCAGAGTGAGAACTCTGCGCCCCTATTTTCTGGTGGAAACTTGGAACCTATATTTCCGGTATTTGCATTCGGAATGCTAGCACTACTTTCAATTCCTCTCGCGGTTTCTCTCGGACTTCTGCAATCGAACGAACAGTCATTATTCGCGGCTGTGCTTGCAGTCGTAATTCTCATCGCGGCCATGACTTTCATCGCTCTCGCATACGAGGAACATGAACCCGAGAAATGCTTTTTCGAGGAATGAACATGTCGAACAAGATTCTCGAAGAAAGACTTGTACCAACTAATTCTCCTGTCATACGCAAGACGTACACATCGTCCCCAGAAACAGTCAAGGAACTTCAAGTCCCGTACTGCGCCGGCTGCGGTTCGAAGCTGAGGCTCGACCAGATCATCTGGTGTCCGTGCGGACGGTCGACGTGCGGCGATTGCGTCTTTTGGCTCGACGGAAGAGTAGTTTGCAGGATATGCATTCATGAGCCAAACGGAATGCCACTTTCGAAGCCCGCTTTTCTCGTACTGTTTGGAATCCATAACGGCAATTTGCAGTTGCGCGACACGACGCACCTACCGGACGACGTTTTGAAGGCAGCATTCGACGAATTAGATAGCGGCAGGTTCCTTGAGGCGCGAGGATTCTCGATATTCCGTCAATGGATTCTCACCCACAGGGGCATCAGCGCCGTTTCTGTCTACACTCAAGTCTACGGCAAGGACGGCGATTTCATTCAACTGTTGAACGAGCTCGATGGAAATGTCAGAGAAATCAACGAAGAAAACACTGAACACGGCGATTAACGCAGTCGTCGCGGCAGGCTTTCTGCTTCTGGTCGCAGGAACGCTGTACTGGGTTTACGGATTGACACAGAGGTTCGAGTTGGACCTTCCGCTAACGCTTGCATTGTTCGGCTTCTTCATTCTAATTTTTGGGATTCTCGGAGCCAGGCTAGCGACAGCAATGCAGTGATGACATTGGACGAATGGATAGACGAGACAAGAGACACGGCGGCCAAACTATCGCAGTACGTAGACCCGGAGACCATCGACAAGCTTCTCGAAATCTACATGATCAGCGGACGCAAGGAAAGAGAACGATTGCGAAATGACGTTGAATCAATTCTCGGCGCACACATGCCGAAGTTGATGCAATCGCAGCGCACGGTGTTGCCCGCACCTACCGAGTTGAACGGCGAGCTTGAGATAGGGACCATAGTGCAAGGAGACGTGAACGTTGGAAAATTCAAGGCGGAATTAGCTGATTGTTGCAGGCATATCGCGATATTTGCCCAAACCGGACACGGCAAATCAGTTCTGCTGTACAATATCAAAAGCCAACTCGTGACCGGAAAAATCGGTTTCTGGGAATTCGATGTCAAAGGCGACGGACGAGGTCTTCTCAACAAATATGAAAACTTGATCGTGATCCCGTGGAGAATTATGAGATGGAATCCGCTGCGTCCTCCGCCCAAAATGGAGATCAAGCAATGGTGGCAATTATTTTCTGAAATCTGCGGTCATGCGTGGGGCGTATACCATGCAGGTGTGAATTATCTGCTTGAGTACCTCGACGATCTCTATGTCGAATACAGGAAATCCGGACACTTGCCAACTCTCTACGACCTGTACAAACTGATGATAACGCGGCACGAGGTTTCGAGAAAGCGAACGGAATACTTCGACGTCATGTGGAACAGAGTCCATGCACTGAACAGCATTTTCGGAGACAACTTCAAGGTTGAAACCGGAATCAAACTGGAAACTCTGCTTGACAAGCCCATCTGTTTTGAGCTCGACCAGATGAGGGTTGACGAACAATCCTGGCTGATTGAGATGATGCTGACGTGGCTGTATGCCTACAATTTGACTGAGAAGAACAGGGGAGAGAAACTGAGACATGTGGTGATCTGCGATGAGGCACACAGAATCTGGGATGCAAACAAGGAATGGAGAGACACTACCAGAGAAATGGGAATGCCGCCAATCAACCTTTTTCATACGCAGTATCGTGATTTCGGAATCGGGTTGATTCTTACCTCGCAGGAACCATCGAAAGTGACGCAGTCAGTTCACGCCAACACCCTTGTGAAAATCGTGGGTAATCTCGGCAGCGGCACAGACATCAACTCAATCTCTGAATCAATGGGCCTCGAAGACGAAGAACGAAAAGCAATTCACAAACTGAAGCGCGGCGAATGGATAGTAAGGATGTCGGACCATCACACCGAGCCATTCATGATAGTCACCGAGAATTTTCAGGCAGACAAGAACGTGAGCGACGAGGCAGTCGAAAAAAGACTACTCCGAATGCTGCCCGAATTGAAAGAGCAAGCCGAAATGAAGCAGCCTGAGCCGAACCAGCTCTTGCCGTTCATATCTGATGATGCAAAGGCTCTGATTCTTGACGTGAACCGGCATCCGTTTCGGGGAATCAGCCGCAGGCAGATTCTTCTCGGCATTTCGGGAAGAAGGCTTGAGCTCGCGAAGAACGAGCTAATGAAAAATAGCCTGGTACACGAGGCAAGCGTCGTCCTCGGCAAAGCGCGTCCGACAAAGTTCCTAGTTCCTACGGATTCGGGCTTGCAGTTTCTACGAACCATGGGAGAGAATGCTGACACATGGCAGTTCTTGGGGAGAATGTCGTTCGAACACAAGCTGCTGCAATGGCTTAGCACATGGGCGATGAAGGAAGCAGGCTACGAAGCATTCAGGGAATGGGACATCGGAGATGGAAGAAGACTGGACGTGTGCGCATCAAAAGATGGCAGAAGAATAGGAGTAGAAGTTCAGCTCAACGCTAACTTGGACTCAAGCAAATTGCTCGCTTCGCTCGCTAAAGTCGATGAGATCGCAATAATCACGAACGGCAACCGCGTTCGTGAGGATTTGGATTTTCAAGTGAACAAAATCCTGTATCCGGAAATAAGACCGAGAGTGAGGATAGAATTGGCAAGAGATTTTCTGGAAAGATGGAAGAAAGTACGACATATCGATAGCGGAACGAACGGAAACAAGGAGAAAGAATCCTGATCGTCTCAATTTGATGCCTTTCATGGAATTAAGTTGGAAGAAAGCCCTTGCCAAAATATCAGAATTCAGGAAAATACGGTGGCAAGCAACGGTACAACCGCTCGTTGAAAGACGTCTACCGCAGCTTGCAAAATCTGTACAAGAGAATCGACCAGCTTCAGAGATACAAGAACTCAGGAAGCTCATCGTCAGGTTCTTACGGTTACAAGCCTCGGATGATGTCGCGATATTCATCAGAACGTCATCCAGAGAAATACACCAAACAGAAAGTCGAGCCACGATATGTCGTCAAAACGGAGGCACCAAAATACAGGATAGAAACGCCGAGATTTCGGACGAGTGCGGAGCAGCTAGCCGAAGAAACGGAAAGGAAAATCGAAGCCAAGCTCAAGCCTCTGCTCGAAGGGATTGATAGAAAGTTAGGCGAAGAAAAATCCGCTTCGATAGAAATACAGTCCGAGAATACACAAATTGAGAAGCCACAAACCCCACTGGAAGAACTGAGAACGCATGCCCTGGAGCTCCGTGAATTCGAAGACATAGATTGGAACGGCTCTCGTGAGGATGCAGAATTCCTCTGGAACATGAGGGATGCATTGGCGCAGTCCATAGAGATTCGCGACCCAGATTTTAGCGAAACAAGCGTCGAGAATCAGAAAATCGAATCCGAACCTATCATTCCAGAAGCGATCCATGGAACCGAATTATCGACCCAAATCAAACTCTCGTCACAGCCCGAACTTCAGTTTGATGAAATGGATTTCTTTGCGCTTGAGGGCGAACTTTTCGGTATCGACAAAGGCATCGAGGCCGAGGCGGAAGATGAAATCGAGGGAGGCCCGCTATAGGATGCAGAACGATCGCTATAGCACACGAATAGACTTCGACCTTACCGGTGAACTGGCGAGGCGACTGGACGACATTATTCAGAAAGGATTTGTTGGATCCAAGCCTGAGGCCATAAGACAAGCGCTAACAGAATATTTCAATAAACTAGATGAGCAGCAACTGCGACGTGCTAGACTAAGGCTCTTGGAGAAGGAGTCAACGTGAAAGCGCGTACTTCAGAAATCGACGGGGATTTAAACTGGGCCAGTTGCGATTATGCCCGGTTCAGTTCTTTAACGATTTCCGTCAAGGAGCCTATATGTACCGGTAGATCTTCTAAACGGCAAACGATAAGAGGCATAATACTCTCTCAATTAGTATGCGGTTCAGGTAAGGTAGAAAGTCACGAGTTCGACTTCTCACGTTCGGAAGATTCTGATTGTTGCTCTCGTTCTGGTAGTCGTCGGTCTGGCCGGTGTCGGTTCATATTTCACTTTTAACAGACCGGCAGGTTCGTTAGCGTCCTCCATGACTTCGACTCTTCAATCTACTCAAGCATTGGCCAGTGAAACAGGCACAACACTCGCACCAGTGCAATGGATTTCCGTCGGTCAAGTGAAACCAATTAACTTCTACCTTTCACTACTCGATTCAAACAGTACCGCTCCCTATGCTCAGTTGGGTGCAGAGCTAGCGCTGCTACCCGATATACCATTGAACCAGACTGCAGTAGCACAAATAACGTATCTAGCGCTAAATGCCACGAACCCTGAAGCCAAAGAAGCGTTCGAACTATTAATCAAGGGCGGCACGGCCGATCAGTCAGACTTCATGTACCCGATTCCACAATACAATACGGAACTACGAATTCTGTACTGGTTAGCGGCACAACGTCAATTGAAGCGAGATGATACTTTGGCGCTTGCAATCTCCATGGCGAACGGGATTTGGGTCACAATAGGAGACGACTCCGTCCAAGCCAGAGTCAGAAATGATGTCGTAGACCTCTTGGACTTTTTTAGAGAGACTGATTTGCTTCAACAGTCGTTAGGTTACTCGAGGCTTGAACAGCTTCCGCTGGAAGCAAAGATAGCTTTGGCCTGGTTAGCGGGAGATACTGGCACTCATGGACCTTACGGAATCACAGGCCCGCAGACCATGCATGATTCACGCACCTCTAAGATGAATTTAGCTGGTTACGAGTGGGACAATGTCAATGTGACAACGCTCCGAGAAATGAGAGATTACATGACGAAGAATTTCTTGTCTCCCTGGGGCGTCCAAGAAACGGTTCGATACATCGAATGCTACTTTTTCACTTGCGCGGAACGTGCTTTTGACTACGTATCATCATGGAATCAGAAGATTGAAGTAGACGGCGTAACTGTTCCTTCACGGAACATCAACAATGCGAACTTCGAATTTCAGTATTTCTTGAAGCATGGTCAAGGAATCGGTGTCTGTGAAGATGAGATGACGCTCGTTAGTGCCCTTCTAAAGTCGTGGGGCATACCAACATTGACGGCATCATATTATTGGCCACTTGGAAATTGGTACGATGGTCATTCGAATACGATGTACTATGATGCTCTTTCAAAGACTTGGAAAATAGCGTGGTCGCAGTTACAGATTCCTTATGCGCAAGTTCGTGACATGTACATTTTCATTCCGTCTATTCTCCAGAATGAATGGGTGCCGTTTGCCAATGAAGGAGCTCCGAAGAAAGCCGCTGTGCCTTACCCGTACCAAAGCGGGGAGGTTAACACGAAGATGTTCGTTCCCATTTACAACATAACTGGCACGTACTTAGACCGGTTTGACAGTGGCGTAGCAACGGAACAGATGAAGCAATGGATTCTCTACAAAACCAGTCCTTAGGAATCACAACCTGAAGTCTCGTACTGATAAATTTGGGTCAGAACCCCACAATTGCCTAGGGTAGGCTTGCTACTAGTAAGAAGGACCCGCAACCAAATAAGGTTCAAATCCTTCCAGAACCGCAATCCAGTCGGCCGAGCGTCGTATCGACTTCAAGCATTCAGCATATCCACGAGAGCCTTCTCGACATTCGCGTTCAGTGGATACAATGGTTTGCTATTGAGCACGAGGATTCCTCTTGGTCTGGTGAGTCGCCCTTGCCAGTTTGCTATCTCCCCAGGAGGGTATAGCAGAATTAACGCAGATATCCCGCTTTGAGCCACGATCAACGTTTCAATGCATGGCCTAATGTGCTCTAAAATGAATCCCGCATTCCAAGTTCGATGTGATTCGACGACTAATACGAAGGGCGCCTGAACTGACGCCGCTTGACCGATCTTCCCTTGCAGCTTTGAGTCGAAAGCCTTCACTACCTCTTCGAAGGACGTTTCACTAGATCTTGTGGCCTCCTCGAGTGTTGCGTTCCGCGGGACTTTGAGCATTTCATCCCGGAGTTGCGTTATTTCGAAGAAGACGTTGTCTTGTTCAATCTCTGAAGAAAGATCTGGGGTCTTCATGCCTCGCACCCGCTTGATGAATTGAATCTTACCTGAAAGATTACGCCGGTGGTATTGGAATTCCTTCAGGATTATCGCGAAGCGCATTTCGGAGCAAAACCATTCGAGATCTTCGCGGTGTTCGACATCCTGCGCGTATTTTTCGTCTAATCCCTTAACATTGTCCTGCCTGAGTTTACCCACCATCTCATCTAGACCAGATAGGCTGTAAATCTCGGTTAGGCTCGATAGAGCGACCTTGTCATTCCCTTGAGTCAGCCAAACCAGATTCGGAAACCCGTTCAGATTGTCCGGTGGCATGTTCAACTCAACCAATGACAACTTGGGGGAGACTTAGGAGCTTATATGTACCCGTAGGGTCAGAACCTTCTCCGTTTCGAAGACCGATTTTTCGTTCACGTTGTGTTGCGAATTATGCGGGCTTGTACCCATTAGGAAATCTCGTAGCACCGGAAAACTAACTGGTCAAAATCCGAGACGTTCGGGCAAGAAACGGTCAGAAGTCGGGAAAAGGAAGACATAAAATTGGTGGACCGGGCGGGATTTGAACCCGCGACCTCCCGCATGCCAAGCGGACGATGTGATCGCATCGTTTCTTAGTTTACGATGCTCATACCAGGCTGATCTACCGGCCCACTAGTCCGAGAACTTTCAATGTGCGGCTAAAAACCTTCGTGGAAGTCCAAACCGTAACGGCGAAAGGAGAGATGGATCTTCAAGGTTGGTGAAACGGCTTACTCGAAATCTGTTGAAAGCCGGTAATTTTGGCTGTGGACTGTAAGCATATGGATCACGCGACAAAGAGCTATCTATCCCCTGCATGCATCGTCCGTAGAAAATGCCATTGATCAATCGCGCGACCAGGATTCTAGTGCTAGTTTTCCTGATGCTAACTATCCTGACGGTCGCGCTCAACGCTTACGAAACGGCTAGGGCCCAGGTGGGTTTCGATTTCAGCGTGAGCCTAAATGGGTATTCGCTTTCGGTAGCCCCAAACCGTTCAGGGTATGATGGGGTAACGGTTGCATTGGTTTCCGGTTCCTCTCAGAGTGTGAATTTAACCTCACAGATCTCCCCGCAGGATGGGGAATTATCGGCATATTTTGCTCAACCCTCGGGAAATCCCACTTTCATAACTACACTCATCGTCAACGCTCTGGCAGCTTCACCGGGCAAGACGTATACGATCACCGTTACTGGAACGTCCCAAGGGATAACGCATCAAGCACCTCCACTTACAGTAACGATCAGTTGCCCGCAGGGCCCATGCCCCAAACTGCACGTTGATTGGACAGACAAAACCTCCTACTCACAAGGAGAATCGATCCAGTTCCGGGGATCAGGGTTCTACCCGACCGACATAGCGGCATCTTGCTTGACAACCGACAACAACGCCACGGCCGTGTGCCAGAACCAAGCCGCGGCTGACGCTCAGGGAGATGTTTCGGGTTCGATGCGTGTAACTTCAAAGATACCGCCGGGCCCACAACAATTCTATCTTAAGGATCTGGCAAACGAACAGCAATCTCCCAGGGTCTCACTTACCATTCTCCAAGCGTCCCCAATCCTCACCACCACATACGTGGGACAAGGTTCCGTCTCCCCATCTTGCCCAGCGGGCTGCGGGCAACCCGTTGAGGAAGTCGTGAATGTCATCGCTACTCCGGCTGCAGGCTGGACATTTGCGGGTTGGAACATCACTGGAGCCAGCTGCTCAGACGGGCTTAGTTCTAACCCTTGCACATTCACGATGCCAAACAATGCCGTTTCTGCCAACGCGAACTATGTCCAATACCAGACCCTCACAACGACCTACACAGGACAAGGCGCCGTCTCGCCCTCCTGTTCCTCCGGCTGCCAAGTCCTCGCCGGCTCGACAGTCTCAATCACGGCTACCCCATCCCCAGGCTGGACGGTCTCCGGTTACCACATAACGAACGGAGTCACCTGCGGCCCTCAAGCCGGATTCATTTGCACGTTTACCATGCCCAACATTCCAGTTAGTTTCCAGGTTACGTTCACGGAAACTACCATTACGACCAAAACAACTCTCACAAGTACTTACATGGTAACAACGCCTGTGACAAGCACATCCATAGTCGGAAGCACGGCCACGCAGACAGTTACAATAGTGACGGGATCTACGACGCAACTCGCTGGCACTCAGACGACGGTCGTTCTCTCCTCGACAAGCAGCACAATGGAGACTCAGTCTCAGTACTACGCGGCTACACAACTCTCGACTCTTACTTCTACCACTACCTCAACTTCAGTGAGCGTGGCCGACCCTCTCGTTGAACTTGGACTCGCGGCCACTCTCCTCCTCTCATCGCTCGTCATCGGGGTTAACGTGATAAAACAGTCTCCGAAGCGTGGAGTGATTTATTGTCCTAGCTGCGGGTTCAAGAACTCCCACCCAGGAAAGTATTGTGTCGGCTGCGGCGAACCGTTGAAGGGGACCTGATCTAGATGGTTAGGCTATCAAGATACCTTAAGCCAACCTTGTTCATCCTGTTCTTCTGCGCTGTTGGATTCTATTCATCCATTTCCTTCTCAACGGCTCAATCGACTTACATCTCCAGTTCGACGCAGGTAGTAACGGTATTCTCGACCAACACAATTCTTACCACAATAACGAATCCCACAATAAGCTACTCGACTACGACACAGACTCTGAACTCGACTGTTCAGGGAACTCAAACTCTGACACAGACTTCAGTAACAACTGTCACGTCGAGCTATACCACTCTTCTTAGCGGCACTCTTACGCAAACAATCATGTCCATTGTCACCCAGGTTTCAAGTCAGACAACCTCACTGCTTGGAAACACTTGGGGGGAATCCTTGGCTCTTGTCCTACTTCTAGGTGCAATTGCAAGCTTTACCGTTCCGAGAGTGCGTTCGCTCCGTCCAAAAGGGTCAATTTGTAAAGAGTGCGGTTTTCGTAACCCGCCCTTCGCTAGGTCCTTCTGCGTCAAATGCGGGCACTCCTTGGTGCAAAGCGATAAAGACGGTTCTGGTTGAGCCAGAGTCCTAGTCCCGAGTTTACGACGCTACTGCCATTCTTCTAGTCGGTGAACGTTTCACATCGGGATGGGGAGGCAACGCCTTGACCTGAAAGCTTGAATGGTTCTGGATCGGGGTCTGGCTCATGTATGAAGTCGGCCGGGGTTGCGGGGTTGGGAGTGGTTTGGTTTGGAAGTAGGAGTAAGATGGATGCCCAGTGGGGCGCATGGGGGATTGGTTGAATGTGTTGGTTTGTGTGAACCAGAATATGATTGGTAGAACGACGGTTACAGCTACGAAGCCTGTGGCCATAACGAAGACGATAATGACTGCGTCCATTTTGTTTCGCCTGTCGATACGTGTATCTACGTTAATGTACACGTCAGTTTATATGGCTTTCTAAAGTGACGATACATTTTTAAACACGCCTAGACACAACAGTGCCGACGACAAATGAACAAGGACCTGTCGAACTGGCT
>Ga0074046_10000165_pt1 | contig 55245 bp, 52 predicted proteins | sample BogForMeECP23OM3_FD_94441 | JGI IMG/M metagenome (GOLD analysis project Ga0074046, IMG submission 94441) | Bog forest soil microbial communities from Calvert Island, British Columbia, Canada - Bog Forest MetaG ECP23OM3 | ecosystem: Environmental > Terrestrial > Soil > Wetlands ... | reverse complement strand
TCGAGTCGGGGTCGATGCCGTTCGCCCAGGTACACTACCCGTTCGAGAACCGCGAGTGGTTCGACCGCCACTACCCGGGCGACTTCATCGTGGAGTACATCGGCCAGACCCGGGGCTGGTTCTACACCCTGCACGTGCTCGCCACCGCGCTGTTCGACCGGCCGGCCTTCCGCTCCTGCGTCAGCCACGGCATCGTGCTCGGCAACGACGGCCAGAAGATGTCCAAGAGCCTGCGCAACTACCCGGACGTGAACGAGGTCTTCGACACCTTCGGCTCGGACGCCATGCGCTGGTTCCTGATGGCCAGCCCGGTGCTGCGCGGCGGCAACCTGATCGTCACCTCCGGCGGCATCAGGGACGCGGTCCGGCAGGCGATCTTGCCGCTGTGGAACTGCTACTACTTCTTCGCGCTGTACGCCAACGCCGAGTCCTACGAGGCCCGGCGCTCGACCGCCAGCGAGCACGTGCTGGACCGGTACATCCTGGCCAAGACCGCCGCCGCGGTGACTGAGATCGCCGGCGCGCTGGACGTCTACAACGTCGGCGGCGCGTGCCAGGCGCTGCGGGAGCACCTCGAAGTGCTGACCAACTGGTACATCCGCCGGTCCCGCAGCCGGTTCTGGGCCGGCGAGCGGGCCGCGCTCGACACCTTGTGGACCGTGCTCGAGACCGTCTGCCGAGCCGCCGCGCCGCTGCTGCCGCTGACCACGGAGGCGGTCTGGCGCGGGCTGACCGGCGAGGCCTCCGTGCACCTGGCCTCATGGCCGGACGTTTCCGCGTCGGCCGGCTGGCCGGCTGAGGCGGAGCTGACCGGTGCCATGGACCTGGTCCGCGCCGTGTGCAGCACCGCGCTCGGGGTGCGCAAGGCGCATCAGCTGCGGGTTCGGCTGCCGCTGGCGTCGCTGGTCATCGCGCACCCGGACGCCAAGTCGCTGGCGCCGTTCACCGAGCTGATCGCCGACGAGGTCAACGTCAAGGCCGTGGAGCTGTCGGCCGACCCGGCCAGCCTCGGCACCTTCGAGCTGGCGGTGAACCCGCGGCTGCTCGGGCCGCGGCTGGGCGGGCAGGTGCAGCAGGTCATCCGGGCGGTCAAGGCCGGTTCATGGACCCAGTCCGGGGACCGGGTCACTGCGGTCGGCGTCGAGCTCTCGCCAGGGGAGTACGAGCTGAAGCTGGCCGCCGCCGACCCGGAGTCCACCTCGGCGCTGCCCGGCAACGCCGGGCTGATCGCGCTGGACCTGCGGGTAACACCGGAACTGGCGGCCGAAGGCACCGCGCGCGACGTGGTGCGGATCGCGCAGCAGGCGCGCCGGGACGCCGGCCTGGCGGTCTCGGACCGGATCCGGCTGACGATCGGCGCCGACGGCGCGGTCGCCGACGCGGTCCGCGCGCACGCCGGGTTCGTGGCGGCCGAGACGCTCGCCGTGGACCTGGAGGTGCGCCCGGCCGCCGAACTCGGCACCGACCCCCACCCGCTGGCCGACGCCGCCGTCAAGGTCGCGCTCACCCGCGTGCCGCCGCCCGCGTGATCCCCGCGTTAAGTTATCTTTCCCCGCAGGGATGTTGAAGATCGAGTCAAGTTGTGATGGAACAAGACTCGTGGGGTTGGGGCGAAGCCCCGGTAGCTATTACCGAACTATTACGTTCGGTCGAACGTGGCCGTCGTCCGGTACGTGGTCTTTGGTGGAGGACTTCTCTACCAAAGGGAGCGGAGACCATGAAACCACTACGACGGTCTGCGGCTGCGGCCGCGGCGATCGTCACCACCACGGCCGGGCTGCTGGCCGGAGGCGGGATCCTAGCCGGGGCGGCCAACGCCGCCACCACGTTCATCGGCCCCCTGAACCAGACCAAGCAGATCGCCTCGACGGTGCCGGCTAACGGCGACCAGAACCCCTACGGCGTGGCGGTCGTGCCCCGCAGCACCGGCGACCTGCACCAGGGTGATGTGCTGGTCAGCAACTTCAACAACGCGGCCACCGCGGCGAACCCCGGCGGCGTGCAGGGCACCGGCACCACCATCGTCCAGGTCAGCCCCGGCGGCGCGGTGTCACAGTTCGCCGGGATCACCGACAGCGCCTGCCCGGGCGGCGTCGGCCTCACCACCGCCCTGGTGGTACTGCGCAACGGCTGGGTGATCGTCGGGTCGCTGCCTACCCAGAACGGCAGCGTGTCCGGATCCGGCTGCCTGATCGTCCTGGACAGCCACGGCGTGGTCCGCGAGACGTTCGCCGGCCACGGCATCAACGGCCCGTGGGACATGACCGCGCTTGACCTGGGCGGCCTGTCCGAGTTGTTCGTCACCAACGTGCTGAACGGCACCGTCGCAGCGGGCGGCAACACCGTCAACGGGGGCACGGTACTGCGACTCCTCATCACCAGCGGACCCGTCGGGCTGCCGCGCTTGCTGGCGGTCACCAAGATCGGATCCGGTTTCGCTGAGCACCTGGACCCGGCTGCGCTGGTCATCGGCCCGACCGGGGTGGGCCTCGGCCCGAACGGCACCCTGTACGTCGCCGACACGGTGGACAACAGGATCGCTGCCATCCCCAACGCGGTGCTCCGCCTCAGCGACGACGGCACCGGCCAGACCGTTTCCGAGAACGGTGGCCTGAACGGCGAACTCGGCCTGGCCATCGCGCCCAACGGTGACGTCCTGACCGTCAACGGCAACGACGGGAATATCGTGGAGGTCACCCCCGGCGGCGCGCAGACCGTCAAGACCCTCATCCCGAACGGTGGGGGTGACCTGTTCGGGATGGCGGTCAAGCCTGGTGCCGACGCCGTCTACTTCGTCAACGACGGCAACAACACCCTCAACCTGTTCCACTAAATTCATTAACACGAACCGGCCGCCGCAGCGCCTTGGTCCCGCCCGGGGCGGGACCAAGGCGCTGGGCTTACTGGAGGCTTACTAGAGCGTGACGCCCACCAGGACCGGCTCGGGGGCCAGCGAGACGCCGAACGTGTCGCGCACCCCGTCCCTGATCTGCCGGGCCAGCGCCATCAGCGCGGCGGTGCTCGCCGATCCCGGGTTGACCAGGGCGAGCGTGTGCTTGGAGGAGATCCGGGCGCCGTCGCCCGGGCTGTAGCCCTTGCCGAACCCGGCCCGCTCGATCAGCCACGCCGCAGGCACCTTGACCAGCCCATCGCCGGCTCTGTCCCCGACCGGGAACCTGGGCACCCGGGTATCCGGCCCGCACCTGGCCCGCGCGGCCGCCTCGACGAAGGCCAGCGCGTCGGCGTCGAGCACCGGGTTGACGAAGAACGAGCCGACGCTGCGGGTGTCGGGGTCGGCGGGATCGATCACCATTCCCTTGCGCTGCCGCAGCTCGATGACGACCGAGCGAGCCTGAATGCTATCCACCTGGTCACCGGGTGAGATGCCGAGGGCCGCAGCCAGTTCGGGGTAGCGGACCGGGGCCGAGCGGACCTGCACCGCGAGCCCGAAGGTCACGCTCAGCACGACGAACCGGTCCGCCCCGCGGAACCGGCTGGTGCGGTAGCCGAAGCCGCACTGCTCGGCCGGGATATCGAGGACTTCGGAGGTCTTCCTGTCGTAGACGCGTACCTGCGTGATCGTCTGCGAGACTTCCTGGCCGTAGGCGCCGACGTTCTGGATCGGGGTGGCGCCCGCCAGGCCGGGGATGCCGGACAGGCACTCCAGGCCGGCCAGGCCCTCGGCGACGGTGCGGGCGACCACCGCGTCCCACTCCTCGCCGGCCGCGACGGTCAGCACGCCCGGGCCCGCGCCGCGGCTGACGCCTCGGGTGGCGACCTGGATCACGGTGCCGTCGAACCCCTCGTCGGCCACCACCAGGTTGCTGCCGCCGCCGAGGATCAGCACCGGCTCGCCGTTCGCGTCGGCGGCGCGCACCGCCTCGATGAGCTCTTCTTCCGTGCTGGCCCGGACGAACCCGCGGGCTGGCCCGCCCAGGCGGACCGTGGTGTAATCGGCCAGTTTCACTGCGGGGGTTCCAGGGGGTCGCCCCCCTGGGCCAGCACAGCCGCGAGGCGGACGACGGCGTGCGCCCGGGTCAGGACCTTCGCGTCGCCCGACCGGGCGGTGATTTCGACCGTCACCAGGTTGCCGTCGAGCTTGCCGGTGACGGCACCCCCGATCTCGACCAGGGCGCCCTTGTCGTCGTCGGGCACGACGACCGGCGCGGAGAACCTGACCCCGAATTCCGTCACCGCCCCCGGATCGCCGGCCCACTCGGTGAGGTACCGGCCCGCCAGCGCCATCGTGAGCATGCCGTGCGCAATCACGTCCGGGAGGCCCACCGACTTGGCGATGCGCTCGTTCCAGTGGATCACGTTGAAATCACCGGAGGCGCCCGCGTACCGCACCAGGTCGCGCCGCATCACCTGGTACTGCCTGGGCGCGATCTCGGCGCCCGCCTGAACGTCGTGGTAACTGGGGCTGGCCATCGTCTCCCCCTATGCGCCGCGTTCGACCAGGGTAGACCGCGCCGTGCAGACGTGCTCGCCGTCCACGGTCCGGACCTGCGTGACCGTCGCCATCGTGGTCATGTTGCGGACCTGCTTGATCGACTCGATGGTGGACTGCGCCACCACGACGTCGCCCGCGTGCAGCGGGCGGGTATGGGTGAAGCTCTGCTCGCCGTGCACGACCATGGCGTAGTTCACGCCCAGGTCGGGATCCGACATGAGGTTGGCGTTGCTCGCCGAGGTGACCACGATCGCGAACGTGGGCGGCGCGATCACATCCGGATAGCCGGCCGCCTGCGCGGCCGCGCGGTCACGGCACAGCGGGCTGGGCTCGCCGATCGCGGTGGCGAACTCGGCGATCTTGACCCGGCTCACCTCGTACGGCTCGGACGGCTCGAACGTCCGCCCGACGTAATCCGGGTTGATCGCCACTACCGGGTCTCGCGGTGCGGCCGGTGGCAACGGCAGTTGGGGCAGAACTTCTTCAGCTCAAGCCGGTCCGGGTCGTTACGCCGGTTCTTCCGGGTGATGTAGTTCCGGTGCTTGCATTCCTGGCAAGCCAGCGTGATCTTCGGCCGGACATCGGTGGCAGCCACGACGCAGCGCCTTTCTCATCGTTCAGGTTCAGGGTTCAGGACTGATCAATTGTAGCGGAGGCCGGACTTGAACCGGCGACACAGCGATTATGAGCCGCTTGCTCTGCCTGACTGAGCTACTCCGCCATGGCTAACGCAGAAAGAGTACCCGATCTTCCGCCGGCCGGTTCCCGCAGCGGGTTCACCGTGGGCCGAACGGCCGGCTTTGACCACGGCGTCCCGGCCAGGCAAGATCGTGACCGTGAGCATACTGGGCACCAGGGTCATCCGGACCGAGGATCCCCGCTTCCTGACGACCGGCGGGGTCTACACCGACGACATGCAGCTTCCGGGCGCCTGTCACGTGCATTTCGTCCGGTCGGCGGTCGCGCACGCGCGGATCCGCTCCGTCGACGTCAGCGCCGCGCTCGAGGCACCCGGCGTCATCGCCGCGTTCACCGGCGCTGACCTGGCCGACCTCCCGCTGGCGGCACCGCCGATGCCCGGCATGATCAACGCCCAGATGGGCCAGTCGCTGCTCGCCAGGGAAATGGTCCGGTACGTCGGCGAGCCGCTGGCCGTCGTCGTCACCGAGGGCCGCTACCAGGGCGAGGATGCCGTGGACCTGGTGGACGTCGACTACGACGTGCTGCCGCCCGTAGTGGATATGGCCGAGGCCGCCGCGAACGAGACCGTTCTTTTCCCGGCCGCGGGCAGCAACGTCGCCGCCGTCTTCGGCGACGCCGCCGCCCTGGCGGCCGACCTGTTCGACGGCTGCGAGGTCGTCGTCTCCCGCACGATCGTCAACCAGCGGCTCGCGCCGGCCCCGATGGAGACGCGGGCCGCCGTCGCGGCCTACGGCGCGGACGGCAGGCTGACGGCGTGGATCCCGAACCAGGGCGCGCAGGGGACGCGCGCGGCGCTGGCCGGCCTGCTCGGCATCGACCAGGCCGCGCTTCGGATCGTCACCCCGGACGTGGGCGGCGCGTTCGGGGCCAAGTTCGGCGCCGACCCGGAGCACGCGGTGGTCTGCTGGGTGGCCGGGCGGCTCGGACGGCCCGCGCGCTGGGCCGAGACCCGCAACGAGAACCTGCTCGGCATGACCCACGGGCGGGCGCAGCGCCAGACGATCACCATCGGCGGCAGCCGGGACGGGAAGGTAGCGGCCTACCGGCTGGAGATCCTGCAGGACGCCGGGGCCTATCCGAGGTTCGGCGCGTTCCTGCCTTTCCTGACCATCATGATGGCACCCGGACCTTATGCCATCCCCCGTGCCGAGGCGGTGGCGACGTCGGTGGTGACGAACACCACGCCGGTCGGCGCCTACCGCGGTGCCGGCCGGCCCGAGGCCACCGCGGCGATCGAGCGGGCGATGGACCTGTTCGCCGCCGAGACCGGCCTGGACCCGGCCGAGGTGCGCCGCAAGAACCTGCTGCCCGCCTTCACCGAGCCGCACACGACCGCCTTCGGCGCCGTCTACGACAGCGGCGACTACACGGCCGCGCTGGAGGCGGCGCTGATCGCGGCGGGCTATGAGGACCTGCGGGCCGACCAGGCCAAACGGCGGGCCGACGGCGACGTGGTCCAGCTGGGCATCGGCCTGTCCTGCTACGTGGAGATCACCGGACTGGGGGTGGAGGAGGGCGGCCCGCGGGAGAACGCCACCGTCGAGGTCCACCCCGACGGCAGCGCCACCATCTTGACCGGGACCTCGCCGCACGGCCAGGGCCACGCGACCGTCTGGGCCATGCTGGCCAGCGACGAGCTCGGCATCCCGATCGACAAGATCACCGTGAAATGGGGCGACACCGACCTCATCCCCGAGGGCGGCGGCACCGGCGGCTCGCGCAGCCTGCAGCAGGGCGGCGCGGCGGTGCAGAAGGCTTCGCGGGACCTGCTCGACGTGGCCAGGCAGCGCGCGGCCGACGCACTGGAAGCCAACCCGGACGACCTGGTCTTCGACACCCGGAGCAGCGCGTTCGCGGTGGCCGGCGACCCGGACGCCTCGATCCCGCTGGCCCGGCTCGCCGACGCCGAACGGCTGTTCGTGCGCGCCGTGTTCACCGTGCCTGGCGCCACGTACCCGTTCGGGGCCCACGTGGCCGTCGTGGAGGTGGACACCGAGACCGGCAAGGCGGTGCTGCGGCGGGTGGTGACCGTCGATGACGCGGGCACCGTGATCAACCCGCTGATCGCGGAGGGCCAGCGGCACGGCGGCATCGCCCAGGGCGCGGCCCAGGCGCTGCTGGAAGAGGTGGTCTACGACGCCGACGGCAACCCGCTGACGGCCACCTTCGCCGACTACCCCTTCGTCACGGCCACCGAGGTCCCCAGCTTCGAGCTGGCCGACATGGAGACGCCGACCACCTATAACCCGCTCGGGGCCAAGGGAATCGGGGAGGCCGGCACCATCGGCTCCACGCCGGCCGTGCAGAACGCGGTCATCGACGCGGTGGCGCACCTCGGCGTGCGGCACATCGACATGCCCGCCTCGCCGCAGCGGGTCTGGCAGGCCCTGCGGTCGGCCCGGCCGCAGAGCTGAGCTCGTTTTACTCGTCCCAGAGGATCGCCCGGAGGAATTCGCGATCCGGCTGAGCTGGCTCAGTCTCCTTCGGGTACCGCCAGCTCGCCGAGCAGCGACCAGTCGTCCTGCGGGATCGTGAAGTTGACGATCCGCGGCGTGTGCGCCAGGTGCGGCGGGAGCGTCTGCTGGGCCTTCTTGAAGTGGTCGGACTGGACGTGCGCCGCCCCCGCCTCGCCATCGCGGAACGCCTCGACCAGGACGTACTCGTCCGGATCGGCCAGGCTGCGGGACCAGTCGAACCACAGGCAGCCCGGCTCGTTCCTGGTCGCCTCGGTAAACTCGGCGGAGATCTGCGGCCATTGGTCGGCGTCCTCGGGCCGAATCTGGAACTTGGCCGTGATAAAGATCATCAGTCCTCCTCAGCTGACCGCACTAGTTAACAATGATCCCGCAGTCCCGGCGCGCAATGTCAAGCCATCGGGTGTCTCACCTCCAGACACCAGGACCCGGCGGCGGGACCGACGCCGGGCGGAATCACCGGCCGGCCGGGGAAGCCGGGCGATGGCGAGCGGCCAAGGCGCGGTCATCGCCTTGATGATCTTGAGCCGGGTCGCTATCGGCCATGACATGATGTCATCGCTACGCTTATGCGCCGAAGCGCCCGCTTCGCGGCCGAGGTAAGCGGAGGGCCCGGAATCGCCGACACGGCCGGGCGCACGGGGCAGAGAGCTTCGGTGAGGAGGCGTGGCGGTGGCCGGAAGCAACAGGCCCAAGGCGACCGGGGCGGCGGGCTCCCGCGGCCTGTACGGCTTTGACGCCCGGGTGGCTCACCCGGCCCGGGTCTATGACTACTGGCTGGGCGGGAAGGACAACTTCGAGGCCGACCGGATCGCCGGCGAGGCCACGATCGCCGCCTACCCCGCGATCCGGGCGTCCGCGCGGGCCAACCGGGCCTTTCTCGCCCGCAGCGTGCGCTACCTGGCCGCCGAGGCGGGCATCCGGCAGTTCCTCGACATCGGCACCGGGCTGCCCACGGCCAGCAACACCCATGAGGTGGCCCAGTCCGTCGCGCCGGAAAGCCGCATCGTCTATGTGGACAACGACCCGCTGGTGCTGTCCCACGCCCGCGCGCTGCTGACCAGCAGCCCGCAAGGCGTCACCGCGTACCTCGACGCCGACCTGCGGGACACGGACCGGATACTCGAGCAGGCGGCGGACACGCTGGACCTGACCGAGCCGGTCGCCATCATGCTCCTGGCTGTCCTGCACTACATCCCCGACTTGGGCGAGGCGCAGCGGATCGTGGCCCGACTGCTCCGCGCCGTCTCGGCCGGCAGCTACCTGGCGATCTCCCACGCGGCCAGCGACATCTCACCGAAAGAGATGGCCGAGATGATCCGGCGGATGAACGAGCACCTAGCCGAGGGCAACCACGTGGGGCGCACGCACGAGGTGGTCGCGCAGTTCTTCGACGGCCTGGACCTGCTCGAGCCGGGCGTGGTGAAGGTCACGCAGTGGCGTCCGGAGTCGGCGTTGGAGGCCGAAGGACCCACGAGCCTGTGGGGCGGTGTCGCCCGCAAGCCGTGACCCGGTCCATCCGGCCAGGTGAAACAATCAGCGGGTGACGGAAACCACCGAGGCGATGCTGGCCCGGGTGCGGGCCAGCTTCGACCGGCAGGGCATGATGACCACGCTCGGCGTCGAGGTGATCGCGGTCGAGCCGGGCCGGGTCGAGATGTCGCTGCGGCACGACGACCGGTTCACCCAGCAGCACGGGTTCCTGCACGCCGGCGCGGTGGCCTCGGTGCTGGACACCGCGTGCGGGTACGCGGCGTACAGCGTGATGCCGCCGGAGGCCGCCGTGCTGACCGCCACCTACACGATCAACCTGCTTGCGCCCGCGGCCGGGGAGCGGTTCGCGATCACCGGCGAGGTGGTGCGAGCGGGCCGCACCCTGGTGGTCTGCCGCGGCGAGGCGTTCGCCGACGGGGGCCAGCAGCCGTTCGCGGTCATGCAGGCCACCATGACCGCGATCGTCGGCCGGCCCGGCATCAGCGGCTGAGCATCCAGGCCGGCGCAGCGCACGGCGTTGTCCTCGATTGTCACATCCCGTGGGGGACGCCCGCCGGGGAGACGCCCTCCCCGGCGATACGGAGCGCCGCGGCGACCAAGCGGTCGGCCCGCCCCCGCGCGGCCGGCTCCTCACGGATGGTGTCAGCCAGGAACTGGTCGGGGTCGAGCCCCAGCCGCTCGGCGTCGGTGTTTCCGCCCGCGTCCAGCCAGCGCTTGAGCAGCGGGCCGTCAACCTCGGGATGGAACTGGAACGCGAGGTGCCTGCCGAGCCGGAACGCCTGCACCCCGGTGCCGTTGCGGGCCAGCACCGCCGCCGCCGCGGGCGGCAGGCAGCGATCGCCGTGGAATTCCAGCCACGGCCCGGCCGGGATCAGCTCGTGATCGGCCGATTCGACCAGCGTCCAGCCGATCTCCTGGCGGTCCATGGCCTCGACCCGCCCGCCGAGCGCGGCGCAGAGCGCCTGGGCGCCGAAACAGATGCCGAGCACCGGCACGGCGACGGAGTCCGCCGCGCGCAGCCAGGCCAGTTCCTCGGCGATCCAGGCGTCGGGATCGTTGACCGAACTGACCGCGCCGAGCACCACCACGTGGTCGACGCCGTCCAGGGCCGGCAGCGGGCCGTCATCGGGCAGCAGGTGGACGGCCAGCGCGGCGCCGCGCGCCTCGAACGCGTCGCCGATGAAGCCGGCCGAATCCACGCCGTGGTGCCTGACGACGACGACCCGCAGCACGCTCAGCCTCCGTGCGGGTCGTAGCCCGCCTGGCTCAGCATGTGCCGTAGGTCGACCACCATCTGGGCATCGATGTCCTTGCCCGTCGGCGGGTCGAAGATCTGGGTCTGCGACCCGACCGTGACGGTGACCTTGCCGTCGTGATGCACGGTGACCGTGCCGATCGCGTCCAGCAGCGACGTCACCGCGTGCCACTCGATGTTGTGGCTCGTGGGGTGCTGGAAGATCTGGCGCAGCGTGTTCCGGTGTTGGTTGTCAAGGTGCTGGGATTCCGGCGAGGATGACATTCGTGCTCCTTCCTGGCCCGACCCTATGGCCGGCCGGGCCGGGACAGCAAAGGGGGTTCCTTGTCTGCAGTCCTCATCACCGGGTCGAGTGACGGCCTAGGCCTGATGGCCGGGCGACTGCTCGCCGCCGACGGCCATTCGGTCACGCTGCACGCCCGCAACCAGGGCCGCGCCGACAACACCCGCGCGGCCCTGCCGCAGGCGGACGGCGTGGTCGTCGGCGACCTGTCCACCATCGCCGGGATGCGGCAGGTCGCGGCGCAGGCCAATGCGTCCGGCCGCTTCGACGCGGTCATCCACAACGCCGGGATCGGGTACCGGGAGGTACGACGGGTCCAGACCGACGACGGCCTCGTCCACGTCTTCGCGGTCAACGTGCTCGCCCCGTACCTGCTGACGGCCCTGATCGAACGGCCGGACCGGCTGGTGTACCTGAGCTCGGGCATGCACCGCGGCGGGGACGCCAGCCTGGACGATCCGCAGTGGGAACGCCGGCGCTGGAACGGCGCGCAGGCCTACTCCGACAGCAAGCTGTTCGACCTGGTGCTCGCCTGCGCGGTCGCGCGCCGGTGGCCCGGCGTGCGGTCCAACGCGGTCGAGCCCGGCTGGGTGCCGACCAAGATGGGCGGTCCCGGCGCGCCGGACGACATGTCACTGGCTCCGGTGACCCAGGCCTGGCTGGCGGTCAGCACCGACCCGGCGGCCATGGTCACCGGCGGCTACTTCTACCACCAGCAACCACGCAGGACGCACCCCGCCGCCCGCGACGTCAAGGTCCAGGACGAACTGCTCGACTACTGCGCGGAACTGGCCGGCGTGGAGTTGCCCCAGTGAACAGAGCGGGCCACGTGCTGGTCATCGGGGTGGACGGAGTCCGGTTCGACCTGGTCGGCGCGGACACCACGCCGGCCATCTGGGCCCTCGGCCAGGCCGGCTTCCTGGCCGCAGTCCCCGTCGCGGAGACGACGCCGACCTGGTCCGGCCCGTGCTGGGCGACGATCGCCACCGGCACCGGGGTGGACGAGCACGCCATCACCGGCAACGACCTGACCGGCCACCGGCTGGCCGATCACCCCGACTTCGTGACCCTGGCCACCCGGGCGGGGCTGCCCACGCTGCTCGCGGTCAGCGGATGGCCGCCGCTGGCGCTGCCCGAAGACGGCGGCCCGCTGTTCGCCGAGGCCAGCAGGCGGGAGTTCGTCCCCGTGCCCGAGCCCAGCCCGGCCGGGGAACCTAGCGCCGCGGAGACCGCCGCCGAGACTCACCTGACGACCTGGGATGCCGCCGACGAGGCCACCACCCGGCTCGCCGCGGCCATCCTGGCCGAGGACGCTCCCCGGGTGTCGTTCGTCTACCTGGGCGCCGTCGACATCGCCGGCCACGTGACCGGCGCTGGGACCGCCTACCGAACAGCCGCCCGCGCCGCCGACCAGCGGGTCGGGCAGTTGATGGACGCCGTCCGGTTCCGCCGGTCCTACCAGCGGGAGAACTGGACGATCGTGGTGGTCACCGACCACGGGCACCTGGACGGGGGCGGGCACGGCGGCCGCGAGCCCGAGGTCGCGACCGCATGGGCGGCTGCCGCCGGACCTGGCATCCGCCCGGATGGCCCGCCGCTGATCACCCGCCAGGAAGAGGTGGCGCCGCTGGTTCTCGCGGTCGCCGGCTGGCCACCAGGTCCTCAGTGAGCGCAGGCCAGGACGACCGCGGTAACCGCGGCTCGCTCACCCCGGCGGGCGGGAGCCCAGTGGTACGAATCGCCAGGCCTTCCCGTCGAGCCGAGCAGGGTCACGGTCGAGCGCTCTCACCCGAAAATCGTTCGGCCCGAAAAATAGAGCCCGGCCTGTGAAGAGGGATGGGGAGGTGGGTGGGGGGTCAGGGGACCGTCAGGACCATGGGGCCGTCCTCGGTGACGGCCACCGTGTGCTCGGCGTGAGCGGCCCGGCTGCCGTCGCCGCTGCGGATCGTCCAGCCGTCGTCGTCGATCCGGTAGACGTCCTTGCCGCCGGCCAGGAACCACGGCTCGATCGCGATGACCAGCCCGGGGACGAGCTTGCGGCCGTGCCCGGGCCGCCCTTCGTTGGGGATGTGGGGATCCTCGTGCATGGCCCGGCCGACGCCGTGACCGCCGAAGTCGGTGCAGATCCCGTAGCCCGCTGCGCGCCCGGCGGCGCCGATCGCCGCGGAGATGTCCCCGATCCGCGCGCCGGGGACCGCCGCGGCGATGCCCGCCCGCAGGGCCGCGCTGGTGGTGGCGATCAGGCGCGCGTCGGCCGGTCCCGCCGGCCCGATCGTGAAGGAGACCGCGGCGTCGGCCGTCCACCCGTCCAGGACGGCGCCGCTGTCCACGCTGAGCAGGTCACCGTCGGCCAGCCGGTACCGGCCGGGGATGCCGTGCAGCGCGGCGTCGTTGACGGAGGTGCAGATGGCGGCCGGGAACGGCACCGGCGCGAAGCCGGGCTGATAGCCGAGGAACGGCGAGAAGGCACCGGCTGCGGCCAGCACGTCCCGGGCGATCTCGTCCAGTTCGGTCAGCCGCATCCCGGCCTTCGCCTGGTCCTGGACGGCCGCCAGGATCTGCGCGACTACCTGCCCGGCCGCGCGCATCGCCTGGATCTCCCCCGCTGCCTTGATCTCGACCACCGCTCAGCACCTCCTTTTGCGGTATAACTATACCGGTATTACTATCACGGTATGGTCCGACCGCCGCTGACCCACCTGGAGCACGCGCGCGGGGAACGGCTCGGCATGCTGCTGCGCGAGGCGCGCGGGACACGCAGCATGGCCGAGATCGCCGCCGTCTCCGGCGTTCCCGCGGAAACGCTGCGCAAGATCGAGACCGGCCGCATCGCCACCCCCGCCTTCTTCACCGTGGCGGCCCTGGCCGCCGCGCTCGGCCTGTCCCTGGAGGAGATCGTCCGGGCCTGTTCGGAATCCGCCGAGGCGCTCAGCGCCTGAGGGTCGCCGCGCCGTATTCGGTTCCTGACGGACGGAATATCAGCCATACGGCGGATGCGAGTGGGGCAGCGCTGGTGCAGACTTAGATATCCGGGTTTTTTACGGGGAAATCCGGTGATCCGCCTCACGGGGGTGAAGCGACATGACGAGCATCTCGCTGTCCACGCTGGCCAGACGAGCGGCCGAGCTAGGCAATCCGCTGCCTTGCAGCGACAACGCGGCACTGTGGTTCTCCGAACAGCCCGCCGACCTCGAACTGGCCAAGGCGTCGTGCCGGACGTGCCCGCTGCGCGGGCCGTGCCTGGCGGGCGCGGTCGAACGCGCCGAGCCGTTCGGTGTCTGGGGCGGGGAGATATTTGAGAAGGGCCGGATTGTCCCGTTTAAGAGACCACGCGGCCACCCGGGCCGACGAGCGCGGGCCAGTTGAGGTGCGGTCGCTTCACGGACTGCGTCACGCTGTCTTAGCGGCCGCAGCCTTCCTTGGCGGCCGACCGCAGACGCGTCGTCATCCTCGCGGTACTCGGTGAAGCGCCGCTTGGAGAAGCCGACCGACGCCGGCCCGGCCTCGATCTCGACGTAGTACTCATTCAGCGCCTTGGCAAGCCGCCCCGCACCGTGAATCTTTCTCCCACACCCGGCAGAAACGGCAACGATGGAACATCGCTGCCGTAACAGCGACACCTATGTTCCATCGTTGCCGTAAGTGTTCCATCGTTGCCGTAAGGTCCGGGCTGAGACCGCACCTGGTCCGCCTGCGGTGCGGCCAAGTCTTGACATGCACGCCGGAAGAGGTCCGCGACAGCCTCAGTTCACCTGGATACCAGCCGCTAAATCGTCGAGGGGCGGCACTCCTATGCAGCCGCGGAACGCGTTGTCCACCGCAGTGGCCCGGGCATGGCTACCCATCGTCGCGGTCACGAAGGCGAACGCGTAGCCGCCGATAGCCGCTGCCGGTATCCGCGGGTAGGTCGCAGCAGCCGCCGCGATCATTGGGTTTCGTGGCGGACTTTCTTCACCTCATCCGAACTCAGTCGGGCGATGACCGCTGCCCGGGTAACCGGATCCAGGGCATCGAGCTGCTCTTCGATGTTCTCCGCGGTCAGTTCGGCCAGCTGGCCCTTTTCGCGCAGCTGGACCACTGCGATGGCCAGCACAGTGGCGGCCGCCACCAGCAGCGCTACCTTGATGACTCGTGGCGATAGGCTCATTTTCTACGTCCCTTCCAGATATCACTTGATCGTCGTCAAGCCTGACCCTAGCCTGACCCGCTGAATGCGAGGACGGCTTCGGACCCGGCGGACATTCGTTCTCATCGTCGTTCGGATGACGCTGCTGCTTTCTCACCCGGGAAGATGGCCGTTAGTGGTGGTCCTTTCGGCTGCTTGGGCTTCCAGGTCAGCCAGCCGGCCGTTGACGGCGTGCTCCGACGGCACGTGGAAGTGGTACTGCACCAGGGGATATGAGTCGCCGTTGATCTGCAGCGTGTTGCTGGCGCCGGCCGGGATTACCACCTCCACCACGTGTCCGGTGTTCTCGAGGCCACGGCGATCACCGCTGCCGTGGCTCCCGTCATCTTGAACAGCTCGCGACGTGTCAGCTCAGCCATGATGATTCTCCTTTGCCGGTGTGCGGCTCTGTGTGACCGCCGGGGGATCATCACGCCTGCACGGGACTGTCCGGCGGCTGATTCCCGACGCTAAACCGCAGCCGCCCAGGGCGTCATCGTCCCTATTGGGTGAAGCTCACCAGCCCGGACGCAGCGGCTTCCCGTCTGCAGCCGCAGCCTGGACGCGCCGTTGGCGTCGCGTCGCTCACAACGGCACCATGCTCACTGGGCGTCGGGTTCCTTCCCAAAACCGGACAGGACCCGACGCCGGGGCAGCACCCGTGACTGGCGTGCGTCCAGGCGGCCAGCTGGGAGCCGTCAGTAATCGTCTGGTTCCTCCAGCGCCGCCGCGACGTCATACCCCAGTGCGGTTCCCAGCGCGGGCGCGGCGGCGGTGACCCGGCCGAGCCCGGCCACCGGGGCGATCACCAGCAGCACATCGGTGATCTCGTCCTCGCCCGCGCCCGCCGCCAGCGCCCGAGCGGCGCTCCATTCCAGGCAGACCTCGGGTGACCCGATGGCCGCACAAGCCGCGAATCGAAGCAGCGCCGCCGTCTTAGGATCCAAGGCTGAGGTCTCGGCCAGGTCGAACCCGAGCCCGGCTTCGGCTTCGACGAAGCCTTCGTCGATTATCGCCAGCCTGCGCAGCGTCTCCTGGAATCTCATCATCTGGCCCATGCACTTCCGTCCCCGTCACGGCACCATTCCACATCGTGGCCGGGCGAATTCCATCACCCCGAAGGAATGAAAGACCCGCCTTACCCGTCAAGGAGCCCCAGCTCACGGGCCCGGGCCACGGCCGGGCTCCGTGATGGCGCGCCCAGCTTGCGGTAGATCGACGTAGCCTGCGACTTGATGGTGTTGCGGGACACGAGCAGCTCAGCACTGATCTCGTGGAACGACAGGTGCGTGGATAGCAGCGGCAGCAGGCGCAGCTCGGCCGCGGTCAACGCCGACACTCCCGGGGCGCTGGCGCCGCGCTCCTGCACCAGCCGGGCCCGGAGCGCCTGGGCCTCATCAACCAAAGTTCCCAGGCCCGGCCGCCGCCTGAGCAGCTCATCGATCTCCCGCATGAGCGTCCTGGCACCGGCCAGGTCGGCGAGCGCGAGGTGGACGCGAATGAGCTCGATCCGGGCCTGAACGGCGAAATGGGGGAGCGCGTAGGTCAGCTCAGGCCGCAGCCGCTGAGCACGGACGAGCTGCTGGCGCACCGCCGCAACGTCTCCCCGGTGCAGGGCCACGCGGGCCAGCACCGGACAGGCGATGGGCTCCTCGATCCCGGACCGGCGCATGACCGCGGACACCTGGTCGGCCAAGACCCCGGCCCGGTCCCATTGGTCGCGCGCCATCGCCAGCAGCGACCGTTCGCATAGCGCGACCGCGACCGCCTCGTGCGCGCCGGCTTTCTCCCCGACGCTGACCGCATCGGCGAAGGACGCATCCCCGCCGTCGGGGTCACCGGAAAGGACGCGGGCAAGCCCTTGGCAGATCAAGGGTCCGGGTTGCGCGATATTCTCCACGGTGAACCTGTGCACGGCCGCGTCGGCGTCGGCGCACATCTGCTCGACCCCACGCCGGCACAGCAAGGCCCGGACGAAGGCGGCCCACGCCTCGGTAGGAGGATCATCGGGCCGGGCGGCGTCCCCGTACTGCCAGCGATCGACCACCGCGGCCCACCGCTCGGCCTCGACGGGCCGCCCCAGGACCGCGGAGATGAACGCGGCCAGCACCGCCACCATCGGGTGTCCCTCGATCCCGCCCTGCTCCGCCAGCCACTGAAGCCACCGCTGCGGGGTGGTGCGCCGGCCTTGGTAATAGGTGGGCATGCATAGTGTCTCCACGAGCTGGGCCGCGGACTCGACGTCGGCGGCGGCGATGGAGTACTCCAGCGCTTCCTCGGGCCGGCCGTTTCGCAGGCACCAGGTGGCGGCGCGGCGCCGCAGGACCGGGATCAGGCCGGGCTCCAGGCGCTCCAGCTCGGCCAGCAACATGTCACGGAACAAGTGGTGATAGCGGTACCACTGTCCCCGCCGGTCCAGCGGCACCAGCAGCAAGTTCGACTCGGCCAGATCCGCCAGGGCCTCGACCGAGCCGGTCAGCGCCAGTACCGCCTCGCACAGCGGCCCGGACAGGCGCTCCAGGACCGCGGTGCGGGTCAGGAACACTCGTTGCCGGCGGGAGATCCGGGCCAGGAACTCCGACTCCATGTACTCGCTCACCAGCCGGTCATCACCGCCGAAGGAGGCCGCGGCCCGCCCGACCGAGCTCCCTTCCCGGAGGTAGAGGGCCGCCAGGTACAGCACGGCCGGCCATCCCTCGGTCCGCCGGTGGAGTTCCGCCACGTCATCCTCGCCGAGCACCACGCCCGCGTCACGCAGCAGGGATGACGCCTCGGCCAGGCTCAGCGACAGGTCACCGGGGCCGATCTCGGTGATCTTGCCCTCGGCGCGCAGCCGCGCGATCCGCAACGGCGGCCTGGCCCGGCCGGCCAGCACCAGCCGCGAACCGCCCGGCACATGATCGGCCAGCACCGACAGCGCGGCCCGGCATTCGGAGTCATCCAGCACATGCACGTCGTCCAGGACCAGCGCCACCGGCGCGGACATCGACCACAGGGCCGACCCCAGCCGGGGGACGACCGAGCCGGGCACCGAACTCGCGGAAGACGCCAGCGCGTCGAACACCCGCCCGTCGATCGGCTCGACCGCATCGAGCGCCGCCGCGATGTAGGTGAGCAGGACCTTCGGGTCGTTGTCCCCCTGATCGACCGACACCCACGCAAAGGCCCGGTCATCGGCCTCGGCCCACTGCGACAGCAGCGTCGTCTTCCCGTAGCCAGGCGGCGCGACCACCGACACGACCGGGCCGGGATCGCCGCCTGCCAGTTGCTCGATCAGCGCCGAACGGCGGATGGTCCCCGGCCGCATCGCCGGGCGATGCAGTTTCGATGCGTAAAGGTCGAACGCCGACCTGACCGCGCGGCGGGATGGGGCGGCCCAGTCCAGAACGTCGATTTCACCCATGCCGACGCTGCTCCAGGAACGGTCTACCAGGCCATGGTCTGCCGAAACCTCGGAACAGGTCAAGCGCGACGACAGGTCCGTCAGGTTAATTCGCTCCCAACACGCGGGGTGCGGTCCTCGACTGGCCCGCTCAGCGGTCCGGCTTAGCCTGCCTCTGCCCTTTCACCTCATTAGGAGGATGCGACCCGGAGCCATGCGAGATGGGATCGATCACGTAAGGAAGACGCAGAAGTCTTCAAGGAAGGGCAGTCACATGGCGACCGACACCGATTCCAGCACCGATTTCAGCCAGCTCACCGACCGGGTGAACCAGGCCCAGGCCAAGATCAAAGCCGCCGCGGGCACGAGCCGGGCCGAGTTGCAGACCCAGGTGGAACAGGCGCAACGCAGCGCCGAACAGCAAGCCGACAAGATCAAGGCCCAAACAGTGGAGACGAAGGACGAGGCCGCCGCGGGCTGGCAGGGCATGAAGGACAAATGGCAGGCCCATGTGGCCGATCTTCACGGCAAGGCGGCGGACAAGAAGGCGGAAAGGGACAAGCGCAAGGCCGAACTCAGGGCCGAGTCGGCTGAGGATTATGCCGACGACGCGATCAGCTTCGCGATCGCCGCCGTGCAGGAAGCCGAGTACGCCGTCCTGGACGCCGTCCTGGCACGCTCCGACGCCGACGACCTCGCCGGCACCAGCTGACGGACGGTACGAGGCGAGGAACCCGGGTCCGTTCGGGCCAAAGATCACCGGCGGAAGCGGAACCAGGCGCCGGCGGTCAGTACGGGTGACCGGCGACCGGTCCGGGCCTGACGCGGCCGGTCCGCACGTTCTTTTCGGGCCGAACGGATCCCGTCCCCGCCCTGGTTCCGGTCAGGGCCGCCCAGCCGGGGACGGTCAGTCGTCGGGGAAGACGCCGCCGGATTGGTAGACGGGGGTTCCGCCCAGGACGGTGGCCAGCACCTGAATGTCCGTGATCTGCCCGGGGTCCGCCTCGAGCGGGTTCTTATCCAGGACCACGAAATCGGCGAGCTTACCCGGCTCGAGCGAGCCGACCTCGTTCTCGCCGTGCGAGGCGACGGCCGCCTGCGTGGTGTACAGGGCGAGTGCGTCCTGGGCCGGCAGGCGCTCCGCGGGGCCGAGCACCCGGCCGCCGCTGGTGCGGCGCACGATCGCATCGCGGATACCGGTGAGCGGGTCGGCGGCGATGACCGGGGCGTCGGAGGATCCGGCCACGGTGATCCCGGCCCGCTGCCAGGAGGCGAAGCCGTACAGCTGGTCGCTGCGCTCGCCGAACGCCGCGGCGAACCCGTCGCCCAGCACCGACAGGAATCCGGGCTGGCTCACCACGACGATCCCGAGGGCGGCGGCCCGGGCGGCCAGCGGCGGATACATCGCGCCGGCGTGCTCGATGCGGTGCCGGCGCGGGTTCCCGCCCCGGCCGGCCAGGACCGCGGCGTAGGCGTCCAGGACGATCTCGATCGCCCGGTCCCCCTGGGCATGGATGCAGACCTGGAAGCCGCGGACGTCGAAGTGGCGGACCATCTCGGTGAGCTCGTCCCGGTCGAAGTACAAGATGCCCGAGCCGTACGGCGGGACCGGGTAAGTGCCGTGGATGGCGGCGGTGCGGCTGCTCATCCCGCCGTCGGCCCAGATCTTCACGGCCTCGGCGGCCAGCCGGCCGGAGTGGCGGCCGCGCAGGCCGGAGTCAAGCAGCCAGTTCACCTGGTCGTGCACGACCAGCCCGTAGATCCGCTGGCCGAGCAGGCCGGCCGCGTCGGCCTCGGCGAAAGCGGTGAACGTGTCACGGCGCATGTCCGCGTCACAGGCCGAGGTCAGGCCGAGCGCGGCCAGTCGCCGGGTCGCCCCCTGCACCAGCCTGGCGCGCGCGGCGGCGCCCATTCCCGCGATGTCATGGCGCAGATTCCGCTCGAACAGCGTGAACATCGGCCGCTCGTATACCACGCCGTCGAGCCGGCCCCGGCTGTCGCGGCCGAAGGCGCCGCCCGCGGGGTCCGGCTGCCCGTCGGCGAACCCGGCTTCCCGCAGCGCGGCCGTGTTCAGCACGGCGGCGTGCAGCGAGGTGTGGTACAGCACGGCCGGACGGTGCGGCACGGCCTGGTCCAAGTCCGCCCGGGTCGGATGCCGTCCCTCACGCAGCTTGTACTCCACATACCCGCCCCCGGTCACCCAGGAGCCGTCCGGGGTCCGCTCAGCCGCCTCCCGCAGCCGCGCCTGAATCGCCGGGATGTCGGGCGCGGACGGCTGGCTGCAGTCGGCGGCCATCGCCAGGTAGCCCACATCCGCGACATGGCAGTGCCCGTCTATCAGGCCCGGGATGACGGTGGCCCCGCCCAGCCGCACCACTCGCGCCCCGGGAGACGCCGCGCGGGCCTCCCCGGCCGGCCCGACGGCCGCGATCCGGCCGTCCCGGACCAGCATCGACCCGGCCGGTCTGGCCCCCGCCGCCATCGTGACCACGACAGCATCCTCGACGACCAGGTCAGCCGGGATCACGGCTGGCTTGACGTGGGTGATGCCGATGCCGATGCCGATGCCGATACTGCGGACGGCGACGGGCTGGGTACCGACGACACCGCGGATTGTGACGGGCTGGGCACGGCGGACTTAGACGTGGCCGGCCTGGGCGAACGGCTCGGGCTCGGGGTATGAGACGGGCTGCGTGACGGCGTGGGGCTGGCGGCGGACGGCGGGGGGCTGGGCGTGGCGGTGGGACTTCCGGCCGGCCCGGGCGCTGTCGCGGAGACCGGGACCGGACGCACCAGGATGTAGAGCGCGAACACGGCCAGGAACAGCCCGGTCAGCACCATGGTCGAGGTGCGAGGCCGCCGCCCCCTCATGAGGCGTCTCCGGTCGGGCGGACGGTGTCGAGGGCGGCCGAGACGTTGATGCCCTCGCGACGGAAGGCCGACGCGACCCGCGCCCGGAGTTCACGGCCGACCTCGAACTGCGCGCCAGGCAGCGTCCGCGCCACCATCCGCACCGAGAACGTGTCGACCTCGATTCTTTCCACGCCCATCACGGTGGGCGGGTCGAGCATCAGCTTGCGCAACCTGTCGTCACCGTAAGCGTCCTGGCCTACCTGGCGGAGTATCTCGGTGACGTGGCTGACGTCGACGGAGGACGGGACCGGCACGTCGATGACGGCCCGCGCCCACTCACGCGAGAAGTTGGTGACCTGGGCGATCTGGCCGTTGGGCGTGGTAATGACCTCACCGCTGACCGTCCGCAGGCGGGTGACCCGGAGGGTGACATCTTCCACTGTGCCGACGGCCGGCTCCGAGATCCCCACCACCGAGATGCGGACGACGTCGCCGAAGCCGTACTGGCGCTCTCCCGTAATGAAGAACCCGGCCCCGATATCTTGGACGAATCGCTGCAGGCCGAACCCGAACGCGGCGCTGAGCAGGGCGGCGGGCGCGACCAGGCCCGCCAGAGGCACGCCCAGGCGCTGGATCACTAGCACCGCGGTGACCACGTAGGTGACGGCCAGTACCGTCCACGTGACAACCTCCGCGACGACGTGGCGGTGCTTGGCGGCCTCGGAACGGACCAGCTCATCGGACTCGCTCTCGTGGGCATCAATCTGCGCCACAACTCGGCTGCGCACCCACTCGGCCAGCCGGGTAAACAGGATGGACCCCAGGACCAGCAGCACGATGACCAGCAGGTCGCCGCGCACCCACCCGCTGAAGTCAGTCAGCGGAGCGATCGCGCCTGTCAATACAATCCCTCCTCTACCATGACCCGCGTCATGAACAACGCACACCAGGCTAGGTGCCCGACGGGACTACATGCCGCGCCGATGACCATATTCACCCAGCCGGGCCCGGGCCCGGCGGAGACTACCTGGCTGCGGGCCGGACGGGTCAGAACGTACCGACCGCTGCCCCGAGGATGGCGAGCAGGCCGAAGCCGCCGACGATGACGGCGACGGCCCAGCCCGCGATGGCCAGCCGGCGGGAGATGGGCCGAGGTCCCATGACCTGGGGATCGCGGGCCAGGCGGACCAGGAGCACCAGGCCGATCGGAGTTCCGAACCCGCCGATCACGCTGGCTGCCACCAGCATGTCGACCACCGAGATCCCGGCCAGGGACACGGCCAGGGCGAGCCCGATGGACGCCGCCAGGACCGCGTAGAAGCCGCGGGCGCGGCCGATCCCCTCGGACAGCCCGCGGCGCCAGCCGAACTGGGCACCGACCACGTAGGCGGTGGTGGCCATCAGCACGGGCAGGGCGACCAGCGCCGAGGTGACCAGCCCGGCGGCGAACAGGTCCGCGGCCACAGAGCCGGCCAGCGGGCGCAGCGCCCCGGCGGCGTCCTGGGCGGAGGTGACCGCCTGGTGACGCCGGCCGAGCGTCGCCGCGGCGGCGACGAGCATGAACCACAAGATCACGGCGGTGAAGACGGCGCCGAGGACGGCGCCGACCCTGGCCCGCGCCGGCTCGCCGCCGTCCGCAGTGCCGTCAGGCGCCTCCTCCGTCCCCCGCCCGACGGTCTCCCACACGTAGACATAGCTCGTGAGCGTGGTGCCGAGCAGGGCCAGGCCGCCTGTCACCTGGTCGCGGCCCAGCGTCAGCGCGGGAACCAGGCTGGCTTGGAGTAGGCGGGGCCAGTCCGGATGCGCCAGCACGGCCGCGGCTCCGAAGGCCGCAAAGCCGAGCATCAGGTACCGCAGCACTGCCACTACCTGGCCGTACTTTCCGGCCAGCAGCAGGCCGGCCACAGCCGCCCCCAGCGGTACCACCAGCCAGCGGGAGTCGACGCCGGCCAGCAGCCCGATCCCGGCCGCCCCGGCCTGCAGGTCCGCGGCGATGGTGACCAGGTTGACCACCACCACTGAGGCCAGCAGGACCGCGGCCACGCCCCGGCCGTAGCGCTTCAGGGTGAGCGACTGCAGGTCGTCCCGGGCCACCGCGCCGACCAGCGCCGCGATCGTCAACACGACGGCCAGCAGCGGGGCGATGAGCAGCGCCACCCAGGCTAGCTGGTAGCCGGTCTGGGCCCCGACCGCAGCCGCGGTACCGACATTGGTCGGGTCGTTGTCCGACGCCGCCGAAACCAGCTCGGGACTGATACGCCGCAGCAGCCCCGGCGCTGGCCCAGGGGCCATAGCCGCACCTCCACTTCAGGCCGGTCACGATCGGGTAGGCCAGGGCGAGCACGAACCCCAGCGAACTGTGGGACTTCACGCCCCAGGAAATCCGTGTCGCGAACCTCGCGGCGGCCGACACGTCGTACAACGAGATCGCCGCGCGGCTGTTCATCAGCCCGAGCACCGTGGATTATCACCTTCGCAAGGTGTTCCGCAAGCTCAACGTGACGTCGCGCACCCAGCGGGCGCGAAGCCTGGGAGGAAAGACCGGGTAATCAGCCCTCCAGGAGCCCTAGCTCACGGGACCGGGCGACTGCCTGGCTGCGGGAGGAGGCCCCCAGCTTGCGGTAGATCGACATCGCCTGCGTCTTAATCGTGTAGCGGGACAGGAACATCTCCCCGGCGATCTCGGGGAACGACAGGTTGGTAGACAGCAGCGGCAGCAGGCGCAGCTCGGCGGCGGTCAGCGCCGGCGCTCTACGGATGCTTGAACCGCGTTCCCTGGAGAGCTGAGCCCGTAGCGCCTGTGCCTGATCGGCCAGGGTCCCCAGGCCGGGAGGGCGCCCGAGCAGCTCATCGACCTCACGCATGAGCGTCCCTGCACCTGCCAGGTCGTCGAGCGCGAGGTGGACGCGAGCGAGCTCGATCCGGGCCTGTACGGCCATGTGCGGGAGTGCGTAGGTCAGCAAATGCCGCAGCCGCTGAGCACTGACCAGCTGCTGGCGCGCCACCGGGACATCTCCCCGGTGGATGGCTGCCCGGGCGTGCGCCGCGCAGACCAGGGGCGTCACGTAGCTTTCCTCGATCCCGGCCCGGCGCAACGCGGTGCGTGCTTGGCCGGCCAGAGCCTCGGCCCGGCCCCAGTCGCTGCCTGCCATCGCCAGCAGCGACCGCTCGCTCAGCGCCGCCGCCAGAACCTCGTGTGCGCTGGTATCCTCCCCGATGCTGACCGCATCCTCCAGGGCCGCGTCGCCGCCATCGAGGTCACCGCAAAGAACGCGTGCGATCCCTTGCAGGAGCGCGGGTTTCGGCGTCATGAAGCTCTCCGCCGCAAACCTGCGCACCGCCTCGTCTGCGTCGGCGCGCATCTGCTCAGCCCCGCGCCGGCACAGGAGGGCGCGGAGCACGGCAGCCCACGCCTCGGTGGACGGGTCATCGGGCCGCGCCGGATCCCCGTACTGCCAGCGATCGACCGCATCGGCCCACCGCTCGGCCTCGACCGGCCGCCCCGTCAGCGCGCAGAAGATCGCGGCCAGCACCGCGACCGTCGGGTGTCCCTGGATCCCGCCCCGTTCCTCCAGCCACCGGAGCCACCGCCGGACGGTTGGGACCCGGCCCTGCCGGTCGGCTGGCACCACGAGTTTTCCCGCCACGCCAGCGGCAATGTCGACGTCCCCGGCTGCCATCGAGTACTCCAGCGCCTCCTCGGGCAAGCCGTTCGCCAGGCACCAGCCGGCGGCGCGGCACCGCAGGACCGGGATCAGATCGGGCGTCTGGCGGTTCAGCTCCGCCAGGAGCATGTCGCGGAACAGGTGGTGGTAGCGGTACCATTCCCCACGCCGGTCCAGCGGCACGAGCAGCAGGTTCGACCGGGCCAGATCCGCCAGGGTCGCGCGGGATCCGGGCAGCTCGAGCACCGCCTCGCACAGCGGCCCGGACATGCGCTCCAGTACCGCGGTCCGGGTCAGGAACACCCGCTGCCGATGGGAGATCCGCGCCAGGAACTCCGACTCCATATATTCGCTCACCAGCCGGTCATCGCCGCCGGAGGAGACCGCCGCGCTCGCTAGGGGGCCGCCCTCCCTGAGGGAAAGCGCCGCCAGGTACAGCCCGGCCGGCCAGCCCTCGGTCCGCTGGTGCAGCTCCGCCACATCGTCCTCGCTGAGTGCCACGTCAGCGTGGCGAAAAAGCGACGACGCCTCATCAGGAGTCAGCGACAGATCCTCGGGTCCGATCTCCAAGATCTTGCCCTCGGCGCGCAGCCGGGCGATTCGCAGCGGCGGCCCGGCCCGGCCCGCAAGCGCCAGCCGTGAGCCGGCCGGCACGTGATCGGCGAGCACCGACAGCGCGGCCCGGCATTCCCGGTCATCCAAAACGTGCACGTCGTCTAGGACGAGGACCATCGGTGAGGTCATCGACAAGAACGCCGAGCCGAGCCTGGGGAGAACCGAGCCGGGCACCGAGCTCACCGGGGAGGCAAGTGCGTCGAACACCCGCTCATCGATCGGCTCCACCGCATCGAGCGCTTCCGCGACATGGGTCAGCAGGACCTTCGGGTTGTTGTCCCCTTCGTCGACCGACACCCACGCGAAAGACTGATCGTTACGCTCGGCCCACTGCGACAGCAGGGTCGTCTTCCCATAGCCAGCGGGCGCAACCACCGAGACGATCGGGCGCGGGTTCCCCCGTGCCAGCCGTTCGACCAGCGGCGAACGGCAGACGGTCCCCCCGGGACTGCTCACTCAGCTCACCGCCAGCAGTGGTTCCTGCCGCTGCCGGGGTCTGGAGCAGCGATATCGTTATCACTAGACGATAACACGCGGCCCGGCCGAGTCGGATATGCCTGACCACGGGTGTTAAGGCTTTGTTTCCTGAGGACCGGTCGCTATGGGAGCGGTCCGCGCTCACCGACGCCCGCGACATGATCATCGGCTGCCTGCGCGCCAGCCCACCCGGGCGGTACGTGCTGCAAGCCGCGATCGCATCGTTGTATGCCGAGGCGCCAACGTACGACCAGACTGACTGGCCGCAGCTCGTGGCCCTGTACGACAAACTGCTGGAGGTGTGGAGCAGATCGCCGATCATACCCACCCCGCGTTAAGGCACCCACCTCCCCTGCCGTACCGGTCGATACCGCAGACTGCCGTCACGGACGCGCTAGCGGCGGCGATCGCGTCGCATGTCCCGGCGCCTCACGCCGGCGACCGACACCGGCGAGAGCGGCCGGCCGAGCGGATCGATAAACAGCACGCACGGGCCGGCCTTCGCCGGGACGGCGCCTTGGAGGGTCTCGATGTGGTACCGCAGGCCGTCCTCGGTGACGGCCGGGTCGGAAATGACCACTACGGCCTCCTCCGGGGCATCCTCGCCGGGCTCACCCCAGGCGAGCACGGCGTTGGGCGGATCGACCGCGAAACTGTCGTCACCCTCGGACCACCACTGAAGGAACCGGTGAGTGGTGATGTGCCCGACGATGCGCTCCGGGCGGTCGGAGAAGTAGATCGTGTGCGGGGTAAGACCGAGCAGGGTCATGGTCCCGTCCTCGGTCCGGATTCCGCTAGCAGTCTGGACGAACATGTCCTCGACGGTGGCGGGTGGCGCATCAGGCATTGGAATCCCTTCAGGTTTCGAGGCCGTTGGCATCAATCGGCGGCGACTGGCTATCCGCCCGGGAGCCAGCTGGTGTAACGGTCACCATGGCGGCCGCTCCCTCGGCCACTATGGGCCACACTACCCAAGACCTGCTCATCCCCGACGGATGATAATGACGCGAGAACCGGGTCCGGCGGAAGACCGCAGCTAAGTGACGATGTAGTAGATGCTGTTCCCGATCAGCCAGAAACCGAGTACCAGGGACACGATGATGATGACCTGGTCGGTATGGGTATCGATCCAGTGCCGCAGCCGGGCCAGGAACTGCTGCGCTGGCTGGGGGCGGAACCCGGCGTAGATCTCCATGGCCAGCAGCGAGGAGGTGGCGATGACGCAGAACAGCGCGAGCGTGAGGTAATCCTGCCAGGACGACAGCTTGGCCTCGACGATGACCGTGACACCGGCGGCGACAAGTGGCCACGGCTGGAGGAGCGGGCCGAGCCCGATGGCGTACCACGGCGTCATGTTGTCGACGCCGGTCTGCCATCTGGGGGGCTTTTTCGGTGGTTTCGGCTTGCCCATCTTCCGGTACTGCCGGATCGCGATCACTGTCAGCCCGACGCCGAGAGCGAGCTTGGCGGCCAGGGCAGCCAGCGAGGGAGCCGTGCTGGGCTTGGGAGGATTGTTGCCGGTGACGAGCAACGTGAACGCGATCACGATGGCGAGCGACAACAGCCAGCCGAAGATGAACGCGGCGCCCTTCCGCACGCCGCCCTTGGACGCGAGAACAAGGATGAACGCGGTGAGCGGGAGCGGTTCGAGCGTGATCACCAAGCCGATGAGAACAAGGTTAAGAACGATCATGTGCGTCCCAATCTGCTGGTGACGGCCACGTGCGGCGTCTAGCGCGTCTTGCTTCGCCGGGCAGCGCGGATCCAGCTAACGCGGATCTTCCGTCCCTGACACTCCATGCCATCGCCTGCCGGGATACCACTGCCTGGTCGCCACCATCAGTGTCATCCCACCGCCCGTGAGCCTGCCTCATCCACCACGGGTGATGGCTGGCCTGTGACCCTGCCGCTCGAGGCGGACGTACCTATCCGCATCGCCTGACCTGCGCCGCGCAACAGGGACTCAAATGGCCAGGCGGCATGGTCCGGCCTCCCAGGATCAGGCAGCGTGGTTATCTCCCCCGCCCGGCCGTAGCCGGGGGTTAGGAGCCAGCGGCTGCACTTCCGCGGACCAGCTGGCCGGGTGGCCTTGGCGCGGGTGAGATCGAGTGCATCGGCGACAGGGGTTGCGAAGCGAGGAAACCACCGGTCGTTCGGGATCTATGAGGGCGGTCAGGCTTGATGATCACCTTGCTCCGCGAGTTCGGCCAGGAGCGCGGCCCGCCTTTCCTCGAGGGCGGCGAGCTGAGCCCGGAGCTGTTTCAGCTCGCGGTTGATCTGTGCCAGTTCGGTCCGCGCCTTCCGTTCCTGCAGGTACCGATCACCATGCCGGGTCCTGACCAGATCCTCGACCTCGCGGCGGAGCAGCCGCAGCCACGGGTTCCCGTGCATCGCGGCGTGCCGGTACTGGAGCTTGCCTGCGTCGATGGCCGCGAAGATCTCATCCTGCGTTAGCCCGTACTCCGAGCGAGCCGTCTTGTCGCTCAGCGTCGCGTCCTTACGTCCCCATTCTTCGGCGCGGTATTCCATAGCTGGTCATTATCTCCCGGGACGGAACTCCGTCGGGCCGGTCTTCGCGGGTTTACCGGCCCATCAGCTCGCTGAGGCGGGCGCCGATCACGGCGATGTCGGGACGGGGCTCGCGCTCGTAGTACCAGGGCTTCCGCCGACGCAGCAGGGCCTCGCCGTGCTCGGCCCAGCGTTTACTACATCTATTTCCGCCGGGATCAGCGCAGGCCGCGACGGCTACGGGTGCGCGCGCCTGCGTGTTGAGGACCTTGAGGATCCGCTGTCAGGCGTCCCACGGCCGGCGGATCAGGATCGCCATCAGTTGCGGGGGCATTGCAGGCTCATCCTGAGATAGATAGCCGACTCTATTTCTAGAGTATAGTCCAAACTTAGAGCATCCCTGCTAGGCTGCTTGAGATGCCCAGCACCGGATTGCGCGAGCGCAAGAAGGCGCGCACCCGCCGGCTCATCGCCGATACCGCAGCGCGCCTGTTCGCCGAGCGCGGCTATGAACATGTCGCCGTCAGTGACGTGGCGCGCGAGGCCGAGGTCGCCGAGCAAACGGTCTACAACTACTTCCGGACCAAGGAGCAGCTGGTCACCGATCGCGAGCAGCAGGTCCAGGATCGGCTGTGTGACCTGATCCGCTCCCGGCCGCCCGCCGTTACTCCGGCGGCTGCCATCCGCGGCTTCGTCCTGGAGTCCGTCGCCGGGATTCGCCGCATCCCGCCGGAGCTCTGGCGTGGCGAGCTCGGCTACCTGGCGGCCATCAGCCCGGCCGTCCACCGGCTGGCGCTGGAGTTGACCGACCGCCAGGCCGCCGCCCTCGCCAGCGCCGTCAGCGACACCACCGACCTCCCGCCGGAGGTAGCCAGGCTGCAGGGGATCGCGCTCGCCGCCGTGTTCCAGATCATCATCAGCGAGGCCGGCCGGCGCACCCGCGAGGGCCAGAGCCAGGCGACGATCGCTGACGAGCTGTACCCGATCGTCGAGAACATCCTCGACGAGCTCGACCGCTGGCTCAGCGTTTCAGGACCGCCAGCACTGCGGTAACCGGGCAACGGTCGCTGCTGCCATCAGCTGCGCTGCTTAGCGGTTGCCATGAGGAACACCGGTACTGACAGGTGGCCCCGGCCGGCGCTTGCCTGATTGAGCGCGCCGGCCGGCTCGCGAGATCCGGTTGCCTGCGGCCCGGCCGGCACCGCCCCGGACTAGGCGAGGCCGACCTGCCGCGCCTGCAAGGCGGAGTCCCAGAAGGCGAAGATCTCGGTGACCTGGTCGCCGTCCCACTTGACGGTCTGGCCGAACTCGAGGTCGAACGCTTTTCCTGTCGGGGCGATCACGGTGCCGTCGGGCAGGATCATCTCCCCGGTGAAGGTCCCTGTGGTGCGGCTGATCACGGTGATCCAGTCGCCGCTTCCGAACTGGATCGGGTAGGGGTCGTTGTCGACGTGGACATCGGGGAAGATGCGGAAGAACTGCGCCATCGCCGCGGCGTGCGCTGCCCGGCCGCGGATCGGCTCCGCGTTCCCCGGGATGTGCGCGATCATGTCGGGGTGATGGACCGCGTTCATCGCCGCGACGTCGCGGGAGTTGAACGCATCATCGCCCTTCTTCATGAGCGCGAGCAGGTGGGCGGTCCGGTCGGCGTTGCTGGTCGTGACGGGCATGATTGCTCCTTTTCCTGGTCGGTGACGGGTCAGTTCACGGCCGGGCTGGCCGTGGCGGTGCGTGCAACATTTCAGTGTTCGCGGCTGTCGCGTGCCGCGTCCGGGACGGCGTCGTGCGCCGCGGCTACGACGCCGGCCAGGGGCGTGGCCGGGCGCCCCAGCAGCTGAGCTAGGTCCTGGCTGCTAGTCTCGAGGTCGCCGCGGGCGATGGAGGCATCGAGGGCGGCCACGAAGTGAGCAGTCGCCTCATCAAGGCCGACTCGCTGCAGCCAGGAGGCGTACTCCCCGGCCGGCAGGTCACGGTAGGTCACCTTCGCGCCGGTAACCTCGGTGATGATCCGCGCGAGCTCGGGCAAGTCGAAGGCCGGGCCGCCGAGTTCGTACGTCCGGCTCCCTCCCTCGTCTTCAAGCAGTGCCGCAGCAGCGGCGGCAGCGTAGTCCCGCCGCGGAGCCGTCGAGATCCTGCCGTTGCCGGCCGCGCCGACGATCTCGCCAGCTTCGAGGTACTCGCCAATCTGGCCGGTGTAGCCCTCCGTGTCATAGCCGTTGCGCAGCACGGTGAACGGCACGCCCGCCTCCCCCAAGGCACGCTCGCTGTCCCGGTGCTCGCCGGCCAGCGCCGCGCCCAGGGTCTCCGGACGGGAGTAGTCCGCCTCCCGCACCTGCACCCCGCGACCGGCGAGGTCGGCAGCCTTGCCCCGGGTGCGCACGACGGCGACCACATCCGATGCGGGCACGCCACGGGCCAGCAGCTCCTGAACCGCAAGACGCCCAAGATGGCCCGAAGCTCCGGTGACAGCGTAGGTCGGCATAGTCATCCTTTGTGAAGCAACTGGGTTACGGAGAGCAGCAGCCGCGTTGCGGCCGGCCGCGCCCGCCGCACCTGACGGGGCACCATTTCCGAGGTAGATTGAGTACACTCTAATTTTAGTGTTGACCCAATCATAATACATCGACATCGTGACGAAGCCTCATGCCGGCCGGTTTGGTGCAGTCGTTGTAGTTTCCTGCCGGGTCCGGTCGCCGGGGTATGTCGTTGGATGCGAAGTGTTGTTGATCTGCGCCTGGCCCTCGGTGCGGTGGGTGATCCCGGGGCTGACGGCCTGTCTGGCAGCGGGAAGTACCCTTGGGCGGTGTTCTCGCCCCGGGGCCCGTCTCTGCGTGAACTGGCGATGCAGGCGCTGTCCTCGGTCGAGGGCGGCTACGACCTGCTTGCTCCGAAGTTCGACCACACGCCTTTCCGCAGCCCCGATGGCGTGCTTGACGCGACCGCCGGCGCGTTGCGCCCGCTCGGCCCGTTCGGCCGGGGATTGGACGTGTGCTGCGGCACCGGCGCGGGCATGCGGGTCCTTAAATCCCTGTGCCAGGGACGGATCATGGGCGTCGACTTCAGCGCTGGCATGCTCGCGCAGGCGCGCAGGGCGCACCCGGACGCCCGGTGGGTACGGGCCGACGTCCGGGCCCTGCCCTTCGCCGGGGCCTTCGACCTGGCGGTCAGCTTCGGGGCGCTCGGGCACTTCCTGCCCGCCGAACGGCCCGCGCTGTTCGCCGGCGTGTACCGCGCGCTGCGACCTGCCGGGGTTTTCGCTTTCCCGATCGGCGCGCCGCAGCCCATCACCTCACGCTGGTACTGGGCACTGCTCGGGTTCGACCTGGCCATGCGGGTCCGCAATGCCGTGTGGCGTCCCCCGTTCGTCATGTACTACCGCACCTGCCCGCTGCACGCGGTCCGCAACGACCTGACAGCATCCGGATTCACCGTGACGACAGTCCCGTTGACGGCTGTGGGCCGGCGCGAGGACGGCAGCCCGCGGTACCGGCTTGTCCTCGCGCGCAGAGCCAGCACGCTCTGATTGCTGCGTACGCCGCTGGACTGCATCTGATCGCGGTCTCAGTCCTGCCTCCAGGACCGCCGGTCAGGACCGTCCGATCGCGCGTTCTGACACCTCCAGGCGAATCTGGACGAGCTCGAGCGGCGCGCCAGCGACCCCGCCCGCCTGGACGAAGAAGTACAACAGGCCAGCAAGCAGACCCAGCAAGCCGAGGCCCGCAACGAGGTCGGCGTCTACGTCTACGCCCTGCCGCACTACATCCGGCACCCGTACGACCAAGCCGCGGGCCGGACCCTGCTCAAGGTCGGCCGCAGCGACATGACGTCATCGTGCGGTTCCGCAGCCAGACCCGGACGACCGCGCTCCCCGAAGAGCCCATCCTGCTGCGGATCTACCGGACCAGCGGAGACTCGGCGGCACCCGCCGAGGCAGCCTTCCACCGCCTGCTGGACGCCAGCTTGTGAGCGCGCAGTTCGGCCGCCTGCTCGGCGGTCAGCCGTTCGAAGGCGAAGCCCTCGTCGTGGAACGTCAGCCGGCACGGCCGGCCGGGGGTGAGCGCGCTGGCCTGGCGCAGGCCACCGGGATGCGGAGCCTGCCGGGACCATGCTGCGTCCGAAGTACCCGAAGTGGGATCTGTGGGTGGTGAGGGCCTGGCCCAAGGGGACCGTCTGGTGCGCTCGGCCCAAAGGATCACCCGTAGCCACGATCAACGCCGACTCGCCAGAGTCCCTTATCGCTCAGATCCGGGAGCAGGAAACCGCGTTGTAGGCGTTGAGTTTCACCAGCGTGACCATAACGTCACCCATCCTGAGTACAGGCATGGCCTCCTGGCCATACGGTTCTTTCGTTCAGGTGGCCCACAAGGGGGCCGTTCGACCTCGCAGCGAAGGCCGAAGGTCCCCGGCGGCGATTCGTGTGCGCATGCTTAGGCTCCCGTTGAAAAGGACACCCTGGTTCGGGAGAAGACGTGGGAATATGAACAGAATCAGGATGCTGCTCGCGGCGGTCGCGGTGCCGGTGACAATGGCCGCAGTCGTGCTTGCGGCCCAGGGCGCGCAGGCATCGACGCCAGGATGCACGAACGGCGCTTACTTCGGGTACTGCGCCACCCAGGCGGACCATGGGAGCCCGGTGCTGGTGATGGATTCACGCGACCAGTCAGCCGCGACCAATAATCCTGTCATCGGCTGGGTCGACGCCGCGTCGGACCCGGCGACGGACTGGTTCCAGCTCGCCTACGCGGGCGACCCGTCGCTCGGCGTCATGTTCGTGTTCGCCCCTGGCGGGGTGATCACGGGCATGTGCGCCGCCGATCCCGGCGACGGCCGCGTCGTGCTAAGGGGGTGCAACGGGTCGAATTGGCAGCGGTGGATTGCCGCCCAGGTCGGCTCTACCGGCTACTCCACCTGGACGAACCGTGCCACGCACAGGATTCTGCGGTCCGGGGGGCGCGGCGGCCAGCTGGTGACGGTTACCCCGTCCGCGATGATCGCTGGCACGCAGCAGTGGAAGTTCAGCAATTAGGCGGTTGGCGGTAGCCAGGCTGCCCATGAAGACGGCGCCGACGGCAGCGCCTCTCACGACCGTCCCGGCCAGGAACAGCGCCATCTGGGCCTGGGCAAGGGCGGCGACGATCAGGGCCAGCGCGGCCAGGAACAGGCCTACTTCGCTGGCCAGGCCGTCTCGCTGACCGGCACCTGGATGCAGGCCACCGCTCAGGACTGGCTCGTCCTCAGCCTCTCCCATTCAACCCCCGCATGGGCCTGGTCGCCGGCGCCGCAGCGTGCCTAGTGGCAGCGCTGGGGGGAACCGCGGCCATCGCACTGCGCCGACCAGCTGGCGCGAGTGCGCCGATAGCGCGGGTCGATGTAACCACAGCCAGCATCTCCTGTACCGCCGCGGGCTTGCGGGATGCAATGGGAAAAGAGCGGCCAAGGTCCGCTTTCGGAGGAGAAGTGTTATGCACCCGATGTTCGTAAAGCTGTTCATTGAGACGGACGCCGGCGACCTGGCGGCCGATGAGCAGAACCAGCAGCGCCGCGCGCGCCAGGCCAAGCGCGGCAAACCAGCCCGGGTCATGAGGATCGCCGCCAGCAACCAGGACCGTCCGCGCCGGCCCTGACGGCTGAACCGCCCTCCGCCGTTAGGCAGTGACGCCCCACCGCCGTTGGCAGCGACGCTCCACCGATGGTGCCGGACTCCGGCCCGGGCGTCGCCCATTCCACGCGCTGGCCAGACGCTGAGCGTCGCGTATCAGGCGGCACGCTGTCTCCTCTAGATGGGTGAGCGGAGAGGAGGCGCGGTCACCAGGTCGCGGTCATCGATGGCGACGGGGCTGGGCGTACCGCCGGCTCCGGCGTGACTCGGCCAGGAAGGAGAGGCGGACATGAACGAGTCGTGTGATCGATGCGGACCTGCGGTCCGTGCCGCCTACCGCGTGGAGCGGCGCGGCGAACTGTACCTGTGCACGCCCTGTGCGAGCCAGCAGTGGGCGGCGCTCTCGGCCCAAGGCTGGACTATCTGGCCCGTGGGGGTGCTGGCGGTCGCACCGCAAGCTGACGAATTTCCCAGCGCGGCGTGATAGCCACTGCCGTGCCCCGACGGGACCCTGCCGCTCATCGCCGACCTGGGACCAGGGGTGTGGTCAGCGCGCGAATACCCGCCGCAGAGTGCGCAGGTGGGCGGGTGATAGGCCGGGCCACCGGCGCTCGGTCGTGAGTAGCTTGAGAGCGATGGCGGGGAAGAGCGCAGCCGACAGCAGTCCGGCGGCGAGCAGCGAGGCACCGGTGGTCGGGCTGATCTGTCCGGAGGCAACACCGATCTGGGTCGCCACGATCACGAAGGTCAGCGTGGTGGCCTGCATCAGGCCGGCTACCCCGGCACGTCGCTTGCCGATCAGGCGGACGTAGAGCAGGGCGGGGACGGCGCGGACGACCAGCAGGGCGACCAGGAACAGCGGGATCTCGGCGATGGCGGTGACGTTGCTGACCAGCGCCCTGGCGTCGAACTGGACGCCGGTGGTGATGAAGAAGACCGGGATCAGGAACCCGAAGCCGATGCCCTCCAGCTTGGTCTGGAACTGCGGATGAGGGGCCCGGCCGGTCAGGTCGATCGTCCTGACCAGCAGTCCGGCGGCGAAGGCACCGAGGATCGACGCGAAACCGAACCGGTCGGCGAGCACCCCGAAGGCCAGGGCCAGCGTCAGGGTGGCGCGGACGCGCAGCTGGGCGCTGCGGTCCTCCAGCCGGTCGAGCAACCGATCCAGGGCGGTCAGGTTCCGGACCCGCCCGAGGGCCAGTCCGATAACCGCGAGCAAGGCGAGAAACATCGCCAGGGAGGTCAGCCGGTCGGCTGACGTCTTCGACGTCGCCGAGAAAAGCAGGGACAACATCATGACCGGGACCACTTCGGCCAGCGCTCCGGCGGCCATCACCAGTTGCCCGAAGGGTGTGCGGTGCCGGCCGGCGTCTTTGAGCAGCGTCAGGAGCAGGCCAGCCGAGGTTGACGCCAATATCACCGCCAGGAAGACCGGTTTGGCGCCCACCCCGGCCAGGCTCAGCACGTAGCCGGAGGCCAGGCCGAGCAGGACCGAGCCGCCGAACGCCCAGCCGGCCAGCCGGCCCAGTGGCCCGCGCAGACCCTCTACGTCGATCTCCAGGCCGGCCAGGAACAGCAGCATGCCCAGGCCGAGATCGGTCAGCACCTGAATCGACGCGTCGACGTGAACCCAGCCGAGCAGCGACGGCCCGATGAGGATCCCCGCGACGACTTCCAGGACCGCCCCCGGGATGGGCAGCCGCGGCACCAGGGCGAGCACCACGGGGACGGCCACCGCCACCAGCGCGATGATCAGCACTCCGTTAAACGAGACGGCTGGCATCGGCGAGCTCCCTAGCCTCTGTGGTGTTGTAGCCTCTCGCGGGCCGTTGGTATGAGCTGACCAGGATCAGACGGTCGCCTTTGGCCAGCCTGCGTGCTCCGGGGGAGTTGCTCACATAACGATGATGATCGCGTCGGCTGTGTCAGTCCCTAGGGAATTCCCCTAGTTCGGGAGCGGGCGGGGGGCCGCCGTCGCTCCAGCCGGGCTGCCAGCGGGAACCTGCGGCGACTGCGTGCTGACGGCTAGCCGATCACGCCTATCCGATGACACCGAGCAGGTCGGCGCGGGCCGGGTGTCGCTGGCGCCTGAAACCAGTTTTCAAACGGTGTTGACAGTTAGCCGCGCGGTCAGGACGATCCCGAGTCGAACTTCCCGATTGGGCTCGGCGCGGTGAACTCGACCCGGAGGAGGGCTTGGCCCTGAGCCGTCCCGGAGACCGCCCTGGCCGGGAGAACCGGGGCGCCGGGCCGGCTTAGGATCGCCCAGACGGCGCGCACGTAGCCGGCTGGATCCATGTGGGCGGCCGGGACGCTCTGGGCCAGGTCGGCGAAGAGGAGCGGGACGCCGGGACTGGCGCCCGGGCCGAGGTTCCCGAATCGGACGATGTCGATCGGCTGGTGCCTGGCCAGCCACGCGAGCGCCAGCAGCAGCCGCGAGTCGACCTGGCCGGCCAGCAGCTGGCTCCTGGCGGTGGCCGACACCGTGATCCGGGAATCGTTCAGTAGCGCGGCGCCAGATGTCTTACGATCGGCCAGGCCGGCGTTGAGCGAAGTCTGGTACGCGGCGGCACCATGCGGCGCGACCACCCGGACGGTGATCGCGCCGGGCCCGGAGCCGAAGGACGCCAGGACGGCTGGCGCCCAGCCTGCGGCGAGGCTGCTGCCGAACAGCTCACGTACCGTGCCCGTCTCGACGACCAAGACCGAAGGCACCGGATCTGGCGACGCCGGCCCGAGCACGACCAGCTTGGCGACGGGGAAGCCATCCGCCTTGAGCGCGGCGCACATCACCGTGTCACATGACACGGTGACATCTGGGCTGACCTGCCCGGCAACCCAGGCGGCAGCCTGCGCGCGGACAGCCGCCTGGATCGCCGGCGAGCGGGAGAACTGCTTTACCGCGACGGCGGCCAGCGACCCGATGACGATGATGGCCAGGCCCAGCGCGACCAGGCGAGCCCCGGCCCGGCGTCGCGGTTTCTGCGGCTCTGGCCGGACTGCGGGCTCGGGTTCGACGGCGGTCCGGGCCCTGACAACCGGCTCGAGCGTGACAGCGTGCTGGGGCTTGACGGCGGAGCCGAGCCATTTGGTGACATCGTCCTCGGGGACAGGCCCGCTTCCTTGCTGGTCGCGGAATTCGACGGGCGCACGCGCCGGAGCAGCTCGGTCGTTCGATCCTCGGCCGCAGTCCTGTTCGCGGGCGGCCGCCGCCTCGGCGCGCTCGGCCTTGACCGCCGCCTGCATGCGCTGCCGCAATTCCTCCGACAGCACCGGCACAACCGGTGAGAGCGGCCCGGCCCGGGCCGCGGCTGGGACACGATAGGGCAGTTCCCCGCCCCGGTTTTTATCTGCCATGCGGGTCAACCCCCTAGGCAATGCGCAGATAGATCGATGCGCACCGCACGGTATAGCGAGCGGACCTAGCTGATATCGGGCATGCCCGGGATGCCTCACCAGCCCCCCATGTAGCTGACACCGTGTCGTTGACTTAATGTGTTGAAGATGTCACCTAAAGCAGCGATTGCCTATGAAATCTGGACATCGCAACCAAAACGCTAACCTCCCGGTTCCTCCGCAGGGGTGTACTTGGGGGAATTTTTGCAAGAGAAAGTCCCTTGCCGTCCCGCGACAGCCCGAAGCTGGCGCGGGCGAGACCCGGCGTAGTGAAGGGCAGCGACTACGGCTTCGTCGTGACCGCCAGCAAGACCGGCCAGCAGGCGGTTCTCCTCAAGGCGACCACCGCCGGCAGCATCCGGCCGGGTTTCACTGCCGAGCATCCCAGGTGCCGTGGTTCCGGAGGTGGCTGTCAAGAGCCGCCACTCGACCACGCTGGCGTCCCCGAGGGCCACCTATGCTTCCAGGCCTCGCCGCGCTTGGGCGCCCAGGGAGTTGTCCATGATCGTCCACGGATGTCTTTGGACAGGCCCTGATGTTGACTGTCCGTGTACGGCTTTGGGCGGCCCCCGGGTAACCCCGTGGTCTGTTGACGCGTCATGTTGCTAAAGGGCTGGTCCAGACGGTTTCCTGTAGTCCCGAATGCTTGCTAAGAGCTAGTCCGGACGGCAGAATGTTTGTGGCTTCCGTGACTGGCACAAGCTTCTGGTACTAATGCGACGAAACGGACGTGCCGCTCAATATCTGAACCGCCGGAGAGACGTGATGACCTTGCCGAACCAAGAACTCAGATCTATTAACCCCGACCTGCGGGATGTCCCGCTGGACCAGCTTGCCGACTTGGGCAATTCGGTCCTCGAGCACTCCTTCGCCCTGTATCGTCAGCGTCTCGAAGAGAACGGCCCACTGCTCAGCGCTTTCAACTCGAACATCTAGGTTCAGCCGATCCTGCCCGAGGGGTACGGTTGCCTTGGTCATCACCCGCCGACTCCTAGCGCGAACCTTCACGGAACTCGCCAATGGTGATGGTGCCCCCGTGGTAGTCGGCTACCCGCACGAGGCGCAACACGGTAAGGACCTGCGAGTGGTCCAGTAGAGCGGACGGCCTGGTTCACATGACATTTATCCGGATAGACGGACATCCCGCTCCCTGGCCGCTGCTCGACCTGGACACAGCGGCGATACGCGCGGCAGGACACCAGCCCACCCCTTTCAGGCAATTTATCCTGAAAGTACACAGCCGCTGCAATTTGTCGTGTTCGTACTGCTATGTCTATGAGATGGCGGATCAGGCGTGGCGGCAGATGCCGAAATGCATGAGCCGGGACGTAGCCCAGAAAGCCGTCGAGCGCATTGCCGAGCACGCAGAGGACCACGGTCTCGACAGCATCGATATCATCTTCCACGGCGGCGAGCCGCTTCTCGCGGGAGCGCAGTGGCTTGCAGATCTAGCGGAAGCACTCCATGCTCGGGTACCGGCGCAGGTGAACCTGGCGCTGCAGACAAACGGCACCCTCCTCGACCGGCCGATGCTCGAGACGCTCAAGAGCCTTCATGTCCAGGTCGGCGTCAGCCTGGACGGCGACGCCGAAGCGACGGGGCGGCATCGCCGCTATGCCAACGGCCGCAACAGCTTCGGCGCGGTCGCCGATGGCCTGTACCACCTTGAGTCACAGGAGTTCCGCGAGTGCTACAGCGGCATACTGTGCACGATCGATGTTGGCAACGACCCGGTTGCCACCTATGAGGCGCTGCTGAAGTTCAACCCGCCCGCGGTTGACTTCTTGCTGCCGCACGCCAACTGGAGCTGCCCTCCGCCTGGCACCGGTTACGCGGACTGGCTGATCAGCGTCTTCGAACGCTGGTACTCCGCTCCCCAGCAGGAAACCCGGATCCGCCTGTTCAGCGAGCTCATCCAGCTTGTGCTCGGCCAGCCAGGCGCGGTCGAAGGACTAGGGCTCCTGCCGAGCACCGTCGTCGTGGTCGACACCGATGGCTCTATCAAGCAACTCGACTCGCTCAGCTCCGCCTATCCCGGCGCCGCCGACACTGGCCTGCACGTCACGTCCAGCAGCTTCGACGACGCGCTGGACCATCCCACGACGGTCGCCAGGCAGATCGGCGCCGGAGCCTTGTCTCAGCAATGCCGGGCCTGCCAGGTGATGGAGATCTGCGGTGGCGGCCTTTACCCGCACCGGTACCGGCGCGGAGCAGGCTTCCGCAACCCCTCCGTCTATTGCGCCGACCTGTTGCAGCTCATCACGCATGTCCGGGACCGCGTCATCGCAGACGTGCGCCAGCTCAACCTCTTATACATATGGCTCGATCTCCGCGGTCAGTCGCGTCCAGTTCTTTGCTGCCCGTGCCTCGGGGTGCTCCAGGGTCAGCGTCTCCTCGTACCTCCGGAGTACGTCGGCGAGTCGCTGCTCCGCTTCGGCCTGGTTTCCTGCGGCGGCCTCGTCGACGGCCAGGTTGGTTCCTGCAATGAGCGTGTCCGGGTGATTGTCGCCGAGTGACCGATGGCATTTGGCAAGCGTCTCGTGGCCGACGTGGATGGCTTCGCCCAGCTTGTCGCACGCGGCCAGGTCGGATGCGTAGTTGATCGTTGCCGCCAGCGTGAATGGATGCAGCTCACCGTAGATCCGGATGAATCCTCTTCTGGCATGCTCGTCGTACGCCCGTGCCTCTTCGGCAAGGCCGGCCATGCGGAGCACGGACGCCAGGTTCACCAGTACCGCGTAGAGAAGATCCTCCGGACAGCTGGACCGCAGGCAGACCTCATGGGTTTCGCGGGCGAGTTCCTCGGCACCAGCAAGATCACCGACAGCGCGCCGGGCGTTGATCAGGTTGGCGGCGGCCCGGAGCGTGTTCATGTGATCGACGCCCAGATAGTCGCGGTACCGGTAGAGCACGTGCTCGCTCTCCTGCATCGCGTCCCAGTGATGACCGGCCTTGCGCAACGCGGTCGCAAACCCGTCGCATGCTTCAAGCCAGAAAGGGTTCTCCCGGCCGCCGATCGCCTCGAACGCATTGGCGGCCTTGCGCGCTACGTCCAGTGATTCCTGATAACGGCCGAGGCTGCGCAGGTCGCGAGCTACCGCGCTGTAGGAGTTGAGGGTGATCAGGTCGTCGGGACCCAAGACCCGGCGGCGGTCCTCCAGGTTACGCTCGTCGACCTGCAAGGCATCCCGGAAGCGGCCGAGCCGCAGGTAGTCCACCGCGATATTATTCCGCACGTTCATGGTACGTTCGTGATCTACGCCAAAGGCCATTTCGAATTTCGGCAATATACTCAGGTCCAGTTCCAGCGCCTCGCGGAACTGGCTGTGCGCGCGCAGGTCCTCGCCGTAAAAGACCTCACACATCAGGAACACCTTGAACCCGTCGCCGCCGGTATATTGCTGGAGCAAGGGGCGGATCTGCAGAATCAGCTCGTGCGCGTCGGCGGCGCGGCCGCCTATATACATCGCGATGGCGACCTCCACGGCGATGGTCAGCACCTGCAGGTCATTTTCGCCGAGGCGTCCCCGCCACACTCGCAGCGCGTCCTGACCGAATTGCAGCGCCTCGACATGCGCGCCGCGCAGGCGCAGCCGCCGTACCTGGTCGACGACGAGGTCGCGCAGTGCGGGGTCATCGGTGTGCAGGAACCTGTGATCGGACTCAAGATGCTGAAGGGACAGATCGTAGCCCGCGTCACTGCTGCTGTGATCCGGGTTACCGGGGTTTGACCTGGCCAGCAGCGTGTCCACGGCGGCGCGGTACGCATAGAACATTTCGCGGCGGCCCTGCCGAAGCCGCCCCTGAGTCACAGCCTGGACAACGCGGTGCATCTGGATCAGGTCCCGGGCACCGTCGACCTTCGCCAGGGACAGCCGGTGCAGCTGGCTTGCTGCGGCGCGGAACCGTTGCGGCGAGGAGAGGAACTCCCCCAGTCCGGGTGGATGGTCGATGCCCGCCGTGTCCTGCAGGAAGAGCTCGGCGGCGATCGGTTCTGGGGAGAAGAACGCGCACAAGTTAAACAGGTGCTCCGCGTCAGGAGTCAGGAGCGTGGTAGACATCGCCCAGGTACCCGAGATGTGGGCAGGCAGATCCGGATCACCGGGCTGCTCGCTGAGTAGCTGGTGAGCATTCTCCGCGAACCGGGTGAGGTACTCGTCGACGCTCAGCGTGGTTTCGGCAAGATACGCCGCAGCGTGGTCGACGGCGATGGGCAGATGGCCAAGTTCGGCGGCCAGCCGCCCGGCTTCGCCCGCCCGGCGCGCATCTTCTTCCTGGGTAACCTGTTTCCGGCCGTCACCGGCGGCGAGGCCGGGCACCTTACCTCGCAGGAAGCTGACCGCCTCCTCTTCGGTGAACGGCAACAGCTCGATGCCGTCCGCGACAATGTAGCTGGGCCAGTTCAGCTGCCGGGAGGTAATAATGATATGACCGGCCGGCCGACCGGCCGGCAGGTATTTCTGTAGCTCAAGCGGGCTGACCGCGTTGTCGTACACCAGGAGCCAGCTTGGCCTGGCTTCTGATTGAAGTGTGTCAAGAACGGCCGTGATCGTCCTGTCGCGACCGCTGTCCGTGGCCGCCTCCCGGAGACCCAGCCGCTGGGCCAGCTTCACCAGCGCGTCCCTGACCCGATCGTGATGCTCGGCGCGAATCCACCAGATGATCTCATACTTGTCTCTGTTGTGGTGAATATATTCGGTCGCTAGCTCAGTTTTACCGATCCCTCCCATGCCGACTATGACCTGCACATGCGGAGTCTGCTGGCTATTAAGGTTGTCGTGCATAAGCTCCAGTTCGGACACTCGTCCGGTGAAATGGACATTGCGGGGAGGGATTTCGTTCGACCAGATCCGCTGTGACTGCCGCGGCGTGGCATCTGCCCAGTCCTTGTTCCCATTCTGGATCGGGCGCGGCGCGAGTCCCGAATGCTGGCTCCCGCCTCGGCCCTGGGCCGGCACGGCGTTAGCCGGGCCGGCGCCCGGGGTCTGGACCTCATTCTCCGCCCGCCAGGCCGCCTGCCAGAGATCCAGGAATTCCTCGCGATCACCGGCACCGCCCAGTGCGCGGACGACCTGCTCCAGGAATTCCCAGCGTGGCACCCGTGAACTGCGGAAGAGATTATGAACCGTGGAAGGGCTGATCTTACCCCGCCCGGCCCGCCGCGAGATCTCCCGCATCGAAGGACGGCCAGCCTGCGAGTGCAACGCATCAAGGCCGGCGAAGAGATCAGTGATCGGGCCCGGCGGCGTCGGCTCGCGCCTGATTGCTCCCACCCCTGCATCAACCTCCTAAGATCCCCCAATTATGTCCAAGTTCGTCCCGCCTTGTACGCGACGGCTGGACAGGATCTCTGTGTCCGGGTAGTTCACCTCGACTAAGGGTTACGCAAAGGCGTCCACAGCAGTCAAGGTTTGCGTGCGGACTGCGACTTCCCATGCACGTTCGGTCATGATGAAGCTGAAGCTTCAGCCCGGAGCGCGCGAGGAGAAATCACGAGGCGAGCATGATGCGGCGGACGTACCTGCAGCAGGGATCTGCGGAACTCGATGAGGTCCGAGAGGCGATCGGGCTTCGTCCTGCCGGGCCTGCCGTCGGCGGGCCGGACGGGGGCGGGCCGGCGCCTGGGGCGCCGGGGTCGGGCCCGGACGTCGGCAGACTGGCAAGGTATCCGGCCGACTCGCTGAGCGGCAGGGTACGTCGGCTCGTGGGTGCGGTCACCGCTGTGTCTGCTGGCGTCGCGCTGACTCACCAGATGCTGGCCGGCGCCCTCGCGAGCGCGCACGGCGCGGGCCCATGGGGCGCGGCGGCGGCACTAATGGCGTGGCCTGTGCCGCTGATTCAGCCGATCCTGGCCGGTGCCGGCGCTCTGGTCCTGAGTGCTGTCGGCATGCTGACCGGGGGATGGCGCCACCTCACGCCGCGTCAGAACGGGCTGCTGGTGGCGGGAGCCATAGCCGCGGTCCTGGGCGCCGGGCCGATGGTCCTGGTGTGTGGCCTCACGGTGGTCATGGGCGTGCTGGCCTTGGCGGTCGGGCTGGTGATCGCGTGCTGCCTGTTTGCCCTGCTGGTGCGGTGAGACATGCGTCTATATGGAATCAGCAATCTATCAACGGAGGAATCATGACATCTCGGACGGCCACGGCGACGTGGGAAGACATCGCTCGGACCTTGCGCACCGCTGAGGACGGACGCGCTGGAGCCGCGGATGTGGAGCTCCGGCCCGGCGGCGAGCTTGTCCTGACCGGCCGCGAGCGGCCGGCGCAACCCCTATCGCAGCTGCCCAAGGGACGGATGGCATGCCTGCAGCCCACCTAGGCCCGTCGCCTGCCGACGTCGAAATCCTGCGGTGGCTGGATCCCGGCAACGCCGAGGACTGGACCCCCGTGTTCACGGCGCGTATCACGGGGTGGACGTTCCGGTTGACGCCGCCGTTTTCGGGCCAGCGGCCGTTCGTATTCTTCGCGTTCCGCTGCCCTTCGGACGGCAATGCGTTCCGCATCGCGGTGCTCGAGCCGGACATGGACGCCGAGTACGGGCATGCCCGGCACATGATCAGGGCCCATGTTGGTGGCCGGCTGATCCCGGTGATCTGCGGGCCCGAAGGCAAGCCGACGAAAGACCTGGCCATGGTGAGGGCACACGCCGCGAAATGGATGGCATATACGTCAGCTCGGATGTCGGGCCTCAATCCGGGGTTCAGCCTGTGAGCGTCATGCCGACCGGCCAGTCCGAAGGGGACGTCACCGGCGCGCCTGTCCGGATCACCGACGGGCTGGTCGATGCGATCCTCGCCCGGCTCGCGACGGTTCCCCCGGAAAGGGGCGGCGCGCTGCTGGCGGCCGGCGGCCTGGTGCACCTGCTGGTCGAGGACAGCTCAGCCCGCTACAGCCGGACCAGCTGGGACATCAGCACCGCGCTGTCGGCGACCGTGGGCGAGATCGAGGCCGCCGGGCACGGCACGCTGGCCGGCACGGTGCACACCCACCCGCCGGGCGTCCCCGAACCGTCCAGCACCGACATCGCGACCACCCGCGACGCTCTGGGGCTCAATCCGCACCTGGGTGAGCTGGTGATCGCCATCGTCACCGAAGGCACCCCGCGCGAGCACGACCTCCCGGTAGGCTCCCGCCACCGGATGTCCCTGCACGTGCTCCGCCGGAACCACACCGGGCAGCCGTCCCTGGCCCGGGTCCGGGGCGCGGTGGTCCCTCTCGCCGCCGATCTCGCCGCCGCCGGTATCACGATCGCCTCGGCCACCAGCATCACGTCGTGGCGCCGAAGGAGGCGCGGCAGGACGGCACGGCTGCGGGCGGAGTTGCCCACCGTCATCACGCTGAACCACAGTCCGCGGCTCGCTGTCAGGGTACGTTCGGCCCGGCCCGCCGCCTTGCTCATCCACCCGGGCTACCCGCAGGTCGGCCCGGTCGCGGTGACGGGCCGCCAGGACGCGGGCGGCCTGGCGGTGCTGCAGCCGCTCCCCTCCCCGTGGGATCCGGTAACTGAACCATGCCCGCAGCTTGCAGCGCTGGCCAGAGCGGCGGCGGGCCGCCGCATCGCCGGATCCACCAAACGGGTCTGGCCGGTAGTGGGCGCCCTGTCGGGCCGGCGGGTTCTCATCGCGGGCGCCGGATCGGTCGGCAGCCGCATCGCCGAAGACCTGGTTCGTTCGGGTGTCGGCGCGTTCACCGTCATCGACCCGGACCGGGTCGAGGCGCCGAACCTGGCTCGCACCATATACAGCGCCGCCGATATCGGCGCGCCCAAGCCGGACGCGCTGGCCCGGCGCCTGCAGGCGATCGACCCGGCGGCAGTGGTGGATCGCCACGCCACTCCGCTCGGAACGACCGACCTGCCCCGGGCCCTGGCCGGGGTCTCGCTGGTCGTAGCGGCCACCGACGACATGACGGAGCAGGCCCTTCTCGCGCACCACGCATACGCCGCGGGGCTGCCGCTGGTCGCGTGCGCGCTGTACAAGAAGGCGGCCGCTGGGGAAGTTGTGCTCAGTGTGCCCGCGGCGGGGACGGCGTGCTGGTGGTGCGCAGTGGGCGCGGGAACGCCATCGGACTCTTACCGGCCTGACCGGGACTACGGTCTTCACGGCCGTCTGGCAGGCGAATCCGCGCTCGGCCCGTCCGTACATCTTGTCGCCGGCGTCGCCGCATCCGCCGCGCTCGGGCTGCTCGCAGGCCCCCGATCGCAGGCCGGCAGGCACCTCAAGCGGCTGCTCAGTCAGCGGCGCACGCTCGGACTGATCGCCACCACCCCCGCGTGGGGCTTCTTCAAGACCGTGTTCGCCGGGATGGACCATCAGCACGCACCTCAGAGCGTCTGGGTGCGAGTGGACCCAGACGCAAATTGCCCGGTATGCGGCGCCTGTCCGGTTCCTCCGCTGGACGCGCAGGCAGGCACGGAAATCGCGGCCATCATCAGCGAACGTCGGCAGAACTTCGACCACGAGAGCCCGGTGAGATTCCCATGATGCCGTCGCCCCGCCCGCGGAGCACCAGGCAGGCCCTGGCAGGCCTGCAGTACGCACTCGGCACAGTCGCCCCCGCCAACCCGCTGGTGTTCGCCTGGCGGTGGCGGTACGAACTCATCCTCGGGATCGGGCTGCCCGCGGCACTGGCGGTGCTCGGCGGCATACCCGTCATGCTGGGCACCCTCGCCGCCATCACGGTGGCAGCCGGCGCGGCCCTCCTCTATGCCCCGGCCCGGCGCTGCCTCATCGCGCGCGCATGGCGCATCATCACACCGCACAGGGTCCGCGTCGGCTGCGCACAGGCGTGGATCCACTCGCGGCGCGGCAAGATCCCCATCGTGCTGCTCACCACCCGTCAGCCCTTCGGCGAGCGAGTGCACCTATGGTGCCGAGCCGGGACCAGCGCCATCGACTTCTCCAGCGCACTGCCGCTGCTGACAGCCGCCTGCTGGGCCCGCGACATCCAGGTCAGCGGCAATGAACGGTTCGCACAGCTCATGACCCTTGACGTGATCCGGCACTTGCCACCCGGCCAGTCCCAGCCAGACAACTTCCAACCCCGCCACCCAACGGTGCATGTGCCAGCCCCACGTACACCCCCAGACGGGATCGACGGCCCGCCAACTCAGCCCGATCCACCCAGCCGCGAAGACTTCGGATCCGCCGCCTAAAGGACCCGTGGATCAGCGGCCACGCAAGATGCCGCTGTCACTCCGCCGCCGGGCGCGCGGCGGAATGACTATTCTGCACATCCCCGGGCCTGGGCCGAGGCGGCTGCGTCCGTAGCGGCCTTCGCCGCGCCGGCGCCGGATCAGGCCGGTGCGCCCCACAGGTACTCCGAGGCGATCTTGGCCCCTTCTGCCTGGGACCGGAACTTCGCCCAGGTGACGGTGGGGACCACGACATCCATCCCGGCGGCCGTCCCGAATCCGCAGTCGGTACCGGCCATCACGTTCTCCCGGCCCACGACCTCGGCATAACGGATCAGCCGGTCCGCGACGACCTCGGGATGCTCGACGATGTTGGTGGTGGAATCCAGCACGCCGGGAATCACGTACTTGCCGTCCGGCAGCTTGGTGTCGCGGAAGACCTTCCACTCATGCGCGTGCCGTCCGTTGGACGCCATCAGCATCAGGCCCGCCGGCTTGGCCTTCAAGATGATGTCGATGATGTCCTTGAGCTCAACATCGGCGGTCCGCGGCATCTCCAGGTTGCCCCAGCAGACATGCATGCGCATGGCCCCGGCGGGGATGCCCGCCAGCGCATGGTTGAGCGCCTCCACGCTGAGCTCCATCTGAGCGCGGAACTCCTCCAGCGAACCGGCGGCAGGCGCGGTCATGGCCAGGTCGGGGCAATCCAACTGGAGCACGAAACCCGCGCGGTGGATCGCCTCGTATTCCTCCCGCATCGCCTCGGCCAGCGCCCCCAGATACTCCTCCTGGCTGGCGTAATACCGGTTCGGCGAGAACACCGCGATCACTCCCGGAGAGGCAGCGCTCATGAACACCCCGGCCGCCGGAACCCCTTCCACCGCCGCCTTCAGGTTCTCGATGTCGGACTGCACCGAACTCTGCCCGACGTACCGGACCGGCCCGTCGCACGACGTCAGCGTCATCGTGGCCGACGAGGCCATGAACTGGGCCAACTTCGCGGCGAAATCGGGAAACTCATCCAGGGACGCCACCGACCCGACGATCTCTTCCACCGAGCCTTCCCCGCCGAAGCCGGTCAGCCGGTCCTTGACATAGGTGGCATAGCTCGGCTTGCTCATCTCGCCGTCGTTGAGCACGCTGACGCCCGCATCAGCCTGCCGTTGCACGGTCTCCCGCACCGCTGCCCGCGCCTCGCTACCGAACTGCGCGTCATCCACGGGCTTGCCTGCATCCCGCGCCTGCACCAGCGGCAAGAATCCCGCGGGCCGCGGCAGGCTCCCGGAGTGCGTCGTCAAAATACGGCCTGTTCCCGGCTGCATGGCAACCCCTCCCACCAGCGAAGTGGTCTTGCGTGATGCGGCCATCGGGCCATCGCTACAGACGACTCGCGGCCACGTCCGATGCGTTACGAACATAACACCGGTGACCGGTCACGCCGAAGGGCACGCACGGCGGAAAATGGACCCGGTCCGCGTGCGGGTGCAGGCGGTGAGCCGCTCGCTACGCGCGGCAATCTCTGCGGGGCTGGCGTATTGACGGCCGGTATCCCAGGGCCGGAGCCGCGCCTGCCCGCGGCGATGCGACCGGTCGCCGCGCCGCTCAAGGGAGCGGGACGGCCGACCCGCCCGCGCCGACCGGGCTTGCCACCGCGTCGCCGCTCGTTCCGTCAGACATCAGAGATCCTGTTCGTTACGGGCCGCGGGCGGCTGGTCACGCTTCTTTGAGGATCAAGTCGGCTGCCCGCCACGCAAGGGCCATAGTGGGTGCCGCGGTATTGCCCGCCGGTTGTTCCGGGAAGACTGAAGCGTCGATGATCCGCAGGCCGGTCACGCCCCGCACTCGTAGCCGGGGGTCGACGACGTCATCGTCGTCGGGTCCCATGGCGGCGGCGCCGACGGCGTGGAAGATCCCTGATCCGGTGTCGAGGGAGTACCTGACGACCTGCTCGGACGTGGACACGGCGGGCCCGGGGAACTCTTCCTCAAGGACCAGGCCGGCGAGGGGACTTTGGGCAACCACCTCGCGGGCGCGGCCGAGGATCTTCCCGGTGACCTCGCGGTCCTCGTCGGTCTCGAGAAAGCGGGCGTTGATCAGGGGAGCGTTCTCGGGGAGCCGAGCGCTGATGTGGACCGAGCCTTGGGTGGCAGGTCGTATTTGGTAGCCCACGAACATGAAACCCGAGTGTTTGGCGAGCTTCATCTGGGCCGAGGTGGCGTCGAGCGCGAGCGGCACCCAGATCCCCTGGACGTCGGGTCGCTCGACGTCGGGCGACGATTTGAACGCGCAGACCAGGTCGTTCCCGCCGGTCGAGATCGGGCCGCGACGGGTCAGGAGGTACTTGAATCCCTCCCAGCCCTCCTTCGGCACCGAATTGAGCTTCGGGGTCCAGCCGATGCTCCCCTTGAGCTTGACCTGCATCTTGACGACTCGCTGCTCGATGACGCGTTCCCCGAGATTTGGGCTCTCCACCAGGACGTCGACCCCCGCCGCCTTGAGGACCTCTGGTCGTCCGATGCCGGATCGTTCCAGTAGCAGGGTGCTCTCGACGGTCCCGGCCGACACGATCACGTCCTTCGCCGATAGGTAGTCGTGCCAGCCGGCGCGGTCGCGGGCGCGCACGCCGACAATCCGTTTCCCGTCGAAGAGCAGATAGCCGACCTTGGTCCGCTTCAGGTAGGTCAGGTTGGGCCGCATGCGGGCCGGGCGCAGGAAAGCGCTCGCCGCGCTCACTCGTATACCGTTTCTGATGCTGGAGGGCGTAAAGCCGACGCGCTCGTCGTCGTGCGCGTTGGTATCGGCCACCCGCCGCAAGCCCAGCTTCTGCGCAGAGGCGATGATGGCGTTCGTGACCTGCTCATCGGTCTCCGGGATCGACACGCCGACCGGTCCTCCGGCACCGCGCATGGCGGAGGGGCCGAGCTGATGGTCCTCGATAGCTTTGAACACCGGGAGGATCTCGTCCCAGCCCCAGCCGGGGTTCCCGCGCTTGACGATGGCGTCGTAGTCGGGCGCTGCGCCGCGGGTCCATATCATCCCGTTGATCGTCGTCGATCCTCCGCTGACTTTCCCGCGCGTCCACACCTCGACCTGTCCGCCCGGACCTACGGGCTGGGTGCGGTAGTGGTACGTGTAGCGGTCGCCGCGAAGGGTGAAGAAGAACCCCTTCGGGATGTAGAGCATCGGGTTGACATCCGGCCCGCCGAACTCTAGCAGGAGCACCTGGCTGGACGGATCCTCAGAGAGCCGACTGGCTAGCACACACCCCGCTGCCCCCGCACCGACAATGATGTAGTCGAACCTTTCAGGCATTCGTTGCTCCTCGTTCTCCTCGCTTCAATTGGTCTCTTTGCCACCCTGTTCTGAGGTGCCGCCAACGCTCGCATCGTGCGGCGGCCTCAACACCATCCAACGGGCGTTTCCGGCCCGCCAACTCTGGGCCGCAAGGTCGTTCTGACTCAGCCCTGGGCAAGCCGTCGCCGTCGACCCAAAGAGCCGTCTACCTGGCCAACGATGAGAAACGTCATGCTGCTCCTCCTGACCTTCGGCGGACTGGATGAGCAGCCTGCGTTAGGCCGCCAGCCGGGGATCGCCGCCGCGCAGCCCTCGGCTGGGTGGCGGCATTGCCGGACGCTAGGGCGCGCCAAGAGATCACGCTAGCCCGGATGCTTACGAAGAGCGCGGTCACTCACCGTGATTACTGTGGGCCCTCAGGCGTGCAAAATAACCGCCCAATTGCGACACGGCCGCGGTTCGATGCCGATCAGGACCAGCACGTCCGGATCTGGGTATTCTGCACGTCCACGAGCCGATGGGGTAGGGATTTCACTGGCTCTACTTTCCGGGTCGGTCAGGCCCATCGCCGCAGCCATCCACGCCGCCAGCACCGCAGTGCGCAGTCCGGGATCGGTCCTCGGGGGGCCGTCGCCCGCCCGTTCGGCCCAGGTGTCGGCGGCGGCGAGTACACGGGCGCCGAGGGGCACGCTGTGGCCGCCAAGCCCGAGGGGATAGCCCGAGCCGTCGAGGCGCTCGTGATGGCCGCCGACGTCTGCGGCCAGGTCGGCGAGGGTGCGGACCCGGGCCAGGATGCGCTGGGCGTAGTAGGAGTGCAGGCGGACCGGCTCAGCGAGCGCGGCTGTCCCTGCCCGGCGGCTGGGTGCGGCGGTGTCGTCGCCTGCCTTCTCCAGCAGCAGGTATGGCATGGCGATCTTGCCGAGGTCGTGGACCAGTCCGGCCCGGCGGAGCCGGTCCTGCTCGGCCTTCGAGAGCCCGAGGCAAGCGGCGGCCGCGGCGGACAGGCGGGTAACCGTCTGCGAGTGGGGGACCGCGCCGGACGGACTTGAGGTCGGCGAAGTCGGCCAGCGCTTCGCATACGGCCAGGTGCCGGTCGCCGGGCAGGTCATCGGCTGGGGTCCCCGGGTCACAGGAGAACACGTCCGGCAGGGGGACCGGGTCATCACCGGGCGGCCACAGGCCTTCGGCCAGGTCCAGGTAGGCCTCGGCCATGTCCGGATCGAAATAGGTACCGGCGCGTTGGCGGACCATCGCGGCGGCCTCCCCGGCGCCAGCCAGGCTGCGGGCGATGTCGGCGGCTAGCGCCAGGTGCAAGACCCGGCCAGCGCTTGACGCTCCACTATCCCGGGCCGGATGTCCCGCTGAGCAGCTCGACCGGGCCTGGCGCGCCAGGACGCGGGACCTCGGCCTCGTGGAAGAGGTCCTGGTGACCTGCCGGCGGCCGTCCGGCCGTGTCGTCACCGAGGTCAGGATCGAGTCCGCCAACGGCGCGGTCGCGCTGAGAATCGGCTTCGAGCCATCGGGCGCGAGCGCCGAGCTTGGCGTACAGGCGGCGCATGTACTGACGATATTTCAGCGACACAGACAGCCCGACTGAGCTGTCCAGATAATGGGTCGATCTGCGCCTACTCATTCTCATCGTCAACGCGACACATGGCCGTGCCGATTCGGCGGTATGGAGTGTTCTCGATTGACTTCAACGGGTCTGGCCGCAGGTGAATCGTAACGTGGCGTTACGGGCCGAGCCGTCTACCAGGGCTGGCAGATCGTCTCAAGTGGTGAGCGCTGCCTTGGTTTGCCGCGGCCAGGACGGCGGTGACGCTGCGGTCCACGTCAGCCTGGGTGGTCGCCCAGTTGCTGATGCTGATCCGCATGGCCCGGCGTCCGTGCCAGGTAGTCGGTCCGCACCAGCAGGTGCCCTCGCGCTGCAGCGCGGTGATCATCTCCTCGGTCGCGCGGGCGTCATCACAGGCGGCCACGACCTGGTTGAGCCGCACCTCGTTCAGGACCTCCAGCCCTCCGGCTGCCAGGCCGGACGCGAACCGCCTGGCCAGGGCGGCGTGGCCGGCGACCAGCCTAGAGACGCCGTCGCGGCCCAGGGCGGCCAGCACGGCCCACACCTCGGCTCCGCGGGCGCGCTGCGAGGACCCGGGCGTGAACTGCATCGGATCACGCGCGGCGCCGAGCGGCAGGTAGGAGGCCTCCGCCCGCATCGCGGCCCGCAGCGGCTCACTGTCGCGCACCAGGGCGATGCCGCAGTCGTAGGTGGTGTTCAGCCATTTGTGCGCGTCAGTCGCCCAGGAGTCGGCGGCGGCGGCGCCTGCCATCTCCCCAGCCAACTCCGGGCACGCGGCGGCCCACAGCCCGAACGCGCCATCGACATGCACCCAGGCGCCCTGCGAGTGTGCCCAGTCGATGAGCGGACCGAACGGGTCGCTAGCTCCGCTGTTGACGTTGCCAGCCTGCAGGCAGACGATCGCCGGGGCATCCAGCTCCGGCAGCTCGCCCAGGGCGATGCGCCCTTGATCATCGGTGCGCAGCCGCACCGCCCGACCACGCCCCAGCCCGATCAAGCCCAGGGCCTTCAGAACCGCGGCGTGGACCTCATCACCGACCACCACCTGGACCGGGGGCGCGCCGACCAGCCCGGCACCGGCAGCATCCCAGCCGGCTCGCGTCAGCACCGCGTCCCGTCCCGCCGCCAGGCACGCTGCGTTCGCCATCGTCGCTCCGGAGACGAAACCCCCCGACGCCCCGGCGGGCAGGCCGAGGAGCTGGCAGACCCACCTGATGGCCACCGCGTCCAGGCGCGTCGCCACCGGGGACATGACCGACAGCGCGGCGTTCTGATCCCACGCACTTAGCAGCCATGAGGCCGCGACCGCCATCGGCAGCGCCCCGCCGGTGACGAAGCCGAAATAGCGCGGGCCCGCGCTCGTCACCGTCGCCGGCGAGCCCACCTCGTCAAGGGCCGCCAGCACCCGCGACGGCTCGAGCCCCGCCTCCGGCAACGGGAAATCCAGCTCATCCAGGGCGAGCACCGCCTCAGGCGACGGAGCTACCGCGCGATCAGCCAGTCCCTGCAGGTACCGCCCGGCCCGGTCCGCCGCCTCCGCGAGCAGGGCAGCACGGGATCGGTCAAATTCCCCGAATCCGCCAGTCATGCCATCGTCCTCACAACCTGGACGGTATCGCGGATCACCGCGGACAGCCGCGCAAGCCGCGGCGAAAGGCCCAGGCCGAGGACCTCGTGCCCTTCCGCCAGACAAGCGCGCCGAGCCGCGACCGTCCCGCCGCATCCTGAGCCGCCCATCTGGCCCATAATCGCGGAATACGGCTAATAGGACGGAACACGCAGAATCGACCGATCTAAGTGCGGGCTCAGAACAGGCCTGGTTGTGAGCCCACGGAATCGGATCCGTCGCTGGCACGGGACTCCTGTCTGGTCACGTTCCGTGATAGGTCCAGCTAATCGGTTTGCGATCCGTATCCGCCGCTATGTGCAGACATCCACGCCGAGCAGTGATAGTCCGGCGGCACGCGCGAATGGCCGTTCTGAGTATCGCCGTGGACTTGCCATCGCCTCGGGCTTGCGCCTCTTGCATGGGTTCTGACCCGTACCGCCGAGCGGCTCGCCGACTCCGGGCACCAGCCGACCTTGGCTGCGCTCAGACTGACGACGTGTTCGGTTGCCTTCTCACAGCCGACGCCGTGACGTCCCAGCGCCCGCAGAAGTGGCAGGATCGGGGCGTGAGCGAGTGGATCTTTTTCATGCATCCTCCACGGGATGACTTCATCGCGACCATGAGCGGCGCCGAGCGTGCTGCTTTCGACGCCCACGCCGCCTGGCTGCGCAGGCTGCTGGCCGACGGCCTGCTGATCGCGGCGGGCCCGTGCCTGGGCCAGGTCAACACCGGCATCGCGATTTTCGAGGCAGCCAGCGAGGGTGAAGCGCAACGGATTGCCGCCGGCGAACCGGTGACCAGCGGCGGGTATATGCGCGGCGACCTGCGCCCATTCCGGCTAGGCATTCTGCGCGGCCGTGACGGTGCGGCGCGTGATCGGCCAGCCCAGCCTCTCAGCAGCCAGCCTGCGCACCGCCCGGGCACTGGCCTGCCGCCACTGCTCGCGCTCGGCCAGGACCGCCCCGATGTCTCCGGAACTGCCTTCGTCGCCCCCGGTGCCCTGCTCATCGGACGCGTCACGATCGGCGCTGAGGCGAGCGTCTGGTACGGGGCGGTGCTGCGCGCCGACCGTGACACCATCGTGGTCGGCGAGCGCAGCAACGTGCAGGACGGGTGCGTGTTGCACGCCGATCCGGGCGTGCCGCTGTCGGTGGGCTCAGAGGTCACCATCGGCCACAACGCGACGCTGCACGGGTGCACCGTGGAGGATCTGGTCCTGATCGGCATGGGCGCGATCGTGCTCAACGGGGCGCGCGTGGGGCGTCATTCGATCATCGCCGCTGGCACGGTGCTCGCCGAGGGGCAGCAGGTCCCGGAGGGGGTGCTGGTGGCGGGGGTGCCGGGCAAGGTCCGGCGTGACCTGTCCGAAGAGGAGCGCGCAGGGATCGAGCGCAACGCCGCCACGTACGTCGGGCTATCCCAGCTGCATCGCCGCGGCGAATCGTGAGATGCGCAGTTCCAAGACCAGGAACCGCAGTCGAGGCGGAGCCCGCGCGGCTGCCCGGATCCGCCGTCCTGCGGCCCTGATCGCCCAACGGTTACCCCGCCAGAGGATCAACCGGGTCCGGGGAACCGCTGTGCAGCCCCGCGGCGCCGCTCAGCTTTTCCGGGGGTGCCGGCCGCGGCGTGTCGTGCTTTTGGGTTGTTGCCGGGCGGGCTGCCCGGCCGCCTTGTCACGGTCGGCGCTGGGACGCTGCAGCTCAGCCTCGGCGTCATCCGCGCGGGCCGGCTCGGCCGCGTCCTGCCCGGCCTGCCCGGCCCGGGACTCGGCCCCGGCCGCCCGGGACTGCGCGCCGGTCACCGCATCGTCCCGTTCCTGCCGCGCAGCGGCCGCCTGCTCCTGCGCGGCCCGCGCCTCCTGCTCGGCGGCGGCCTTCGCCTCCCGCGCCTCGGCCAGCCGCGCCTCGGCCTGCCGCGCGGCCAAGCGCGCCTGCCACGTATCAGCCTCGGCCTTCTCGGCCCGGGCCTGAAACCCGGCCCGGGCCTCCTCGGCCGCCGCGATCTGCGCCTCGAGCCCGGCCCGCAGCCCGGCCGCCTCCCGCTCGGCGTCCCGGCGGGCCTGCGCCACCTGCTCCTCCGCGGCCCGGCGCACCCGGTCCAGCTCCGCCCGGGCCGACTCGGCCGCCTCCCGCGCCTCAGCCAGCCGCGCCTCAGCCTGCCCGGCCTGGCCGGCCCGGGCAGCCCGTGCCTGCTCGGCCCGCGCCTCCTGCTCGGCGGCGGCCTTCGCCTCCCGCGCCTCGGCCAGCCGCGCCTCAGCCTCCGCCGCCGCAGCACGCGCCTCCCGCGCATCAGCCTCGGCCTGCTCGGCCCGGGCCT
>Ga0074046_10000164_pt1 | contig 55550 bp, 49 predicted proteins | sample BogForMeECP23OM3_FD_94441 | JGI IMG/M metagenome (GOLD analysis project Ga0074046, IMG submission 94441) | Bog forest soil microbial communities from Calvert Island, British Columbia, Canada - Bog Forest MetaG ECP23OM3 | ecosystem: Environmental > Terrestrial > Soil > Wetlands ... | reverse complement strand
GTCTGAAATGCGTGACCGCGGGTGCTTCATCCCGTGAATTGTGCCACGAAAAGATTGGCTGCTTTCATGGGAGCGCTCTTGAAATCAAACGCCCGTGGACAGGCATGTTGGCGTGTCTGGCCAGGGAATGCCGGTTCTTGCGAAACCGCCTACGGCCGGCGATTGGGGGAACAAAATTCGCTGGACGCCTTCTCGAAACAAATACACAACCAACGAGAATTCGTATAAGCCAAATTACTTTGGAAGCGACGGCGATTCGCTCACCCATGCACGTCAATTATCGGTAGTCGAACAGCGCCATAAATCCAAAATCCATGTGTAATTGTTGGTGACAGTGGAACAAGGTCAGCCCCGGATTATCCGCAATAAAGTCCACAATCATTTCCTGGTATCCACCGACCATCACGACATCCTTCTGCACACCGCCAGTCGGTCTGCCTGCGATGCTGACAAGCGCGAAGCTGTGGCGATGCAGATGAATGGGATGAATATCGTCACTGGCATTGCGCATACGGAGACGGTAGCGCCTACCCTGATGTAGGTGAAACACCGGTGTGGGGTTCTCTATGGAAAACGCCACACCATTGATCGTCCATCGATTGAATCCGTTGTCCGCGGCATTATCTTTGGCGAACATTAGGTCAAATTGCTCATCGAAGTTTGCATCGGGACTCGTGCGGTGACCAAACTGCGTGTAATCCCAATGGAAAGGCTTCGGCTTCCCCCACTGCGGCTTGCCAGAATGTCCCGCATATTCCACTACGATGCCCATGCCGTGAGAACGATCGTCGTCGGCCAAATCGCCAAGAATCCATACACCTGGATTTTTCATTTCGACGATGGCCGAAACTCGCTCTGCGGTCCCTATCCACAACACCGGAACATCGGTTGGCGTAGGTATCGGATTTCCATCCAGCGCAACAACTTTGAAATTGTGTCCAGGAAGCGCAAGGCTACGAAATTCAGTCGCGCTGCCATTTAAGACATGGAACATAACGCGCTCACCGGATTTCACGCGAACCGGCTCGCCATACCCAAGCATTCGGCCATTGATTGTGAAATACTGATAGCCGACTTCATAGCCATGTTGCATTCCCTTCCTGAGCGAAGCCTTCATTGTCGATTCGCCGGTACTTTCCAGTTGCTTATTGCGCCCGACCGGTGCGAGGAAATCCATCTCCATGTCTCCACCGCGGCTGAGCGACGGCTCAAATTCCTTCAGCACTAGAAACACTTCTTGATCGTAATACCCTGGCTCGTGTTTTGACTCGATATAAACGAGACCGACTTGGCCGCTGTATTGCCCAGCAGACAGATCGGCACCTGCGAAATTATGGGTATGATAAAAACGAAATCCCGCTGGACGAGGAGTGAACGAGAGTCGCCGCAAGCCATGCGCAGGAATATATGGCGTGCCTTCTTCGGCCGCGCCATCGACATCGTCTCCAACAAACTGTCCGTGCCAGTGCAATTGCTCAGGGGTGTCGGTGTGGTTGTGCACGTCGACGGTGATCTGTTGTCCTTCCTTTAACCTCAGCAAAGGCCCAGGAAATTGGCCGTTATAGGTGATGGTCGAAAGAATGTGATTCGGAGCAATCTCGATCGGAGTGGCAGCGATGTGTAAGGTGTAATCGGCCGGTTGATCGGCCCAAAACGTTCTGAACGGAGGATGAACTAAACCCGCCCCCGCCACCGTTCCTGCAGCCTTTAGAAAATTACGCCTCGAGTGATTGGCAATGCTCATCGGCCACATGATACAAGCGCAGTCCAATTAAGGGTAGATACGGATACGAGCAGAAGGGACCACCTCTTAGTTGCCACACCCCATCCTCAAATTTTGAGAATGGGGCATCTACTTCTGAATTGCTTTGCGAACGTTCACGGCCAAGGCCCGTGCCACGGGAACCTAGAACTTGTTCCAAAGGAACTGGTTGTAAACTTCGTGGTGGTATTGTACCTCGGCAGGTTTCACGAATGTACCCAGAGCGCGCGCGCAACGGTCGGCCGATGCCTGCTTCAAATCCGCATAGCGAGCTTTGACATCAGCACCAAGCAGCTTGGTCGTCCAATCAGCTTTCTGGAAATTTTCCAGTGCGGTGTAAATATTGTCCGGCAGGTAACGCTCGGCTTGACGAAGGTTCTTGATTTTGGATGTATCGCCATCCAGTCCAGTCTTGAAGATGGAGTACAACACGAGATAGGGGTTTGCGTCTGGCGCGACGGAGCGAACCTCGACTCGCATGCTCTTCTCGTTGCCGATGGGGATGCGGATCATCGAACCGCGATCGACTGCCGAAGCTTTAAGCTGGTTCGGCGCTTCGAAGTGCGGATCGAGCCGACGATACGCATTCACGCTCGGATTCAGTAGCAGGCAAATGTCATTGCCGTGAGTGAGAATTTTATCAACGAACGACCAGCCGACTTTGCTGAGCATTTCTTCACCCTTCGGATCCCAGAAAAGATTCCTGCCATCTTTACTGATGGAAACGTTGGTATGCATACCGCTGCCGTTCACGCCCACAACCGGTTTCGGCAGGAAAGACGCCGTAAAACCAAGCTTGTTCGCAACCTGACGACAAATCAATTTATAGAGTTGAATCTGGTCCGCGGCTGCAACCACTTCACCATAGCTGTAGTTGATTTCGAATTGCGAAGGCGCGACTTCCGGGTGGTCCTTCTCATTCTGGAAGCCCATTGCACGCTGTACTTCCGCCGTCGTGTCGATGAATGTGCGCAGCGGATCCCCAGGCAGTGAATGGTAGTAGCCTCCAGTATTTACGTATTCGAACTTTCCGGATTCGTTGTAACGCCGCTCCGCATCCGTACCCTGGAACAGGAAACCTTCAATTTCGTTTGCCGCATTGAGCGTATACTTCTCTTTCTTGTATAGATCATCCGCGTAGCCCTTCAGAACCCCGCGAATGTCGGCGCTATACGGCGAGCCGTCTTTATCGATGACTTCGCCGAACACCAGAACCTTACCGCTTCCGAAAATGTCGGACGGGGCCCAATAAAATGAACCCCAATCCATCGCCAGACGAAGATCGCTTTCGCGCTGGGCAGTGAATCCGCGAATTGAGGAGCCATCAAATGTCAGATTGTCCCAGTTCTTCACCAAAAATTTCTTGTCGTAATCCAGCATATGCAGGCGGCCCTCGAGATCGCTGAAGAGAACCGTCACTGCTTTGATTCGCTTTTCATCAGTGAGGTATTTGAGGCGCTGATCTTGAACTTTGTGGATCGGAGTGTGGCTTTTGCGATGTTCCTTTGCTTCCAGATTCAAACTTTCGAGTTCGTCATAGGTAAGAGCTAGAAAATTACGAAGTTCAGTCGACATGGATCTCCTTGAAATGGAGCGACGAATGTAAGCATTATATTCATCTCGCAACGGCCACGGGAGGTGGCCTGTGGAAGTACGTTAACGCGTGAAGATTCCGAGCGTCAATGAGAAAGAGGATTTTGCGCGTGAGGAAAAACAGATACTTCCGATGCAAAAAAGAGATAGAGGAAATAGCGAGGCCTCGTGCGGACAAGGAAGCGGAGAGAGGATAAGCAATTGTGAGGATTTCCACAGACGCTTTCCCGTTCTGGTGCAGCCTCTGGGCGCCGATGCAGAAAGGGGATTTCATGAAGATTGCAAGCCCTGTCATGCATACATTTCGGGTCGCCTCAGATTGGTGGTTGCAACTAAGTGAACAGACGTGCGTAAGGCTTGCAAGACCTTCCAGTCTGTTGAATTGCCGATTGGCCCGAACAGCTCCTGGCCTCCGCACCTGTTTTCCGCGGCAACCTCCGTGGATATCCGCGTTAATCCCCTTCTTCATAGCGAAAAAAATGGCCGATCCGAAGACCAGCCACTTTTTATGAACGCGGAAGAAAAATCTGCTCAGAACCTACTGATTCGACTGACTGGGAACGTAACTCGCGTTGTTCGGCCCGTTGCTATTGCTTGCCGAAATAGCAGGCAGCGTGACCGGATTATCCAGGCGAACCAACATTCCGGTCTGCGCCGGCATTTCCAGCTCGTTGCCCTTGCGAGCCACAACATAAATCGCGCCAGCAGCCATACCAATTCCGAATCCACGCAGCGCGTTGCTGAAAATCAGTCCGACCATCGAACCGCCGCCGCCGCCGATCGCCATGCCGATTGCATCGCCCTTGAAGTCGTGCTTTTCCTGCAGAACTTCTCCTTCAGTGATCTTGATGTCCTTGCGCTTCTTGGTTTCATCGCCCACCATCGGTTGCGCGAGCCCGATGATGCTCATCTGTACAGGAATCAGGCGGCTATCGATTTCCATCGTCTTGAAGGAAATATTCATGTATGCCTGCCCTTTGAATAGCGAGAAGTTTCTCGCCTTCTGGATCGTTCCGATGACGCCATTTACGCGCGTTCCGGCGGGGATCAGCAGCAGGTTGCCCAGGAAAACCGGTTGCCCGACGACCGCAACGATCGGATCACCTTCGCGGGCAACCGCAGTACTGACCCCGTTCAACAAGGTGAGTCGAATCTGCGTGCCTTGCATAACTTGGTTTGTCGGAGCAGCATAGATCGGGGCGTTCAAACTGCACACCAGCGCAACAGTAACAACAAGAGACGAAAGTACTTTCATGTAAATCCTCCAACTGCACGGACCGTGCAGGCTTAGTCTTCCCCGTAACGTGGGGACCCGCAGTGCGGGCAATGCGCTGGCGCGCGGACCTCATCCTCTGCGGTGAGCAGGACGAGGCAGGTTGGGGAGGTGAACCAACCTGTCACCAGCCTAACGGATGAAAAAACTCCTAGCTATGAAAATTTCTGCGGTGTTGCGAAAAGCGTTACCTAGCCTGAGGTGTCTCGTAGCGGCCCTGAGTGCGCCCCAACCTAAAACCCCGTAGGCCTTTGATCCGCCACATGGAACTCGCGCTCCAACGCCATCCCAACCCGCGCGATTGTCCCTTCATCGAATAGCCGACCAATCAAGGTGACCCCATACGGCACCCTCTGCGGCGAAGAAAACTTAGGCAATGGCCGGCTGGGATCGGGGGCCCAATCTGTCCGTGCTTGAGAAACCTCGACAAATCCTGCTCGCAGCGTGAGCGAAGGATGCCCGGTAAAGTTAGTGATCGTCAGCATCTCGTCGCGCAACGAAGGAACGAGCAACAGCTCCACTTGCGAAAAAATGCGCGCCATCTGCTCCGCTACTTTGCGCCGCAGCCTATCGGCCTGAACAAAATCCACTGCAGAGAGAAATCGGGCTTGCCGGAACAGATTCGGCCACGCGTCATGCGTCTGAATTCTCAACTGGTCGACGCCGTGGGTAAGTGTCAATTCTTCAAACGCCGCGGCACCTTCCGCAAAAAGTATGAGATTGAGCGAATCGTAAGGCCAATCAGGCAGAGACAACTCGACTGGCGTGAGGCCGATCGTGCTCACAGCCGTAAGGGCCGCGCGATCGACGTCTGTCGCCGGATTCTGCTTCATCCAATCTGGAAAATATCCCAATCGCAATCCACGGATCGGAGCCGCGGCATCAAAATCGAGCTTGCTTGGCACACACGAAATGTCGATATTATCCGGACCAGAAATCGCCTCGAGAACGGTGATAGTATCCTCGACCGAACGCGCCATCGGGCCAAGCTTGTCGAGCGACCAGCAAAGCGTCATCGCACCGGTGCGTGGCACCCGGCCAAACGTTGGGCGCAATCCGGTCACTCCGCATCGCATGCTGGGGCTGACAATGCTTCCTCCTGTCTCGCTGCCAATCGCGAACCCCACCAAGCCCGCAGCCGTCGCCGCGCCGGGCCCAGCGCTTGAACCGGAAGAGCCTTCTTCCAGTAGCCATGGGTTCATCGTCTGACCGCCGAACCAGATATCATTGAGCGCCAATGCGCCGAGGCTTAACTTCGCAACCAGAACTGCTCCCGCTGCATTCAACCGATGCACTACTTCTGCGTCTCCTGTTGGAATACGATGGCGAAACGGCTCCGCCCCATACGTCGTGGGAATATTCGCAGTATCGAGAAGATCTTTTGCACCCCACGGAATCCCGTGCAGCAGGCCCCGAAACTTGCCCGCAGTCATTTCCGCATCGGCTTGCTTCGCTTGCACCAGCGCATGTTCCTCAGTAAGCGTGATCACACAGCGCAGCTTCGAATTAAATCGCTTTAAGCGTTCCAGATAAATGCGCGTCAGCCGTTCCGAGGTGAGTTGCCGCGAGTGAATCCATGCTGACAATTGGGTGACCGTCGCAAATGCAATGTCTTCATCTGCCGGGGGTAAAGGACTCGGATCAATCCTGCCGGGAATAAATCGATTGCTCTGTGGTCCCCCAAATTCTCCTGGCAGCACCGGATCCCACCTCGAGTACGGCGCAAGGTTCGGAGGCAGCGCAATTTTGCGCGGCCCTGTTCGCCGTTCGTATATCGGCGCCATGTCGCTGGCCCACGTACCCGCAGCCTGCTTGCGCTCCGCCGCAGTCATCGCAATCCGCACAAGCTTTTCCGCTTGCGCAAACGTTTCAGGAGAAACTAAAGGCCCAACGGGCGGCGCGGTTCCGAACGCGGACGGCTCCCCAGGTACTTGTTCGGTTGGATTCTGCGCGCGCACCTCCGGCACAACTCTGGCCGTTAGCAACGTCAACGACGCTTGACCCAGAAATTCCCTGCGAGTTTTCGGCACAATGCCTCCGAATGAAAGACGATGAATGTATCTGAGCGCGGGAGTTGAGACACACCTTACGGTAGAAATAGTACGCGCTTTAACGCTCTAGGCAGTAACGAAATATGGCCGGCTCTAAAAACTCGAACTTAGACCTGATTCCGGAAAACTGTTCAGTTTGATCTGTGCTAACATTCTTAAGGCAGTCACGAATTGGGCTGACTGCAGCAACGTGGAACTTCGGACTTTGTGCAACGAGGTCCCGCGAACCCCGCCAGGCCCGGAAGGGAGCAACGGTACCGGGTAAGCCAAGTGTGCCGCGGAGTCTCCGAAGTTCCTCGTTTTTAGAGTAATGAGTCTTCGGTCGTGAGTTCTTAACGTTTTTCTTCTCATTCATCCATGCCCAACCTGGAGATTCTGTTTTCTTCTAATGTGCTTGGTGGGTTTAGCCGAGGCAATCTCTTCAACTTTACAACCCAGGTGACTCTGAATTTCATGACTCCTCAGAACACCCTCTCTCTCCACAATCATCTTTTGACTTTTCCCTTCCACACGCCGAAAATGCAAGTCATCTATGGCTTACCAAGTAATCGCCCGCAAATGGCGCCCGCAAACTTTTTCTGATCTCGTTGGACAACAACACGTCACCGACACACTTTCAAACGCCATCAAGAATAGTCGCGTCGCCCATTCCTACATTTTTTCCGGCGCTCGTGGTGTAGGGAAAACTACCGCCGCGCGAATTCTCGCAAAGGCCCTGAACTGTGTGAATGGACCAACGCCCGAACCCTGCGGCGAATGCGATGCCTGCAAAGAAATTGCGGCAGGCACATCTCTCGACGTCATCGAAATTGATGCGGCCTCCAATCGCGGCATCGACCAGATTCGCGAGCTGCGCGAGATGGTCCGGTACGCACCTGCAGCCGCCCGCGCCAAGGTCGTCATCCTCGACGAAGCTCACATGCTCACCGGTGAAGCCTCTAACGCGCTTCTGAAAACGCTCGAGGAGCCTCCAGATCGCGTGATCTTCGTGATGGCGACCACCGAGCCTGAAAATCTTGTCGATACGATTCGGTCGCGTTCGCAACACTTCCATTTCCGGGCACTCACCTTCAATGAAATTAGCGAACGCTTGAAGTACATCGCACAAAAAGAAACTCTAACAATTGAAGACGGCGCGCTATCGGTAATCGCCCGCATGGCCGAAGGTAGCGTGCGAGACGCGCTCTCTCTACTCGAACAAGCTCGCGCTTACTGCGGCGACGACATCACCGACAATGCCGTTCGCGAATTACTGGGAGTCGTTCCCGAAGACGCCCTGCAGGAACTAGTTGAAGCCGTCGCCGAGCATTCTGCCGATCGCGCCCTTGGTCTAGTTCATCGTTTTCAAAAAGAAGGCCGCAACCTCCAGCACTTCTGCCGTGAAGCGATCCGCCACATGCGCAACCTGCTGATCGCACGTGTTTGTGGCGTAGACTCCGATTTGATCGCTGCTACCCCCGATCAGCGCCCGGGCTTGGCAAGAGCCGCGGCATTATTCAGCGAGGAAGATCTCACTCGATATTTCCAGATTTTGCTGAACACCGACGACGACTTGCGCCGCAAGCCCGATCCGCGCGTGCATCTGGAGATGGGATTGTTGCGGATGGTAAATGCCGCACGGTTGGCGCCGTTGGAAGAATTATTGGCGGAGCTGCGTGGTGGGGGAGCAGGTAGCGGTTCAGGTTTGGTCGCAAAAACAGCCGCCACCTCTGCACCATTCCCTTCCCGCTCGGCAACGGCGGCGACTTCTGCGCTGGCGGCAGGCAGAGCATCTAAAGTTAATTCGGCGCCTCCATATCCAACGAGTACTCAAGAAACCCGGATGGCCGGAGTAAATCCTGGCGCGTACATTGCAGAAGCGGCAAAACCGCAGTCCGAACAAAAAGCAGCGCCTATGCCTACGTCAAATACATTCTCAATTGGGGGCATTAGTGGCGGATCAGCTGCAGCCGCAGCGCCAGCGCAAAATCCCAGGGACAGTTTGACAACCCCCGCCTCTCGCTCCTCGTCGCTCGCGCCCGAATCGCGAATGGACGTTCTCGCAGAAGGGATCAGCCTCACGGAGGTTGGGGAGATAAAATCAACGATCCAAACACAGCAAAAATTTATCGGTGAATTTCTCGAATACGCTTCTCGTTGGGAACTCGACGGTATGGAATTGCGAATTTATTTTCCCTGCGACAAGAGGGCCTTCGCGGGGTTGATCGAAGTTCGCGAAACTTTGGAAAAGATTCGTATCACCGCGAGCAAGGTACTAGGGCGTCCGGTGCGCGTCTGTGCTAGACTCGATTCAAGTGCGGCCGGCGATACAAATTTATCGCCCGCCGAATCGAGCAAAGAAGATTTGCGGACAAAGCTTGAAAAGGATCCGGTAGTGAAGTCGATGCTGCAACGGTTCGGTGGAAAAATTTCCGAAGTGCGGCGGCAGCAAGAGTAACAGAAACGAAAAGGTCACACTGAAAGGTGGGGCTAATGAACATGGAAGTCAACGCACTCCAACAAATGCTCTCGCGCTTACGGCAGGTTCAGGAAGATCTGCAGCAGCAGGTAAATTCCGTTGCGGTGGAAGCCTCAGCCGGCGGCGGCATGGTCATCGTAAAAATGAACGGCCAGAAACAAGTCGTGGATGTGCGTATCGAAAAAGATGTGTTTGCCAGCAAAGATCAAGAAATGCTCCAGGACTTATTACGTGCGGCCATAAATGAAGCGGGCCGACGCGTCGACGAAGAGCTCGCGAATCAAATGAAAAGCCTGGCTGGCGGTATGCCAGGGATGGTGGGAATGAAGATTCCCGGTTTGTTCTGATTACGCCTTAGCGATTTGCAAGTTTCCGAAGAATTGTCCCGCCCTAAGAGTTTCCGCCTGCATCGTATGGTGCCGCAGGATTCTCGAAATCCGGCAGTGGCAACGCATGACGTATATAAGTGTTTGTGTCGAGGTGGACTTTTCCGCTCAGAAAAGTAATTTATCCTCGCGAGGCGGAGTTTTTCGTGCCCGAAAAAATCAGCGTGCTGAACCACATAGAAGCATTACCCGGCGACAGTGAAGAGCGTAGCCGTCAAATCGTACGTGTCTCTCCCGTAGCTATGACGGTCTTGTGATCACTTCCAGAAGCTGCACGGAGTGCCACGGCATCTGGATCGAGGTATTTCACTATGTTTGTTCCGCATCTTTCAGGAATGCTTGCGCAACACGGCGAGGCACAGTGGATCAAGTGTAGTGGATGCAGAATTAACAGGGGACCCGAGAGAAATTTTCCTAAGGATTAGGGATCAGGGAAGTGGCTTTGAACTGGAGGCAGCGCAGAAAAGCATTGGCCTTGGCCTCGGTCTGTCAACGCAAAGTAGAAATGTCCGGTTTTCCGCTCGATAGAAATGTCCGGTTCCATGATTTTCTCCAAGGGTGATTTGCAGGCACATGGTATTTGGGTTGGATCTTGTTTTTGGTTCTTGCTGTTCGTTCCACAAGTCCTGGAGGCCGTAGGCCGGAAGGACTTGTGGGCCTTGGCCTCGGTCTTGTCAGCATGTGTGAACGCAGGCACGATCTCGATCGAATCGAAAAGGTCCGTCGGCACAACCATTCAGGTTCATCTTCCTATCTCCGTTCCCTGAATCTCTAACGAAAAAGGCCTCGTTTTGAAGCGCGTTTGCGCAGAGATGCGCCGATATGCTACACATCTGCTATGCCTGACTTTGCCGCACCTGTCGAACGACTCATTGAAGAGCTGAAACATCTCCCGGGAATTGGGCAGAAGACCGCCCAACGTCTGGCGTTTCACATTCTGCGGGTTCCACTGGAAGACGCACTGGCTTTGGCCGAAGCCATTCGCGACGCGAAGGAAAAAATTCGCACCTGCGCCACCTGCCACAACATTACCGATACGGACCCTTGTTTGTACTGCGTTGGACCGAACCGCAACAAACGCACCATTTGCGTTGTAGAGGAACCGCACAATATTATGGCGGTTGAAAAAACTCGCACCTACGACGGCATGTATCACGTCATGGGAGGTTCCCTATCTCCGCTACAGGGTCGAGGCCCAGATCAATTGAACATTAAATCCCTCATCGAGCGCCTCAAAGGCGGAACGGTAGAAGAAATCATCATCGCCACAAATCCCACTGCCGAAGGCGAAGCCACCGCGGTATACCTTTCAAAATTGTTGAAGCCACTTGGCGTTCGGGTGACGCGTATAGGCGTGGGAATCCCGGTGGGTGCGGATTTGGAATATGCCGATGAAGTCACCATGCTGAAGGCCATGGAAGGGCGGCGTGAGTTATAAGAAGATTTTATTGGAGTGACTGATCCCGGCTTAGGCAGTGACGCCGTGGCAGCGAAAACTCGTTGAAAACTAATGGTACTAGGAAACTAGGAAGTACAGTGCTTTTCTACCTCTAGGCAAGCTGCGGAATTCAGGATACAGTCCTATTCCCACGGTGGGTTCATCGAGAACCAGAGTAGGAGGTGCGCTATGCCCGGGTTGGCGCACTACATGGCGCAGTACGACCATGAACACAGTTCGATTTGGAACAAACTGTTGCACGCTATCGGTATTCCGCTCATTTTCGCTGGAATTGTCCTATTGGTGCTGATGCACTGGCAATGGGGCCTGGCATGCTTTGCGGGTGGCTGGATTTTGTTGCTCGTGGGACATCGAATCGAAGGGAACAATCCCGCTTTTTTTCAGGGCCCCGTCTATTTGTTGGTTGGGCCGATCTGGGTGCTGAAAGAATTGTGGACCACAGTCCTCGGAGCGCGACCGCCAGCGACTTCCCAAAGTGCTCCAGCCGATAAGCCGGATGTACAGAAGTAAACGAACCGGGGACAGGTTACCTTGACGATGCAGAACGATGAACAGGGGCCGGAAGTTGCCGATGAATCGAGTTCGCCGATGACGGAAGGCGCGTTGAACGCCAGCACGGAATTAAGAAAACGCCGGAGCACAAGAATCGTGCAGGCTGTTCCATTGAACGTCACCGGCGTGGACGCCTTGGGCCGTCCATTCACCGAACGCACCTCAACTCTGATCATTAACTGCCACGGCTGCCGCTACCAATCCAAGCATTACGTGCTGAAAAATATGTGGGTTAATCTGGAAGTTCCTTCTCCGGAACCGGGCCATTCTCCGCGCCGCGTCCGCGGCAAGGTTGCCTGGATCCAACGGCCGCGAACGGTGCGCCAGCTCTTTCAAGTGGCACTGGAGTTAGAAACACCAGGAAATGCCTGGGGCATCGCCTTTCCTCCGGAAGATTGGTTCACTCTCCCCGAAGATGCTACTGCGGCTGCAACTGGAGGCGTTCTTCCGGAATTGCCTCCGACCATTCCCGCCACATTCACGGGCGAAGCCCATGCGCCTTTGCCGGACGCGGATCAGAATGGTGGAGTTCCCGACAATTTGCGGGTCTTCCCTGCTCCGACGAGCACCACGGACGCGTCCTTGCAATTGGCAAGGCAGGTTGCCCGCTTGTTGGCTGAAGCAAAACAGCAGATTCAAGCGCTTGTACATGAAACAGCGACGCAATCAGTGGCTGCGGAACGGCGGATTGCCTCCGAGCAGTACGAACAGAGGTACGCCGCGTTCCGCGAAGAAGTCGCCCGCGAAACGGCTCACGCCATCGATACCATTCAGCAGGAATCTTCAACCCGTGCCCTCGAGGCACAAGCATCTGCGGCAGAATCTCTCAAGAATGAATTGCCCCGATGGCTCGCTCCACAACTCGAGCAGATGACCCATGAACTGACCGCCCAACTGGCCCGCGAAGGCGCCTTGCAACGCGAGCAACATGAAAAACAGCTCTCCACCGCACACGACACTCTCCAGACCCTCTGTACGCAAGCAGATGAAACGGCAGATAAGCTACGCACTCAAGCGGAGGTCGTTGAAAGCCAGGTTGTAGCCGGCATTCAAGAAGTAGCACAGAGGGCGGAGGAGCAACTCCGGCAGCGCGAAGAAACTGCGGCACAGCATTTTGAAACTCTAACCGGCGGACTCACTGAAACGCTTCAACGCGCGAACAACTCACTCGCCGAAGCCCAAACTTCCTTGCACCAGCAAATGACGCGTGAAGTGGAGGCAGCGCAGGCTCGCTGGGCCAGCACGCTCGAGGAAGCGATTCAAGCCGCTCAAGAAAAGGCATCCCAGCGCTTCTTGGAAAAAGCAAAGAATCTTCGCTCTGAAGTCCTCGAGGAGGTCGAGAAGAAGGGAACAGCGCAACTCGAAATGATCGAAGCGCGAGCCAGGAAATTGGGAGAGTCCTTGGACCGAGCCAATGAGGCAACGGAGAAATTAGAGCACTATGCGGACCGCACGGAAACTGTGCAGCAACAGGCGTTGAGCGGTTTTCAATCCCAACTGGACGATGTGTTGAGCTTGCACCGCAATGAACTGCACCGCCAATCGGACAGCTTGTTTGAAGAGATTCACACTCGCATTCGCCACAGCTTCGAATCCGCAAACAGCAAAGCCTTGGAAAACTTTGACTCCCAGATCCAATCCCTTGTCCAGCCGCATGTCACCAAAGCGGAAGAAGCCGTTCACCGCCTGGCAGGCGGACGCTCCCTGCTTGACGCGGCCATGACCATGCAGCAGGACCGCATTCGTAATTCAGCCGATGAGGCGTTTGCGGATTCCATGGCGCGCTTCCGCGAAAATCTCGGCAGCGTTGAGCAGATATTAAATGAGTCAGCCCAGGCAATCAGCACACGGAATCTCGAAGAGTTGGAAAATAAAGCCATCGACCTCAAACATCACACTATGGAAGAGATGTTTAAGTCCGCGGAATGGTATGAAAAACGCGGCCAGACGCAGGCCCAAACTCTTACCGAGCGGCTGGTGGAACAATCCGGAGCGCAATTGCGTGAAAAGGCTGGCGAAATTTCCGGTTTGTTTGCGACGGAACTTGATCACTCCAGCCGTAGCTACCTGAACCAAACCCAACACCAATTGGAAGAGTCGGTCGAAGAAGCGTTCAAGAAGGTTCGCCTTCTATTTACCGAAGCTGCCGATACCACCTCGGCGGCATTCACCGATGAAATTCAGCGCAATGCGCGTCAGGAGCTCGATGGCTTCAATGAACTGATCCACAAGTCGGTCGAGCTTTCGCGCGAGCAACTGGATAGCACTCGAGTGGAGATTTCTCAGAAGATCAGTGACGAACAGGAAGAATTTTTGCGCCGTTTCCAGGGCTCAATGAGCAGTTCGGTGGAAAAGGGCTTGCGTGAAGCGCAAGGTCAAGTGGAATCCAGCTTTGCCGCCCTGCTGGCATCCTGGAAGTCCATGAACGAATCGCAGCAGACCGAATTGCGCGGCTCTTTCGGGAAAATCAGCGACGAGTCGGCGGAGCAATACCGCAACCGGCTCGAAAATATCTCCAATTCCTGGATGGTGGCGACCGTGGCGACACTGAATCATCAATCGCGAGACGTTATTGCAAAGATTGCTTCCTCTGCCGAAGAAAAACTTCGTGAAGCAACCGCTGAAGTTTTCTCCAAATTCGGAGAAACCCTCCGCGAACGTCTCCAGCAAATCGCCGCCGGCTTCGAGTCCGATAAAAGACAAATGTAGGTGCAGGGAACAGCCCCGCCAACCCTCTTCACTTCCTATAGGGTCCATTACCACCCCTCTTTACACGTCCCAACCGTTGGCGCATCTAATCCTCGGACGGTATAATTCCAAAGTTTACCCATGGCCAACCGAGCTTATTTACGTGTATGGACTCGCGACTTCTCGGAAAAAACCATGATTGCAGAGTTCGCCCGTTTCTTGACTACCGTGCCGCTCGCCGAAACGCGCGCGGGTTTCGACAAACTCATCGTCCAGGCCATCGACGCTAGCGAAACTCCTCTGGAGGAATGGGATCTCCGCGAACAGAAATATGGGCCAGCAGAAGTCGCCGCTCTTGCGATTCAGCATCTGAATGCAGACACTGCTTACTTCGTTAGCGGGCAATGGGATTTGTGGACTTTCGATATCGACACGCTGAAATGGGATTATGGCCCGCAACCGCTTGAACTGATCTGTCACGGCGCCATCTACGAGGACGGGATCGCTTCAATCACCGGCCAGTTCATGGCTGACCTTGGTTTCGAGCATTTGTTCACCGGTCACGGCGGCTTGTTGGCTCCGGGTCAGGCCACCGATCCGTTCAACACTTCCGATCATCCCTTTGAGAAAATATTCAGGAGCTGGATGGCCGGCTCCGAAAATTTGAAACTGTATCACCAAAAGACTCGCGAAAATATTCAGAAGCTCTTCAGTTGGGTCGAATCGATCGAAGCAGCATTACCAGTAGAGCGCAGCGAACTCTGGAGCGAAGGCGAGGAAAACTTTGAGGCGCGTCTCGATGCCATCCAGTCCCAACGCTAAGCTCTGTTGTAGCGCTGGCCTGCCATCTTTTGGCGCGCTAGCGCTTTTGCCTTTGATTTTCTTGCAACTCTGCTCAGCGCTAACAGCAGCGCAAACACCCAAGCCCACGTCCCAAAAAGCAACTCTCCAACGCTCCAATGAACTCACTCTGGCAGGACTGAGGCCAGGCCGCGACACCTATTCCCGCGCGGTCCAACTCTACAAGAAGCCGGATGAGAAGAACGAAAAAGACGAAGCCCAATTGCATTGGTCACCTGCCTGCCAAAAGCAGTCGCTGGCCATCGACATCGACTCAGCCAAAAGGATTCAAGTTATCCGTACGACCGTAGCTGAAACGACCGACAGCAGGTGTTCTTCTATATTACCAGGGCTTTGGAAAACCGGGCACGGCCTTCGCGTGGGTGACCCCACCCCCAAAGTCTCCCAACTCTACGGCGAGCCCGAGTCCAAGAGTCCTAGCAGCAAGGGCGGCCAGCAGCTAGAATTGTGGTATTACGCCTTTGATTGGGCAGGCGCGGACGTGCCGCAGGTTATGGAAGTGCTGTGCACAAAGGAAAAAGACGGCAAGCCGGGGCAAGTCATTGAGATTACCCTTGCGGCCCCAAGTCTTTGAATCGAAATTAGCTTTATTCTCTGATACCAGACACGTACCCGGCGCGTCTACTTGGAAAGGATCGTAATGTTTCGTTCCCTTGTCATTTCTCTCTCCTGCTTCATGAGTTTCGCGTTCACCGGATGCGATTCGATGTCTACGAAGGTTGCCTCTCAGGAGAAAAAGCCCCTGGAGCCGGTCGTCCCGGAAGAGTATCAGGATGTCGCAGCCTCCCTCCTAGGCAGCGATGCACAGGTTCTTTTGTTTGGCGACCTCGCCAAGAATGGCCAGAAGCAGGTCCTGGTAGCAAACGTATTGCCGAATACGCCCAGAAGTGTCATCGCGGGAACGGTTGTGACCCGTTCGGTTATCGCCCAATTCGAAGACGGCAAATGGGTGGAACTGTTGCGCTGCGACGAGTATCTGAAAAATGGCAAGGGATACTTGGGCCTTACGCCGCTTCAGCCCGTCACGGGTTGGAAATTACAGTATGAGGACAGCCCGGAAAAAGGTCTCTCCCTTTATTTCACCCCCGTGAAAACGGGTTCGACTGAACGCACGCTGCCGATTGCGGTAAGATGGAATCCCGCCACCAAGCGGTATCAATCCATGGATCCAGGCTATCAAAATTTCCTCGGTGAACTGCCAACACTGGAAAGCCCGAGGTCCACGTTACGATGAGCACGGCCGCGACACCCACGCATTCAGCGGAGCAAAAGAAAAAAGCGCTGAAAAGCTCGGCGATCAAGAATCTGCGTGGCCTGGTGCCTTATCTCGGACGCTACAAAGCCGCGATTGCCGTGGGCTTACTCACTCTCGCGCTGATGGGCATTATCGGCAACGTCGTGCCGCTGGCAACGGGTATCATCACTGACACGCTGGCAGGAAGTTCCCGGCCTTTTGAGCGGGCCATGCACGGCGCGGGCGACGTCGCGCCGCTGAACTGGCTGAGCAACTTAGTCCCCTATTACCAACCCAATAGCCGCCGAACACTCCTGATTTATTGCCTCATCATCATAGTCTGCATCGCCTTAAAGGGCGTGATGTCTTTTGCAACGCGTTGGGTTCTTATTGGAATTTCGCGGGACATCGAATTTGATATTCGGAATGACTTGCTGGACCGGTTGCTGGTGCTCGAACCAGAATTTTACGTTCGTAACCGCACTGGTGAATTGATGTCCCGCGCGACCAACGATCTGAATTCTGTCCGCATGGTGCTGGGTCCCGGAATCATGTACAGCGGTACGACGATCGTGACAATGGTGCTATCGATTTCGGTGATGGTAATGCTTTCCCGATCGCTAACGCTATGGGTGCTGCTCCCAGTCCCGATCGTTGCCGTGGCAGTCTGGTATTTCGGTCAAGTGATCCACCGCCTTTATGAAAAAATTCAGGAATCATTGGCGACCTTATCCGCAAAGGTGCAGGAAAATTTGTCTGGCGTGAGAGTAATCCGCGCGTACACGCAGGAAAGCGCGGAAATGAAAGGATTCGATGGGCCAAACAAAGAATACGTTGCGCGAAACGTCCAACTGATTCGGACTTGGAGCATGTTCATGCCTTCCCTCCAGGCCATGATTGGAACGACCTTCCTGATTGTGCTCTGGCAGGGGGGATATCGTTTCCTTCACGGACAACTTTCCCTCGGTTCGTTGATGACTTTCAATTCGTACCTCGGATTTCTGGTTTGGCCAATGATCGCCTTGGGTTGGGTAACTAATATCTTTCAACGCGGCGCCGCTTCCATGGGCAGGTTGAACTACATATTGACAGCACAACCAAAGATCGACGATAGAAACGTCAAGATTCCACTCGACGCGAAAATACAAGGCACGATTGAGTTTCGAGACTTGAATTTCGCCTATCCCACAAATATTGCAGGTAACGGTGCGGGCAATGGCCAAAGTGGCCAGAGGAATGAGACATCTTCGGTCCTTAGAAACATTAATCTTACGATTCCTGCCGGTTCAACGCTCGCCATCATCGGCCCCACCGGCAGTGGCAAAACGACATTAGCAGCCCTAGTAGCAAGACTGTGGGAAGCTCCGGAGGGTCAGATTTTGATTGATGGTCATCGAATCCGAGAATGGCCACTGGAAACGTTGCGCCGCTCAATTGGATATGTGCCGCAGGATACTTATCTTTTCAGCGAAACGGTCGGCGAGAACATCGCATTTGGGTTGCGGCAATTCGAATCGGGGCAGGTTCGCGAGGCCGCCGACGTCGCAAACCTGCACGGCGACATTGAAGAGTTCCCGAATAGATACGAAACCATGGTGGGGGAGCGCGGAATTACGCTGTCTGGTGGACAAAAGCAACGATCCGCCATTGCCCGCGCCCTGATTCGCGACCCCCGCATTCTGATTCTTGACGATTCTCTTTCCGCAGTCGACACACAGACTGAGGAAAAAATTCTCAACCGTCTGCGGGGCGTGATGCACGGACGCACAACCATCTTAATTGCGCATCGAACCTCAACTGTTCGCGATGCCGATCAAATTGTTGTGCTGAAAGATGGCGGTATCTTGGAACGCGGCACGCACGAAGAATTGCTGCGGCGCGGCGGCTACTATGCCGATCTTTATCAGAAGCAACTGCTCGAAGAAGAGTTGGAACGGGCATGAGCAACGTGCACGAAGAAGAGGCACTCGGTAAAGCGTACGACTCGCGGCTGATGAAACGGCTGCTCAAGTACATGCGCCCTTACCGCGCGCGGGTGATATTTGCCCTCGCTCTGGTGGCGGTCGTGACACCTCTTGAACTGGCACCGCCTATTCTCTTCCAGCGCGTGATCGACAAATTTCTTGTGCCGGGCGCGAGCGGTGCTCTTCCCATCCCCGAGGCATGGCACGGCGTAATCGTCATCAGTTTGATCTATCTCGCCGTACTCGCATTTGATTTTCTCGTTCAGTACATTCAAATCAGGATTATGCAACGTGTCGGCCAGCAGACGATGTACGATATGCGCACACAGATCTTCAGCCACTTGCAGCGACTCTCCATGACTTATTTCGACAAGAATCCGGTCGGGAGATTGATGACGCGGGTGACGACAGACGTCGATGCACTCAATGACCTCTTTGCGGCGGGTGTCGTTACCATGATCAATGATTTTTTTCTTTTGGCCGTGATGGCCGCCCTTCTCTTTTGGATAGATAAAAAGCTGGCCCTCGACGCGATGGCGATATTGCCGTTCATCCTCGTAGTAACCATGATTTTCCGAAAATACGTTCGGGAGGCCAACAGGAAAATTCGGACGGCTGTCGCTCGAATCAATTCGTTTCTACAGGAATACATATCTGGCATGAGCGTGGTACAACTTTTCAATCGCGAAACAAAAGCGCGTGAAGAATTTGCAAAGCGCAACAAAGAGAACATGCTGGCGTGGCGGGACGCGATTTTGGCCTACGCCCTCTTCTATCCCGCGGTGGAGTTTCTGAGCTTTGCGACCATTGCGCTGATCTACTGGTCCGGCGGAAACCGAATTCTGGGTCATGCTCTGTCTCTCGGCGTATTGATAGAATTCACCATGTTCGCTCAACGCTTTTTTCGCCCCATCCAGGACCTCAGCGAGAAATTTAACATCCTGCAATCGGCGATGGCTGCTTCGGAGCGCATCTTTAAGCTTCTTGACGAACCCGTCACAATCGAAACCAAAGCTAACTCGCAAAAACTTATCTCTCCCCGCGGCGCTGTCGAATTCCGCAATGTTTGGTTCTCCTACCGTAACGTTCCCGAACCCGCGGAAGAAGATTGGGTCTTGCGTGATGTCTCCTTTCACATGGATCCGGGACAAACCTTCGCAATCGTCGGCCACACTGGCGCGGGCAAAACCACGCTCATCTCTTTGCTCTTCCGCTTCTACGACATTCAACGCGGTCAAATTCTCCTCGACGGCATCGACATTCGCCTTCTGGATTTGCAGGAATTGCGCAAGCAGTTTGGAATCGTTCTCCAAGATCCGTTCCTTTTCACCGGCACTATCCAATCCAACGTGCGTCTCGGCACTCCCGGCATTACCAGGGCCAACGTAGAACATGCCCTCAATGAAATCGGTCTCGGCGATTTCATTGAATCCTTACAGCAAGGCGTCGACACCGAAGTAAACGAACGCGGTTCAACGCTTTCCGTCGGCCAGCGACAATTGATCAGTTTCGCTCGCGCCTTAGCTCATAATCCGCGATTCCTGATTCTTGATGAAGCCACATCCAGCGTGGACACCAAAACCGAACTCCTGATTCGCGAAGCTCTCAATCGCTTGCTCTCCGGACGAACTGCCCTCGTCATTGCCCACCGTCTCAGCACCATTCAATATGCCGATCGCATTCTGGTGTTCCACAAAGGCCGTCTGCGCGAGCAAGGTGCCCACCAGGAATTGCTTGCAGAACGTGGCATCTATTACCGTCTCTATCAGTTGCAGTACAAGGAACAGGAACTACACGATACCGATGGCGGCAGGCGTTTAACCAGTTCGACCGCTTTGAAGACCCCTTTGCCGGCGAGCGATTAGCCGATATCAGCGACCCTTCCATGGCCCCCATCTCTTTACTCCTCTCCGCCGGTGAAGCTTCCGGAGATATGTACGCCGGGCGGCTTGCCACCGCGCTGCAAACGCGCATCGACGTCCACTTGTTTGGCATGGGCGGCCCGCAAATGCGAGCCGCAGGCGTTGAAATCATCACCGACTATTCCGAAGTCGCCGTCGTCGGGATCACCGAAATCCTGCGTCATCTTCCCTCCCTGCTGCACGCCATGGATCGAATCGTCACTGAAGCCGAAACTCAGAAACCAGCCCTCGCCATCCTCACCGACTTTCCCGGATTTCACTTGCGTTTAGCCCGCAAGCTACAACCACGGGGTGTCCGCAACGTCTACTACATCTGCCCGCAGTTCTGGGCGTGGCGTCCGTGGCGTGTCAATTTGGTCCGTCGCCGCTTTACAAAGGCCTTGTGCATCTTCCCCTTCGAAGAGAGGTTCTTCCGCAATGCTGGCGTCAGCGCCGAATTCATCGGGCATCCGTTGGTGGGCGAAGTAAGCGCAACGAAGGATCGCAAGGCATTTTGCCAGGAACAAGGTCTCGACCCCGCTCGAACGATCGTCACGATATTGCCCGGAAGCCGCGCCGGCGAATTGGCACACCACCTGCCCGTGTTGCAGGAAACTTGCGCGCGCATACATGCCAAGAAATCTTCCCAATTCATTGTTGCAGCCGCGCATCCTAGTGATATTGGTCTGCTAAAGGCAGGGTGGCCGAGTGGAGTTATCGTGCGAGTGGTCGAGGGGGAGACTTACAATGCGCTTGCCTCCGCCGACGCCGCCATCGTTTCCAGCGGTACCGCTACCGTGGAAGCAGCGCTCTTGAATGCCCCTATGGTTGTGGTTTACCGGGTTTCTCCGTTGACCGCCACTCTCGCCAAGCCATTGGTTCGTACACCCTATTTTGCGATGGTGAATCTTATCGCCGAGAAGCAAATTGTTCCGGAACTCGTTCAGGACGATTTCACGCCGAACAAAGTTGCCGAGGCAATTCTAAATCTGTTGCAAAACCCAAACGTTCGGTCCGCGATGAAGGATGGTTTGGCGGAGGTTCGCAGACGGCTCGGGCCTCCAGGGGCCGTCGACCGTGCTGCCGACCAGATTATCCAGCTGTTGGGCAAGAGCGCTGGCAACGCTTCCTGAGCCGTTGTTATCCTATAGACAGGTGGAAAAGTCGGTTCGTGATCAAATGTTGACGCTCCCGAGGGTAATGAGATGAAGCTATGCAGTAAACTTTGGGCTGCAATCTTAGCGGCCCTCTTTTTCTGGATGACATTCTGTGCTGCTCCGCTTCGGGCTCAAGCGCCTACTCAGTGGAATTTTCTCGCCGAAAAATACGAAGTTTCGACTTACGTAGACACAGCCGCCCAGGGAATTAATGCCGTCGCCAAGGTCACGTTCCGAGCAGCGCAAGTTTCTTCCAATATCCGCGTGGAGTTGAATGAGAATCTCGAACTAAGGGAGGTGAAGGGTCCCGATGGCAAGACCTTAACGTTTGAGCGAGAAAATCAGAATCCTCTCTACGTGATGATTCTGTTGCCCTCCCAGATTGCCGCGGGAAAGGAGATTACCCTGACCTTCAGTTATGGCGGATTGCTGGCTAACGAAGAAAACAGCCCCGTTCCCAATCTACGGGCTGCCTACGTGAGCAAAGAATGGGCGTACTTGCTTCTGCCTTCCCGCTGGTTCCCTCTCACAAATTATCCTTCCAATCGCTATACCGGCATGTTTCGTTTGAATGTTCCAGACACTATGGCCGTGGCGGGAACGGGTAAGACGGATGCTCCGCAACCGATTACACCAAAATCACCCGCGGAATCTCCTCGTCTGATGTACACGTTTCGTTGCGAACGCCCTGAACCGCACGGGTCGTTTGTCGCTGGGCCGCTACAGTTGAACCCCAAGCAAGCCGAAGGCATCAACGTCTCTGTCTATGCGCCCCGCGCAGATTCCGGCAAAGCCCAGGAATTTGCAAACAATGTCGCTCATCAAGAAATTATTTTCTCGGATCTCTTCGGTTCGTTGCCGGAGTCTGACCTCACAGTAATCGAGCTGCCCGATGGGACGCTCCGCGAATTCGCCGCTCCCGGTGTCATCATGCTGAGCCACCGCATCTGGGACCCCAAATTTAGTGATCGCACACAAAGTCGCCTGGTCGCTTCTCAATGGTGGGGTATTGAAGTCCTGCCGGCCACCACCAGTGACGTGTGGATCACAGACGGTTTAGGCCGCTATTGCGAAGAACTCTATGCCGAGCAGGCCCTTGGCAAAGAAGCCGGCCTCAGATCCATTGACGAGTTCGCGGTCGGCGCGTTGATGTTCGACAACTCCGCTCCGGTCGCACAGTCTGCCCGTCTCGCACCATACACGCCCGAATATCGCTCTGTGGTCATGAACAAAGGGGCGATGTTGTTTCACATGCTTCGCGTGCAAATGAACGATGTCACCTTCAGGAATCTGCTGCACAGTTTCTACGCAAAGTATGAAGGCAAGACAGCCACGGTCCAGGATTTTGAGCAGATGGCCATCGCGTTGGCGAATTCCGCTGCAAGGCCAAACGAAGGAGCGCCAAACCTGGCCGGTTATTTTGCGCAGTGGATGAACTCCACCGGCATCCCGGAATTTATGTTGGAGTATGTGACCTACCGCACGCGCAAGGGTTTCCGTGTCGTCGGCAAGATTCATCAGCCTATCGATACTTTCTCAATGCCTGTGCAGATCCGCATCGACACCGAAGGCAATCCCGAAATTAAGTGGATCGATGCCCAGGGTCTGGACTCCGAATTCATGGTGGAGACGTTCGGCCGCCCGAAACCAGGTGGAATCAAGATTGACCCGAACAACTACATTTTGAAGAGCACCCCAAGCCTGCGCGCTCGCGCCGCAATCGCACGCGGTGAAGAGTTAGCCGAAGTCGGAAAATATTACGATGCCGTTGCGCAATACCAGAAGGCTCTGAGCATTCAGCCAAATCGCACGCTCGCGAATTTCCGCATGGGCGAGGCGTTCTTCTACCAGAAGAATTATCAGGCTGCCGCCAATGCATTCCGCGAAGCCTTGGCCACTGTCCCCGAGCCCTCAGAAAAATGGACTGAAGTCTGGAGCCATATCTATCTCGGCAAAATATTTGACCTGCTCGGCCAGCGCGAACGAGCATTGAATGAATACAGCAAAGCCCGCCAGACCAACGACAATACTGGCGGGGCACAGGACGTCGTCGAGATCCTCGTAAAGAAACCCTACACCGAAGCAGGCATGCCCACGGTTCTCCCCGGCGATAAAGGCGCCGCCACCCCCGCGAAGGGCAAAAAAACCGACGTTCCCGCCCCCGCCGACAAACCTTCCTTCAAAACTCCATAAATTCGTCTCTTACGTTTGCGTGTTTCTCTTCAGTAACTGCGGTCGTATCGCCCGTGGGGTGCTTCGCGTTGTGGCCCATCTTTAGATTGATTCCGTCAAAGTCTGGTGGTTGATTTTCAGATCGGCCACTCAAAATCCACCCATTCCCCTAAGCCTCGCCCCCGGCACACCCTTCTCCTGCACGAGCACCTGGAACCGCTCTCCCATCCCTTCCGGATAAATCAACGTTTTCAGTTGTAGTCGCGCGCGCATCCGATCCGTTTCATCCATGCCCTCATCATAAAGATCGTCGAAATCATTTGCCTTCCCGAGCGCCAGAAGAAACGCAGTCTGTGAAACCAATCCGATCGTATTCAATCCGGACCGCTCACCCCACAATTGAAGCGCCGTGAAATTCACATGAGCCGTCAAATCCTGCTGCCCAGGTGCCGCGTAATAATTCTCTTTCGCATCGTGCCCTGCGTACGCGAGTACTGTCCCCGACATGTGGTGCTCATTATACAAACCGGACGCTTCGTGCCCGTAGTCAATCGTCAAAACAAAACCGCGTTGTAGCCTTCTCCCGATTTCCATTATCCAATCGCATGCTTCCAGACCTGCTTCCGCTTGTTGTCCTTCCCCCAGCGAGATTTGTTGCACCTCGAAATATTCAGAGAGCGCGGAAGAAGAAAGCGGTTGGCTTATTTCTCTAAATCCGTTAGGACCGTGCGCGATGAACAATTCTCGTAAGCCATCTGCGTCCTGGATGACTCGGTGCACTGCCATGGCATCGAGCAGTTCATTGGAAAATACGCACCCATTCGCAATTTTTGCAGGTACTTCGATCGAAGCCACGCACTTCCCTTCCTGGATAAAATTGGCAAGCCTCGCAGTAAGTTGGTGAGTGCGAGAGGGCGAACGTTCAACGGCTACGTAGTGCAACGCTTTGTAGAATTCCGGTAGGGCGAATTTCGCAAACTCCAGAATGTGTACGGCTAGGCGCCCGCCGCCCGCCCCTGCCTCAACAGCCGTAAATGGCGCCGGGCAATCCATCAGCCCCCACATTTCGTAAAACTGTCGCGCCAGCAGACGTCCAAAAATCGGATGCACATCAACGCTCGTATAATAATCCGCGAAACGCGCTACCTCTGGTTTTGTGTAGTAACCATAGAGCGGGTGATACAAAGCTTCACGCATGTACTCGGCAAACGTGATTGGTCCGAAACGCCGAATTCGTTCTGCAAGTATCGCGGTTAAAGCAGTTTCAGTTGAACTCAAGCGCTTGACGCCCCGAAAGAAATCTCTTTCTTCAGTTGTTCCCAAGTCTTCACGAACGTATGAAACGCGAGCGCATCGAACAGCACAAAGTAAATTGTCTCGAGCGATGAGCCGTCCTTCAAATGCTCAATCGCTTCAGCCAGCATGATCACCGCACACTCATCCATCGGAAATCCGGACACTCCGGTCCCAATCGCGGGAAAAGCAATCGTTTTAAGTTTGCGTTCGGAGGCCAACCTCAACGAATGCGCAGTGGAAGTGCGCAATGATTTTGCCGTGGTATGAATTCCACCCAACCCCATGCTGGCTGCATGAATTACGTGCCGCGCTTTGAGTTCGCCTGCACCCGTGATCGCCGCATATCCGACCGGGATGCTTCCAATTTCGTTGCACTCTCTCTGGATTGATTCGCCGCCCTTTCGTCGAATCGCGCCCGCCACACCCGCGCCCAACATCAGATCGTTGTTGGCAGCATTAACGATCGCGTCCACATCCATTTCCGTGATGTCGCCTCGCTGAATGATGATGCATTCTGTTGACGGTTTCATGTGCAGGATATTCTAGTACGCCGCAACTGGATCGGCCAAAACGATTACACCCTCGAGTATTTCCCACGCCCGCAACCCTATGTTTTTTCATATTCATACACCCCACGTCCTACCTTCCGCCCTAATCGCCCTTCCTCCACATATTTCTTTAGCAGCGTGTTCGGCCGGTATTGTTCCCCCAGCACCCCGTGCAGATACTCCAAAATTTTCAATCGCACATCGAGTCCCACCAAATCCACCATCTCGAACGGACCCATCGGGTGATTCAGCCCCAACTTCACAGCCTTGTCGATATCCCCCGGGCTCGCCACGCCTGCTTCTAGAATCGCAAACGCCTCGTTCCCGATCAGCGCATTAATACGCGATGTAATGAACCCCGGTGCTTCATTCTCAATCACCGTCTCTTTATGCATGCGGCGCGCAACTGCACAGCAAGCCGCGACCGTTTCTTCCGACGTATGCTTCGTGCGTATAATCTCCACCAGTCTCATCTTGGGCACCGGGTTGAAGAAATGCATCCCGATACATCTGTCCCGCCCAGTCAAACCTTGGGTAAATCCGCTGATCGAGAGCGACGAAGTGTTACTTGCGAAAATTGCATCTGGTTTGGCGGTTTCGTCAAAAAAAGCAAAAAGCTTTAATTTCATTTCACGTTCTTCCGGCACAGCCTCGATGATTAGCTCAGCATCACGAATCGCTTCCTCGACAACGGGGGATGTCCTCAGCAGTCCCAACGAACCTTCGCGGACGGCGGCAGCAATCTTTCCGTGCTTCACTCCTTCTTCGAATGTTTCGTGAATCCATTCCATTGCCTTTGAGAGAACGGCACCGGATACATCTCCAAGCACGGTCTTGTAGCCACCGAGGGCGGCAACGTAGGCAATTCCGCGCCCCATCGTTCCCGCACCAATCACCGCAATCGTTTTCACTTCCATCGATTCATCTCAGTTTGCGATACGCTTCCTCGTCGAATCCCAGCACCGTCTGCGCTCCATGAATTAACACTGGCCTGCGAATTAAATTGGGTTCGTTCGCCATGAGTCTAATAGCTTCTGCCCGGCTGGGCGGGCGCTCCTTCATCTTCAACTTGCGAAACACTCCATTCCGCGTGTTCAGAAATTCTTTATAATCCCGCTTCCCAATCAATTTATCCAACTCCTCCTCGCTCAGTCGTTGTTTGTCCAAATCGCGCGAAGTGAACTCGACACCTTGCTCAAGCAAGAGACCTCTCGCTTTTCGGCAGGTAGTTCAAGTTGGTTTCTGATAGAACTGGATTTTTTTGACCATGCCTCGCCTCTCTGGATCTCTATTGCTATTTCCCGACGTCAGATTTGAGTAATTATCAGTATCGTGGGACGTTTGGATCGATTTCCGCTGACCAGCGATCAATGCCACCCGTCATCGATTTCGCGGAAGCAATCCCCTGGGTCCGCAACCAATTTGCCACATCCAGGCTGCGCATTCCAAGGTGGCAATAACAGATTACATCTTCATCCATGTCGAGTGTTTGCAAGTTCGCGGGAATCGAGCCCATGGGAATATATAATGCGCTTTCGATGCGGCAGTGGGCATATTCCCAAGGCTCGCGCACATCGACCATCAGGAGTTTCTCGCCCCGGTCGAGCCGCCGTTTTACTTCCAGCGGCGTAATTTCCAGATCACTCATTACTGCTCCCCATGCATCAAACTCCCCAAAATCACGAACATCATGACAATCAAAACGCCAATCACCGCGCATCCAAATATCACACCAAACAATTTGCCGAGCGATAGTTTTGCCAAAGAACATTCACCTTGTTCACGAGTGCCCACACTCTAATTCATTATTGAATAAGCCCTTTGTGCGAAATCCACTGCTTCTCGAGCGCTTCAATTTCACTCACCAGTTGCACATCCTCCGCCTGCGGCAACATCTCCTTCATGTATTCCGCAACTTTGTTCTCCGGAAGCAGTTCGCCCGTCACGCTGTACGGTTTCCGCGCAAACTCACCGATATAGCGGTTGAATTTCGCATCCGGCACATAGAGCTTTTCGTGCCCTGCCGGCACATTTTTGTTGATCATATCTACGAGCTTAATGCACTCCTGGTGATAGAGCTCGCGGCTATGCTCATTCATGCGCTCCAGGTTCGCTACGGCCATGGCGCTGGGTTCGTCGTACCGCCCTTTTAATCCCCAAACGTAAAACCAGTGCGCCGAACTCGAGCGATCCACTCCGAACAGATCCAGACTCACCGGAACCCACTTATTAATATATTTCTGAATGACGTTCGTCGGAATCACTCCAGCCTTCACGATGCGCTTGATCCCATCCTGCCCGGTGCCCAGGTGAAACGATTCTTCTTTCAACATGGGAATCATCGATTGCGCTAGCGGCGCAAACCCCGAATAACTCAGCATGGTGAGCTGGTATTTCCCGTCTCGGTCCACAAAATCCGTGTACACAAAAAAGTCCAGCCAGTTATTCACATCCTGATTAAACGCGCCGAGCAACCGCTTTTGGTCGAACGCTCGCCTCTCCAGCATTTTCTGTGCTTCCACGCGTCCGCTATACCCAAAATGATTCATCAGCAGAAAACACATCTGCCACCCGTGCCGCATCTCCTCTGTCACGACCCGGCAAAGCGATTGCCGGTCGTGTTCGCTCGGCGCAGTCTGGAAGAGTTTGCGCTGCTGCTCGACCGAAGCAAATTCCGTATCGCCCTGATAAATAATCAGGTTCAACAGAGCATCGCGCATCCGTTGATCAGGAATCTGTACAATGCGCTCCCACTTCGGACGGCCTTTATACGCGCCGAACTCCACTTCATTCGACCGCGTCGGACCAAACTTAGCCTCAAACTGGTAATTCGTAATCTCCGGATAATCCACCCCAATGTCTTTCTGCCAGACACGGAATAGATCGACCCAATCATCAAACGTCGACAAACGAGTTGCGAGCATCTTCCTTCTCCTTCGAATCATTTGTGTGCGGCGTGGACCTGGCACGCGCGGCATGTTCAATCAACGCGGAACTGTCGATCCGTCAACGGCCGTTAAATTTTGGTGCTCGCTTTTCCATGAAGGCCCGGATACCTTCACGGCAATCCTCGGAATGGAAACACTTCAACTGCTGTTGAACTTCCTGGTCCAGAGCCTGCACAAGTTTTTCCTTGTCCCGCGAAAACAGGTTGTACTTCACCGCTCGAATCGCCACTTGGGGCCCATCGGAAATCTTCTTTGCCAGCGCTTTCACTTCCGCCTCGAAGCGATCAGGAGAATAAACATGGTTTACCAGTCCAAGTCGATGCGCGGTCTTGGCGTCAATCATCTCTCCTGTATAAAAAAGTTCCGCCGCCCGCGACGGGCCAATCAACTCCGGTAAGAAATAAGTTCCCCCATAATCGGGGAAGAGTCCGACTTTCGCAAAATTCTGTCCAAAGACTGATTCTTCTGTCGCAATACGGATATCCGCCGCGAGCGCCAGGTTCATGCCCGCTCCAGCCGCGGCGCCATTTACTGCCGCAATCACCGGTTGCGGCATGCTTCGAATGTTCAATACGGCTTGCATGCCCGAGCGTAAAATCGGCCCAAGCTCTGTCGCGTCGCCGCGTTCGCGCCCTTTGCCGATTAATCCAAGATCTCCGCCAGCACAGAAAGCGCGCCCCACTCCCGTCAGAATCACCACATGAACGGAAGCGTCCGCGGCAATGCGCAGGAATGCCTCGTTCAGGGCAACAGACAGCTCATTATTGATGGCATTGAGCCGGTCCGGCCGGTTCATCGCGAGAGTCACGATTGAGCCGTGTTTTGTCTCCAGCAGCACTGGCGCTGCCGATTGTGCGGATGTACCCATGGCGGACTCCCTTTTCTTCGTTTGCTCCTAGCGACTTGGGGGAGCTGGCGATTTCTCTGAACGAACTATGAGCTGGGCTAGTTTGCGAAAATGCTTGACGCTATCGGCCTTACTGCGCGCGGTCTGTCCTACCGTCGAAGGGAGTACGAACACTTGCGCCCCGTACAGCGAACCCTTCTGCAAACCATAGTTGCATTTGCGTTGGGCAAATTGCTCGTAGGTAAGTTTTCCGTTGAACGCCACAACGCGCGGCGCATATTCTTCCAATTTCTGCGAAAGCACAATTCGCCCTTCGGCAAAATCCTCGCGCTTCAGCTCCTCGATTGTTTTTGTTGGCCGCTTCACCAGATCCGTTAATCCAATTCCGAATTCAATAATGCGGCGGTCGTCCGGATAATCAAACGGCTCCGGCACCACTCCGCTTTCATAAAGCGTGGGCCAAAAAGGATTCCCGCGCCCGGCATAGTAATGGCCGGCGCGCACCGACGATTCCGTAGGATTACATCCCACAATCACGAGTTTCATTCCTTTACGCAGATAATCAGGCAAGGTTTTCATTCGGGTTCTGTTGGCTGTCTCTCCGCCTCTAGTTTACTTCCCTTTGAAATTCGCGGCGCGTTTTTCGACATACGCCGCCAACCCTTCCTTAGCATCCTCACTGGTGAACAACAATTGCTGCAATTCGCGCTCAATGCCCAGCGCCTCGGCGAACGGAATCTCCATGCCTGTTACGACGGAACGCTTGATGCGGCCCACGGCGCGTGAAGCTTTGTTCGGCGGGCAAAACTGCTTCGCATACGCCATCACGTCTTCCCAGAAATTCTCTTTTTCGTAGATGTACTGGATCAGGTTGATTTCGAGCCCTTCCTCAAAGCTGAACGTGCGGCCTGTAACCATCAACTCTAGCGCCTTCGCTTTCCCAACCGCGCGCGCAAATCGTTGTGTACCTCCGGTTCCCGGCAGCACTCCCAGGTTCACTTCCGGCAAACCAATCTTGCCACCTTCTTTCTTGGCAATGCGAATGTCGCAGGCCAGCGCAATCTCAAGCCCGCCGCCCACTGTATGTCCATTGAGGGCTGCAATCACTAGCTTTGGCGTTTGTTCCAAACGGCTTAGCGTTTCATTCGCGTGCAAGCAAAAATAATATTTAAATTGCGGATCGGCCTTGGTCAGCATAGGAATGCTGGCGCCCGCTGAGAAAAATTTTTCGCCCGACCCGCGCAGCACCATCACATGCACTGTTTCGTCCATCCGCGCTTTCAAAATGGCGTTATCCAACTGCAGCATCATCTCGTAGGTATAGGTATTTGCCGGTGGATCATCCATCTCTAAAATTGCTACGCCTTCTTCCACGCGATACTTGATGAGCTGCCTTACTTCCACAGTCGTTGTCGCCATTCGCTTCTCTCCTTCCCGAGCTTTTTCCTTATGAATGTTTTCGCGGATTATTCCAAATGAACTTCTTCATGAACTTGTCTCGACAGGTCGATAAATTTTGCGCCGGGCGTCGCACTCACTCCATGCAGGAAAATTCCAACAATTGCGTCGGTCAGTTCGTCCGCACCTGGGTCAATTCCCGGCTTGTGCCACTGATATACCCAGTTCATCATTCCGAACAGGCTGAGGACTGCCACGCGTTCGTTCAGACCAGGATTCGGTCCCTCAGGCACAACTTCATCAAATATCTTGTGCGCCAGCGCAAAATATTTTCTCTTGATTGCGCCGATTTCCTGCCGGAAGGGACTCTCCAGCGCCCCTTCTTCGTGAGAAAGCACTTTCATCTCATTGGGATGGGACAGAAAATAATCAATGTGGTTCTGCACCAATATGCGCAGCCGAGCCACAGGATGAGCGTTACCTGCCAGCCGTTCCTGAAGCCGCTCGACAATGGACGTAAACGCATTTTTCTGGATCAGGTACAGCAACCGTTGCTTGCTGTCAAAGTAGTAGTACAGGCCGGAAAGCGAAACATCCGTCGCCTTGCTGATGTCCCGCATCGAAGTCCCCTCAAACCCATGCGCCGCAAAGGTCTGCGCAGATACACGAAGTATGTGCTGCAGTTTGGCTTCGCTATTCCGTGGAGTCGGGAGTGCCTCTGGCACAAGCGTCCTCTCGAACGTTCGTTCGAATCGTTTTGACTCTAGATTGCTGCCGCTAACGTGTCAAGGCCAGAGTTGCCGAAGACTCCTCGGCAACTCTGGCCCTTGATCCGCTCACCTAGCTTTTATTTTGCTCAGTGGTCCTGATACGGCAGATAGCGCCACATATCGTTCATGTAGCCGTTCCCGGTTGTACTCGTGGAATCGTAGCCCTCACCGCCGAAGAGCCAGAACTGGCCCTTGCTGACCCAGTGCGTCGCATTGCTTCGCCCTCCGGGCGTCCAAACGTAGTAGGTTTGATAGGGGCGGAGCAGATCACCGTAGATGCCGTTCTGGCTGCCCGTGTTGGAGCCTTTTACCCATACCCAAGTCCCAGGTTGGCCGGGCGTAGCGTTAGGAGTGTAGACCCACAGATCGTTAAGCGCGCCATTACCGTTCGTTGCGGTTGAATCCAGACCCCATCCACCAAAGAGCCAGAAGTTTCCTCCTGCGTCGGTCCAACCATTTGCTCCCCAGCGCGAACCCGGGAAGGCTCCTGTTGTGGCGATAGGAGAACAAATGATGTTGGTGCCAACAGTTAAGCCAGCTGGCAGGCCACACGTATTCGCTGCTGCTGTGGTATTTACTGGGCCTACGGAAGTTTGGAGCTCATAAACGCCGGTCTGGTTTGCAATGCCGACCTGGTTTCCCTGAACGGCGCCCATCACATATGTCCATTGATTGCTCGAGATGTTGTACATCCAGAGGTCATTCAGAATCCCGTTTGGCGTACCTAAGGAATCTTCGCCTTCTCCCCCGAAGAGCCAGAGGTTTCCATTCGCATCCGCCCAGCCAACCGCCTCATGGCGTCCTCCAGGAAGGTTCGAAGCTGACGGAGTCCCGGGCGTGCCGTAGACCCCATTCTGGTTCGCGAGGTTGGTATTGCCACCGGAAATCCAGTTCCAGTTGCCACCTTTGTATTCCCAGAGATCGTTCAGGTAGCCCAAATTCCCGCTGCCATCGATGCCATATCCGCCGAATAACCAGAAATTACCGGCAGCATCTGTCCAAGAAGTTGGGTTTACGCGGGCGCCGGGGATTAAGGTGCCTGCGGCTCCCGTGTAAATGCCCTGTTGGTCAGGTAAGGTAGAACCGGCATGCAGTGTCCACTGGCCGATAGAGGTCGTGTAGTTTGTTGGGTTGAGGGTACTGATATCGTACTTCCAGAGGTCGTTGATAAATTTCGCACCAGGGGTTTTCCCACCAAAGAGCCAAAGATTTCCGGCACTATCGGTCCAGGTGGCTGCACCCACGCGAGCCCCAGGAACAAGCCCAAAGCCCGGATACACTCCTTCCGCTTGGGCCTCGTGCTGAGCGTTGGCTATGATATCCGCACCGACTGTGCTGCCCGATCCATCTGGTGCCAGGTCATAACCACCAACCAACTGCCATTGGCAGTAATCAAAAGTCATCGGGCAAACCCAAAGGTCGTTCATTGGCTCGTTGAGCGTGTCAGGCGACTGGTTCCCTGACAATTCCCAGCCGTCGCCACCAAACAACCAGAGACTCCCGTATTGGTCGGTCCATCCGGCGGCGCCGTATCGCGCTCCAGGGGTGTTGGTATAAGGGTTCGGAATCGTCGTTGGTACGGTTGTTGGGAACGAACCGTACTGCGGTGCGACAGGTACGGCTGTGCCCGCCGTTTTCGTGCCATCGATCCAGGTCCAATCATCATGCGCACAATCGAGTACGATGCTCGAGACGTTAGCGGTTACCACACCCTTATAGTTCCAAATTGTGCAGCCCTCCCCCTGGGTGCCAGGTGAGTGGAGTATTGATACCTCGTACTGGTCGTTCAGAGCAAAGGGCGTTGCAAATGTGAAAGGCCCATTTTCCGTGATTGTAATAGTGTTGCCCAAAGCGTCCTCGACGACGAACTTGCCGTCGGTCTCCGGGCCATTATTAGACGGGACACCTGCCAGTCCAACTACCGTCCCGCCGATACTGAACGTTACCGCGGGGCAATCCACGGCGACGTTGACGACATTCGCTGTCGCTGTCCCGCTAGCCGTCGTTGGTGTAACGACGCAAGTCTGCACCGGATTTGTGGGCTGCGCGAAGATGGAAACCGTGTACGGCGTTCCGGTCGGAACTAGCTTCGTAAATGTGTATGTCTGATTTCCAGTTGCGGAACTGATCGGAAGTTGTTCGAGAGTGGCGCTGTCCTGCAGGATTAATCCGGTCCCTGCCAAACCCGTTACCGTTCCCCCGATCGTATAGCTCAGTACGCAATTGACTGCGACATTGTTGACGTTGCCGGTCGCGGTTCCGCTTCCGCTGTTGACCGTGCAGATCTGGTTGGGAGTCGTGGGCTGAGTCAGAACCGTCACCGCGTATGCGTCGGTCGGACCGGTTACGGGTGTTTTGAACTGGAAGGGTCCGTTTGCAATGACCGTGAGGCTGTCGCCTCCATTGTCCTGCAGAATCACCGCGGAGTTTGCCGCCAGGTTTGTGACCGTGCCGCCAATCGTTGCCGTCACCGGATTTGTGGTGCAGGCAATCACGACAGAAGTAACGTTGGCGTTCGCTGTGCCGGACCCCGCGGTAACCGTGCAGGTTTGCGCCGGGCCGGTCGGCTGTGCGGAAACCGTTACCGCATAAGTTTTGCCACTGCTTAGCTTCGTCGTAAACGTAAAGGTCGTGGAGCCTGGAAGAACGACCAGACTGTTCCCGCCGTTGTCGAGCAAGGTTAAGCCGGTACCCGTCAGTCCAGAGATCGTTCCCCCAATCGTGTACGAACCCGCTCCAGTAACGCTACTGCCGACGCTATTGCTACCAGGTACGCCGCTGCAGGCCGCCAACGCCAAGCAAGTGACAAGTAAGAGTGCGGAAGAAAATTTTCTATTCTCGAGCTTCATGACTGGGTTTGCTCCTTATATTTCTTCTTGCCGCTGCGGGCAAAGCCGGTTGGCTCTGCTTCACTGCCCCCATGGCAACCGACATCAAAATTCTCGAGGACTTGGCCTTGCGCAATTCGCAGCGTGGCTATCCTCAGAAAATGGCTGTGCGAGAAACCCTCACCATTTGAGGTAAGGATACGTTCGAATTTTGAGAGTGAGTACTAGAAGCTATAGGCCGTGTGCTTACCTGAGCACGATATTCTTGAGAAACAAACCGTACCCCTGTACTTACGTACAAGGGACAAGTTGGCGGGCTTCTTCAGGGCTTTTGGGTCGCGAAAAATGGCAGTTCGCACCCGAGCCGATGGTCCCGTGCCGCCTCGTAGATAACAATTGCCGACGCCAAATCCCAGGCGGCAATGCCATTGGATTTAAACAGCGTTGTCTGCATCTGGCTGGTCCGGCCCGCCACCTTGCCGCCCACAAGTTCTGCCAATTCATGCACTTGCGCCCATTTTTCCGGCTGGCGCGCGAAGGGAATGAGCAAATCTCCGGCTTCCTGTCTGGATTGTTCAATTGAATCCACGAACATCACGTCTACCTTCGCTATCACCGCATCATCGAGTTCCCTTTTGTGCGCATGGTTGGCTCCAATCGCATTTATGTGCACGTTTGGGGGCAAATCTGCACCGCTCAGAACGGGCTTTCCTGACGTTGTGGCCGTGGTAACGATATCGACACCACGCAATGCATCCGCGGCCGATTCCACGGCCTGCACGGGAATCCCCAGCCGCTGCGACATCTCGGCACAGAATTTTATGCGGCGTTCCGGATTGCGGCCGTACGCGCGCACTGAATGCAATTGCCGCACAAAAGCTACAGCCTCGAGCTGCGTTTTTGCCTGGCCGCCGGAGCCGATGATGGCCATGACCTGTGCGTTCTGCCGCGCGAGATATTTCGTGGCCACGCCCGATGCGGCGCCGGTGCGCAACTGACCCATGTATTCGGCTTCGATCAGTGCTAACAAAGCGCCAGTGGAAATCTCATAGAGTGACACTAAAAATCGCAACTCGCCCTTCACGTAGGTGTACTGCTTCAGGGCGATAAATCCGGCTTCGGTGTCGATGGCGGCCATGTAATGGAAGAAGCCGCTGTTGGGGAGCTCGAAGCGGTGGCGCGGATGAACAATCACTTTGCCTGCGGCTTGTTTTCGGGAAACGGATTCGACGGCATCGATGGCCAGGTTCATCGTGAAGAGTTGGCGGACTTCGGATTCGGTTATGTGGAGGGTCATTGGTTGCTCGAAGGAGGAGAAAAAAGACAGAAGGAATGTAACACAGAGGGCACGGAGGAAAGTACACCGCGTTCGCGGCTCCTCTCACAGCTCGGGACGAGACGGGCAGGAAACCAGCTCTAAACCACCCTGCACGCTAATGGCGCGTGGTGTGTGCCGCGGGCTTTTTGGCGGAGCCTGCTTCGCGGATTCGGCGGACTACCGTTTGAATCATGCGGTAGACGCGCTCTTCTTTTGCAGTGTCCGTCTCGTGGAAACGAAATTCGGGTTCACCTTTCGGGTCTTTGCCAACCCTAATGGGTAGCGCGCCGCAAAGGCCATTTTCAATGAACGCGGTTTCGTAGCGTGATTTTTTCGGGTACCAGGTGAAGACACGCAACGTGGTAAAGTCGCACGGCTGACCCTCCGGACCGCGCGCGCCTGCAACCAAATATTGCGGATGGTCGCCGTCAGCATCGGTGACGCGATTCAGCTCGAACCAGGCAACGGGCCGGATGTTGGCCGATTCCGCGCCTGCACGGACCTCATCCGGCAAATCCAAGGTGATGAAGCGAGCGACGACCCAGCCGGCAATCGGGATCGTCTGATCTCCCGGCTGCGTGGTGGTGTTTACGGCGGAATTGCGCACGGCGTTCTCTCCTGGCGGACGAGTGGCCATGCCGCGAACCAGGAACCAATCTTCTTTTTTGCTTTCCTCCGGCGCGTTGGGAGCTTCCTTCTCGTCGATCGTCTGCACCCAATCGGCTACCGTGCGACCCACGATTTCTACCGGAACGCCGCGCGTGAACTGATAGATGCGCGGTTCCGTGCGGCCAGGATTAGCGCGTAGGTTCGTTGAAACTTTGGTGCGCCCGCGCGCCTGCACAGGCATCGCCTGTGCCCGCTTCAGAAGTTTTTCGCTGCGCTGCCACAGGTCTGGTTCCATCAAGTTGCGGCCATCGACCCAGCCAATTGTGCCGCCCGACGTGCGCACTTTCACATTCTCGTTGCGCTTGGCTAGCACTTCCACATGGTCACCATAGAGCAGCAGGCCAAGCGGCGCGCGCACCTGTGCCACACTGCTCCAGAGGGTGATGCTGCGCTCGCTGACGTAGGCCTCGCCTACCGCTTCGTGCTTCGGCCGGAGTATCCAGGCTAGCAGGGCCACGACCAACAGAAGCGGCACTGCGACGAGAAGCTTTCGCTTCATGCGCCGTCACCGAGAGGGGTCTCGACGGCGCCAAATTTTGCGTTCAGAAGAGTCATGGCATCCGATTTAGCCGAGATAATTGTACCTGATTCCGCGGTCTGTTCTGTAAGCAGGGCAAAACACGCTGGAGATTTTCTGGTTACACACTACAATCGCAATTAAAGTAGTGGGCGTCTTCGGGGGATCAGATGAAATTCATGAGCAGTCTGCAGACTCTGGGCTTGCTGGTATTACGGCTGACTTTGGCGTTGATTTTTATTTATCACGGCTATCCCAAGCTGGTGCGGGCGGACGCGAGCATAAACGAATTTTTCGTGCAACACGGCTTGCCTGCATATCTTGTGACGGTGTCAGGAATTCTCGAATGCTTCGGGTCGCTGCTGCTATTTGTGGGATTATTTACCCGCCCAACGTCCTTGGCTCTGGCCGCCGAAATGGCAATGGCGATCTGGAAAGTACACAGCAGCGCGGGTGCATTGGTCGTGAAGGAATACGAGTTTCCACTTAGCATTGCCGCCGCTTGCTTCGCGCTCGCAACCACTGGAGCTGGTGCGATCTCGTTCGATTATTTGCTCCTCGGCGATGAGAGTAGCAAGAAGCACCCCTCGTCAAAAAAACCCGGAGGCTGGAACCGTTAAATGCGGCTCGCGTTTGGTGCGGGATGGAAAGCTCAAAGCTGACGTGTAACAATCCCCTAGCACCGAGCGTTGTGGGTTTTGCCGCGCGCGAACTGGACGGCCGGACTCCAGATTAAACCTGGGCGATGGGGCCAGGAGAGACGGCCACTGGGGCGTTGAGCGGGGCCAGCGGGAGGACGATCCACAAAACCAGATAGAGGAGCAAGCCGGTACCGCCGAGGAAAATGGCGAGCAGCCAGACCACCCGGACGATGGTGGGATCGATGTCAAAATATTCCGCGAGGCCCGCACAAACGCCGCCGATTTTCTTGTCTCGGCTAGAGCGCATGAGGCGCTTCTGCACAGGAATTGCCGCCGGCACTGCGTCGGCGAATCCTGCTTGTTGAGCGCCGCAGTTGTAGCAAAACTTCGAACCTTCTGCGATTTCCTTCTGGCAACGTTGGCAAACCATGGCGGACCTCCACAGAGCGATCTCAATGTGATTCTAACTGTAAAGACGAGGTTGGTAAGGAAAAAGTTTACTCGGCAAGAGGCAGCCTCTGGTACTGGTCCATAGCAATCTGCCCATTCTCATCGTCTTTCACAGCTTTCCGAGACGCAACGCCAAGGCAAAGGCCAGATTGATCGCAAACAACGCATGAAAGTAACGGTGAAGAAGGTTGGCGCGGGGATTGTCACCGCGCGCGGGAAGAACCTGTCGTGTGCCTGCGTATATGTCGGCATAGTCCCTCTTTTGTTTCTTGCTGCCGCCGAAAATGTATGGGACGTACCACATGGTAATCGCGAAGGCGACTGTCCCTGCGCAATAGATCACCGAATAATTCAGCACAAACCGGGGCTTAGAACAATTCCAATAGAAAAGGGCAAATGCGGCAGCAAAACCGGGAAAGATGCCGTTAATCAGTGTAACCAGCAAGAGTTTGCGTCGGCCAATAAGTGCCTGCACCTGACTGCCATGCGTCCAGCCGGGAATGTCTACCAAATCGTGCGCCACGACGACCACGAACTGCACCGTAAGCAGACATTCGAACAGCGTTTGAAGCCCGGCATCCATGGCTAGAAGCCTCTAATTATCTCAGGTGGCGAAAGAATTCAATACTCTAGGACCTTTCTGACGACGTTGGAGATCTGTTCCGTCTGCGGAAGAATTGCGTCTTCTAATTTTGGTTGGTAGCCGCAGAAGGTGTCGGTGGCGGCAACGCGCTTGATCGGCGCGTCCAGTTGTTCGAAGAGTTCTTCCGCAATGCGCGAGGCGATCTCCGCGCCGTAGCCAAAGCTCAGCATATCTTCGTAGGCAACGATGACGCGGTGGGTCTTGCAGACGGTGGCAGCAATCGCTTCCCAGTCGTAAGGCACTAGCGAGCGGAGGTCGAGAATTTCCGCAGAAATTCCTTCGCGCAGCAGCGCGGCAGCCGCGACTTCCGCGCGGTGCACCACTGCACCATAGGTAACGATGCTAACGTCGGTGCCCTCTTTGACCAGTCGAGCCTTGCCGAAGGGCAGGGTATAGTCTGCGCCGGGATATTCGGCGCGGTTGTAGGGCTGCCGATACAGATGTTTGTGCTCGAGGAACATGACCGGGTCGTCGCAACGAATGGCAGTCCGCAATAATCCGGCGACATCGAGCGCGGTAGATGGCATGACCACGCGCAGTCCTGGGCAGTGCGTGAAGATCGATTCGCCGCTCTGGCTATGGTAAATACCGCCGCCGGTGAGGTAGCCGCCAATCGCCACGCGAATCACCGCGGGCGCTTTGAAATTTCCGTTGGAACGCCAGCGCATTACGCAAAGCTCATCGCGGATCTGCATCATCGCCGGCCAGATGTAATCGAAAAACTGAATCTCCGCGACGGGCTTCAGTCCGCGGGTCGCCATGCCGATGGCTCGGCCCACAATGGCAGCCTCCGCCAGCGGCGTGTTGAAAACGCGATCCGAACCGTATTTGCGCTGCAGGCCGGCGGTAGCTTTGAATACGCCACCCTTCCCTTTTACCGAGCGCAAGTTTTCTTCGCGGCTGGCGTCGGCAACGTCTTCACCGAAAACGATGATGCGTTCGTCGCGGGCCATTTCTTCATTCAAAGTGGCCGCGACCATTTCCACCATGGTTTTAGCCGCGCCCTGAACCTTTGGCTCCACAGCGAATGTTGCGGAAGTCGGATCAACGCTAGGAGAATAGACGTTCATGTAAATCGTCGAGCCGTCGGGAGTTTCCGCTGCAAGCGCCTGATCGGTGGCTTCGCGCAGATCGCGATCGACTTCGGCTTCGAGCGCTTCGATTTCCTTCTGATCCATCAGGCCTTCGCGGATCAAGAACAGGGAAAACTTGGAAAGCGGGTCGCGGCGTGCCTCGCTCTCGCGCTCTTCTGCCATTTTGTAAAGTTTTTCGTCGTCGGAAAGTGAGTGCGAATACGGGCGCGTGACGTGCGCATGGACCAACGCAGGTCCGCGGCGATCGCGCACATATTGAATTGCTTCCTTGCACGTTGCGTAGCTTTCCAGAGGATCGGTGCCGTCGCACTCTGCGATATGCAAACCGGGAAAGCCCTTGGCGAGCTTCGAGATACTGCTGCCCGCAGTTTGCACTTCGATGGGAACGGAAATCGCATAACCGTTGTCTTCGACTAGATAAAACAGTGGAAGCTTCTTCGCCGAGGCCGCGTTCAACGATTCCCAGAATTCGCCTTCGCTGGTGGCGCCATCGCCGGAGGAGACGTACACAATTTCCTCGGGCTCGTGATTGACAAATTCGCCGAGCGGAGCCTGCTTGGCTTGCAAAAGCGCTTTGGGATGGCGCTCGTAATACAGCGTGGCTTCCGCGGCACCCACGGCCTGCACGTATTGTGTGCCGGTGCAGGAAGATTTGCTGACAATATTGAAGTGATTGTGGCCCCAGTGCGAAGGCATTTGGCGGCCGCCAGAGGAAGGATCATCCTTCGCGCCTACCGCTTGCAGGAGCATCTCAAGCGGCGCGACCCCCAGCATGAGGCAAAGGGCCCGGTCGCGATAGTATGGGTAAATCCAATCTACGCCGGGACGAAGAAGCAACCCCGCAGCCGCTGTAACGGCCTCATGGCCTGCACTGGAAATCTGGAAGAAGATTTTATTCTGACGCTTGAGCTGGATTTCGCGATCGTCGAGCCGCCGGGAGAGAAACATGGTGCGGTACAGGCGAATCAGGGTGCCTCGGTCGAGTCCTTCGTACTTGGTGGCTTCCGCTTTGGATGGTTTAACGCGGGTTTGTAACGCCATTCAGTCAGTCCTCGAGTTGGAATGGGAGCGATTGCGTCCGCGAATATTCATTATACCGAAGGTGCCGGCCTTGCTGAACAAAACCTTCGTTCCCTGTACAAAATCGAGGTTCTATGCAGCGCCAAATTGGATGGTGGCACGCTGCTGTTGGTCTTCCTAGCCCAGGTCTTCGAAGCGCTTTTTGATATCCTCGAATTTTGCGTCGGTATGCTTGATGGTGACCGGCGATGCGGAAACGAACGGCTCTTCGGTGGGAATACGTTCGACCCAGCGGTACTCGGAAAGCTTTTCGTGTCCCGAGAAGCCCAGGCGCACCAGCAAGGACACGTTGGATGCCTTTTTGGTAGGTTCCAGCTTGCTCTTGGAGTTCCCCTTGGAAGTTTCTGGCTTTTCGCCCTCGGCCTCTTCGGCGGTGGCTGCTTCGCCGCTACGTTCAAATTTGTAGAGTAGCTTTTTGTCCAGCCGGAAGGCTTGCTTCCAGACTTCCAATTTGTGGCGTGCTAACTGCGCTTTCTCTTCGTCGCTAGAAAAATCAAATTGCATGTAAATGTGAGCCATAGATTGAGTTTGCGTGGAGGGCGCCGGGCAAGTCAAGCGAGTCGTCAGGGTGTAGGGAGCGGCCACGTTGAGGTTTCGTGCTACTCTCATCGCGAGTGAACTTAAGTTCGAGGCTCGACCTTGCGTTTCTGTCTAATTGTTCTCGCCCTGGTGTTCAGCAACGCTGCCCCCGCGTTTGCCCAGAAGGCTGCGTGGGCCCCTGAGCCAGGGCTTACGACGCTGGCGCTGTGGCCGCATGGCGCGCCAGGAGCGAACTCGAATCCCCAGCCGGAAGTGGACACGACGACTGCCAAGGACAATTTGATCGCCGGCAAACCGGTCGTGCGTCTGGGAAATGTCTCATCGCCCGCGATCACTCTCTATCCGCCTAAAGGCGCGAATACAGGCGCAGCAGTCGTGGTTTTTCCGGGAGGCGGCTACCGCATCCTGGCGATCGACCTGGAAGGCACCGAAGTATGCGGGTGGCTGAACTCTGCCGGCATTACCTGCGTGCTGCTGAAATATCGCGTGCCCGATTCCGGGCCGTATCCGAATTCGTCGGCGGCACTGCAGGATGCGCAGCGCGCCGTGGGCATGGTTCGAACGTATGCATCGGAGTGGCACATCGATCCGAATCGCATCGGCGTGCTGGGATTCTCTGCCGGAGCGCATCTTGCGGCGGCGCTGAGTACGCACTTCGATCAGCGACTCTACGATTCCTTTGATCGGGCAGATCAAATGAGTTGCCGGCCGGACTTCGTAGTCATCGTGTATCCCGGTTATCTGGCGATCGCCGAGCGGAACTTCGCGCCCAATTCGGAAATTCACGTTACCGGCAAGACACCCCCTACGTTCCTCCTGCAAGCTGAAGACGATCCGGTGCACGTGGAGAACGCCACGGTGTATTTTCAAGCGCTGGCGGACGCGAAAGTTCCCGCCGAACTGCACATTTACGCGGAGGGTGGACACGGTTACGGGTTGCGGCCCACCGAGTTACCAGTGACGGATTGGCCGAGGCTGGTGGAAAAATGGTTGGTGACGATTAGGTTGCTGAAGGCGGCACATTAGGAATCTGCGCCGTTGCGGCCTCTGGTGTATTGGGAATTTCGCAACTTTGCGGTATCCTTTTGCTTCAATCAGATGAAAGTATCGCTCTATGCTCCTGCGGCTCCCGCAAAAAGATTCATGGCGGCTGTGTGCTTGCTGACGGTGCTGCTGCTCTGGACCCCGCTGTGGGCCGCGGCCTTATCAGCAAATGGTCTGGGCTGCTGCGATGGAGCGATGTGCCTCGCACAGAGCCATTCGGGCGCAACACAAGGAAGTGCCGCAGCGGCTCCTGCGCAAAACGAAGCGCCGATGCAGTGTGACCATGCCAGGCATGGCGCGGCAATGGACTGCGACATGTCTTGCTGCCACCAGCAGAACCATTCGTTTGTGGCCTCGATTCAATTTGTGCTGCCGCCGCCACCGGCCGTTCTGTTGCCACAATTGACGGTTGAAGGAACCTCGACTCTCCGTTTCCCCCAGGTTTTGCAAGCGTTTGATCCTCTTTCCCCTCCGCCACGAACTGCCAACCTCTCTGCATAGTTAGTTAATTCCTCATAGCTTTTTCTAAAGTTCGTCACATTCCGGGCCTGCAATGCGGGGCCCGCCGCGGAATGTTTCCGCCATGCCCTGGGAGAAACCGTACATGCTTCAACGAATTTTGCTTTTTCTAATCGTCGCTTCTCTCCTTGCGAATGGGCTGTTTGCCACAATTTTTGGCACCGTCCGCGGCGTTGTGCATGATCCGCAGCATCGTCCGGTGGGTGATGCGACGGTGAAGATCAAGTCCGCCACTTCCGATTGGCAGCAAACAACACAAACAGATCAAGATGGCGCATTTTCGATAGTAACGGTGCCGGTGGGCGATTACATTCTGACCGTCACGAAGGCCGGGTTTTCAGACGAGCAGCAAACGGTAACGGTCGTTTCCGCATCTTCGCCGGCATTGCATTTTCAGCTCAAGATCAGTGCAGTTAGTCAAACCGAAATTGTCGTTGCGGCACCATCGGATGCTGTGGAGAACGTCGACTCTGTAACGCCGACGACGCTGGTATCGCGTATAGACATCGCGCAGACGCCTGGCGCGGACCGCTCCAATTCGCTGCAGATGATTACGGATTACGTGCCTGCAGCCTACGTGACACACGATATGCTTCATATGCGCGGAGGCCATCAAGTCGATTGGTTAATTGATGGCGTGCCCATTCCGAATACCAATATCGCGACGAATTTGGGACCGCAGATCGATCCGAAGGATATCGACTATCTCGAAATTCAAAGAGGCAGCTACGAAGCTGAATATGGCGATCGCACATACGGAATTTTCAACATCGTGCCACGCACCGGATTCGAGAGGAATAGCGAAGGCGAACTCGTCGTCAGTCTGGGAAATTGGTATCAGACCAACGACCAAATCAATTTCGGTGGCCACACACAGCGCTTCGCCTACTACGCCAGTGTAAACGGAAACAGCAGCAATTACGGCCTGCAAACCCCCATTTCCGAAGTCGTTCACGATGCACAGAACGGTTACGGAGGGTTTGCATCGTTCATCTTCAACCAAAATTCCCAAAATCAATTTCGCGTCGTGACGTCTTTGCGCCAGGATAATTATCAAATACCAATTGACCCAGATCCGAACTCGCCCGGCAACCAGATATATCCAAGCTATGGCCTTAACGACAGCGATAAGGAAACCGACGCCTACGTTGCGTTTTCCTGGATCCATACTTTCAGCCCGAATCTGCTTTTGACCGTTTCTCCGTTTTATCACTACACCAAGGCCAGCTACCAGGCTTCACCCAACGACATACCCGTGGCGACGAATGTAGATCAAACTTCCAATTACGGTGGAGTACAGGCCAGCGTGAATGCCAGCATGTGGAAAAATGACATCGAGGCAGGGTTGTATGGGTTCGCGCAAAATCAGAGCAACTACTTCAATAACGTGTTTCAGCCTTGCGTTCCGCCGTGTCAGAACTTCCCAGCGTCTTCGGCTTCCATCACTGGTGGACTCGAGGAAGTATTTTTGAGTGACAAGTTCAAGGTGACTCCATGGTTGACGTTGATTGCCGGCTTTCGTCAATCGCACTTTACCGCTAATATCACGGAAGGCACGGTAGATCCGCGGTTTGGAATTGCCGTGAAAATTCCAAAGATCAACTGGATCTTTCACGCTTTCTACGGGCATTTTTACCAGCCGCCTCCACTGTTGACGGCCACCGGGCCTTTGTTGGATCTTGCGAATAGTCAAAATCTAACGTTTGCACCACTGCATGGCGAACGCGATGAGGAGTATCAGTTCGGCGTGACGATTCCATTTCGCAGGTGGGCTCTGGATGCCGATCATTTCCAAACCACGGCGCAAAACTGGCTTGACCACAACAACATTGGAGAATCGAATCTGTTCTGGCCGATCACCTGGCAAGCCGCCTTGATCCAAACGTGGGAGCTCACGCTGCGTTCTCCCAGACTCTGGCATCGCGGTCAATTCCACCTTGCCTATGCGAACCAAATCGCGCTGGCGACTGCACCCATCACCGGTGGCTTGATCTGCCCCTCGCCGGTGACGCCCTCGTGCCCGCTTTACATTCCCCCGGGATATAACCCGGTTGACCACGATCAGCGAAACACTCTAAACGTTGGATTCAATGCCACTCTCCCCTGGCAATCCTTTGCTTCCTTCAATGTGTATTACGGTTCGGGATTCACGAACGGCTTTCCCGATTCACAATATCCTGGGGCCTATCTACCCGCTAACACGAACTTGGATATTTCCGTCGGAAAAACCTTCGCAGAAAAATACAGCCTTTCCTTCACCGTGCTGAATTTGACCAACGAACGCGTGGAATTGGACAATAGCCTGACATTCGGAGGATTCCACTGGAACGCGCCGCGTCAAATATACGCGGAATTCCGCTATCGTTTTCACTATTGAGGGGCAACAGTGAATTGCAATCAATTTTTGGTTTTGCTTTTGGTGATAAGCGGCGGCTTCAGTGTGGGATGTCAGTCCGCGCCGGAAAAGCGTTATCCGATTCAGGCGGAGGTGATTTCGGCGAATCCTGAACGGCAACTGATCACCGTCAGGCACGGCGATATTCCCGGAATGATGCCCGCCATGACCATGAGTTACATGGTCGCCGACCCGAAGCAAATTGAGAAATTAGGACCGGGAGACAAGATCACCGCCGATCTGCTCGTTTCCGACAACAAAGGCCGCTTGGAAAATATTGTGTTGGTGAGTAAGGGCGACGGAAAACCTTCGCCTGGAAATTCACAGCGTCTATCGGAAAGAGGCGAATCGGTCCCCAATTTCGCTTTTGTGAGTCAGGATGGCAAGCCGATTCAGATTCGCGATTACCTGGGTAAGACTTTGCTGGTGACTTTTATTTACACGCGTTGCCCGCTGCCCGAATTCTGCCCGCGCATGAATGAAAATTTTCGACAGATACAGGCGATCTTGCGCAAGAGTCCAGATACGCTGAAGAAAACTGCGTTTCTCAGCATCAGTTTCGATCCCGAGCACGATACCCCTGCCATCCTGAAGCACTACGCCTCAATCTACAATCGCTCCGTTTCTCTTGACGCGCCTGCCGATTGGCAATTCGCAGTGCCCGCTATGAAGGATCTGCCACAGATTGCATACTTTTTCGGCCTCGAGTATCAACCTGACAGAGCGCAAATCGTTCACTCTCTGAGCACCACGCTGATTGGACCAACAGGCAAAATTGAAAATTATTACTCCGACAACAAATGGACGCCCGCCGAAGTTGCCCAAGCTCTGCAGAGCACAATTCCCCAAAGCTGATCTGTTTCTTTGTTGCGAACCTTGAATCGTCGCGGTTAGACTGAGGACGGAACTTCGAAGGCGATGGAGTTCGCCGAAACCGCTCCGGCGTTATTTGCTGGATCTGATGACTCCTGGCTGCCCTGTGGCACCAGGAGTTTTTTGTTCTCCGTGCACATCAGCGGAAAATGGAGAAACAGTGAAACTACTGCTAATCGCTGTTTTCGGTGCAATTGGGACACTCGCGCGCTATGGCCTGCAGGGCCTTGTGCAGACCAGAATGGCTAGCACGTTTCCCTACGGAACTCTGCTGATTAACCTTACAGGCTGCTTCTTTTTAGGATTGATCGGGCAAATCACGCTGAATCGCATGATCGTTTCGCCGGAACTGCGCATGGCCATCGCCATCGGCTTTTTCGGCGGGTACACCACGTTTTCCAGTTTTGGTTGGGAGACGGCCAAGATGCTGGAGGCCGGCGAGTGGCTATGGGCTACCACCTATGTCGCCGCAAGTGTAGTGTTTGGATTGATATTGTCGGTTGCCGGGATTCGATTGGCTGGCCGCTTTTAGGAGGACATCATGCCTCATCAGAAATTTGAAGGTGAACGTACTTTGATGCGCATTCACATTGGGGAATCCGACAAGTGGCATGGGAAGCCGCTGCACGAAGCGATAGTTGAAGAATTGCGAAAAAAACATTTCTCCGGCGTCACGGTATTGCGGGGTGTTGCGGGATTTGGAAGCTCCAGTGTCTATCATACCGACAAACTGCTACGGCTCTCACAAGATCTCCCAATCGTATTGGAAGTGATTGAATCGCAAGAGCGACTTGACGAAATCCTGCCACATCTGGATGAGATGGTCGATGGAGGCTTAATTACCTTAGAGAAGGTAAGGGTAATCCTTTATCGGCCGGCTTCGCGCTGAAGACGAAGCAAAAACCCAGAGCAGCCTCGGGGGTGTGTGCCTGTGCCACGGCTTCTTTCTGAATGTTGCTTAACTTTTCAAATTTGGATAATTTTTTGGCGTGTGCATCCTTCTCTGCACTTCCGCCTGAAGATATTTCCGCAAACTCTCCGGTACGATCCCCGGCGAAGCCAGTTCTCTTAGATCGTTCACCGTAAGTTCCGTCAGAAATGCCAGCACTGTTGCCAATGGTGCCGATGGATTGCGCACCAGGGCCATCCGCACGTTGTACATCTGCGACCATTTCGCGTGCCTGCAGAGTGACTGCACCACGGTCAATGGGACTTTTTCGCGCGCTAGCGTCTTCAGCAGATGCGCCTCAGTCAAAAACGGATTCTCTAGAGCCACACGCAAAACTTCCGGATGCCCTTCGGCAATCAGTGCACTGGCAACTCGGCCCGGCCCACGGCGAGCCAAAGTAATCTTTTGTCCCAGCGGCAACTGCGGAATACGTCCAATGATCTGCGTTTCCGCCTGCAATTTAAGTTCGACCGATACCGATGGCGACAGCGCGAACTGCACCAGATCCATCAAGTAAATGTCGCGCAACAGCCGCAAGCCAATTAACCGGGGAGTTCGAGGATGAAACAGCAGCGCTTTTTTGACGGCGTAGCTCTTCAGCAGATTCTTTCGCAATCCCACTCCTACTAAAAACTCCACCGGCAGGTCCTTTCGCGCTAGCAGCAAACACAATTTAGCATCGTCAACATTTGGATTCCGTAGCAAGGCGAGTAGAACCTCCGGCGCACGGTGGTAGACGAAGTCAATGAGTTCGTCGGGCGGGCAAGTCTGCGCGCGTTCGATCTCTTGTTCAAGGTTCGCCACGGTCGCTTTTCTCTCCTCCATGCTTATTCAGCAGTCGCAGGGCTATGCGCGCGGCTGCCTCCGACGCAGTCATCGCCAGCGCACCAAATTCAGCGCGCGGCGCCACACCTCTTAGCCGATGGTTCACCTGTTCATCAAAGTAGTTCGAGCGATGGAGAATGCCGCCGCTCTTCACCAGCAAAAACTTCTGCTCGCGCAAATCGAGCCGATCCACCAAATCGTTCACCAGCCAAGCCAATTCGGCTGCAGCCAGTTGCAGAAATTCCTGCGCATTTGCGTCTCCTTCATCCGCGGCTTTACCAATCACCGGAAAAATTCTGGGAAAGACATCGTCTGGCACTGCGTGAACGCGCGTCTGAAATTCCTCCCAATTATTCATCCGCAGCTCTTTCAGGATTTTTGCGCCAATCCCCGAGGTCGTGCCAGTGCGGTCATACTGGCGCAGCGCAGAGATAGCCGCTCGCTTGCCTATATCGTATGCGCTTCCTTCATCGCCCAAGAGCGGCCCGTGCCCGCCAACTCTTGCAATGTGCCCGCGGCTATCGCGTCCGACTGCCGCCGAACCTGTCCCTGCCACCAGAACGATGGCCGCACCTTCACCGGTGGCTTCCAGGGTCAACTCGAGGTCCGTGCAAACATGCACAATTGCATTCGGATATTCTTCCGACAGGAGTTTTTTTATCTTTCGTGCGGCTTCAATTGCCGCCGTTCCGGCCAGCCCGGCACACAACGCGGCAATATCATCTGGCGCAACTTTGGCATCTTGCATCGTCCAGCGAGCAGCCTCGCACACGGCAGCCAAAGCTCCTCCAAACCCCACGCGCAGGGGATTCGAAGGCCCACTGCGGCCTTGGGCACATACCGTTTTCTCCACGTCCATCAAGACGCATTCGGTCTTGGTGCCCCCACCGTCTAATCCGAGCACATACTTCATGGTTCCAGAATACGCGAGGTCTAGCGTTTCAGGTCAAACTAGCTTGCACTGGCGCGGAGAATGCACCGTTGCATACTGTGTCATGTTTGATTTCTTGACGCGCATTCGCTCCGACACTATTCTCAACACACCAAGCGCTGAGATGACCGCGCTCCACCCGAATGCGCTTTGGCGAACATTTCGATGCGCATTCACCCAGTCGACCTGGCCATCGTCGTTGCGTACCTTCTCGGCATAACCGCCTTGGGCCTGTACTTCCGCCGCAATTTGCAAAGCACCACCGATTATTTTTTGGGCGGACGAACTGCGCCCTGGTGGGCGCTTGCGCTCTCAATCGTTGCGACGGAGACTTCGACGTTGACAATCATCGGCGTGCCCGCCATCGCTTATTCCGGAAATCTCACTTTCTTGCAGCTCATCTTCGGGTATCTCATCGGGCGAGTCCTGATCTCCATCTTCCTTTTACCCGGTTATTTTCGGGGGGATTTCCTGACTGCTTATGCGTTGATTGAGAAGCGATTCGGCCACCGGATGCGCTCCATCGCCGCCTTGACCTTTCTTGTGACTCGAACCTTAGCGGAAGGCGTGCGTGTTTCCGCGATCGCGCTGGTCGTAAGCGCAGTCCTGGGAACCGGCGAACGCTGGGCAGTATGCATTGTTATCACTCTCACAGTGCTATACACCTATGAAGGAGGCATGAAGGCGGTAATCTGGACAGACGTGGCGCAATTTTCTTTATACCTTGCGGGCAGCGTCGTTACCTTATTCTACCTTCTTCATCGGATTCCGGGCGGTTGGCATGAAGTCAGGTCTGCTGCAGCCGCTGGCAACAAACTGCAGGTGTTCGATTTTTCCTGGAATTTCGCGACCAAATATACATTCTGGTCCGGACTAATTGGTGGCGCTTTTCTCACCATGGCCAGCCACGGCACAGACCAAACCATCGTGCAGCGTTTGCTTGCTGCACGAACTCAAAAGGACAGCAGCCGCGCGATCATTGCCAGCGGTTTCATTGTTCTCTTCCAATTCACGGTCTTTCTGCTAATAGGAGTCTTACTTTTTGTTTTCGCGCAACGTGTTCCGCTGCTCGCAGTTGGCGAGGCCACTGATCGCATTCTTCCTATATTCTTAGTGCAGGAGATGCCCACAGGCCTTGCGGGATTGCTTGTGGCGGCAATCATTGCCGTCGCTATGTCCAACGCCAGCGGGGCGCTGAATTCCCTTGCGGCCAGCAGCACACTTGATTTTTCTATCTTGCGTGGTCGCAACAGCAGCAACGACCCCGCGAGGCTTTTGAACTATTCAAAACGCATCACTCTTCTTTGGGGCGCCGCTCTCATGGTCTTTGGTTTGGTGCATTGGGGACCCGTGCTGGAAGCCGGGCTCACAATTGCATCACTGATCTTCGGAAGCTTACTCGGGCTATTTCTTCTCGGGACTTTCGATTCGCGTTCGAACTCCAGCGGTTCGCTCGTCGGAATGTTGGCTGGTCTAGCCACTGTTCTCGTTATTTTCCACTTCACATCAGTAGCCTACACCTGGTTCGTGCTGATCGGCTCGGGCGCAACAGTTCTTATCGGCGCTTTCGCAAGCCGCCTCTGGCCAGAACGAATTGGATCATCTCCAAGCGGAGACGAAGCTCGATAGGGTAAACTCGGCAGCATCTTTCCACGGAGAGCCATGAACGAAAAACGTTTGGAACTGGTACGAGGCCTCGGGCCCTGGGCCTCGGCCGCCATCGTTGTCGGAACAATGATCGGCACCGGGATTTTCCTGAAGCCGGCGGAAATGGCGCGTGAGGGGCACTCCATTTCCATTGTTTACGCCGCGTGGATTGTCGGTGGATTGCTGTCGTTGTTTGGCGCCCTATCTTTCGCCGAACTAGGCGCGGCGATTCCGGAGGCCGGCGGTGAGTATGCGTATTTGCGACGCGGCTTGGGTACCATGTGGGGATTTCTCTTCGGGTGGATGCATTCGATCGTCGGTCGCCCTTCTTCCGCTGCTTCGATTGCCGCTGGAATGATGCGCTTTCTGAGTTTTTTCGTCCCTGCAGTCACCGCGCCTATTTTCACCTGGCACATCGCGATTCCCGGCCTCGGCCACCGGATTTCGACGTACGATTTCGTTTTTACCTGGGCGCAGCCACTGGCGGTGTTTTGGTTGGTGACGATGACTGCGCTAAATTATCTGGGTGTACGGCTTGGCGGCGGCGTTCAAGTGCTTCTGACCATCATAAAAATCATAAGCGTGATCATTGTGATTGGGGTAGCTTTCCTCTTCAGCGGCAGCGTTACACACGCGGCCAGTCCAATTTGGCCATCCGCCGTGAACTCTGGTTTGCTCAGTGCATTTCTCGCGGCGTTGGCTGCAGCTCTGTGGGCCTACGATGGGTGGGAAGATCTCAACCTGGTCGGTTCTGAAGTAAAGGATCCACAAAAGAATTTCCCACGAGCGCTGATTGGCGGTGTGATGTTCGTTGCCCTGATTTACATGTTGTTCAGCGCGGCTTGCATGAAGGTCTTGCCTTTCGATCAGGTCGCGAGCTCCTCGCACATCGCCTCGGATGTCGTTGAGACGGTAGTTGGTCACGGTGCAGCTTTCTGGATCACTTTGGCAATGATCATTTCCGCACTTGGCTCGATGAATTCTTCGATTCTCAGCGGCGCCCGCGTGCCCTATGCAATGGCTCGCGACGGAATTTTTTTCAAGATTGCCGACGGCATTCACCCTAGATACCGTACGCCCGGCCGCGCCTTAATTTTCCAAGGCGTTCTTGCGAGCGTGATGGCACTTAGCGGCACGTTTGAAGAACTCACCAATCTTTTTATTTTTGCGGGATGGATCTTTTACGGGCTGGCCGTGGTCGCCTTGTTTCGCCTGCGCAAAACGGACCCGGATTTGCATCGCCCTTATCGTTGCTGGGGATACCCCTGGGTTCCGGGATTTTTTGTTTTGGGCGCTTTCCTTCTCACCGTCAATATTTGGATTCAGCGCCCCGGCCGCTCCAGCATCGGCTTGCTCCTGATCCTTGCCGGACTCCCCTTTTATCAGCGCTGGACTCGACACACTGGAGTTGCGGACGGCTCTTCAAACTAGCAGTTCATCGATGTAGTGAGTCATTTGGAAGTTGAATCTCTGCGAGTGATTACCTGGAGCACAAGACTCCCCGTGAGCAAGGCAATCGCCGGAAACACGACCCAAGGCAGGAATATGAGAATAGCGGCCTCCGCTTCTGCAACCCCCGCACTGAGAGCGGCCTCGAACAAATCCTGTAGATGATTCGCCATCTCCGCGACACCAAGACGACCCGCGATCAGCGCACGACAGTCAGGCATGAGACACCTTTCGAAGCCGTTTCATCGCGCGTTGCAGATCCTCCCATTCCTTTCGCATCGGTGCGATCATCTTTTCGCCCCGGGGCAAGAGTTGGTAGCAACGACGGCGACGGCCGGTTTCGCTTGTTTCCCAACAGCCGCGGAGCCAGCCCCGGCTTTCCATCCGGTAAAGCATCGGATAGAGAGCTGCAAGAGAAAATTTAAGTGCGCCGTGCGATTGTTCCTCGATTTGCCGGGCAATCTCGTAGCCGTGCAATGATGCCTGTTCGAGCACACTCAGAATTGCCAGTTCTGCGGTGCCACGTTTCAGTGCGTTATTTGCCATGGCAGACTCTTATATATAAGACTCTTTCATATACGGCAAACAGAGTCAATAGGACCTCGCGAATAGGTAACCTGCCGATTTAAACAAAGCAGATTTACTTCTACAGGCGAGCACGAAGATTTTAAGCAGATGCGGTTTGTGTGTTACGGGTGCCGCGGTGGATTGGCAATATAGCGGCTTCCGCCCCGGCACGTACTCTGAGGTAGGGATGGATCGCTTTGGCCATCGCTTCCATTCCGGTCACCAACCGCGGACCCGGCCGCGAAACGTAGCTCTTCGCATCCATCGCGTACACGCGTCCGTTGCGCACCGCCGGAATACTTCCCCACTTCGGCGAAAACGCCATGGACAAATATTCATCGCGCGAATGTCCTTTGTTGTAGCCGCACGGCGCCACGATCATTATATCCGGCGCCGCGGCGATAATTTCCTCCTCGCTCACGCGGAACGATGGCGTTTTCGCTTTGCCGATCACGTCGAGACCTCCCGCGTGCTCGATCATTTCCGGCACCCAGTGGCCACCCACGTAAAGCGGTTGCAGCCATTCCAGCAACACGACCCGCGGGCGCGATTTGATGGCATCCACCATGATTCCCAACTCGCCGATGCGCTCGCCGATCATCCGTATGATTTCTTCCGCTCGCGGTGACCGGTCGGTCTGTTCTCCGACCCACAAGATATCTCGCCAAACATCGCGCAAATCCTGGGGGTTCAAGCAGAGCAGTTCGGGGCGCCTCCTGAATTTTGCGAGTGCCGTCGTCAGATCATCCGGGGAGGCCGCGCACACATGGCACAAATCCTGCGTGATGATCAGATCCGGCGAGAGGTCTTGCAAAATTTCGGCATCCACCTCGTACCGACTTTCTCCACGCGAAATATAATCGCGCACCAGGCGATCGATTTCGCCAGGCGGAGCGTCTTTCGGAATTCTCGAATGAATGACAGGGGTTTTGGTTCTGGCGCGCAAGGGAAAATCGCACTCGTGGCTCACGCCCACAATTTCATGATCGAATCCCAGCCCGAATAGGATTTCAGTGGCGGATGGTAATAACGAAACGATGCGCATAATGGCGGACTTTATCACACTTTGTGTGCAACAGATTCCCGCAAACTCCCAAGGAAAGGCTGGCCAACTGCGCCACCTTAGTACATGTAGTACTTGCGGCGCAGCAAGTCAAACGCGCTCAAGTCTTTTCCCCAACTGGCCACAATCTCCTCCGGCGCTACGCCCGCCTGCAATTGGCGAACAGTTTCGTCATGGCCCAGCAGCTCGACAATTCTGGTTGCGTCAAATTGCGTTGGGTATCTCTTTAGTAGGACCGCTGCGATCTCCAACCCCATGCGCATCGACCGAACCGCAGCTCGATCGGTAACCCTAATTCCAACACCGCCGCACTTCTGCCCGGCGTACAATCCGCTTACCGGGATAAACGGTAGATTTGCAAAGTGGAGTCCCGGCAATTTCTTCTCATTTAACTCCTCCGCCACTTCCTGGCCATTGACCCACGGTGCGCCAAACTCTTCAAACGGTGCCTCTGTCCCGCGACCCACGGAAACGCCCGCATTCTGCAATATCTCCAGTCCCGGGTACAGTATCGAACCTTTGAGCGTCCTCAGATTGGGCGACGGCGGAACCCAGCGAATGCCGGTGTTTTCAAAAAAGTAATTGCGGTGCCAGTTCTTCATGCGGATAACGTGCAGTTCAACGTTGATGTGGTTCTCGACGTTGAAAAGCTGGGCCAGCTCACCGATCGTCAATCCATAGCGAACTGGCATCGGTGAATACGCTACAAAACTTGTCTTCTCCGAATCCAACATCGGCCCTTCCACAATATCCCCAGTGATCGGATTTGGCCGATCCAGTACATAAAACTTGATTCCGTATTTCGCCGCTTCCTCCATGCAATATCCCATCGTTGTTGTGTAGGTGTAGAAGCGCACACCGGCATCCTGCACGTCGAAGACCAGTGCGTCAATTCCCTGCAGCATCTCGCCGGTTGGGCGCAAGTGCTCTCCATACAAGCTATAGACCGGTAAGCCCGTGGAAGGATCTTTAGACGAAGAAATTTTCTCATCCGCGTGGCCAGCAATCCCGTGTTCCGGGCTGAATAGAGCGACCAAGTGTACGCCGGGCGCGTGTGCCAGTAATTCTACCGTGGATCGTCCCTGCGAATCCTGACCGGTGTGGTTTGTAATCAGTCCGACGCGTTTTCCCTTCAGCGCCGCGAACTTCTCGCTTTCCAGTATCTCCAGGCCGGTTTGCACTCGTCCGATATGAGTTTTGGATGAACTGGGACTTTTCGATTTGCTGGCGGGTTTCTGCGCAGTGGTGAGATTGTTTCCTGGAGCCGAACTCCAAGCGGCAGCCATGGCAATAAAGATCAAGGGCGAAGCGGAGCGAAAAACCATCAACGCTCTCCTCAGTTGTTTCGTGTTTCCCAATGATATTCTGGAACGGGCCTACCGCACTCTGATTGTTCGCTTTCGGTGTGCGTGTTATATACAGTCCAGCAGCGCTCGCGGCCAGGGGGACAAATTGAAATGCACAGGCGTACTGCCGGACTTTTGTTTCTGCCCGTAACGCTCCTGTTTCTTATGACGCCAATAGCTGGTAGTCACAATCGGGTAGCGAAATCCGCGAGGGCGGCTGAAGCCAGCGGGGCCAAGCCCGGGCAGCAATCGGCTGCCCTTAGCAAACTGACCGCGGAGCAGCAGACGTGGGTCGATGCTAATCTGCGCAAGATGACCGCGGCAGAAAAAGTCGGCCAGCTTCTCTTCGTTACATACCACGGAAGTTTCACTGCCACGGATTCTGCGGCGTACGCCCAGATGCTCCACAGCGTAAATGATCTGCACGTAGGCGGGTTCATCAACGTCACGCATGGTTCCCCGATCGGAATTGTAAAGAGTCAGGCCTATCCCACCGCGGTACTCGCCAACCAGCTGCAATCCAAATCAAAACTCCCGCTTCTAATCGGCGCCGATTTTGAACGCGGCACCGCGATGCGTTTGGAAGAAGGAACGTCCTTTCCCACAGCGATGGCTCTCGCCGCCGCGGGCAATCCAAAGGACGCTTACACCATGGGCAAAGTTACCGCCCTCGAAGCCCGCGCCGCCGGCGTCCATTGGATTTACGCTCCGGTTGCGGATGTAAACAATAATCCTGGCAATCCCATCATCAACACGCGCTCGTTCGGCGAGGATCCCGCCAAAGTCGCTGAATACGTCGCGGAATTTGTTCGGGGTGCGCAGGAAAACGGCGGGCTGGCCACCG
>Ga0074046_10000162_pt1 | contig 55628 bp, 49 predicted proteins | sample BogForMeECP23OM3_FD_94441 | JGI IMG/M metagenome (GOLD analysis project Ga0074046, IMG submission 94441) | Bog forest soil microbial communities from Calvert Island, British Columbia, Canada - Bog Forest MetaG ECP23OM3 | ecosystem: Environmental > Terrestrial > Soil > Wetlands ... | reverse complement strand
GCCAGATTCAGAAAACCATATCTTCCCAGCTTGGGCCCTTCAATTTTGGCGATCGCGTAAATTCCTTCCTCGGCCAGCATAACTTCACAATGGTCGGAGACGCCTCCGTCGGGTACTACTACGACCATCAAGCGGGATTTAACGATCCGGTACTGGAATTCGAAGTCAACCCGATGTTTAAGCTTACCGACTGGCTCCAGTTTTATGGTGCTTTCGGCGCCACAGCCGGCCCCGGCGGAATTTCCATGTTAGGCCCGACCCTTGCCAACATGCAGATCTTTCCGCTTGGACGAGAGGCTCCCCTGGAGCTGGTCGCCGGCCTATTCGACTTGCCTTTCGGCGACTTCTTCGAGAACCAGGGCCCGCCTTGGGTCAATCCGTTCATAACGTTTCCGCTGATGTACGGTGCTGAATCCATCGCGCCGCCAGCCTCGCTGGGATTGCAGGCCCGCGGCGGGATTCAGTGGGGTAGCCTCGGGCAAGACATTGATTACACCGTCTGGGCTGACTCGGGGCCGAGTTTCGAATCGTCACCCGGCGTGAATCTGATCCCTAACCCGGTAATAGGCGAAAAACTGAACCCGCTCACCGGAACCAACATAGCCACCAACGGCAAGGGTTTCGGGGGACGCTTCAGGTTGTTCCCACTGCCGATCAGCGAGGATTGGGGGCGCCTAGAGCTGATGGCCTCAACCTACAATGGCAAGTGGCTGGACTCGCTCTGGTACAATTCCTGGGACGTGGGCTACGCTTATCGTGTCGGACCGTTCCGCACCCGAGGCGAGTACGGGCAGACCTACCGTCAAATGCCCACTCTCACAGGTGCAGTTGCGTATCCTGGCTGCTGCGGTCACGAGAACCGCCAGGGATGGTATGCGATGGCGGGTTTTTTCCTTTACGGAATTCCTCATCCTTATCTGGGTGACTGGCTGGAGCCGAGGTTCGACAAGTTTGAGTTCCTGGTGCGTTACTCCGGCGTGAATCAGCGCGCCATCCTTGCCAACGACATAACGACTGCGCCCGTCCAGGGCTTCAGCGGGTCGCCGTCGATCTTCAGCCCGCATGCGCGCGAAGTCGCACTGGGACTTGACTACTGGCTTGCGCCCTCGATTGTCTGGCAATCCGAGGTTGACATTGAGCTTCCGGGCAAAGGCGGGACGCTTTACAACTTCCCCGGATCGGCCAGCTTCCCGACTGCGAGCCCCATCGGAACAACTCAGAACGATGTCGCGGCGATGACCCAACTCACAATTGGGTTCTGACCGACAAGGGGGACGACCATGAAATCACTTATTGCCAAAATCGGGATGATTTCAGCCCTATTGTTGATGGGCACTGCCAGCGTGCGGGCGGCCGAGATGATGGGCCCGACGCCAGAACAGCAAAAGCGGCACCTTGAGCTATTCCATGAGGGACAGGCGTTGTGGCCAATTTATTGTAACCACTGTCACAACGCTCGAAATCCCGCCGAGTTCGCTCCTTACCAGTGGGACCAAATCATCATGCATATGCGCACGTTGGAGAACCTGCCACCCAACGATGAGGCTGCAATATTGGAGTATCTGAAGACGGCGCGTTGACGGCGTGTTCCAGAACCTTCCAGCGTCGGAACGATCGGTATCGCTCACTGAGGGGGCGGGAATTGGAACGCCCTTTCAGCGCTTGAGCGCTAAAGCCACGACGGTAGAAGAGGTAGCCCAGCGTGCCGCGCCATCGGTAAGCGAATACGCGGCCGCCTATATCGAATTGGCAAAGCCGCGCGTGCTCACGATGGTGCTTATCACTACGCTTGCGGGTTTCTACATGGGAAGCGGCGAGCAGTTCGGGTTCGTGATGGCGCTCAACCTCATCATAGGCACAGCATTGGCGGCTGGCGGAACATTGGCGCTGAACGAATACGCCGAGCGCGACACGGACGCCCGGATGGAGCGGACACGTCATCGGCCGCTGCCTTCGGGCCGGTTACGGCCGATCGATGCCCTGATTTTCGGCGTGGTTACCGCAGTCGGCGGGATTTTATACCTTTGGGCGAAAGTCAATCCGCTGAGCGCAATCGTTACCGGCACCGTCGCCGCGCTTTATCTGGGTGCATACACCCCGATGAAACGATTCACCTGGCTCTGCCAGGTCATCGGCGCAGTTCCCGGCGCCCTGCCTCCGGTGATTGGTTGGGCGGCGGCGCGCAACGGCCTGGGCGGCGAGCCGCTGGTACTTTTCGCCATCATGTTCCTGTGGCAGTTGCCGCATTCGCTATCGATCGCGCGCCTTTATCAACGCGACTATGCGCGTGCCGGTATCCGCATGCTGCCGGAGCCAGGCCGCTATGGCGACCCCGCCAATTTACTGACGATCGTAGCGGCCGTGGCGTTGCTCCTGATTGGTATGCTGCCAGCACTGATGAGGTTCACCGGACTCCTTTACGTGCCGGTCGCCGTTGTACTTGGAGCGGTGATGCTATTTCACTGCATGCGCCTTATGCAGGGCGGTCCTGTCAGTACCGCGGCGCAGCGGGTCATGAAGATTTCGCTTGTTTACCTGCCGGTCGTGCTGCTGGCGATGGTCCTGGACAAGGTCTGAGCCGCACGCCTGGTAGCCGCAGATGGACCGTCGGAGGCCAGCTGATTTTTGGTTCGTCGCTGAGCGCGCGATTTGCTCGTTCGCTCGCTCTTCTCGATGAGCAGGAGGCCCTATTCGAAGGCGATTCGTCCGTCTCTGCATCGTCTTTTTCCGGCAGCTCTGGCTGCCGGTCGCGCTACTTACGCTCTTTGGCGCTTTGTGCGTGTTGGTCTATGGGGAACTCGAGGGGCTGGCTTGGCAGGATGCTCTTTTCTGGATCATCCACCCCTACTCAATAGATTACCGCACGGCACAAAACGCGACGAAGTTCTTCTCCTTGTTCGTGTACATCGGCGTGTTTGCTTTTCAGATCTGGATTGCCGAGCGGGTCCTTATGACGATCTTCAGTCAACAAGGAAGGGAGGGCTGGAAGCTAATGATCAATGAAGCCAGCATTGCAGGACTCCGAGATCACATCATCGTGTGTGGATATGGCCAGGTCGGTCGGACGGTCGTCGATCAGCTCAATCGACTTAAGCTTCCCTTCGTACTTATTGAGACCAACGAAGGGATCTGCCGAGAGCTCCTGAAAGAAGGGCTGCTTGTCATCCAAGGCGACGCCAAGCGGCATGATGTCTTGAACATGGCAGGCATCGCCCGGGCTCACGGTATCTGCATCGTCATAGATAACGACGCCGACAACCTCTACATTACTGTGACGGCAAGGTCGCTCAATCCGAACGTAAAGATCATCACCCGGGCCGGCCAGCAGCGTTACGCACAGGCGATACGAACGTCGGGCGCTGATGAGGTGATAATACCGGAGTACGAGGGCGGCCTGATGGCAGGCAGAATGATCGAAAAGTACTATCCGGTTCAAAGAAAGCTCGACTAAGAGCTCCTCCTTCGGAGGTTCAAATCCCGTCAGGGACGCCAGGATTCGGCCCGAGATAGACGCCAAAATTCCGATGTCTACTCGCTTCTGTCAACGCCGGACTAAAACTGCATCAGCGGGCCGGAGTAAAAGTACATCAGTGAGCTGGGTGGTTCTGGCCTCTTGCAGGGGGAGCGCGAGGGAGATCTGCCCCTCGCTAGTGCATGGAAGATCTAATAGCCGAGCAGCGATCAGGGAGAGCCATCTTATCCGGGTTCTGTGGGCGGTTGATCGTCATTGATGTGGCGCTTGCTGTGTTTGAGCCAGCAGTGCGAGCGTGAAGACGTGGGCGGCCAGTCAAGCGATAGTACCATAACACGGGAGCACCGAAATGCTGCCGAGCCTGTTCCGTCGACTCGGAACAATAGGTGTGGATACTAAAAACTCCGAATACCCCGAAAAGTCTGAAGTTCTTGGATCCAGCCGCGCAATATCTGAAGAGCCGAACAGCTTCGGCGGTCCGCAACAAACAGGTACGCCGCTGTGGGCCCCCGATTGAAAATCGCCGGCCTCACCGGAAGTCATGCCCCGGTGCAGCATCGCGACGACGACGACCTCGTTCAGGGTGGCGATCTCTACCGGCTGATGAGCGAGAGAAAAGCAGCAATTGATCGGAACATACGCAGCGAGCCTCGGACAAGTCAGCAAAGCGGACATCATCGAGCGGTCAATCGCAAACTTTAGAAACGCCGATCCTAACTATGGAGACCAGGTCGCCAAAGGCGTCGAGCAGCGCCGCGCTCGTGTCGCTACCCATAACCTCATCCGGGGTTATGGCCCGACTCGCACGTCACCCCGGATTAGGTTTTTGGTATTGACAATGGGGATGCCGACAAGCGAAGCGCTCCCACTCGCCCGAAGCGGCGAACCCCGAACCCGCACCGCGCTGGTGTCTAGTCTTCGGACGCCAGGCGCTCGGACAGAGGTAATAGAGTTTGTTCTCGAACCGGGTCCGCCCGCCCAGATCTGTGCGATCCACTACCTGAGCGACGCGTGATGCTGCAGTTCCTGAATGGACTGGAGGTAGGCGACTAGGTCTGCGACACGAGACGTCACCTGGCTGCTCGGTCCCTTGCCCTCAGGATACTTCCAGACCTGTTCACCCCACACCGGCATGTCGCGCGGACCATGGGCGGCAATGTCGGCGCGGCCGTCGATGAAGCGGGCTATCTGGTCTTCCGGAAGTGGGGTTCCATATCGCAGTGAAAGCAACCGCAGATCCGCGGGAGAAGTCTTGAGCTGCGCCGCGACCGGGCCCCGTCCGTCGCCCTTAACACCGTGACACGACGCGCAGTTACGCAGATACAACAATCTGCCTCGTGCGACATCGTCAGCGGCAGCGGTCGACGCGACGAGGAGAAATCCTGACAGCATAAGTACGAGGGTTCGATTTAGGTTCATCGCTTGCTGATGCCGTGCGGTTGAGTCCCCTCCCAGATTCAAGTCCTTCCGGATTGGTGATGTCGAAGCATCTCTGATCACCATCCGCTTTCATAAGTATCAGCGCAAACGGCCTGTTGCCCAGGGGTGCGGAGTTGAAGCCTGCCACCTCGTGGTTCAGCGTCCATTCTCCACACGCGGGTGCTGGCGGCGTCGGCAGCGCGACCATCCTCGCCGAGATTGTCTCTGGTGAATCCGAAATGAAGAGAGTTCCGTAGCTCACGTGGTTGACCGTGTGCACCACCCAAGGAGCCAGGAACAGTTCCAGTGAGGCATGATCAAAAGAGGCACACGTGCCCGTCTCAAGAAAGACGAAACCGGCCGCGTGCAGGCGCACGGCGAGACGCTGGAGTTCTGGAGGGCTGAGATTCAACGCATGAAACTGGCGTTTGATCTTTGGGACGCGTACCTGACTGGCGAACGGAACAACCTGGTGGAGCCGATTGAGAAGCTTGCCAGCAAGCGATCGCGCGTTCCCGTGACCATCAACTCTGCGGCGCGCACGGTCAGCCGCTCACCGAGGATCTGAAAGATGGGCGCGCCCGGATCCTTTTACCAGGCGGCCCGTCTCCATCTCGAGAGCGCATCGCGAGCAGGCTCGCCAATCACGACGATGCGATCGTCACCGCCCTTCCCAGCTATGATACGCACGTCGCCGGGCCGTCCACCGTGCAAGTCCTCCCAGTTCAACGATATCAGCTCTTAGACTCGACAGCCCGAAGCGTAGACAACTCCGAGCATCGCGCGGTCGCACAGCATCCAATCGAGCCGCCTTAAGGCGCCCTGTTCTTCGGCGACAATCGACCCAAGCCGAGTCCTTGAATCGATTGGGCGCGCGATGGATTATGCGAGCCGTAGCCTGCTCCAAAGAACAAGCGAGCATTGCGAGGCTGAGAAAGACGCGCTGAGTGGAATCCGATGTCACAAGTGAAAATTTTTCTCGACGAGTCCGACATCCCCCGCCACTGGTACAACGTGGTGGCAGACATGCCCAATCCGCCCGCGCCCCCACTCGGGCCGGACGGAAAACCAATCGGTCCTGATGCACTCGCGACAATCTTTCCGGGTGCCATCATCGAACAGGAAGTTTCACAAGAGCGATGGATCCCCATCCCCGAGCCGGTGCGGGACATCTATCGCCTCTGGCGTCCGACCCCGCTTTACCGCGCGCTGCGGCTGGAAGAGGCGCTCGGAACCCCGGCGCGGATTTACTACAAGTACGAGGGCGTAAGCCCGGCTGGTTCGCACAAGCCGAATACTGCCGTCGCGCAAGCCTATTTCAACCATCTTGCCGGAGTGCGCCGTCTCACGACCGAGACTGGCGCGGGTCAATGGGGTTCTGCGCTCGCGATGGCCGGACAGATGTTTGGCATCGAGGTCCGGGTCTACATGGTACGTGTGAGCTATGAGCAGAAGCCGTTTCGGCGATCGATGATGGAGACTTGGGGAGCGGAGGTGATTGCAAGTCCAAGTAATGAAACCCGGTCAGGAAGAAGAATACTGGATCTCGAGCCTGAGTCCCTGGGCTCTCTTGGAATCGCGATATCAGAGGCGGTTGAAGAGGCGGCGTCTCGTCTCGACACCAACTACGCGCTCGGTTCGGTTCTCAATCACGTCCTGCTTCACCAGACCGTGATCGGGCTCGAGACGAGAAAACAGTTCGAGAAGGCTGGTGACTACCCGGATGTGATCATCGCATGTTGCGGCGGAGGATCGAACTTTGGCGGCACGGCATTTCCATTCTTCGCCGACAAGGCATCGGGGCGCCAAATCCGCCTGGTCGCGGTGGAGCCCGAGTCGTGCCCCACGTTGACGCGCGGACATTACGCATACGACTCCGGCGACACCGAAGGTCTCACGCCCTTGATGCTCATGTACACCCTGGGTCGCAATTTCATGCCGCCCTCAATCCATGCTGGCGGCCTACGATACCACGGCGACTCGCCGCTGGTTTCGCAGCTCCATCATGAAGGCTTGATCGAGGCGGTCGCGGTCCCTCAGCGCGCAACCTTCGAGGCAGGCGTCACGTTCGCTCGCTGCGAAGGAATCATTCCGGCGCCGGAAACCAATCACGCGATTCGGGTCGCAATCGACGAAGCCCTCGAGTGCAAACGAACGGGCAAGCGAAAGACCGTCTTCTTCACTCTTTCGGGTCACGGCCATTTCGATATGGCGGCGTACGACAGGTACCTAAGCGGACAACTTGAGGACAGCCCGTATCCCGACGAGGCGATAAAAGCAGCGTTGGCTGACCTTCCCAAAATCGCCTGAAAACGATTTCCGGGATCGACCGACATAGCGCCAGCCTCGGTGAGAAACACGTTCGAGGAAAGGAGGCCAGTATGATCAGGCCTTACACGGTCGTCGGATTAGTCCCCACAGTCCGTGGAATACGAAAGCGCGACGATATTGCGGTCAACCTCGAACATATAGCTCACATGGTGAAGGCGGCGGCGTGGCTTTCCAGCCTTGAACTGCCGGTCCGTCTGATTGCTCTGCCAGAGGGAGCCTTGCAAGGCTTTACCGACGAGGTATTGGACCTGGACCACGTTCAGTACGCGCGCGAATGTGCAATCGATATTCCCGGCCCGGAAACCGATGCGCTCGGCGCCATCGCGCGTGAATACGACGCCTTTGTCATGGGGCAGGCCAAGGCTCACCATCCCGACTGGAAAGATCGGTTCTTCAACGTGGGATTCGTCCTCGATCCAAAGGGCGAAGTCATCCTTAGGCACTACAAGGTTTCGCCCCTCTTCCCCGTGGAGCATTCAGTATGCCCGCACGACATCTTCGACTGGTGGGTGGAGAGATACGGCTTCACGCTCGATGCCTTCTGGCCCGTTGCGGATACGGAGATCGGCAGGCTCGGGATCATGATGGCTAACGAGGGATCGTATCCGGAGAATGCGCGGGCGCTCGCGCTAAACGGTGCCGAGGTGGTTTATCGTGGCTCGTACCCGCATCCGGCAACTGGCAATGAGCTATTCGAAATTCAGAGCCGGGCGAGGGCGTTGGACAATAATATGTACCTCGTGGCGCCCAACATGGGCACCTACTATATCGACGCCACTAGTGACATTCCGATTGACACCTTCGGCGGCCGCTCATTCATAATCGATTATTGCGGTAGGATCGTCGGGAGGCAGGAGTATGGCGGCGTATCGACGTACGTCGCCGGCGTCATAGACATCGAAGCGATGCGTTACCATCGCGACAACGCGCAGTGGGATAACTGGCTGAAAGATTTGCGAACCGAGCTTTACCAAATATTGTATAGCGAGGCGATCTATCCGAAGAATCTGTACCTCACGCGCGAGCCAATGAAGCACCAGGAGTATCGCCGAGAAGTGATCGATAGGCAGATCGCTCTGATGCACCAGCGCGGGATCTGGAAGAAGTCCTCGTACGAATGAAACCCGATCGCGCTGGCGCTCAGGTTCCGGCCAAAACTCGATTCACCTCGCCTTGCACCGCTGTGCCAACGAAAAACTCAGGATTGGTGGAGGTCCAAAACTGAATTGGAATCGTGAACAAGAAGTCGCGCAGTTCGGCGGGCGTCATCAATCCCTGATCGACAAGTTCGTAAACTTCTTCGAGTATCTTTGCCATGTCGGGTACGTCCCAGTGCCCGATGTCCGAACCATAGAACGCCTGTAGTCGCGAGTTAAATCGAGTGCCCATCGGACGGAACGCCATCATCGTGAGCGGGTCGTCACCTTCACAGCCGAAATAGAATCGTTCAGTAAAGATATCGCGAATGTCTTCCGCGCTGCGGACGCCGCTCTGCGCCCACTCATCGAGCTGGTTCATATCGGTGCTGCGGACTGGTGAATCGATCGATTCCGAAATTCGGTCCGCTGTATTTGCCATCGACTTTCCGCCATAGCGCCGGACCAAATCAGCAAGAAGATGCCGATCGATCTTTGCGGGGTTGTAGTTTTCGAGCGCGTCGCGGTTGCGCTTCTCCCAATGGGAGATCAGTTCACAGTAAAGAGATCTCGCCCACACCGCACCGCCTTCGAGGAAACCAAACCTGAGCTGCGGAAAGCGGACCGGAACTCCGCCCATGAACAAAGCCTTGCATACCGCTTCCGCGCTGGCCGCGAAATTTCCGATATGGTTGTAAATGTAATTGGAAATTGAAGTGCGGCTGCCCCACCCGTAACCCACGGAATGAAAAGTCGGTGAGATTTTCAGCTCGACGCATTTGGCCCAGAACGGATCGTAGTCATATTCGCTGTCGAGACCGAAAGTGTCCATCCAGTAGGTATAGCGAGCGGCTTCGGGAAACTCGCGTGCCACTTTCGGTATAGGCCGCCGGACATAACTGGCGACCATCGCGACTTTGAGCCCCAGTTGTTTCACAGCGTATTCGAGCTCTGCAATCGCCTCATCCGGAGTGTGCATCGGGATCACGGCGGCCGGAGTCAGGCGATCCGAAAACTCGCGGAACAGATCAGCTTTCATGGTGTTCATCGCGCGTGCACACGCACGTCGCAGTTCGGCGTCTTCGATGGCAATGGTGACGAGCCCGATTGTTGGATAGACAACTGCGTAATCCAGGCCCAGCTCCTCGAGCCGCTCATGCATCAATTTGGGGAGCACGGCGGTCGCGAGGTCCCGGGTGTTTCCCGCGGCATTGGCCCACCAGGTCGGCTTGAGAGTCCTTCGCGCGCGGCGTTCTTCGATTGAGAAGCTGGACCAGCGCGGGTCGATGACGCTGTCGAAGAAGGCAGTCCGGAAGCTTTTGGTCATTCGGCTTCCAGCCACCAACTTCAGGTATTCCATGAATACCGGGATCGCCTCGATCGTGTGACCGTCGGAATCGATGACTGGATGACCAAGGCGCGAGCGGATCGCCGCCGATTTTGATTCCATCTTTGTGCTCATCCTTTTGCTCCGGCTATTCACCAATGATTCGTGCCAAACGATCAATTCATCAAGCACCGCACAATACTGAGACTCGCGGCTCTGATTCATCGGCTTACTAAAGCCGCATCGCCAAAGTCCATCGAACAGACGGAGATGTCCCTTGCTCTTCGGGTTCACCGCGGTCTATGTGCCGGGCCAGCCCGCGCCTACGGATCCAAGTGTACGGGCGCTGGAGCAGACGATGGCCGGTCTGATGGCGGAAAACCTGCATACAGGATTAAACGAGAACCTGATGGCGGCGATGGCGGATCCGGTGGAAGAGTCGATGCTGCACATGGTCACGCTGGCCGACTCGGCACGCACGCCGACATTTACGTTCTTCGGCGATCTGAACTTCTTCTTCGAGTCGCCGCCGTCCGCTAGGGGCACCCTTCCGTTCGTTGGCATGGGCTTCGCCTGGAATCACGGTGATATCCAGCCCGAGATCGCGCGCACCTTTATCGGGATCGCCGGTCCGGGCGTCAGAAATCCCGGTGTGACCGACAGCTTCTTCTCAGATCATACCGACGTGCGCCCGACGATTGTGTGGCTATCTGGACTCACCGACGACTATGAGCATGACGGCCGCGTTCTGATGGAGCTGATCGCGCCGAACACGTTGAGCGGCCATCTGCATGCGCATCACGAAACGCTGCTCAGGCTTGGACAAACATACAAAGCAGATTAACGCGCCGTTTAGCCAGCTCGCAATGAGCAGGCTGGTCATCTCGACCAAGGCGCTCCAGATCGACGTCTACCGGAAAGCAGCTGTTCTTCACGGGGCGACGGACGATGAGATCCTGGAAGTGATCCACATCGCGAGTCTCCTATGCTGGACCTCCGCGGGCGGTCAACGCCGCTCACGCGATGGTGATCTATCTTTTCTACGACTCGGAACTAGAGGATGCCGGAAACAACGGAGACAATTGTTCGCGAGGCGACCACGACACCATGGCTTGGGATAACGGCAAGGCTGGTCCTGCTATCCTGCTTATCCACACTCTCCGCATGGATCACCGACCGGCAGCCAGACCGGTCGATCACGGCGGCCAATGGTTCCATCAGTTCAACGACAACGCGTTGTACAATTATGCGGTTGCAAAGGGCTACAGTACGCTGCCGCAAAGCCCCGAGCTTGCATACATGCATACAACGGTACTAGGCTTGCAAGCTTAGCGGAGGCGGCACCGGCGTACGACTTGAAGGAAACTATAGAGGAAGCGATCGAGAACGCCGGCGAGGCCGCATCACAAGGGGCGGCTTGACGTAGCGGCGGCAATGGCGACCGCGCAGTCACCTCCTGTTACCTCTCAAAACTTAATCAATTACGAATTCATTGGTCGTCTCGAATTCCTGGCGATAGCCTGCCTTCATGTCGATGCCGGCTTACAGGCAATATTAGAGCCGTTTGGCTCCCCGAGCTTCACGGCGCCAGTGAAACGCTATTTCGCTGGCTTTGGGTATTTACTAAATGTTACAAAATTGTTCCGGGTCATTTCGAGGGATAACAAAGATGGCGTGGGTTTCAACTGGTTGGCTTAAAGCGCGCTCGCGGCGAATCGCTCGATTCGTTTCAATTACAATCGTTTTCTCGATCGGCTTCATCTGCACGGTTTCTGCCGGCGGACCATCGCATTCGTCGAATCGCGCGTCGATTCCCGAATTCCTGGCATCCGCCAGTGACACATCGCTTTCGACCGAGCGCCGGCAGGCCTTCCCGACTGCGAACAATGACGATACATGCCCGGATGCCAATGGCGATCCGCTCGGACCCGGCAACGCCGCTGTCGACTTGGTGGTGAAGAACGGTACCTGCGTGGTGAACGCAGGTCCTCACATGTACCACAACATCAACATTATCAAAGGTGGAACGCTGCAGTTCAGCGACGCGGCGATCGACCTTTATGCGGCCAATATCATCATCGAAAACCAGGGAACGATGCGTGCCGGCAGCGTCGATACCACCACCGGCGTAATAACGCCGATCACCGGACCGCTAAGGATTCATCTGTACGGTTCAAATCAAGGACCGGGCGGCATGGGAGCGAGCTGCAAGACCGACGCGACTTGCGGCGTTCCCAATAAAGACGGCAACGACGTCTGGCGATCCAACGACTCGATGGAGATGTACCCGAAAGGTTGCAAGGAGACGAAAAACCTTGGGGAGGGCGGTGTCGAGGACTGCTTCTACCAATACGACCCGCTGCCTTTCGACAACGGTAAGCCCGCCGACAGCGACTTCGACCAGAAGGTCGGTTACTACGGCTACAAGGTACTAGGGGTAGGCTACGGCGCAACTCTTCAGCTTTACGGAAAAAAAGGCGCGACCTACGACACGATGGGCGACCCAACCAACACCGGCACGAGTTGGGTTCGCCTGAACAACTGCAATCCGGGCGTGAACGATCCTGCCAAGCAGTGCAATAAGGGTGTGCTGCAACCCGGCGCCAACACGCTGGTATTGTCGAAACCTGTGGACTGGCAGGTGAACGACAACATCGTCATCGCCTCGACCGACTATTTGCCGGGGCATGCCGAGGAGGTGCAGATCAACTGCATCAACGACTCTGTGAAATGCCCCGGAAAGATGACCTTCACGCCGGCGCTGAAGTTTCCACATAACGCGTCGGTTTACAGTCTGAGCAAGGTCACTGGTGGACAGTCGCCGACTGGCTGGACGTCGGTTGACACTCGCGCGGCAGTGGCGCTGCTGACCCGCAGCATTCGTATCGATTCCTATGGAGACACGGTAGCGACCCCCTTTCCGGCGGCGCCAACGCCACCGATAACCCCGGCCACCCAGGGCTACTGGTTCGGCGGCCACATGGTAATCCGCCAGGGATTCAAGGAGGTTCAGATCCAGGGAGTTGAGTTCTACCAGATGGGGCAGGGTGGAAAGCTCGGTCACTACCCGGTGCACTTCCACATGGCGCGCAAGGTTCCAAGCACTACTTTCGTGAAAGACAACTCGGTCTGGGATTCGATGACTCGATGGTACGTCCTGCATGCGACCCAGGGCGTGCTGATGGCGCGCAACGTTGGCTATGCGTCGATCGGTCACGGTTACTATTTGGAAGATGGCACCGAGACCGACAATAAGCTGTATGCCAACATAGGTGTCTTTGCGCGCGCTGCGGTCACCAATATTGAGAATCCCCGTAACGTCCCGGGCATCCTGGCGGCGCCCGACTATCCAATCATCGACCGGCCTCCCGAGAACGGCGGCCCCCTGCAGACTGGCCCCTCGGACGATGTGGTCCCCTACCATTCGGACTGGGACCATCCGACCGTGTTCTGGATCATGAACGGCTGGAACGATTTCGAGAACAACATGGCTGCCGGCGCGGGCACCTGCGGAGTCTGCTACTGGTTGCTGCCCGGTATCAACAGCGGCGGGTCACGGAACATGAACTGGACGTCCTACGCATCCGAACAACAGTTGCCAGACAAGAAGACTGACGGGGGCACTACGCCACTGCAAATCTTTACGGGCAACAGTTGCGTTTCCGCGATGTCTTCATTTCTGACAGTCGGCAATACGACGGCTTGCAATGGCGTTCAAATCGGGCCGAATCGAGACAACGCGGCGTTTCCGGTTTTGAACCAGTCGGCAGCGGTGCCCTCGTCGCTCGACTACAATCTGGCCCCGTCCTCAAAAAACATGCCGCCGGACAAAAACGGGTTCACCACCGACAATTACTATCCGCATATCGGCGGTGGCGGACGTTTCCCCACCAGATGCCCCGGTACGGGAGATTGCAGCAAGCAAAAAGTGTGTAGCAGTACGGATGAGTCGAACTGCGTAATCACTAACATCGACCACTACGCCAGCTCGTTCAATTGGCAGGCGACAAACTTCGCCGCAATCTGGCTGCGGCCGTTGTGGTACTTGTTCATCAACAGCGCCCTTACCGATGTGCAGAACGGTGGAATTACTTTCGTGACCGGAGGCGGTTACACGAAATCCGACGCCATCAACGGACATTGGGCGCTCGCCCGCAAGGACGTCTTTATCGGGAACACGCAAGATCCCGCAGCCAACAGTTTTGCCTTGAACGTGGGACCGTTCAACCCGGGGACCAAGCTGACGTGCGCGGAAGCAGTTGGTGTCGGCAAGCCCGGCAATTATTGTCTCGACGCGAACGACGGCATTTCGTTCGCGCTGGCCACTTTCGCCAATAACCAGCGCTTTTTCAGCATCTATGACGGGCCCGCTTACGAGGATTCCAACGCCTATCTCGATATCACGCGCGCGAATCTGCCTAACGACCCGATCCTGGGATGCAACCCTCAACCCAGCACAGATCCGTCTCCCGACCACAATTGCGCCAATAGCGTCTATTCGCAGGCCGGCAAGATGTTGGGGATGCCGTACGATTCGGTCAATAACGTCTGCTATCTACCTAATGCTGCCATCGCGTGGAAACAACCAAACGGGTTCTACTACCCGCCTGCTTTCCACTCGGACAATCTCTTCTTCAACAATGTCGATATTCGCCACTTCGTCATCGAACCATTATTCAAGCCGACTGGCCTCTTCGTAAGCGATCCAGTCCAGTCCAAAACGAGATACTGTACCTATGACCCGTCGATGTTCACGGGTTTTACCGACATCGATCGGCAGACGGAACTCAATGACGACGACGGGACTTTGACCGGGCTTGTTGGGCCGACAGCGCAGACCGGACTGGTAGGCTCGGTCTCGGTCAACCAGGACCCGTTCTTCAATGCACCCTTGCAGACTCCGGAGTGCCTGTCCGACGTGAACGTAACTCCTTCGAACTCTATAAGTAATCCAAAACTCTACGCGGGCACAGCGGTTACCAGCCCTTACGACTATGTGACCACGGTAGTATTTCCAAACTGTGCCGCCTCGGGAGCCAAGTGCGACGACGAGAACAAGAAGGACTCTATTTCGCCCTGGAGCGCTGACTGTACCAATCAAAATTGCTACGGAGTCCCGCTGTACAGAGAAAACCTGATTCCCGGAGAGATCGAGAAATCGCCGATGGGAGTCCCAATCCGGCTGATGGGTCAAGCCACTTTCCAGAGAAGCAGTCTTACGGTCAATAACGGCAGGTATTACATTGACACCAGTGCAAGCCTGGCGGCACAGAAGGCGGTCAATCCGCCGCAGAACAATATCAAGTTGTGGAACGTCTTCCGGAAGGGCGGCAAGTATTACGTTTTCCTCCTATTTGCCAAGCCCAAAACGGCGAATACTCCCGGCACGAAGCAGACCTATGACATATACGTCGGAACGGGTTTCGATCCGAAAGACAGTAACCAGCTCTGGTTGACGCAAGTAAACCTGCCAAGCTCTTACATCTTCAAGGACGAAGGGCAATTCCCACAAAACCAGGTGTCATACGACAAAACGACGGGTATCCTATCGGTCACTCTGGACATGAGCAAGTTACCAAACTTCGCCACCGAATACGCCGCCGAGCAGAAAAACCAATGCCAACCGTCGTCGTTCTGCCAATGGATCGCCAACCCGGAGATGGGCCAGGATAACTGTCAATGCGCGGCCTCCATATTCTCACCTCCGACTTCGACTTTTCAAACGGCCGAATGTACCAAGACTAACGGTATCTGCAGTTGGGCCACCGAGGATGTCAGCTGTCCCGCGGGCGGTTGTTACGGATTCGGCGTTAAACTGTCCAAGTTTGAGACTAGCGACAGTCCTCCGAACCCGGCGCCGCAGAACGTCGCGTGCCTGACCAGACCTGTTCCGCCACCATTGTCGCCTTACGATGTCAAATGGACTTTGACGACCAATAGTTCGGACTGCAACTACTCGACCACAAATCCGGCAAACTTCTGTACTAGTCCGACCGGCGCTGGTCCCGAAGACTCAGGCAGCAGTCCGGACGCAACCGGCCCTGATTACTCAAACTGAGGGCAGGTCAGTGGAATAGATTCCGACATCTTTGGTACCAACATCCATCAACCGTAGCAACTGACGTTCGGCCCGATTCCATGAGCCGCGAGTCGTAGGGACACCAGATGAGCGCGCGGCGCACATCAAACGCTGACGGTGGTCCCGCGATAGTAGTGCTGCAAGATTTGTGTGTAGGTCTTGCCCTCATTTGCCATAATCGCCGCGCCGATCTGGCATAGGCCGACACCATGGCCCCAGCCGGCGCCTATCAGGACAAAGCGGCCGGACTCCTTGTCTACGACGAATGCGGAGCTGTACAGATGCGTCCGCGATAGGGCGCGGCGAATTTCCAGTTCCTTGCCGATGATGAGGTAGTCGCGTTGCCCCGTGATCTTCAGGCGAAATATTCGGCCTGAAGGTCCGCGCGCTAGCGCCTGCATGTCGCGAATCGGACCAAGGTCCGCGCCTAGCCTTGTGCTGATCAGATCGCCGAGTTCTTCGGGCGTGTACGCAACCCGCCAGCGATAAAAATCCCGGGTCTCCTGATCGAATCCCGGGAGAACACGTGAGAGAAGCTCCGAATCGGTCGTACTGCAGTAAGCAGGCGGGCTTGAACGTATCCATGCCTCAGGAGTGTAAGAGCAGGATTGCGCCGGACCGTCGTAGATAGATTCAAGATAGGGAATATCTTCATGTTCCCAGGCGGTCGCATAGCGCTCGGTTATTCCGCCACAGCACTTGGAAAACCGTGCGTCGCAGATAGCGCCTTTGTAACAGAGAAACTCGCCGGCCGTCGCGCGAACCGCTTCGGCTGCAGCTGGCGAGAATGCTTTGGTGATGCCCTGATACCGCTGGCAGTGGTCGTCGGCGCACACGTCGAAATCCGGATGCGCTTCGCGGCCGTACCAGCGAAGGATTTCGTGAGCATCGAGACTCTCACTTTGCGATTCCACTGAGTGAGAGGGGTTTGCTTTGGGAAACCACAGCCAGCTGCGCGAAATCACCGCGTGAGCTTTCAGCAGTTCGAGCGGACAGCTTGCGCTCATTTCGGATGAAATCACGCTGGCGACGTAGTCTTCGAGCGAAAGATCATTGATCACCGTCAGCCGGGCTTCTCGTTTCATGAGGCGAAGAGCCCCGCGGAATACCTGGCGCTCCTTGCGTTCCCAATGAAATCCGATTCCGATCGTGACGTCGTCGAGCGCAAACGCGCACGATGCCAGGTCCGACGGAGTAAGTGTAACTTCTGAAGTAAACCTGTGGCGCCCGGGGGTGTACGGCTTGCCGAGAGTGTCAGTGAAGGTACCCGTCAATTCGACTTCGACAGCGGATTGTCCTTCGAGCAGTCCTACCGATACGTTCAAGGCTTACTCTACAGCTTGCGGGCGACTTCCTGAAACTGATCGTCAGGCAAAGTGACTTCTCGGAAAATCGCCGAAATCGCATCACCTGCAATTCTTGCGAAATCATGCGCCAGCGGCACGACAAATATTCCGCACAAATCAATCGATGCCGGACTGACCATCAGTTCGCCCGTGTGAAAGACCTGTGGCCGATGTTTTCCTCGCGGAAACAGATATGTGACCCACTCACCTCTCTCATGAAAGACCGCGATGTTGACCAGCGGCTCCGGCCGTTTGCCGGTCGTTTCCGCGAGCAGAGCGATGGCACGATCCACTCGATCGATCAAAGCGGATCGATCACGTCCACGAAGCATGAACACATTTCTTCCGTAATTCGGAACAGTGACGCCGGTTATCCCAGCCGTGTCGTTCTCGATCGGAAACAATCCTCGCGAGCCTGCCTGAAAGTGCAGGTGGTCTGGTGCGGACGCGCCGCATTCGGGGCCGTTGTAGATTACGAAATATCCGGGGAGGGCCGCAGCGATGTCGAGCATACTTCCGAACTGGTTTGCGATGCGCTGCGAGCCGTGTTCTCTGTGGGCGATTGTCAGGTGATGATCCACGATAGGAAACGGATTGCAGTAGATCGTGAAGTCCCCATCGAACCGCACTCCCTCCTCCTCCGAAGGCAGATTCTCTGCGCATAGGAAGCACGGGCGTTTGGCAACCGACTCACGGTCGACCGGCGCCGTTGTGCTGGCCATACGATGGGGAATGTGACGGACGTAGATGTCGAACCAATCGATCCGTAGCGGCCGTGTCTTCGCCCGCGCGAGGCCTGCAACGCCTTTCGCGAGTTGCGGCCATGCACGCGTCTGCCGTTTGAACAGTTCTTCTATTTCGTGGATCATCGCCGCGCTCGAGCCTGAAGCTCGATAGTACGGAGCCAGTCCTTGTACAGATCGTATCGATTCGCAACCTCAGGGGGCAGGGCGCTGTCGCTATTGCCTTCCCATCGACGGCAAAGATAAACGGACTGGTAGATGCGGCCGATCTCGTAGTCGCGGCTGATGCGCAACGCTACGGCGTAATCCTCGCCATAGCTGACGTTCGGAAATCCGATACGGCGCAGAACCGACGTGTTGAATGCGCGCGGCGCGCCAAGACCATTGATGCGGAGTGCGTTGTTTCTGCCGTTCTCGCGACTCCACTCGCGGTGATCGATTAGACCAGGCGGGATCTCCTTCAAGGAAAAATCGACCATCGTATAGGAGCCTATGACCATCGCATAATGTCCAGCTTCAAGTTCTGCGACAATCCGGCGAAGGACGCCGTCGTTGAGGTACAGGTCGTCAGAATCAAGCTGGATGGCGTATTGTCCGCAGTGCGTGGAGTAAATCGCCTCGTTCCAGCATCCGCCGATTCCCAAGTCCCGGCGTTCGGGAACGATGTGCTTAACCCGCGAATCGCCGATGCCGCGCAGGATTTCTGTCGTCCGATCGGTCGAATGGTTATCGACAACGAGCACATTGAATTCGAAATCGGTGCCTTGGGTGAGGGCGCTTTGCACGGCGTCGAGAATCGTGCGCTCGCGATTGCGAACCGGGATGACGACGCTGGCTTTTACGGGAAATCTTTCTGCCGCGGCGGGAACGTTCTCGAAGCGGGGCGGCAACCAGGCGCCGATTCGTTTGAGATGCGCCGTTGCGATGCGCTCCATCTCGATCTGGTAATCGCGATTGCGCAGATCCACATAGTCGAATTGCTTCTCACCCGTCGGCCGCGCGTCAATCGTCGACGCGCTGTACAACGGTTCGGGAATCCGGATGACGGCGTGACTTTCCGAAATCCGCAGGCGCAAGTCGTACAGGGCTCCCCGTTTCCAGGTGCTGTCGATTCGCGACTGACGTGCAGCCTGAACCGACACGGCGACTACCGGGCCGAAGTCGAAACCGTCGCGGATGCTGCCGCGTTGATAGTCGATACGAGGATGGCCTGCTGCGTCGGCATAGACCCAGCCGGCGCCGGCTTCGCGGATGACCTGCGCCATTCGATCGAACAGGCGCGGCCCGGGCTCGATGTTCACACGCGGGTCGCCGAGGAAGAGGACATCGGAATTGGCGGCGTCGAGGACGCGCTGAATAGTCGCGGATGAGTGGTCCTGTGGGTAGACGATGTTCACGAAAAGCTGATTCTACACCATATGTTGTGGTTTGGAGCCGGAGGTACCACCAGGGGTAGTTTCGTCAAAAACCATTTCGACGGGAAGCGGGAGTCGCCCGGTTGCGAGCGAGCCACGCGAGTGTCGGTCATCCTGGCATTTATCCATACCGTCAAAGTAGCACGCCTAACGCATCGATATCAGGCTGGAAAGTTCATCCCCAAAACTGAGCCAGCGGCGTCATCTTTAGCCTCCAACTGCAGCGCGTCGCGACGACGGTTGTGACCGCACGACGATGACGCCAGCCATCCGATTTGCCTTGAGAAACTCGCTGAGTTCCTGTTCCATGGCATAGCCTTGGCTGCGCGACGCGTGGCGCATAAGGACTCTTTCGCCATCGCGCACGATGATGCCGGCATGAAACACGTCGAGATGCTTGCGCGTCGACGCAAAAAAAATCAGATCACCGGTTTGCACATAGCGTTCGAGCCGAGGCGCTGAGCGCTTCGGCACGCATCTTATGCGAGCCGTATGCGGAGCGAGTCCCGGTACGATATTCAGAACGCGTTTCCTGATGAGTGTTGGGACGGCCGGTATTGAAAGCGGCCTGAATATTCCCTCGCGTATATTGTTGCGAATCCATCGGGTCATGTAGTGGTTGCGTCGTCGCCATTGAATGCGGCCGCGTTCATAGCGAATCTTTCGCAGCCACCCGACGAAGTCATCGACGTTCGAAGCGCGGGCGAGCGCCACGACTGTTTCGATGTATGTCACGCAGTCGAATCCATCGAGGGAGGCCGTGAACACTTCAGGTGTATCGGAGGAGCCGGTCAGCGGATTTGATCTGTAGGGACGTCCAAGGAAACGGCGGGAGAGAACGTCGATTCGGCTGCCGATGGAACGGTGATGCTTCGTTTTCGATAGAAGCTGCTCCACGCGCCGCCGGTTGAGACCTCGTGGTTGCGCGTGCTTCATCAGAATTAATTTTAATGAAACCCACCGCGGGTTTCATGCTTCCTTGAGCAGGGGTGACCCCTGCACCCAATCTCAAGAGAAAGATGCGGGACTTCATCCCTGTTAGAACTTCTTTTGCGGGTCTGGGGGCTCAAGCAGCAGGGCGAATCCGTCGGCGTTGTGAAAATCCGGTTTGTCGGTTGGATGGCGAAGCGCCCAGTACGAGAATCCATCACTCGCCTCGATGACCGCCGAGAGCCCGATGCGGAGAACCGCACGCGGGTGGATGGCAGACAGACTATCAAGCCGGACAATGGCGTCGAGCTCGAGCCGGCTGTCGGTAGAGCGCACGGCGATTTGCGGGCGCATCGTTTCGTCCGCAATGGGACCGCCGTTGCGATAGCCGGATAAGGCGTAGAGGGTCCATTCGCCCGACGGCGCGAAGTTGAACTCGTGATACGCAGATTGCCCTTCCAGCGCGACGAAGGCCTCGAAGCAGGTGTGGTGCCAGAGCTCTGTGCCGATGCGCGGCAAAGCCGGCGAAGGGATCAGGATTCGGGGAATATCTCCGTCGAGGCGGAAGGTCATCTGGAGTTCTGCGCTTGGCGAGCGGCGTACGAACACCTGAACGGCGCGCACTGCCCAGGGGCGTGTCGACGGATGGCACGTGAGGTCGATCCAGTGTTCGGCGGAATGCATCTCAATTCAATTGATAAACGATCATCGTTGTTTGGTCTTTGTCGCGAACCAGATTGATGATGGCGGAGATTTCTTTCAATTTCTCCCGTCACGCTAACCACGATTATCATGGGCTGGCAAATTCGCTGTTCAGATCCTATTTTCGGTTGCGACCCGCCGAAGGGCGCTTCACAGGACGAATGATCAATTTCTTCCACCGCAACCGCCTCAGCGACCACCGCGGGGTTCTGCCGAGTTGAGTGAGCATCAAGAGCCTTCGGTCGGCGCCCCGCGACGGCAACTAGCCGGCCTGGGGTTGCTCATGGCGCTCGCGTTTGCGGCTCTGGGGTCAGGCCGAATCACAGACACCGGCAAACCAGTATCCGAGTTGAGCCGATGGTTTGAGTTGCTTCTGATGGCAGGCGTTTACTGGCGCGGCTACCTCGTGATGCGAGTGGCGGGTCCCAGGGCCCTGCCAACGGTCGTAATTTTCGGCGGAATCTTCGCCCTCCTCGGCCTGGTGCTGCCGCGATTCGACTCGCGCGACTTGTACCTCTACGTGAATATCGGCTGGATGCAGCATCATTACGGCTTGAATCCGTACACCCGTCTCATCTCGGCCGCACCCGGCTGGCAGCATGATCCAATGTTCGCAAAGGCCTGGGTGAAGATGCCTTCCTTGTATGGTTCTCTCTTCACGCTCTACACCCGGCTGGTCGTCGCGATCGGTGGAGGTCACCTGTTGCGCACGATCATGCTCTTCAAGCTGACGGCTGTGGCAGCATATGCAGCGGTAGCGATTCTGATCCGCGTAATCGGAATCAGAGTCGGCCTGGCGCGCGTCGATCTGGCGCTTTTTCTCTATCTTTGGAGCCCGGAGATCTTAATTCATGAGCTGGAACACGCTCACAACGACATGTTTGCAGCGGCCTTCGTCATGCTCGCCATCTGGTTTGCTGCGACGGATCTGCCTTTTCTGATACTGCCGATGATCGTAGCGGCGGTGCTGATAAAGCCCTTCGCCGAGGGAATCCTGCCGTTTGCTTTTTTCTACATGGTCAGGCGCCGGGGATTGTTCCCCGCGCTTTACAGCGCTGCGGCGGCGGCTGGACTTTTTGTTGTCTGCACTCTTCCATTTCGATGGGATTGGACGCCGCTGCCATGGCAAATGTTTGTAGGCACTCTGTTCAGTCCGAACTACTCACTGGCGTCGTCCGCATACTATGTGGTTGACGCTGTGAATCGATTGGCTCCGTTGGGAGCGGCGTACCGATGGGTGACGCACGGTGTGATCGCTGCGTATCTGCTCGCAGGTGCGATTCTGCTTGCCGCTGGTGTGGTCCGCTTTGCGGAAAACCCGCGGCCCTCGATTCAGAATTTCGCCCAGGGCGCCTTGCTGGCGCAGCTCATCGCGATTCTGATAGCGCTGAGCGATTTTTATCCGTGGCACCAGTCCACCCTTCTGCCGGCGGCGCTCGTTCTAGCGCCGGGCAATTGGTTGCGGCAGCTCGCGATCGCGTTGTCGCTTACATGGTTGTTGTATTTCACGAAGATCGGCGATTTGATCATTCTCAACGCGCTCATCATGACCGCTGTACCGATGGTTTGGATCGGTCTTGCCAAGTGGACAGACGTCAAGTCCACGTTCTTCGATGCCGCGTGGCTAAACGCCCGCAGAGAGCCCGTAGTCTCGCAAGGAACTGACAGGGGTTGAGCCTTCGCTTCGACGTGGTGAACAGTTTTTCGCTCTCCAACTTCTTCACTTACTGTTTTCAAGTGCCCCCTCGTAGTGAACCTGTGGAGCCGGCAGTCGGCCGGCAAATGTAGAGCACGTGGGGATAAGGCAGAAAATCCACCATGCTGTGGTGATGGACGCTGAAGCCGCTTGCGCGAAGCTGTGCCATCAGTTGGTCCGGAGCCCAGTAATGAACCGGGGTCCGATAGTCCATCAGCTTGTCCAGTACCCACGTGAACAGCCGCTTGTACCAGGGGCGGTCGGCGACGTCCTTAATAAGAAAAACGCCATCCGGCGACAGATGCTGACGTACCCAGTTGATGAGCGTCGGTACCGACTCGGGTGGAATGTAATGAACGATATCGAGCATGTAGGCGGCGTCGAACTTCTGCGCGGGCGGCAAGTGACGGGCGTCGCCATGCTGGAACTGCACATTGTTTGCGCCAAGCTTCGATGCGGCGGCGCGGGCCATTTCGATCCGTTCGTCGTTGAGGTCGAAGCCATGCACAACCCGGCCTTTCTCGGAGAGGGCGAAAAACAGCGCGAACAATCCGAACCCGCATCCGATATCAACGATCAGCCCCGTGGCCGGGAGATACTGACCGATCTCGGCAAGAAATCTTTGCCGCAAGATGTAGAACCGAACGGTAACGTAGGCACGCACGATTACTGAGTCGTAAGAGTCGATAATGTCGCGGATTTCGGACATGGATAACGTTGTCCCTAGCACAAATTCCAGCCAGTAGATCAGGACCTCGACCAGACGGACGCACAAATGTTACAAGCAAACCAATCGGGCAAGGAGGTGCAGGAGACTAATGTCGCATCAGGGATTCTCCCACATCGGGCTCTCGACGCTGGACCTCGACAAGACTCGCGAGTTCTACGAGGGTGTGCTTGGCTTCAAGCCGGTGCGCTGCGACACGATCGCGGTGAAAGAGGGCGGCAAGATTCGCCACATCTTTTTCGATACGGGACGCGATCAGTTGATCGCCTTCATGGAAGCGCGCGGGGTCCCCGGCGTTCCCGCCGAATACGACGCAGGCATCAACCGCGGGCTTGGAGTGCCGAGCGCGTTCTATCACTTCGCTTTCGAAACCGGCAGTGTGCCGGCGCTCGAACAGAAGCGCAGCGAGTTGCTTGACAAGGGCGTCAAGGTCAGCGAAATCGTTGACCATGACTGGGCGAAATCCATCTACTTCAAGGATCCCAACGGGATGCAGCTCGAGTATTGCTGCTACACGCGCGAGCTCAACGACGATGACGCGCGGATGCAGGATCGCTTCGAGGCATCGATTAAAGGGATGGGCCTCGACGAAGAAATCGATATCGCGCCGAAAAAGTAACGCGAGGGGTCGTTTCGCGCCCGCATGGAGCGGCGTCCTACGCAGCAGCAGGAGGTTTTGTCATCATGGCTACCGACTACAGCGATTACGAATTCCTCAAAGTCGAAGTGGCGGAGCGCGTCGCGACGATCACGATCAACCGGCCCGACTCGCTCAATGCGGTTAACAACGTAGTTCATCACGAATTGGAGCAGATCTGGATCGACGTGCGCGCCGATCGCGACGTCAACGCGATCATCCTGACCGGCGCTGGACGCGCTTTCTGCGCGGGCGGCGACGTGAAGGGAATGGCCGGCGGAAGTCTCGTGCAAGGTGGCAGCAAGGGGAAAGGCCGGGGACGCGGTCCGATTACGGCTTCCAACGGGCGCCGGTTGGTTGACAATTTTCTTGACGTTGAGCAACCCGTCATCGGCGCCATCAACGGCGACGCGATCGGCTTGGGCGCGACGCTCGCTTTGCTTTGCGATATCACCGTCGTCTCGGAAAAGGCGCGCTTTGCCGACACGCACGTCAAAGTCGGGATCGTCGCCGGCGACGGCGGCGCGGTCATCTGGCCGCTGCTAATCGGCCCGCATCGCGCCAAGGAATTCCTGATGCGCGGAAATTTCATTAGCGGCGCCGAGGCCGGCCGTATCGGTATGGTGAACTATGCGGTTGCGCCGGAGCAGGTGATGCCCAAGGCGCGCGAGCTCGCGCAGGAACTGGCAGATGGCCCGACGCTGGCGATTCGATGGAGCAAGCTGGCCGTCAACAAGTGGCTCAAGCAGCAGTCCAATTTGATCATGGACGCCTCGCTCGCTTACGAGATGATGACCTTCAACACCAAAGATCATCAGGAGGCTGTCAAGGCGTTCGTCGAGAAGCGCAAACCCGATTTCGTCGGGAACAAGGAATAAGTCGTAGCGAAAGCACGCACGCTGAACCGTGATTCCTCGAGGGAACTCACGACCCGAGAGCTATCGCGGGATAATAGATTCCTTCCGGCTGCCTCACCCACCACGCGCCCGTGGTTCTTTTTTCTTCAGGGCTGGAATAGCGATAGTCGTAAAGCAAGGCCCTCACATAGAGAGGCGGCTTATGAGGGAACGGGTTGACTCCGAGCAGCGCCGTCACCTCCGGCGAATTTTCCAGCAACCGCTGCAAGAACAGCGAGAACCAGGGACTTTCCGAGGCCGTCCCCAGGGCGGCAAACCACATCTGCCAGTCAAGGCGCGGCTGGTGCGGAAAGTTCCATCGCGGCCGCCGCATGACGTCACCCGGTTTGTATTTAAACCCGTACTCGCGCCAATGGACGCCATCATCCGAGCCCTCGACAATGATTTCCGGTAGGGTCGTGGTCATCACGGCGAACAGACCGTAGGTATTGACGAGACGCAGCGGCGCGATTTGTTCGTTGACCCACGCGGCCGGGGCTGAGATTCGGCCGCTGAACACCGCATCAAGCTGTGCAAGACCGATTAGCACAATCAACAGCGCGAACGCTGCGACGACATAAGAAACGATTTTCCCCGGGTTGACATCGCGGACTTGGTGTTGCACGAACCCGGTCACGCGAGCAGGAAGAACCTTGCGCAGCGCGGCATCGTCAAACAGCACCAGGCACAAGGCCATCGTAAGGAGATTGAAAAAAGCGTAATTGCCGGTGAGAAGGATCACCACCTGCAAGAACAAAGTGCCGCATGCCGCGATGAACCTCAGCCGCCGTGGAAAGAAAATCAAAAACGGCAGCGCCAGTTCTATGACAAACGTCGCCACCGTTGACGCTGTGAGCACAGCCTGCGGCAGGTGATGGGCGTACCAGGCCAGCGGTGTCGGCAGCGGCGCGGTCTGAAAATAGTAGGCGAGCGCGGAGAGGTTAGCCCACGTGGGATCGCCGCTCAGGAGCTTTACCGCACCCGAAAGAAACATGAAGCGGAACAGCAGCCATCGCAGCAGCCAGATCCCCGGCCTTGTCGCCGTGCTCAGAACAAGCGCGAGAAAGCCAGATTCGAGCAAAAGCGCATCCCACTGAAAGCCCATGAAAGTCTGACCCGCGTAAAACAGCGAGAGATAGAGCGTATAGAGAAAGAATAGGCTTAAACGCGGCAGAACGTTGAAAATCAGGAGCAGCGACAGCGCCGCCCCCGCCCAGCAAGTGGCCCGAATGGCGAAATCGCTTTGGTCCAGCCAGAACACCATTGGGACTTGCCAGTAGCTTGCCAAGCCGAGCTGGCTCCGGGCGGCGCCGGCGAATTCGGATAGCGGCAGAATTCCGTGGCTGCCGATCAATCCCAACGCCTGCACGCCAAATGAAACGAAGGCAACAAGATAGATCAGTCCAATGGCTCGGAGAAACAACCAGGAAATCAGCTCGAAACGCGGTGGTTCATAGTCGCGCCCCCATAACCACAGGCTGGGGCGGTAAAGTGCGGAACGGTGCGAAGCGACAATCGGGTACATGCGCTCGGCAATCGCAGCAAAACTGGGAAGATGCCGATAAAGCGTCAGCCAGAAGCCTTTGCCGTTCGCGTGACTTAAGGTAAGGAAAGCGGCTTCGGCGCCGCTCGCGATTTTCCCGTCGGGCGCTATGTATTGGACGGCGCGCTGGAATGCGGCCAGAGGAATTTCCGGATATTGTGCGGCGACTTCCTGGTAAGGCGCATAGGTCACGCGGTCACCTGTGAGTCTCTGCCAATAGCGCACCCAGTAGACGCAGAACCCGCAATCGCCGTCGTAGATCAGGAGCGGCTGGCGGCGGAGGGCGTTTGTTGTTTGCATGACGCCCAAATTATGCCTGAAGAGTCAAAGAAGAAAAAATTCAATGTTCCAGGTTTAGGGAATTGTCTTGAGCCGGACCGGCGCAAGTTGTGCGGCGATACGTGTTTCACGGTGGCGCGAAACGAATCACGCGTGAGTCTTTCGGATACATTATCGATCCTTTGGGAGATATGCTCAGGACTCAATACCCTTCGGTGCACTGGTTTTTTTGACATCGATCTTTGGCAGAAACCTTGCTTAAAATTGCGGCAGCCTCCACGCGATCGCGAGGTAAAGGCAAATGCTCTACATGATTGGCGGCGCTCCGCGTTCGGGGAAAACCACGGTTGCGCGACGGATGCTCGCTGAGCATGGAGTCCCGTACTTTTCGATTGACACTCTAATCGCCAGTTTGGCGAGCGCGCAGCCTGAACTTGGAATGCGGGTGAGCGATCCTGCGCTGAAGCGGATGGAAATAGTTTGGCCGACGATTCGCAAGGTCGCCAGCGATGTAGTGCAGAGCGGCGACGATCTCCTGCTAGAAGGCGACGTGATTTTACCCAAGCATTTGATTGAATTCGGTCACAGTACTAACACCGGCATCAAGGCATGTTTCATCGGCTATGCGGACGTGGATCCGGTAAAGAAGCTGCGCGCGATTCGGGAGCATGCCGCGGGCGGAATAGACTGGACGGAGGAACTCGACGATGCTCGTCTGCTCAATCTGATCGGTGAGCTTCGCACCTTCAGCGAATACCTGCGGCGCGAATGTTGCCACTACAAGATTCGCTATTTCGACGGGTCGACGTGTTTCGCGAGCGCGATCCGCGACGCCAAAGCCTATCTGCATTCGGCCGCCCAGCTCGAGCACCTGCACGCCCCGCCATCTCGTCAATCCAGCTTGCGCTTGCCATCGTAGGCAGGGCAGTTTCGCGTCACCGCCGGGCTCTGCGGCTTCTTTCGCGGCGCGACATTGTCCTCCGGTCGCCGTTTTGAGAGCTATCAAAAGCCGAAGGCGCGCTTAATGCGGCACCAGGGCGTCATTCAAGGACTCAGGCTGCTCAATTTAGCGATTTCGCTTGTGATAATATTCTTCTCTTCTGCGATCTTTCTCTGCGCATCCTGCACAAAGGCAAAGTCGGTGGTCGCTTCATTCAGTGCCTTTTGAAAGATGCTGACAGTCTCGCGCGCTGAAGCCGTATCCAGAACTGCTTGCGCATTCGCATTGAAGAGGCCGGTCAATTTTTCCCGCATCGGCGGCGAACCATTGTCTGGAAGAGTATTCAGATAATTCAGGCAATCGATGTATGCCTGGCGTGTTTGTGCTTCATCGAAGATGGCCCGGTCCAGGCGCTCCTGGGCGGCCTTAGCCTCGGCCGCTGCTCTTTCGATCCGTATTCGGCATTGGGTCAAACGCCGGTCGCTTGCTGACACTTGTTCCGTCGCAACCCTCAGCATTTCGTTAAAGGTCAAGAGACGCGTATCGCAAGGCATGGGATTTATATGCCTCCTTGACCGGATGACTCCTCCTACACGCGCGCGATCCGGATCGTCACTCTCCGATTGCCGATAGATCCGTTTTTCATTTTGCCCCGATTTCCGCCTTATTCTCTCATTTCAATTCGGGCATCCGGCGAATTGCGATTCGACCTTTGGCTATGCAGGTGACCTACTCTCGGAAATTGAGGTTGTGCCCCAGCTCTTGTAAATGAGCCATGCGTTTTATGCGGTGGGTTGCTGATCGAACGCTCGATCTTATCCAAGCGCACAATCATCTGCCGGCCTTGACGAATAAGCAGACGCTCACGCTCGAATGCGGCAATATGTTCGGTGACTCTTGGCCGTGTCGCACCCACCAGGCCGGCCAAGTCCTTGTGGCTGAAGGCGACTCGCAAGAGGGTGCCGCGTGACTCTGTGACTCCGAAGATCGAACACAATTGAAGAAGTGTAAGTAAAAGACGCTCGCGAAGGACGAGGCTCCCTCCGAAGAAGCGATACCATTGCATCAGATTGTTTTCGTGGAATTCTCTTAAATCAGATCTGGGCACATCCCTGGTGATGACGTCGAATTGGTCCCAGCTCACACTACCGACCCTGCAATCGCTATGAGCCTCGCATCGAAAATGCCACCGGTTGACGGAGAGAGAAACAAACTGAGGGATCGGACCGGGCGCAAGCAAGGCGATGGTTACGCGCTGGCCAGCCGGGTTCATGCAAGTGATCCTCGCCACCCCCTTCAGCAGGACATGGACACCAGCCGCGAGCGACTCTTCAGGGAGGATGAGAGCACCTCTTTTGAAATTTGCAGGGTTGAGGCGGCTCACGAGGTCGTTGAGTGCCAAGGGCGAAAGAAACGACAAAGATTCCAACCGATTCAGCAAGTCGAGGTCGGTGCAAGTCGCGGTTTTCCGTCTGTCCATTTTCCTTTCCTTTCCCCCCGACTAAAGCGCCCATCGGAGTAAGGCAAGGGCCATACCAATCAACAGCGGCTGCGAAATGACTGTTTGCGGAGCTTACGCAACCGGATTTTCCGACGGCATCATAAGCAGCTTCTTGCGTCTCAAAAAATGTCTCCAATGGAACCAGTCTTGAAATCCTTTGGAGACACTCTCTTCAATCCAGCTTGCGCTTGCCGTAGTAGGGCAGCGTAGTTTCTCCGCCGGCGTCGGGCTTGGGCTTTTCCTTCGCTGGTCCGGAAAGGCCGGCGCTGTACATCGCGAGAGTGCCCGGCTCGATCACGTCGCGGTCCGTGACGATGTTGAGGCAGGCGGGCCGTCCCGAATCGAGTGCCCGCTTGAGCGCCGGCGCGATATCCGCCGCGCGCTCGACCAGTTCGCCCTGGGCGCCTAGCCCCTCAGCCGCGCGTTCGTAATGAACCATCCCAAGCTCGGTCGCCATGGTGCGGCCTTTGCCCCACATCAGCTCCTGCCCATGCTTCGACATCCCCCATTGCTGGTCGTTGTTGATTACGACGGTGATCGGCAGGTTGTTCTTTGCGGAGGTATGGAATTCCGAGAAATTGAGGCCCGCCGATCCGTCGCCGACGATGCAGAAAACCTGTTTGTCAGGATGTGCGGCCTTGCACGCGAGTGCGAACGGGAGGCCGGTTCCCAGGCATCCGAGATAGCCGTGCGTCAGGAATCGTCCCGGGTGGCGCGCCGTCCACGCGTTCGACATCCAGGCGGCGGTCTCGCCGCCGTCGGCGACCACAATCGCGTCGGTGCTCAAGGTCTTGGCGATCTCGTGCACCATTCGCGCCGGATGAATCGGGCCGGGTCCGTCTTTGAGCACATCGTCGAAGCGATGGCGCATCCCGTTGCGAACCGCGCTCAACCGCTCGATCCATTCCTCGTGACGATCGAATTTTTCGTTCTTCGCCGCTTCGCAGACCTGGCGCAGGAATTCGCCACAATCGGAAACGATGCCGAGTTCAATATTCCGGTTGCGCCCGATCTCCTCGGGCTCGATATCCACCTGGACCACGCGTGCATCGGACGGAATCACCGAGTTGCGCCCGCCGGTGAACAGCCCAATCCGCGTGCCGAGCAGGATTACGAGATCGGCATTGCCGCCGCTCTTCGCATGGAGATGAATCGCGCCGAAGCCGCCGAAGCATAGCGGATGCTCCTCGGAAATCGAGCCGCGCGCCTTGGCGTTGGTCATCACGGGGGTGTTGGTAAGCTCGGCAAAGCGCGTCAACTCCGCCGCGGCCTGCGCGAACCATACTCCGCCGCCGGCGAGGATAGCCGGGCGCTTCGCCTCGCGCAGCCATTTGAGCGCCTGCGCGAGCGCGGCTCTGCCCGGACCGGCGGGGTCCTTGGGCCGATAATTTTTCGGAAACTCGACTCGCTCCTCATCAACGCGCGCGAACAGCACGTCAATCGGCAGCTCGAGGAAGACCGGCCCGGGGCGGCCTGAGGTCGCATGGCGGAATGCGGCGGCGAGGTATTCCGGAATCCGCTCAGTATGCGTGACGCTGCGCGCCCACTTGGTGATTGGCCGCAGGATGCCCATCTGATCGACCGCTTGCAGCGGCAACTTGTCATCGTCGGCGAGTGGGCTTCGGCCGCCGATCAGAATCATCGGGATCGAGTCCATGAACGCGTTGGCGACTCCAGTGACTGCGTCCGTGACACCCGGCCCCGCTGTCACGATGGCGACGCCCGGACGCCCGGTCGTGCGCGCCCATCCGTCAGCCATGTGGGCCGCCGCCTGCTCGTGACGAGTGTCGATCACGCGGAAGCCGTGTGCAGCGCAGGCGGCATAAATCGCATCGAGATGGCCGCCATGGAGCGTGAAAATCTCGCGTACGCCCTCGTGCTCAAGGGTCCGAACCAGCATCTCGCCGCCATCGATCTTTGCCATTAGAACCTCCTTGCCGTCCGCGCTATCACGCAAGTACCGTGCGCGATCCTTGTTCCAGCTTATAGACCCGCGATCCTTGTTCGCCTAGAGAGCGCCACCCCATTTTGAGTGTCCCGAAAGGAACCATTGAGGCGATCGGCTACACACCGATGAGTGAAACAAGGTTCACTGAACGATCGTTCATTTCAGGCACGAGGTATGCAAAGCATTTCGCACCCGTCAGAACAACAATCGGGGGTAGCGAAGAATGGACATCTACCGCGAGCTAAATGTCGAATTCCCTAAAGATATCGAGTCCGTCAAAGAGAGCGTTCATCGCTTCGCCAAGGACGTCGTTCGCCCGGCGGCCACAGTGCTCGACCGGATGACCGACCCGCGCGAGGTGATCGCGCTCGATTCGCCGCTAAGAAAGGTTTTCAGACAGGCATACCAGTTGGGTTACCACGTCGCCGGCCTTCCCGTGGAAATCGGCGGACTGGGACTGCGTGGGCTCGGAATGCACGTGCTGATCGAGGAGATGGCCTGGGGCGCGGGCGATCTGGCCATAAGCCTTCTGGCCACGAGCTTCCCGTTTTCTGCCGCCGCCGCGAGCGGCAATCCGGAGCTCTACGAAAACTTCGTCAAGCCCTTCATCGCCGATCGCGAGGGCGGCATGATTGGATGCTGGGCGATCACCGAGCCTCAGCACGGCTCCGATGAACTGGTGCCGGGTACGCCCCAATTCCACAATCCGCGCGTGACGGGTCAGGTCGTCGCCCGGGCCGAGGGCGACTCGTACATGATTAATGGACAGAAGGCGGCGTGGGTCTCGAACGGCACGATCGCAACTCATGCGGCGCTCTATCTGACGACCGAGCCCAAGGCCGGCATGGCGGGCGGCGGTATCGCGTTCGTCCCGCTCAATCTGCCGGGCGTGTCAAAGGGCAAGCCGCTCAACAAGCTCGGCCAGCGCGCGCTGAATCAAGGCGAAATTTATTTTGACAATGTGAGGATTCCCCGTAGCTGGATGCTGACAAAGAGCGCGGGCTACGAGCTCGAACTCGAACGGACTCTCACCTTTGCCAACTCTGCTATGGCGGCTGCGTTCACGGGCGTGGCACGCGCTGCCTACGAGGAAGCGCTCGAGTACTCGAAGCAGCGCGTGCAGGGCGGGCAGGCCATTTGCGAGCATCAACTTGTACAGAAGCATCTGTTCGAGATGTTTACGAAGGTCGAGGCATGCCGGGCGCTGTCACGCGCAGTGATGATCTACAACCAGACCTCGACGACGCCGTCGCTGGAGCATGCGATCGCGGCCAAGACGTTCTGCACGCAGGCATCGTTCGAAGTTGCGAGCGACGCACTCCAGGTATTCGGCGGCAATGGCCTCAGCAAGGAGTATGGAATCGAAAAACTTTTCCGCGACGCACGCGCTTCATTGATCGAGGACGGCACTACCGATGTCCTGAGCCTCGCGGGCGCACGCCAAATTCTGAGTCACAACGGCGTGACCGCACACGCGGCGGCGTAGCCGCGCCGGAATCGCGGAGGAATCAACATGGCGCGTCTTCAAGGACCGATCGAGCAACTGATCAGGCATCGCGTCGCGCAGCACCCGGGCGAGGTCTGGCTCAAGTTCAAGGACGAGCGTTTCACCTGGCAGCAGGTGCTCGACAATATCCAACGCGCCGCCAATGGCCTGCTCGAACTGGGTATCCATCCCGGCGAGCGCGTCGCGATCATGATGGGCAACCGGCCGGAATTTCTCTGGCTTCATTTTGCCATCGGATTTATCGGCGCCGTCAGCGTTCCCGTTAACACCTCGCAACGCGGCGCCACGCTGCATCACATTCTCGCGGATTCGGATTCAACCGCGGTCATTTTTGAAGAGCCGCTCAGGGAAGCGGTGATGGCGGTCAAGGCTACCGTGCCGAGTCTCCGGCGCACGGTGGTCGCGGACGGCAAAGCAGGAGACGGAGTCGATTGGACGCTGGAGCGATTGCTCGATCATCCCGCTCGCGAGCCGCAAGTAGAGGTCGGCCAACACGCGGGCGGCGGCGGCATGATGTACACGTCCGGGACAACCGGACCGCCGAAGGGCGTCGTCGCCAGTGGGTCAGATGGCTTCTCTCTTGCCGCCGTCCTTGCCGCCACGGGGGTCAAGCCGGGCGAGACGATGTACACGGCGCTGCCCCTGTTCCACGGCAACGCGCTGATGATCTCGGGGTTCGGCTCGATGACGCTCGACGCGAAATTCGCGCTGGGCGAGCGCTTCAGCGCGTCGCGGTTCTGGGACGACTGCCGCAAATTCGACGGGGTCGAATTCAACACGCTCGGCGGGATGCTCTCGATCCTGCTCAAGCAGCCGCCACGGTCCGACGATCGAAAGCATAACGTGCGCGGCGTGCTCTCGGCGGCCTGCCCGCCAAGCGCGTGGAAGGAATTCGAGGATCGGTTTGGCGTGAAGATCGTCGAGTTCTACGGCATGGTCGATTCGCCGGGACTCCTGCTCAACGACACCGGACGGGTCGGCTCGATGGGCAAGCCGGTGGGCGGCGTGGATTTCAAGGTGGTCGATGACGCCGACAATCCGCTCCCTGCAGGCAAGGTGGGCGAGTTGGTCTTCCGTCATCCGAAGGGGCAGCTCAGTCAATATCACAAGCTTCCCGACGCCACCGCCGAGGCGTATCGAGGCGGATGGTTTCATTCCGGCGATCTCGCCAGGACCGACGACGACGGGTTTTTCTATTTCAGCGGCCGCAAGAAGGCGTCGATTCGCCGGCGCGGGGAGAACATTTCCGCCTGGGAAATCGAAACCGTGGTCAACGAGCATCCCGCGGTGCTCGAATCGGCCGCGTACGCGGTGCCCTCCGAGCTCGGCGAGGATGAAGTCAAAGTCGCAGTCGTTGTGAGAGATGGTGTGCGCTTCGCGCCCGAAGAGCTGATCGAGTTCTGTCGCGGAAGAATGGCCTACTACGCCATCCCTCGATATGTCGAGGTCGTCGACGAGCTTCCCAAGACGGGAACGCAACGAATCCAGTACGCCGCACTCAAACAGCGCGGAATCGGCAACGCGTGGGATCGAGAAAAAGCGGGAATCAACGTCGCCCGCGCATGACAGGGAGAATCGATATGTCCAACAGGGAACGTGTAACAGTCGCCGGCGTCGGGATGACGCGCTTCGGCAAGTATTCCGAGCGCGGCGTGCGCTCATTGGCCGAAGAAGCGGTGGGCGACGCGCTCAAGGACGCCGGCGTCGCGCCGAAGGACGTCGAGGCGGTTTTCTTTTCCAATGCGATTGCCGGATTGATCACCGGTCAGGAAATGATCCGCGGGCAGGTTGCCCTTCGCAACACCGGAATCCTTGGCGTCCCGCTGTTCAACGTCGAGAACGCGTGCGCCTCGGCGTCGTCAGCGTTTCATCTCGCGTGGATGGCGACTCAATCGGGACTCTACGACGTCACGCTCGCTGTCGGCGCCGAGAAGATGACGCATCCCGATAAAGCTCTCACGTTCAGGGCGATCGGCACTGCCGTTGACCTGGAGCAGCTTCGCGAACTCAAGGCCCGAATGGAATCAGGCGACAAGAAACCGGGAATCGAGAGTGGCGGCGAAAAAAAATCGTTCTTCATGGACATCTACGCGGCTTCCACGCGCGAGTACATGAAGATAAGCGGTGCGACCGCGGAAACTTTTGCCGATATCGCCGTGAAGAGTCATGCCTTCGGCGCGCTGAATCCAAAGGCACAGTTCCACGAACGCGTCACACGTGAGCAGGTGCTTGCCGCGCGCGAGGTCTCGCCGCCGCTGACCGTGTTGATGTGTTCGCCGATCGGAGATGGTGCAGCCGCGGCAGTTCTCATGTCGGAGAAGTACGCACGGCGTATGGGTATCCCGACGCCGGTTGAGGTGCGCGCGTCTGTAATCTTTTCGGGGCGTGATCGCACCGCCGACGAACCCACCGCGCTCGAGCGCGTGGCCAAGCGCGCTTACGAAATCGCTGGTGTAGCGCCGTCGGACGTCGACGTGCTCGAGGTCCACGATGCCGCCGCGCCTGCGGAACTCATCGCGTGCGAGGAACTCGGGCTTTGCGGCAGGGGTGAGGGTCCCGAGTTTCTCGCGAGAGGAACGATGGAGCTTGGCGGCGCCCACGTCGTGAATCCCAGCGGTGGACTCCTCTCGAAGGGCCATCCGATCGGCGCCACCGGAATCGCGCAGATCGTGGAAATCGTCGATCAACTGCGCGGGCGATGCGGTGAGCGTCAGGCGGAGGGCGCGCGCGTTGGACTCACCGAAAACGGCGGCGGTTTCCTGGGACGCGACGCCGCGGCGATGTCGGTTCACATTTTCTCGAGGCAGACCTGAACCTCTGGAGTATCGATGATGACCGGGCAAACGATCGAAGCATACGAGTCAGTCAGGACCTGGCGGCGCGATCTGAGCGATCAGTGGGGCGGCGACCCGATCGCCGAAGAGCCGGACAAGCTGCAAGCGCTCGCGCGCTTCTGTGAATTCGTGGGCGAGGATCCCGATGCGATTATCGCGCGATGCTTTCGGGTTCGGAAGTCAGACGGCGAGCAGGTAATCAGCTTAAAATGGCGCGCCTATTATGCTCAAAAGATTCGCGAGTTTCGCGAACAGAACCCGGACCAGGAGTCACAACGCCTTGCCGCCAACGTGCTGAGTTTTCTGATCCACAACGGTGTGCTGGTCCAAGTCTAGGAGCAAGAGCCACCTTGCCGCGATCGCCGCAAATCGACGCGCGCATCGGCTCCAACGGATGCAGTGTGATTCGATCGGCAACACCGAGCGCTGTCCCGGCCGGCATCAAATATCGACCGAACGGTTGGTAGGCTCGGAATTTTCGCCGATTTTTTCGCCGCTTGCGGCGTCGTGAAGCTGGCACAGCTAGTGCTTGCCCATATCCAAGCCGTCCCATCGCTGCCGGAAAGATGTCCGGCGAGGAGAAATTCCCGATGTCACATGTCAGTGAGAGCGTCGAGCGCGCACTCGATACCTTGAGTGAAGTGCGCAAGGGCAAACTGGATCTGGGCTGGATGAACGCGAATCCAGCTGGATGGGGAGTACGAGCCACTCCGCGTGACGAACGCGGGCTCGGCCTGGAAGATATCAACCATGTCGGCTCTTACGGTAAGGTTCCCGACGAGGGCTCTCACTACGGGAGCATGGCGCCGCGCGGCTCCGAAATCCCCGACGATATGCCTTCGCTCGGCTGCTACGACATCAATGACAAGTCGCTCGTCTGGGCCGACAACGTTGCCCATCTGTATGACGAGGCGGTGGCGCGTCAATGGAGCTCGGCGCGCGATATCCCGTGGGATCAGCTCAAGCCGCAGCGCGAGGACCTGGAAAAGGCGATGTGCCAGGTATGCACCAATCTGGCCGAGGTGGAGTTCGTCGCGGGCGATATGCCGGCCAAATGGCTGTGGCACATCAACCACGACTTCCACGAGGTCAAATGCTTTCTCGCCTCGCAGATTTTCGACGAGGCGCGCCACATGGAGGTGTTCCGCAAGCGGGCGCTGGCCAATGGCGGCGGCCTGCTGCGCTCATCGCCGGACTCGGAGCAATTGCTGCGAGTGATCCTTGAGGCGCCCAACTTCACGACCGGCAGCGCGCTGATGCACATCCTGGGCGAGGGCTTCGTGCTGACCCTGTTCCGCAACGGCGAGATGTTCGCGTTGACGCCGGTCGAGAAGAAGATCTTCCGCCTTTGCATGCAGGATGAGGCGCGCCATGTCGCCTACGGCACGATGCACTTGAAGTATTTCCTCGAAAAACATCCCGAGCGCGAGGAAGAGATCCACGAGATCCTGAGCCGCGGCGAGGAAGCGACCTTCAGCCTCAATCAGACCCAGGACACCGTCGAGGCGCGCGCAATCCTGGCCGGCGGCGGGCTGGAGCATATCGAGGAGGGCTTCCAGAAACTCGGCTACCTCTTCAAGAAACAGATCAACGAATACCTGTACCGGCTCAAGATGGCGGGGATCGAGCGGCGTTCGCGGCTCGCGATCCCCTTCGAATTGCCGCTGTAAGCGCAGCGCGTGGAACTGACGAGCGTCCCAAGGAGGCAAGCACCATGAATCTGTTCCCATCTGTGGAGTTCTTCGAAGCGTTGCGCGAGCGAGCCAATAGCGATCCGGAGCGTTTGCGCCGCCTCGGCACGGTGGACATGACGCTGGTGGTGAAGATCGACTACCCCGATCGCGTCGAGTGCTACGAGATCGTCTTCGCCGGCTACCGATGCGTCCGCACGAGGCGCATAGCGAGTCCGAGCAATGCGGCAAGGGGTGCAATCGTGGTGGAGGGTCCGTATGCAGCCTGGCGCGAAATGATCAACAACATCGTCGCGAACGGGCACGCCGATCTCGAGCACACGCTCAATACGCTGACCTTGATGGATACTCCGTTACATGTGGATTCGGACAACCAGCTCGATACTGACCTGTTCTATCGCTACCAAGAGAACCTGCAAGAGTTCTTCGACGGCGCTGCCGCTATCGGCGCGCCTTTTTCCGCGAGTGCCGCTGCGCATCTCCAATGACGGGGCGCACAGTGAGCGCGTCGGCGCCCGTGCGGGCTAGCCCGCCGGGCTTCGACGGTCACTTCACGCCCATCCTGAGCCGGTAGCTCCAGAACCACGGCACGATCGAGTCGCCGAGAGCGTGGCGCGCCGCCTCGCGCAACGCTGTAATCCCGATCTCATCCTCGCCGATGCCGTGCTTGAGCAGCGTGGCGATCTCGCCCTGGCTAAGCGCGAGCCCGACCAGCCGCTCCGCGCCGCCATTCTCGACGTGATGAAGCCCGACCTCCTTCACGTAACGGAACCGCCCGCTCTGCTTCATCCTTTCCAGATGCCCGCCCTTGTTCCATTGATGAACCTCCGGCGCCAGGCGAATCGAGCGCTCGCGCGCCTCCGCTTTCGCTCGGCATGCGTTGTAAGCCTGCTCGGCTTCAGCGTTGAGCGTCGGCGGCCAGTCGCAGTCGTAGGCGGCGAACACGCCGCCGTCGCGCAAAATGCGCGCAACCTCGGCGAAGGTGCCGTTCGGTTCCATCCAATGCAGCGACTGCGAGCATGTAACGATGTCGGCGTAGCGGTCGGGGAGGCCGGTCGCGGTCGAGAGCCCCTCGATAAACCTGACGGCGCCCGCACTGGAGTCGGCCGCGCGACGCTCGGCCTGCGCGCGCATGTCGGCATTCGGCTCGACGCCGACGACCGCGGCGGCGCTTCGCGTCCACAGCAGGGTCGAAAGTCCGGTGCCGCTGCCGAGATCGACGACCACTGGCCGTTGCTTTGCGGCCAACTGCGTTAGGAGATCTACGATGATTTCGGGCGGCCTCGGCCGGTGCGTGTCGTAGAGTTCGGCGAAGCCGGAGAAGCGCTCGGTATTGGCGGCGACGCGGGCGCGATCGGAGCTCATGACGTGAACCCGCTCATGCGCCAAGTCTAGTTGCGCCGCGTTACCGAGGCGAGGGAGCGGCGGCGCTTTCGCGCATCGCGGCCGCGCTCACACCGTGAGTCGAAGCAATGATGCGGATAGCGGCGCGGGTCAGGGGCACCAGGCTCAGGCGGTGAATCTTGTCGAGCGTGTCCATCGCGTCGAAGAGATAAAAGGGGGCGGTGAGGAAGTTGACCAGCGGCACGCCAGCAAGATGAAAGGGGCCGCCGTCACTGGTTGGCATCGGGCCGAAGACGTCGGGCGGCAGGAGCAGCGAACACTCGAGCTGCTCGGCGACAATCGTCTCGCGCACGATTGCCTCGAGTGGTGCGAGCCTGCTGGTGAACCACCAGCGCGGCTCTGGATGTCCGGAAGCTACCAGGACACCGTCACGCTCGACGATCTCGTTCGCGGCGTGCTCGAGGTGGACTTCGAGCACGACGCCAGTAAGCTCCGTCCTGTGCCGGTCGATGAACGCGTGCACTCCGGCACCGCCGGCCATGTGTCCCGCGTTGAGAAGGAAGACCAAGCGATGCGGACGCTCCTCCGGCGCAAGGCGCGACCAGTAGCTGGCCTGCGCCAGGACGAGCGCCACGCCTGACGCGTCCTCGACGGCGGATGACCACGGGCCGTCGTGATGAGGGCCGACGATGACGCGGTCGTCGTCGGCCCCCGGCAGTTCGCCAACGACGTTGTAACTGATGATGTCGTGGCGGATCGCGCGGTTGACCAGCGTGCATTGCACATGACCTGCGTCGCACAATTGCCGCAGCCGTCCGCCGTCGCTGCCGTTGATCCAGACTCCGGGGATCGCACGTGCCACGCCATCATAGGGGACGTAGTACCGGTGCGAATTGCCGGGATAATCGTTCAAGACGCCTATGAATCCGAGCGCGCCCGCCGCCAGCGGTGCATCCATAACTGCCATGAAGTGAGAGTTGAACGGCAGCACCTGGTTAACCCCGGTAAGCGTGCTATCCGGATCGTAGCGGCGCCAGTTGGCATCGGCTTCGCCGGCGACGGCGCCTGCGAGCAGCACAGGAAAGTCCGCCGGGAAGCGCATGAGCGGCACATCGACTAGAGCAATCGCGCCGCGAACGGCATCGGGCGTTTCGTCGCGCCATGGAACAAGCCCGGCATCGAGACCGTCGGTCGCTGCCGAATGGGGCAGCGCGAAACAGGGAATGCGTAACTCGCGGTCATCCGCACGCACGATCAAAACTGACTCGAGCGGCTCCCAGTAGGGTAGCGTAACTGGCTCGAGCCGCACCTGCTCCAGTCCCAGTTGGCGGAACCGCTCCAGGCAGAAGTTCTCAGTCCAGCGATCTGCCGAATACCCGGGTCGCCGCACACCGCGGGCAAAGATGGTTTCGATCCAATCGAAGATGCTGCGCTCGTCCGGGACGAACGCGTCTTGCGGAACGTTCAATCCCAAACGGGCGGCCTTCGGCCGATCCATGGCTGTGCCTGTTCGAGCTGGCCCGCTAGCTGGATCAGCGTCGCTTCGTCGCCGTAGCGCCCACCGAACATCACTCCGATTGGCAAGCCTTCGCGATTCCAAAAGAGCGGCAACGAGATCGCCGGTTGTCCGGTGATGTTGTAAACGGGGCAGGCGACCGCAAAGTTCGTCATCGTTTCGTCGAGCAGCGTCGTGGCCGGACTCATGAAGTCGATAGCGCCGATCCGAAGCGGCGGCTGACCCAGCGTCGGCGTCAGGAACAGATCGTGTGATTCGAAGAATGCCGCAAACTGACGCGAGGCCTGTTGGAGCAGCGCTTGCGCAATCAGGTATTGCGGCGCCGATACGTTTCTCCCGCGCTCGTACATGTTCCAGGTGAAGGTCTCGAACTTGTCGGGCGCCGGCTCGGCGCCGGTCAGCATGCGCGTCGCCTCGATCGAGAGTGCCACCCCTGCCGCGTAGACCGTTTCGAAAAGCTGCGCGAGCATCTTGTAGTTGAGTTGCGGCGCCGCCTCTTCGACCTCGTGTCCAAGTTCCGCGCACAGCTTCGCCGCTCGCCGCGTCGCCTCGACGCAGTCCGGATGAATGGCGCCGCCCAGCGGATTCTCCGTCGAGAACGCGATTCGAAGCCGCTTCGGCGGCGTTGACGCCTCGTGCAGGTAAGGCCGGATAGGCGATGGCGGGAAGTATGGATCGCCGGGCATCGAACCCGCGGTCGCGTCGAGGGCGGCCGCGCTGTCGCGGACGGTTCTGCTCAACACGTGCTCGACCACAAAGCCGCCGAGGATGTCGCCGAGATTCGGCGCGAGCGAGATGCGGCCGCGCGTCGGCTTGAGTCCGACCAGCCCGCAGCACGCCGCGGGGATTCGAATCGAGCCGCCGCCGTCGTTGCCATGAGCGACCGGCACGATCCCCGCCGCGACCGCCGCGGCCGAGCCGCCGCTTGATCCGCCCGGCGTACGCTCGAGGTTCCACGGGTTGTGCGCCGGTCCGTAAAGACGCGACTCGGTCACGGGCGGGATTCCCAGTTCGGGCGCGTTGGTCTTGGCGAATGGGATGAAGCCCGCGCGCTTGTAGCGGGCCACCACCTCCGAGTCCGCCGGCATCGGCGCGGCAGGAACGAACGCGCACGCCGAGCGCGTCGGCATCCCGGCGCAGTCGCCCATGATGTCCTTGAGCAGAATCGGCACGCCCGCGAACGGCGCATCGCCGGCCTTGTGCGCGTGCGCCGTGGCGCGCGCGCGGTCGTAGTCCTTGAAAACGATCGCATTGAGCTTCGCGTTGTGTTTTTCCGCGCGCGAAATAGCCGCTTCCATCAGCTCAGCCGGTGTAACCTTGCGCTCGCGCACCATGCGGCCCAAGGCCAGGCCGTCGAAGGAAGCGTATTCGTTGAATGCCATTACAGGTCAGTGCGCTGTCGGCGCATCCGCCTGCGGGACGGTTGCCGGCTTGCCTTTCGGCCAAGTCGTTTCGATCTCGCGCGCGTAAACGTCGTAGATCACATTCACCAATTCGGCATGCCTGATCAGGACTCTCATGTCGCCGGTGATCTTGATGCTGCCCTTGAGTCCAGCGTCGATCAAATCGATAAGTCCCGCGGCGACTCCCTCGAACACCGACGCGGGCAACTCGAAAATGAAATCGAAATCCTTGCGCGGCGGTGCGACCTCCACCTGCCGGTATTCGATGCATTTGCCGTCGGACAACACCACTACGAAATTGCGCACCTCGCCATCCGTAAGATATGGCGAGTGCGCATCGCCGACAATCTTCGCGAGCACGTTGATAGTGCCGCGCGGCGCATTGCGATCAACTTCGGGATTTTCGTTGAGGAGCTTCTTCAGAGCGTCGTACCATTCCGTGGTGTAAATCGCAGGCATGATCGATCCTCCGCTAGTAGAGCCGTCCTTCCTCCTGCCAAATCTTCGGCAGATTGTGGTCGTGCGCGATCACCTTGTACGCGTTGTAGCCGCCGGCAGCGCTGACGCCGCCGCCGCTCGCCGACGAGCCGCACATGTAGAGTCCCTCGATCTCGGTGCGGTAGATGTGCTCGCGCGGCAGCCCGACATTCATCCTGCCCAGCCGGCCTTGCGAAAAATCACCCTCGGGCATCGCCATCCGCCGCTCCATGTCGAGCGTGACATACAGCTTGTCGGCGACCACGTTCTCGCGCGTCATGTTGGGGGCGTACGCGCGCCAGAGTTCGAGGAATTTTCCGTTGTAGCTGCGCCGCACTTCGTCCCACTCGTCCGGGCTCAGGCACGACGCGCGCGGAAAGAAGAACCATCCATTCATCGCATGGAGTCCTGGCGGCGCCTGGCTCGGATCCCACAGCGAGTTGACCCAGGTTCCTGCGCCGGGACGTTCCGGAATCTGCCCGCCGTAGGCCTCCAGGATGTAGTCGGATACCTGGTGAGCATCCTCGAATCCGACGATCGTGTAGAAGCACTTGTTGATGTCGGCGTTGTGCCGCGCGGACTTGTAATCGGGCGGATTGCGCAATGCGAACGACGGCGTCCCGAGCACGTGCTCCGGACCGAAGTGCCAGCTCGCCATGCGCTCTTTGCGGAAGTCGCTCAGGTTCTCCCATCCCATTAGATCGATGAAGGTGGTCTTCGGATCGGCATTGGAGGCGACCAGTTTGCGCGCCTCTACGGTGCGGCCGTCCTTGAGCCTGACTCCGATGGCCCGTCCGCCCGCGTTCAGAATCTCGACGACCGGGCTGTTGTAGCGGAGGTCCGCCCCTGCCGCGAGCGCCGCACTCGCCATCGCATGCGCGAAGGTATGGGTGCCGCCAATCGACATGTAATGATTGGCGCACAGCCAGATCACGCACATCACGAATCCCATGCCGTCGCCGGTGTGCAGGTTCGCGCCCCATTCGATGCACTGGCGATACAAGGTTGCCCGCAGCTCGCTCGACTCGAAAAGCTCATCGATGAGCACTTTGGGGCACTTGTTCATCTCTTGCGGCTTGAATCCGATGTCAATCCAAAGCTGCAGCAGCCGGCCCATGATGGTTTCGGTGCGGCCGCCCTCGGCCGGCGCCTCGGACGCCGGCGGGCTGTAAAGCATCGCCGAGATGTAATTGTTGGCGTCGAGCACTTTGCGCCGGATCGCGTTGAAAGTGTCGGCGTCGCGGCGTGAGTAGTAGGCGATACTCGCATGAGTCTTGTCCGCGAATTCGGGGCGGTAGATGATCAGCGGCGGCCTGCCATCGGCAAATGTGATCCCCACCTGCGCATCGGGCTTGATCATCCGTGCGCCGAAGCTGGGCAGGTCGAAGTCGCGATAGAAGGGCATCACCTCGATGAACTCCATGTACTGGGCATGGAGGTTGTGCCAGAAGCCGGGCACGGTAGCCTCGTCGGTATGCGCGCCGCCGCCTTCGTCGTGACGCCGCTCGAACATTCCGACTTTCAGGCCTGCGCGCGCTAGATAGGCGGCGAGGCAAAGCCCGTTGTGGCCGGCCCCGATAATCACCGCGTCGTAAGATGCGTCTGCCATATAAGTCTCCTCTAACGCGCGCCGTCGCGAGCGAGCTTCATCAGCCGGTGGACTCGCAAGGGAAGAAAAGGGTTGCGAAGCCGCGACTTAACTTTGAGACGTCCCCGAAGATGCTCGATTAGCGGATTGCTGCGACCCTGGAGCAACTCAGTCAGCGATCGGTACGGTCCCGCAATGCTGGCATCGAGCGGTTCCACACTGCCGTCGCACACCGCGATTTGACTGCCGAGAAAATCGACCGTGACGGACGCGCGATAGTCAGTCGCCGTCAGACCCAGGCGTCCGCGCAAACGCCCCGCGCGACGCCGGCGCGATGCTGAATCGGCCAGCTGCTGTTTGAGGAACTGCTGCACGATCGATGCGAGCCCGCTGGTCGAGCCGTCGGCGAGCAAAACCGGGATATCTGCGATAGCGGTCATTTCCACCAGCGTTCGACGTGCTGATCGTGGGCGATAATCTCGAGTGCGTTGTAAGCCGGCGCGAAAGTCACGAACCCGTGGGGATGCTGCGTGGCGCCGCACATGTACAGATTCCCGATCGGAGTCCGATACTCCGAAAGAATCGGGCCGGGGCGATGGTCCAGCATGTTGCCTAGATCGATCAGCCCGCCGATCCAGTCGGCCTGAACCATGTTCGGCATCCGCCGCGTGATGTCGAGCGGCGAATAGGTCGCCCAGTCGAGAAACGTGCTGTCGCTCAGGTTGGGGGCGGCCTCTTTCCACACGTCGATGCATCGCTGGCCGTATTCGCGGGAGATCTTGTCCCACGCGGCCGGACCGCCGGCGGCGAGATTGTATGGCGCCATCTGGCGGAGCAGGCCGGTGTAGAAGCCGTCGGGCGCGTCAGTCGGATCGTAGAGCGAATTGACCGCGGCGTTGGGCCGCGGATCCAGAAGTTTGCCGACGCGCAAATCGCGCCAATCGTCATTGAACTGCTTCTGATTTTCGTAGCCAAGGTTAACCACCCAGGCCTCGTTGACGTCGGGATCGAACGCGGCCGCGCGATACGCCGGCTTCGCCATCATCGCCAGATGGACGCTGAAGAACGTCGAATCCATGTGCGGAAAGTTCTTGACCTCGGCCGCTAGTGCAGCGGGCAGGTTCTCGGGCCCGACCATTTGCAAGAAAGTCTGCTCGAGGCTGATCGAACTCGCGACCAGATGCTTCGCGCGCACTTCGCTGCCATCTTCGAGGCGGACGCCGACGGCTTTTCCGTTCTCGACCAGGATCTTCTCGACGCCATGATTCAGGAAAACGCGTCCACCGGCTTGCGCGAGCGCTTCCCACAATGAATGGGCGAGCGCGTGCGAACCGCCAATGCAGATGTGCCAGTTGTCGATCTTGCTCAGCAGCAGTGGGAACGAAACCGCGAGCCCGCGGCGATCGGTCGCGTAGCCGGCGAGCGCCGCGTGAAATGAGAGATGAGCCTTGACGCGATCGTTTTCGAAATGGTGGTCGAGGAATTCATTGATCGTCTGATGGCGCAAATGGACGCTCAGGTACTTGCTCTTTTCTTCGACGCCCCAAGTCACCAGCGCCTTGGTGATGTCCTTGATCGAGGTCGGCGGCGAATACATCAGTGTGCGCAGGATCAGGTCGCGGTAGCCGCGCGCCTCTTCGTAAACGGCGTGGAAAGTGTCAGCGTCCTTGCGCGAAAAACGCGCAATCGATTCGCAGGTCTTGTTGAGATCGGTATGCACCACCAGAGCGGAGCCGTCCTTGAATACGCTCGCCATCTGGACCGGCGGCTGGACGTAACGCAATCCGTGCCGCGTGATGAGTTCAAGGTCATCGTAAACCGGGCAGATGCCGACCAAGGTGTGATAGTTCGCGTGAACGTTGTGCAGGAAGCCGGGCCGCGTCAGTTCCTCGGTGCAGAGGCCGCCGCCCTCTTCGGTGCGCTTCTCGAAGACCCCGACACTCATTCCCGCCTTGGCGAGATAAGCGGCGAGCGCCATACCGTTGTGGCCCGCACCGATGATGATGGCGTCAAAAGTTGCATCGGGCATCGAATGATACCTCCGGCGTTGGTCCAGCGCGTTTCATTGGCTAGCGGCTGCCTCGGGCTGATACCGACCAAACGGTTGATTCGCATAAGTTGTGCCCTGCGAAGGAAAACCGCCGCCGCAGACTGGAAGCGAGGCCATTTTTAACGGACTATCGCGTTTTCCCAAGGCAAAATACGCGCAACGCTCAGGGCAAGGGCCTAATGGCTGTCGGCAAGCCTGTATCCGTTCGCGCCCGTGACTGTTGCGATCGGCGACACTGCCGAGCGAGCGCGAAGGCAGCGAGTCGCAATTTTGCTCGCAAGTGCAGGCCGCATTACCCACGAGGCGTTGGCGCGCGAGTTGCTCATTGTCACCACTAGCTTAGTGTGATTTTCAAATTGCTACCGCTCGCTGGACTTAATCTTTGGCGCCGCAACCGACAGCGCACGCTTTTGACTGTGCTCGCGGTCATGACGGCCTCGATGGTGTTTTCGGCGGTAATGGTTATCCCGTTTGCTATGACCGCAATCGTCAATAGGGCGGATGCGGTTCCCCGCCTCGCCGTCACCAACCGCGCGGCGGTGAGGAGGGGACTGCCCGAGTCGTACTACGGGAGGATCGCGGGACTGCCCGGCGTGGTCGCTGTGAACCGGATGAATTGGTTCGGCGGGATTTATGATGATGTGAGGCATCAGTTCCCGAGCATGGGAATTGACGCCGACAATCCCGACGTAGTCTGGCCCGAGTACGCCCTCAACCATGACCTGGTGAATCAGTTCAAGATCAACAAGAACGGCGCGATCGTCGGCATCGCCACGCTGCAACGCTTTCGATGGCGCGTTGGCGACGAGGTCGCGCTCCATGAGCCTTCGATACCGCTAACCCTGACCTTCCGGATCCTCGGCACCATCAGCAGCGGTCCGGACCTGACCGTGTCCCTGTTCCGCCGCGACTACCTCGAGGACGCGATGCACAATCCCGGACTCACCAGCATGCTGTGGGTCCGCTGCGCGAGCATGGATGATGCGACGCGTTTGACCGCCACGATTGACGAGATGTTCCACAACTCTTCGGCCGAGACGCGCACGGAAACGGAGAAGGAGTTCATGTCGCAGATGGTCGCGAAATTCGCGCCGATTGCTCACGTCGTGCAGGGGATTGGCCTGAGCGCGGTGCTCGCGATCGCGCTGGCAGTGCTCAATGCCGCGTCGATGACGGTGCGGGAACGGACGCGCGAGATAGCGGTGGTCCAGAGTCTCGGATTCACGTCGGGCCAAATCCTGTGGGAAACGGCGGTCGAGAACGGGATGATGGCGCTGCTAGGAGGAAGCGTAGGCGTCGCGGTGGCGGCCACGGCGCTCGATCAAGCGCGTGGATTTGTTCCGAGCTTCGGTCCGCTGCTGTCATTTGGAATACCGCCGCCGGTCATGGCTGCTGGTCTGGCGGTAGCGGTCGCGGTCGGACTGGCCGCTGGGATATTGCCGGCAATCCGCGTGACTCACGCGACCGTGCTGGACGGACTGCAGCGAGTCGCGTGAAATGGTTTGCTACCGCCGATTTTCCGTGGGACATGTTCGATGCGGCCGGATACGAGGGATGCTATGAAAACCTGCAAATCTATCGGTGAATCGCCTGCAATGACGCAGGCGCGCGGACTTCGGGCCTGGTTCGTTGCCGTTGCGTTAGTGATGGCAGTGGCGCCTGGATTTCGGCTGAGCGCGTTTGCCGGCGGTCCCGGCGTTTTCGCCGGCGTTGTCCGCGATCAGAACGGGCGACCGGTTGAAGGCGCGACGATTACGATCACCAATCGCGAGCTCGAACGCAGTACCAGCGTGTTCGCAGCGAAAGACGGCAGCTTCCGAATGCCGGCGCTGGAACGCGGCCTTTACGATCAGCGGGTGCGCAGGGTCGGATACAAGGATATTTCGGAGAACGGGATCTCCCTGAAAGACCACGCCGGCGGCGTGACTCTTACGATGATCACAGAGACCGATCCCAATGAGCTTGCATGGCAACTGCCGGCGAACCGATGGACACCGCTGGTGCTCGAGCGGCTCTCCAGTGACACGCGGCGCGAAGAGTTCGTTCGCCAGTGCGCGTACTGCCATCAGCAGGGCAGTTGGGCCACCCGCGTGCAAAGAAGCGACGAGGACTGGCACGCGATCTTCATCAAGATGGGACGGATGGGCGGCACAATCTCGCCCGAGCTGCAAAAGGAACTTCCCGCCGCGCTGAACGCCGCCTACGACGACAAGAATTATCTGGGCAAGCTGACCGAGCCTGAGTTCATCGCGCCGCCTGCGCCTGAGGGCCGCGCCGCGACTGCCGTCATAACTGAATGGCAGGTCGGCACGCCGGCCTCGATGCTGCACGATATCGCAGTTCATCCCGACGGCGCGATCTGGGCGGTGGATACGGGAGGAGACCGGCTTTACCGGCTTGATCCAAGCACCAACCAACGCGAAGAGTTCCCGATTCCGACCGGCGACTCGCCGATCGGAGGCGTGTTCCACGGCTCGGGACTCCTGCAATCGCAGGGTGCGACCGCGCGCGTCGCGCCGCACAGCCTGCAAGTGGCCGCCGACGGTACGATTTGGGTGACGCTTTGCCTCGGCAACAAGGTGGCGCATCTGAATCCACGCACAAAAGGCTGGACGATATACGAGCAGAAGGACGGGCTGTATCCGCATACGATGCGAATCGATCGCAAGGGCAGGGTCTGGTACACGCTCGCGGTCAGCAACGGCGTCGGGATGATCGATCCATCGAGCGGCGAGCAGCGCGTCTACCAGTTGCCGGCGCCGAGCTTTGCGCAGGCGCTGGCGCTTCGCGCGATGCCGCTCGTAATGTGGGCGTCGGAGCATCTTGGTTTCTCTCCGCCGTCGACCGGCGAAGGCGCGACGCTGCCGGTGCCATACGGAATCGATATCGCCCCCGACGGCGGTGTATGGTTCAGCGAGCTCAACGCGCGCCGAATCGGACGGATAGATCCAGAGACAGGCGAAATCCGGGTGGTCGAGACTCCGTTCAGCGGCCCACGGCGCATGCGCTTCGACTCGAAGGGCAATCTCTGGATTCCGGGATTCAGTTCCGGTCTGATCGCGCGCTACAATCCGGATACGAGGCAGTTCAAGACCTGGAAGTTGCCCACCGGCGGAGTGGAAACTCCGTATGCGCTCAATGTGGACCGGCGCACCGATACGGTCTGGGTATGCGGCACCACCTCCGACACGCTGATGAGCTTCGATCCCGCGACCGAGCGTTTCACCGTGTATCCGCTCCCTACTCGCGTCACGTTCACGCGCGAAATCGACTTCGACAAGAGTGGTGCAATCTGGACATCGAACTCGGATTTCCCGGCCTGGCACATTGAGGCGCCCGCGCCGTCAGTAATCCGCATTCAGCCCGGCCCTGCGTCATGAGCTGCGAGGAGTTGCCTGAATGAAAACACCGATTTGCAAAATGCTCGGCATCGATTTTCCACTGCTGGCCTTCAGCCATTGCCGCGACGTAGTGGCCGCCGTGAGCCGGGCCGGCGGCTTCGGAGTGCTTGGAGCGACCGGTTTCACGCTCGATCAGCTCGAGCTCGAGCTGAAATGGATCGACGATCACATCGACGGCAAGCCCTACGGCATCGACGTGCTCATTCCGGAGAACCTCTCGATCAGGTACGACAAGAGCGTCACGACGCGCTCGCTCGTCGAACACATTCCGCAGCAACACAAGGACTTCGTGCGCGAGCTTCTTTCCAGGAGTGGAATAGAGCCCTCGCAAGCGATTGAAGAAGGGCGCGTCCGGTCTCCGGATGCGCCAGTCCCGTTTCAGCCGGAATACGCGCTGAAGCTCCTCGAGCTTGCGTTTCACCATCCGATCAAATTGATCGCCAACGCGCTCGGCGTGCCGCCGCAGGCCATGATCGACATGGGCCGTCAGCACGGGGTGCCGGTCGCGGCGCTGGTGGGAGCGCCGGAACACGCGGTGCGGCAGGTGAAGGCGGGAGTCGATATAATTGTCGCGCAAGGCGGGGAGGCCGGCGGCCATTGCGGCGAAGTCTCGACGATCGTGCTAATCCCCGAGGTTCTTCGCGCGATCAAGCCAATCCGCGACGTTCCCGTATTGGCCGCCGGCGGCATCATGACCGGCCGCCAGATGGCCGCGTGCATGGCGATGGGCGCGGCCGGGGCGTGGACCGGCTCAGTGTGGCTGGCGACGACAGAATCCGAGACCTCGGAAATCTTTCGCGAGAAAATGATCGAAGCGCGCTCGCGCGACACCATCCGTTCCAAGGGCCGAACGGGAAAACCGTCGCGCCAGTTGCGTTCGACATGGACCGACGCGTGGGAGGGACCGGGCAGTCCCGGCGCGCTGCCGATGCCGCTGCAGAGCCTCATCAGCGAACCCGCTCTCCACGCCGCCGATCTCGCGGCCGAGCGGGGCAACGCGAAGGCGCGCGAAATGGTCACCTATTTCGTCGGCCAGGGCGTCGGTCTGGTGGACAGCGTGAAATCAACTCGCGCGGTGGTAAAAGAATTCATGGAAGAATTCGTCGAGGCGGTCTCCGATCTGCAGGCGCTTATGGAAGACTAGGCGCTCACGCAAGCATCAGATAGTTACAAACCACGGGCGGAACTCATCGATGCCTTCCTCCACTCCGCTGAAATACGTGCTCGCCATCGATATGGGCTCCGGCAGCACGAAGGCCGCCGTCGTTTCGAGCGCGGGCGAAGTCGTCGCGTCGGTAATCCGCCATACGACTACGAAGATGATGGAGGGGGGCGCGGTCGAGCAGGATCCCGAGGAATGGTGGCGCTCCGTTTGCGATGCGGCGAAGGAGGCGGTCGCGGCGTCGCGCGTGCCGGCGCAACAGATCATCGCCGTCGCGTGCACCACTCTATGGGCCGTCACCGTGCCCGTTGACGAGGGCGGCGCCGCAATCGGAAACGCGATCTCGTGGATGGACACGCGCGGCGCGAAATACAATCGCGCGATCTCGGGCGGATGGCCGCGCATCCAGGGCTACGGCCTGTTCAAGGTGCTGAAATGGCTGCGGTTCACGGGCGGCGCGCCAGTTCAATCGGGCGTCGACGGCCTCGGCCATATCCTCTTCATCAAGAATGAGCGCCCCGAGATATATGCTCGGACCTTCAAGTTTCTCGAGCCGATGGATTACCTCAACCTGCGGCTCACCGGACAATTCGCGGCTTCGTACGCGACGATGTTCACTTACTGGCTGACCGACATTCGCAATCCTAACAGGATCGACTACGTCCCCGAGTTGCTCGCGATGGCCGGCGTCGATCGCGCCAAGCTGCCGGACTTGCGGCCGGTCAACGCCGTGCTCGGCACGATCAAGCCCGAAGTCGCCGCGGAGCTGGGTCTGGCGCCTTTCACTCGCGTCGTGATGGGCTCCGCCGACGGCCATGCGGCGACCTTGGGCGCGGGCACAGTGCGCGACTACGAGGGCTACTTCTATATCGGCACCTCGTCGTGGATGAGCTGTCACGTGCCGGCGAAGAAGACCGACCCGCTGCACATGCTTACTGCGATGCCGGCCGCGCTGCCGGGCCGCTACATGGTCGGCGCGGAGCAGGGCGCGGCGGGACGCAGCATCGAGTTCCTGAAAGACCTCCTGTACCCGGCCGGCAACGCGAATTCTCCCAACGACGTTTACGCCGACATGAATCGGCTCGCCGCGGAGGTTGCGCCGGGGAGCGACGGATTGATCTTCACGCCATGGATCAACGGCGTGTTCGCGCCGCACGAGGACGCATCGACGAGGAGCGCCTTCTTCAATCAGAATGTGCGTACCGGCCGCGGTCATTACGTGCGCGCAGTGATGGAGGGCGTCGCGTACAACCTGCGATGGCTCAAGGGCCACGTCGAGAAGTTCATCGGGCGGCCGTTCGAGCAGCTCAATTTCATAGGCGGTGGCGCGAGCTCGGATCTGTGGTGTCAGATCCACGCCGACGTCCTCGGATGCACGGTGCGACAGGTCGCCAATCCGCGCAATGCCAACGCGGTGGGCGCTGCAATGGCGGCGTTTGCGGCGCTGGGTGAGATCGGGGTCGAGGAAATATCCGCAAAGGTGAAGATCGCCGCCGAGTATCGGCCGATCGAGACCAACCGGCGCCTGTACGATCGCCAGTTCCGCGAGTTCCTGGAGTTCTACAAGCGCAACCGCGTGATCTACCGTCGCCTCAACCCCGTCGCCCGCGCGTCGGATTGAACTTGGCGATGGACTAGTATTCAAATCGACGAGGCATCTCCAAGGAGTCGTGCCATGCCCAAGGCAGCGAAGAAGCAGCAAGAGTCCACCGGACCTTTCGGCGATATGTTTCCCTATCGCGAAACCTTCGAGACCTATCGCGAGTTGCCCAGTAAGAGCCGCCGGCCCGAGGACGTCATGCGCGAGTTGCGCAGCATCGCGCGCGAGGAAAACGCGCGCTGGCAGACCGGTCAGATCTCGGGCACCTACTACCATGGCGGGATGGAGCACTACGCGTACCTCAACCGCGTGTTCTCGCTCTTCTCGCATGTCAACCTTCTCCAGCGCGACATGTGCCCGAGCGGCACCAAGTTCGAGGGCGAGGTAATCGCGATGACTGCGCGGATGCTCGGCGCGGAGTTGGCGCGCGAGAAGGATCCGCAGGCCGACGTTTGCGGCGCGATCACTTCGGGCGGCACCGAGAGCATCATTCTGCCGATGCTGGCGTATCGCGAGGGAGCCAAGGCCGAGCGCCAAATCACGGCGCCCGAGATGGTGGTGCCGGATACGATTCACCCGGCATTTTCCAAGGGTGCGCACTTTTTTGGTATCAAGCTGATCCGCGTTCCGGTCGGTCCCGATTACCTGGCCGACGTGGACGCGATGCGGAACGCCATCGGCCCCAACACCATCGCGATCGCCGGCTCGGCGGCGAATTATCCGCAAGGGCTGATCGATCCGATCGAGAAGTTGTCCGACCTCGCGCTCGAAGCCGGAGTCGGTCTGCATGTCGATAGCTGCTTCGGCGGTTTCATCCTGCCGTGGATCGCAAAGCTCGGCTACGACATTCCGCCGTTCGACTTCCGCCTGCCGGGCGTCACCTCGATGTCCTGCGATACGCACAAGTGGGGCTATGGGCTGAAGGGCGCGTCCGTCGTGCTCTTTCGCAATCGCGCGTTGCGCCGGCGCATGTACTTTGCGATGACCGACTGGCAGGGCGGCTTGTATGCGTCGCCCACTGTTGCCGGCAGCCGCTCCGAGGGAATCAGCGCATCGACTTGGGCCGCGATGGTCACGCTCGGCGAGGAAGGATACCTGAAGGCGACCCGCCGCATCATGAAGGCAGCGGACACGATCAAGTCGGGGGCCGCAAAAATTCCGGAGCTCAAGATTATAGGCAAGCCGACGTATTGCATCGCATTCACGTCCGACAAGGTGGACATCTACCACGTCAACGATTTTCTCGCGGAGCGTGGATGGCGCCTTAACGGGCTTCAGAAGCCCGCGGGCTTTCATCTGTGCGTCACCTTGCCGCAGACGCTGCCGGGGGTGGCGACGCGTTTTGTCAGAGACATCGCGGCCGGTGTCGATTACGCGAAGAATCCGCCGGCGACGCCCGCGCGCAGCGGCGCGGTGTACGGCGGCGGCGCGGCCTCGCTCGATCCTTCGATGGTAAATGAACTGATGCTCGCATGGCTCGACGCGAGCACCGAAGTCCCGTAACCGCCGCCTTCCGGCGAGACCAGCCTATGACGATGATGGACGATCGCGCGATCGGAGAGTACACCGCCTTTGCCTGCCATCTGGCGGACCTCGCGGGGCGCACGATCCTGCCGTACTTTCGCGTGCGCCTCGCGGTCGAGAATAAGAGTGCTGGCGTTGGCTACGATCCGGTGACGCTCGCCGATCGTGCAGCGGAGCAAGCGATCCGTGACGAGATTCAGCGCGTCTATCCCGGCCACGGAATCCTCGGCGAGGAGCATGGCTTCGCGGCCGGTACCGACGGACTGACCTGGATCATCGATCCGATTGACGGCACGCGCGCCTTCATCATCGGGCAACTTCATTGGGGCGTTTTGCTCGCGCTCAACGACGGCGCACGGCCGGTGATCGGCGTGATGCATCAGCCTTACACGGGCGAGACGTTCGTCGGTTCACGCTTGGGCGCCGAACTGAGGCGCGGCGGCTCAAGCAACCCGCTTAAGGCGCGCGAATGTCGACGGCTCGAAGACGCGATCGTGTGCGCAACCGATCCCGCGATGTTCTCGGGGCCGGGCGAACGCGAGGCGTTTCGCGAGGTCGCCTCGAAGGCGCGGATGAGGCGCTACGGCGGCGATTGCTATTCGTACTGCCTGGTCGCCGCGGGCTTTATCGACCTGGTGATCGAATCGCGCCTGCAGCCCTACGATATCCAGCCGCTCATTCCGATTATCGAGGCCGCAGGTGGAATCGTGACGAGCTGGTCGGGCGGCTCGCCTTACGACGGCGGGCAGATCATCGCCGCCGGCGATCGCGAGCTGCACAAAATCGCGCTCGCGATACTCGCACCCGCCGCGCGATAACCGATCTTCCATATACAGCTTCGATCAAGCAGGCGCGATTGTGCTATGCGAAATCGATCCTCGGGAAGCGTGAAGGAGACCGCCATGGCAGCTTTGTCCGCGATCGTCGAGCAGCTTATCGATGGGCCGGGATTCGTGCTGATGCCGAATTTGATGGCCGCGTCCGAAGCGGCGCAGGCGCGCTCGCGCGTTGGAAATCGCGGAGTCGCCGTCCGCTTCCACGTTCGGCAGACGCAATGAGAGGACCGGCCAGCAACACATTCGCGGGCTGCTCGCGCATGGCGAGATTTTCGAGCGCATGGTGCAGCATCCGGCGCTTATCGAAATCGCCGAGGCGATGCTGGGTGACGACATGACGCTAGGCGCGTACTCCGCGCGGATTCTCTATCCCGGCGCGATAGAGATGGGGGTTCACGTTGACTATCCGTACTGGGCGATGCGTGGGCCGTTCGCTGTCCGGCCGCCCCTGATGGTCCAGGTCATCTGGATGCTGCAGGATTTCACCGAACAGAACGGCGCCACGCTGGTCGCGCCGCGGAGCCAGTTGCGATGCGCGCGGCCGAATCGCGAGGATTTCGCGCGCGAGGCGATCAAGATTACAGGCGCGGCCGGCGACGCGATCATTTCGCACGGACTGCTGTGGCACGACACTTCGCAAAATCACAGCGAGCAGCCGCGCGTGGCGCTTTTGATCAACTATGGCCTGAAGGTGATTCGGCCGCTCGATTCGGAGATAGCGAAAGTTCCGCCCGCCGTGCTGGAACGCGCGACGCCGAAACTTCGCCAGTTGCTCGGGCTGGAATTCGCCAACTCGCTCGCGCGCGACCTGTCGAGAGATGGGCTGTACTGACGCGAATCCAGCCCCATTCTTTGATTCCTCGTGAGAGGGTTTCTCAAACGACGGAATCGCCTTCGAGGCGGAATCCGATCCGCACTTCCACCTGGAACGTTGGATCGCCTTTCTTGTTCACTGAGCCGCGAATATTTTTGACCTCGAACCAGTCGACATTTCGTAGCGTCTGGCGCGCCTTGATGATTGCGTTGCGCACCGCCTGCTGGACGCTGTCCTCGGACACGCCGACCACCTCGATTATCTTGTACGTCTTATCTGGCATCGGACTCTCCTTTGCGTGAGATACGGATTTTCCCGCCTCAACGTAGTGTCTGGATCATTTCCCCGTGCCCCGCAATGGGATCGCCGGTCTTTTCTTGACGAGTGGGGAATTTGACGCGGAGACTAGTTTCGAAGCAGACTGCATCGTCCGGCAACTTAACTTGTTTCAGCGACGGCGAATTGGCCGGAATGGACCGGCGGAAATTCGCGGCAAACTCGAAGGGAGAACTATCTGATGAAGCGAACGAAGGTGGCAGGAGCTATGCTCGCGACAGCGGTCGCATTGGCATTCACCGGTAGCGTAGTCAACGCCGGAGACGCGCCAAGCCCTTCGACCCAAGCGGCGCAAGTCAAGTGCCTGGGCGCGAATGCATGCAAAGGGCAGAGCGCATGCAAGACTGCAACGAACGATTGCAAGGGCAAGAATTCGTGCAAGGGCAAAGGCTACGTCATCACCACCGACGCCAAATCCTGCGAGAGCCAGGGCGGTCACGTCGGCAAGAAAGCCCCGATGGCGATGTAGCATGACCAG
>Ga0074046_10000160_pt1 | contig 55706 bp, 52 predicted proteins | sample BogForMeECP23OM3_FD_94441 | JGI IMG/M metagenome (GOLD analysis project Ga0074046, IMG submission 94441) | Bog forest soil microbial communities from Calvert Island, British Columbia, Canada - Bog Forest MetaG ECP23OM3 | ecosystem: Environmental > Terrestrial > Soil > Wetlands ... | reverse complement strand
CTAGGCTGGATGACTCCTGCATCAGTCTACATGAACAAAATCAATTTCAACAAAGACCGAAAATATATCAAAAGCGGACAGAAACTCTGTCAACAAAACGGACATTAATTGTGGCACTCTACATTTAATAACCGGTTTTTCCGTATCCGTGTTTCACCACGTGAACATGTGACCATATTATAGTGTATAGTGCATTCGGAACTTTTGTATACCGGTTCCCGAAAAAAACAAAGGCCACTCAGTATTTCCCGATATAGCGTGTAGGGACACGGATCTGAATTGAATAGGAACTGAGAGAATGGGCTGTGATGATGAAATAATAATTTCTCTGGCCTTCGAAAAATTTCTCTATCCAGGGTCTTGGATCCGTGGATATAATATTCCCATCCGCATCGGTTGTTGTTACCCAGAGTGAGGAATCCAACCCTCCCGGTGGCGTGATGGTCCTGACGATCCGGTTGGGATCGTTCCCATCCATCACATTGATAGTGAACTGGGGGTTGGTCACGGAAAACGATCCTTGGATAACCGTCTGGGAACTTCCACTGCCTTTCATGCCGCTGGTCGGTCCGACCGTGACTGTCGAACTACTGAATGATTGCCCTTTGCCGCTCGCAGGGCCGGCAGGATCCACGGTATACCAGAGTTCCCAATAGGGAAACGGGACATACATGATACCGGTTGTCCCGCTGCTGCCATTATTCGATGCAATGGTAGCAAAAGTAGTCATGTTGGTATCATAAGGAACACTGTTAATCCGGGTCCCCGCGGGTATGGACTGGTTAAATGATACACCGTACGTTGAAGGATTTACAAAAGCAACCGTCTGCGTCACTTTCGGATTCCATGTCGGTACGGGCGAGGGGATGGGTGAAGGAGTCGGGGTCGGAATAACGCTGGTGGAAGTTAGTACAATATGAGGTTCCGGGCTCACAATTTGCTGATCCGCCACGGCAACGGGCAGGGGAGTTGTAGTGGCAACGGAAATACCTGTATCCACCGGGTTTCCGGTAACCATGGGCTTTATGACTAAGGCAATGACGAGAACGAGTATTAACCCGGCTGCCAGATACATCAGGTCCTGTTTGTCCATGGAGATCAAGGTACCTCTTGATTTTTCCCACATAAATATTACGGTAAAATTACAGGATCAAAAAGGAAGATTTATGAATAGAAACAAACTGGATCCTGTGAACTACCGACGGCCACAGGTAAGAAGAAGATTGGAAAACTGCGGGATCTGAACGGTAATTTAGCAAAAAAATCCCATAATCCTGAATATCATTTTTCAAAATAAGAAAAACTTATAAATACAATAATAACATTTTATCACACAGGGACGTTGGTATACGCCAGTGTCCACTATCTTACTTAAGGTGAATCTATGAATTCGCGTAAATCCAATGACGAGGGATTCACTGGCCTTGAGGCGGCGATTGTGCTGATCGCATTCGTTGTCGTCGCGGCAGTGTTCTCCTATGTAGTGCTTGGCGCCGGGTTCTTTACAACCCAGAAGGCCCAGCAGACCGTGCACACAGGTGTGCAGCAGACAACGTCGGCAGTTGAACCATCAGGGCCAGTCAGTGTGCAGGCAGAAGCAGATGGGGCAACCATTGGTAATATTACCTTTTACCTCCAGCTTGCTGCGGGTGGAACCGGGGTGGACATGAGTAAAGTTACGTATACGGTTTCCACCTCTTCAATGGTCAAGACCTTTACGAATTCTACAGCAACGTTATCCTGGGTAAAACAAAATACACCTGTTGACCCGGGCCAGACCAGCTACGGAGGATTGTTAAATGCCCGCGAGATGGTCCTTGTAACGATCCAGCCAGGGTTTTCGTCAACACAAATGGGCACCAATACCCCGTTTATTGTTGAAGTTAATCCTCCCGTTGGAGCGGCTCTGCCAATTGCCAGAACGATCCCCGCGGGAATGACTGCCAACACGTGGTATGAGGTATACTGAGGAGGGTGAAAGAAATGAAAAATCTGTATTCAGAAGATGCATTCACCGGCCTTGAAGCCGCAATCGTGCTGATAGCATTCGTTGTCGTCGCGGCAGTGTTCTCGTACGTGGTGCTCGGCGCAGGGTTCTTCACATCGCAGACGGCCCAGTCCACAGTCCACACAGGCGTGAGCCAGGCCAGTTCAAGTATGGAACTGGTAGGGAACGTTTACGGGGTTAAAGACGCCACCAATAATTACCTGGACTATGTTAACACGACGGTTTCACTCACTGCAGGTGGTACTCCTATCGACTTATCTGCGATGGTAGTATCATATAACGATAATAACGGCGGTCACAATGCAAATTTGACCTATGAGGGCGTTGCTCAGGAAGGATCTGCGTGTACAAATTCCCTTGCCGGTACCGCTCCCCAAAGCTGGTGCATATCCGACAAAATCAATAACATAACGACTGGTGCCATGCTCGATAATGGTGCTCAGATGATCATCACGGTGGGGGTACCTACAACCGCAACACCGAATACACAATTGACAATTAATTTCCAGCCCGCGGTTGGAGCAGTTCTTCCCATCGCAAGGACTATACCCGGTGGCCTCACCGCAGTCCAGCCACTCTACTAATTTTTTCCCTTTTTTTAGTCTCTTTCTTGAGATTCATTACATCTCGATCAGGTCAGGCGACGAGGTCTGGTGTTAATTCCGGACAACCCGTATGACGAATGCACTGCACGAACGGTGATGAACGGAGGGATTTTATTCAAAATTGAGGAGAATGCTTTACGGAGGGTGATTGTAACCCTGCTCATCGCATATGGTGTTGTAGCAGGAGTGTTTTTGTACGTGGTTCCCGGCACAGGATTCTTCCAACCGGTGCACGACTCCGGAGTCTGTGTGCAATTCCATGGCAGAGGGAAATTCCCATGGTTGCTGTTACTGCCAGTGAGATGTTAGTAAATACTGACAGTAGCTCGTGTCCTGTCCTGGTCCATTCGGTGCCTTTAATGAATTCCAGAAAACAGGTACTGCATTCACAGGTCCCAGCTATCATTGGATCAGAAAACATAGTCAGAGGTGTATTTCACGCAGAACACCCCGGGGAACCTCAGATAATATCAAAAATATCAACGATGAATTCGTTGTTTCAGCGGGAATAATCTGCAGCGGGCACAGAAACATCTATCACGAAAATATTGCCGGTTATTTTGGTGGGAAAACAGATGTAACATATCCTTATTTCTGAATGACAACAGTTACGCACGGGTATTATATGCAGATACATATCCGTATATCCGGCCCTTGAGGACAATTCAGAAAGTCCTGAAATAACCCCCGCATTTTCTTATAAATTACAACATAGCGCGTTCCCGGCCTGTTTTACGATAAGAATGTTTATTAATTAAAAATGTGATATAACGAATAGATACTCTATGGCGGTAAATCAGGCACAGGTTGACCACATCATCACTGCTGCCTCCGAAGATGATCCGGAAGTAAAGCTCCAGAACCTTGAACGGGAAGTCGACCTCATAAAGACCTCTATCAAGCGTCTTCTCATGGACATACGGGAACGTATGAACGAACTGGAAAACCCGTTCACCCTGTCAATCCCGGGCAGCGGCGGAGCTGGAGCACCGGGCATTGCACCCGGCCTGGATGCCGATGTCAAGGATGCCCAGAAATCCGCGCTTGAGGCACGAGAAGCGGCCCTCGATGCCAGAGAATCGCAGATGGACGCAACAAAAGCAAAAATGGATACAGAAGCTAAAAATGAACCCGTCAAAAAACAACCTGAACCTATTGCCTCACCAGCAAACGAAGACAAAAAAGTTCTCGAAGACCAGATGCTGGCACTGCTGAAATCCCAGATCGGAGCTCCCCACAAGGCAACTGTATCCCCCACTCCGGCCCAACCCCAGGCAAACGAAAAACTGAGGCTCCAGAAAGTCTACAAACTCTTCAAATGGACTCATCAGTCTGTAAGGAAATTTGGCCATGACAGGCTTGAGATCATGCTGGAATCCTACCGGGTCATGGGGTATATATCCAAGGAATCCGCTGACGAAATACGTGAAATATCCCGCCTGATGCCGGCAAACCTTGGCGAAGAGCATGAGGTGGGCCCCGATGAATTCGTATCCGAACTTTATGCGCTCAACAGGATACTGACGCCAAACGATACTTCCCTTGACCGCGATATGATTGAGGTCATGATGGAGCAGCGCCAGCAGGAGCCTGTCGTTCCCGGGAGAAAACCTGAAGAACGTATAGATCTGTCCACAATCTCACTCAATGAGAAGAAAAGTTCGTCGCATAATAAAGAGAAAGATGAAGAATGGATGAACCTCCCGGACAGGATCTGATAGATGTCTGCCGAGACATTCACTACCGCTATGTTCCTGATCACTGCTGTTATAGCAGCAGGTGTGCTCATCAATGCAGTTTTCCCGGTTGTATATACTATGGCGGGGACATTCCAGTCAGCCACCCATGAATCTGACCAGCGTCTCCGCACGGATTTCAAGATCGTAACCTCATTTGCCAATTATAATAGTGGATCACTACTGAATCCCGGTGTTGCACAGATCTGGATGAAAAATGTCGGCAGTTCCCGGATACCGCTGTCTGATATCACCAACCGGTCCGATGTCTTTGCCGGTGCCGACAGCGGTTTTGATCGGCTTACCTACGATTATGGATACAGCGGAAATTCCGGGACATGGACTGCAGAATTGTATGATACCAATAATAACCAGTACTGGGATCCGGGAGAGACTCTCCTGATCACCGTGTATACGGATAAGATACCCTCACCGTCCAGCGGAGACACGGTATACTTCCAGTTCATACTTCCCGATGGGATTTGGAGATCTACGGACTTCGCGGTATTCAATCCTGCGGGGAGCTGAAATACCGTGGCCGTTGCAGAACTGATCGGGGCCGCGATAGGAGTGCTCCTTCTTGTCGTGGTAGCGTACCTTCTTGTGGGGGGTACATTGTCAACCGCCGAAACCGTAGTCACGGCCCAGAAAGATATGACGCTCCTGAACGAGATACGGCTAAGAACCAGTATCATCGTGTCTGATGAGTGGATTGATAACAGCAGCTACATGAATTTCAATATTACGAATACCGGAGAAGAGACGATCACTGACCTGCCTCATCTGGATGTTTTTTCTTTTGATAAATCAAACGGGTACACACACCTGACATATGACAGCACAAAAACCGGAACTCCGGATCCGGGGAGATGGCAGATCGCCGGGTTTGTCAATGATAACATTCATGAAGGAGAACTGGACCCGGGAGTAACGTTGAGGATCAGGGCCAATATTCCTGCCGGGGAGAGTCCGGACCTCTTCCATCTGGACAACTTCCAGTTTACCACGAGCACCGGGGTTTCTGCATATTCTGCAGTATTGAATCCATAATATTCAGGGAGTATTCAGGATGGCAACAATATCAGATTTGATGGGAGGTGAAGACCGGCGGATCATATCGACCGGCAACACCGAGCTCGATAAAAAAATAGCCGATGGTCTCCCGATGGAGTCCCTGACCCTCATCGAAGGGGAGAACGATACCGGCAAGAGCGTGCTCACCCAGCAGATCATATGGGGGGCCATGCACCAGGGCCTGTCCGTAGATCTGTTTACTACTGAAAGTACCAGCAAGAGTTTCATCAAACAGATGGAATCAATGAGCCTCGATATCTCAGAATATTTTGCCTGGGGCTACCTCAAGATCTTCCCCCTCCACGTGGTCGGGTTCGAATGGAAGAAAGAGGAGATGGTCAACATCCTTGCCCACCTCATCACCCACATCCAGCAGAGCAAGTCGCAGGTAATCATTGTCGATTCCCTGACCCTGTTTACCGAATATGCTGAAACTGATTCCATCCTCACCTTCTTCACCAACTGCAAATCCCTTGTTGATCACGGCAAGACTATCCTTGTCACGCTCCACACCTACGCCTTTGAGGAAGACACGCTTGTACGGATCCGGTCCATCTGCGATGCCCACTTGAACATGAAAAAAGCCCTGGTCGGCGATAAATACGTGATGGTCATGGAAGTCATCAAGGTCAGGGGCGCACGAAAGACTACAGGAAACCTTGTTAGTTTCGAAGTCCATCCGGGATATGGCATGAAGGTCATCCCGATGAGTTTTGCGAAGGTCTGATATGGGTACACTATCCGTTGCGGTCAATCTGCCGTTCAAACCTGAAATCATAGATAACACCATAGATTTTTACAATGATATCGAATCCAGTGCGCTCTACAAGATGCTCCCGGCCAATGCCAAAGAATATGTCAGGGCCAGCCCTCATCTCCTCGAATACCTCCACACATTCCCGGTCAATACCTATGGGATTCCGCTCTTCCTGTCGGAGCTGAAAAAAGACCTCCGTTCAATGAAGAGTCCCAACATCATCTACCCGGTAAATGACACCACATTCGTCCATATTCTCCCCGACCCTGATGATGTCAGGAACTTCTACATCCCGATCGAACCGTCTTTCCTCCACAGTGTCAGCCAGATGCTGCCGGTCATCGAGACGAAACTAATCGATCTTATCGATGCACTTGAAGAAGATCCTATCAGCGACAAGGAACGGGCCGAAGTGATCAAGAAGATGCTGGCAAACGTAGCGGTCACACGCCCGAAGAACGTTGATATCGCAACACTCACCGGGGGGGGGCCCGGCCAGCAGGATTTCAAATCGAAGCTTACGAATTTCCTCAACACGGACTTCACGGCAAAAGACAAGATGAAGAATGTCAAGAAAAAGTTCCAGATTCCCATGACTCCCGATGGAAAAGTGATCCTTACCAACGAGGAATACCGCGCCATCGAATACCTGCTGATCCGTGACAAGATCGACATGGGAGTCCTCAAGCCATTCCTGTCAGACCCGTACATTGAAGATATCTCCTGTGACGGCGTAGGCCCGATCTTCATTGAGCACAAGATCTTCAAAGGATTGAAATCCGTTATTGAATTCAAGGTATCCAGTGAGCTTGATGAATTCGTTGTCAAGATGGCGGAGCGGATCAAGCGCCCCATCACCTACCGGAACCCGGTCATCGATGCAACCCTCCTCGACGGTTCGCGTATCAACATTGTCTACGGGACCGCCATCTCCCGGCACGGGAGCAACTTCACCATCCGTAAAGTGAACGAGGTCCCCTTAAGCATCCTCAATATTGTCGAGAGTAATGGTATCGACTACCTGGCTGCTGCGTATCTCTGGATCTGTGTTGAGTACGGGATGTCTCTCTTCGTTTCCGGTGAGACCGCAAGCGGGAAGACAACACTCCTGAATGCAATCACGACATTCATCCCACCGGAGAACAAGATCGTCACTATCGAGGATACGCCCGAACTGAACGTTCCTCACCGCAATTGGATCCGCGAAGTTGCGCTTGCGAAGGGCAAAGGAGAAGGCGGAGGGGCCGCCGGCGAAGTATCGATGTTTGATCTCCTGAAAGCGGCACTTCGTCAGCGCCCCAACCAGATCCTTGTGGGCGAGATCCGAGGGGTTGAAGGAGCGGTCGCCTTCGGTGCCATGCAGACAGGTCACCCGGTAATGAGCACATTCCACGCGGCTTCCGTTGAAAAACTGATCCAGCGTCTCTGCGGGGATCCGATCAATATTCCCAAGACCTATGTAGACAACCTCAACCTTGTTGTCATCCAGAGTGCAGTAAAACGCCCCGACGGCCAGCTCGTCCGCCGTATGATCAGCTGCAACGAGCTGGTCGGCTACAATGCAGAGACACAGGGGTTCACGTTCGTGCAGATGTTCACCTGGGAGCCGGTATCGGACACATTCGTTTGGACCGGGAAAGGCAGTTCGTTCCTGCTCGAAAACAAGATTGCCACGATGCTGGGCATCCCTGACAGCCGGAAAGCTGAGATTTACCTTGAAGTAGAAAAACGGGCAAAGATCCTGGAAAGGCTCCACAAAGCCGGGTACACTAAGTTCTGGGACCTGTTCCATATGATGACAAAGATCAAGAAACAGGGGCTCCTGACAATCGGTGGATGATATGGCTGATCCTGTCCCCGATCCAGCCGAAGCCAAGGAAAGCAGGCAACTCCCGTTTGCCTCCTCGATAGAGGACATCAAGGAAACACTGGCCCAGGTCACGGAAAACAAGAAGATGAGCGCGGACCTGCTCTTCATGAATACCTACATGGCATCCCTTGCGCTCGCCAGTGCCGCCCGGCCGGAAATTTTTTCTTATGCCGCAAACCGCAAGGAATACGTCTCGGCAAAATACATCGCCAGAGTTGATACGTATGTCAAGAAGTGGGGTTACAGCTACTCTGAGTCACTCAGTATAGTGGCCGAGCGTACAAAAAACACACATCTCCAGAGCATGCTGAACCGGTATGCGAACGCGATTGAATCCGGTCAGCCGGATGATGACTTCCTGAAAAACGAGCTGGCGACCGTACGGAGCGTGTACCGGAGCCAGGTAGAACAGGGCATTGAGATGCTGAAAAAATGGGGAGACGCTTATATCGCAATGCTCCTTTCCGGAACGGTCATTGCCGTCACCATGATGATCTCCATAGCGATCTATTCCCCCGCGGGCACCCAATCGACCCTCAACATCGCATATGCTATTATTCTTGTCATCTGTTTCTTTGGCAATCTCCTGATGTACCAGTCTGTACCGGATGATCCCAAATCCCATGGCCTCACGACACACTCCTCAAGGGAACAACAGACAATCCATGCAATGGAACGGATTATTGTCCCGTTAACGATCGCGGCTGTTATCGTACTTGCCCTTCTTGGTGTCAGTGCCGGGATGATCTATATCCTTATTGGCGTCCTGATGGCACCACTTGGGATCATCGGGTTTATTGACGATTCCAACATCACGATGCGGGACAATGATTTTTCAACCTTCATCAGGAGTTTTGGTGCCGTGATGGGAGGGCAGGGCACCACGGCAGTTTATGCACTTGGCACGATTGACAAGAAATCGCTGACGGCACTCGAACCGCTGGTCAACTCGGTCTATTCCAAGATGAATCTCGGGCTTGACGACAAACAGATCTGGGACAAGTTCATTGGCGAATCCGGCAGCAATCTTATCTATAAATATCTCAACATTTATCTTGACACAATCACCCTTGGAGGTCCACCGGAAGCTATCGGCACAGTTGTGGGTTCATCCATGCTTGAACAAACCCTGCTGCGGGAAAAGAAAGATATGCATGCGAAAAGTTTTATCGTGCTGCTCGTACCGATGCATGTGGCGATGGCAGGGATTTTTGTTGCCCTCTTCCGTATCATGGTAGTCCTGACCGGTTCTGTAGGTTCAATGATGGCACAGTTCCAGAATTCATCTTCAGCCGCGTCGGTATCAGCCGGTATGAGCGGAGGCGGGATGTCGGCAAATGGTGCACTTGGCGGGCTCAGCATGTTTACGAATTTCCCTGAAAAAGATATGGGTTTTTTCGTGGTAGTTATCCTGACAATTATTACGATATCCAATATCACGGCCGCACGGATTGTAGGAGGCGGGGACAGGTATATGTTTTATTTCTATGCGGCATTATTCTGTACATTGACGGGACTTGTGCTCCTTGTTGCACCAATTGGCGTGAACATGTTCTTCAGCCCGGAGGGACTGCAGCAGATGGCATCGGCGGGAACATCAGCAAGCGGAGGTTGAAGTGGACGCACGAATACGCAGAATACTCATGTTGTTTACCATCCTGGTGTTCGGGTTAATCCTGATTTTCTTTGATTTTACCCTTATCCAGCTGCTCTGCATGATGATAATTATCGTAATTATCATGCCATTCCTGCTGGGTCTTGCCACCATCGACGAAGTGCGTACAAAACTTGTTTCCGTGAAGAAGACCGGTCTTCTCAAACGCCTTGATGAAATGAAATTTTTTGAGAAATCCGCACCGTCTTCTGGTCAGAAGACTCCGAGGAAAGAAGAAAAAACCGTCCAGAAAACCGGTGCAAAGGAGAACAAACCAAAAGTCCCTGCCACAACAAGGGGAATCCGGCTCCACATTAATGCATTCATGACTTCTGTAGGGTCACTCGGCACAATCCTCAGTGCGAGGGCAAAACAAGGTAAGAAAGTCGAAGATATCAACAAGATGCTCGATAAAACCGTCAGCGAGAAGGTAACAAAGAGCGCACTTCCCGCTGCAACGGGCAGCACAGCCGCATCACCACCGCCGGGAGGGGCGGGCACGGGGACCGAGGGATCTGCTACAGATACCGATCCATTCCTCAGCTTGTCAAACGATGAATTCGATCCAGGACTTCTTGACGGGCTGGATGATGAGGTTGCATCCTTCCCATCTCCTGACGGGGAGAGCACAACCGGAGGATCCGGCCTTCCACTTCCGGAACCTGAATTATCCATGCCATCACCGGAAGACTCTGCCGGCCTGGCTGCACTGCCTGCCGATGAGGGGACTTCCGGTGATGGGGGACTTGATGCGTTCAAAGGCCTGGACAGCGGGGATACACTTGATGCCGATTTCGGCGATCTTGAAAACCTGAGCCTTGACGACATGGAACCCGATGACGATATGGTGGGGATGGGAGGCACGTCTGCTAGGCCAGCTGCTGCACCTGAGGAAACTGCTCCGTCGGCACCATCACCCGCTGCACCCCCGGCTGATTCCGGAGCTGTCAAGACTGCATGGGTGCCATCGGATGCCCCAAAAGGTGCAGATATGTCAGAGGATCAGGTCAACGTCCAGTCCGACATGGCTTCCTTTGCCAGCGCTTCCGGTGGCAGTGACGAGGATCTTCTCAGTTCCATAGCATCAGATGTAAAAACGGTTAAAAAGGAGAAAGACGTCAGCCTGCTGCGCGAACTCAAGGATTTCAAAGCGCCCGCGGGAGAGATCGAGAATGAACTCAAGGACATGTTCGACAGGATGAGCGTTGTCCAGAAACCAAAGGAGAAAAACCAGCCTCCTGCCAATGGAATAAAATAAACACAGGAACAACAGAAACGTAATTACCATATATTCCATAGTATGAAAAATTTCTTAAGAAATCCCGAGAGGTACCATGAAAGAAGTCCCGGCAAAGATTGAACACAACAATACCTGGGTCGTTGTCAAGATCGGTGTGGGTGAGGACCGTATTGCATTGCCGGAACCTGTCAACAAGGAGATCCTTTTTAAGACGGTTTCTGACGTGGCCGAAAGGAAAAATGTCCTTATCATTACCGTAAAAACGGATACCGAGGTTGTTTACAAAATACTTTCCGTGGAAAAGGTACTGGCAATCATAAAGAAACTCATTCTTGGGTCCTGCAATGCCTACCGGCTGATGGCCTACTTCATGTCGCCTGCAATCAAAGGCGGTGTCATGATCAAGGATGCCCAGTGGGAGAAAGGCAGTGTTGTCGTCGTTCATTCCGGCATCTGGTTTGTAAGTGCCACAAAACAGATCTGCGTACCGGTCATGGAAGTTGCCTCCATCGAACTCACGAAACGGGAAGTCCAGAACAAGCCAACGGACGTAGTCAGGATAAATCACCTGGAATCCGGTGAAGTTGTATCGAGCTTCGTTCTCTGCCCGCTTTCAACACTCCAGGTTCTCTACAATTTCCTCAAGGAGACCACAAAAGGCATGGATATGAAAGGTACCGAACTGGACGGTGTCGACCAGCAGGTTGCCATGCTTATTTACTCCGGCATGGACTCCCATGCGATCGAGAATATGCTGAATCTTCCCCATAAACAACTCGATTCTATCTACGACAAAATCCTCAACCTTGGGATTGCTGAAGTAGTTACAATCCGCAGGGAAGTCCAGCTCACCACAAAAGGCGTACGGTATATTTCCGATGCCACAAAAACTCAAACAAACTAAAAACCCCTCGTTTTTCAATCCCATACTGTTTTATGTAATAATATCCCAATCAGGTACTTGATCGTCAATGGGAAAGATTCTGATCGTAGATGATACCCTCTTCATGAGAACGCTTCTCAAAAATATCCTGTTCTCCGGTGGACATACCATCGCCGGTGAGGCCGGGGACGGAGAAGAGGCTGTGGCAAAATACAAGGAACTTAAACCGGATCTCGTCACCATGGACGTGGTGATGCCCAAGATGAATGGCATCGAGGCATTGAAAGGAATAAAGGCAATTGATCCCGCTGCCCGGGTTGTCATGTGTACAGCGGTGGGACAGGAACAGATGGTCAAGCTTGCCATCAAGTCCGGTGCCAAAGGCTATATTGTCAAGCCGTTCCAGGCCCCTAAAGTGCTCGAAGAAGTCAAGAACGTCCTTGCGTCCTGACGTTATGGTGAAAATACTCATCGTTGATGACTCCGTGTTCATGCGGACGGTCATCCGGGATATGGTGACCAAAGACCCGTCAATAGAAGTAGTGGGAACGGCATCCAACGGAATTGATGCCCTGGAGAAGATCCAGAGCCTTGAGCCGGACCTGGTCACCCTCGATATCGAGATGCCTAAGATGAATGGTATCCAGGTGCTTGAAGAGCTCAGGAAATACAAACGTCACCCCAAGATCCTGATGGTCAGTTCCCTGACATCCAGGGACGCAGAGATGACGCACCAGGCAATCCGGCTGGGCGCTGACGACTTTATGCTCAAACCCAAGGATATCCCCCATGTGCGGGAGATCGGGGATGAGCTGGTCTCAAAGATCAAGCATCTCGTCACTCTTCCTTCCAAACCTGCCGAGCATAAGCCCTGTGTTAAGGGGGGCCCGGCTGAACGGGTTGTGCTCATCGGTTCTTCTGCCGGCGGGCCACCGATGCTCGATACGCTCCTGGCAGAGCTCCCTTCAGACCTCCCCGCAGGTGTTGTGGTTACCCAGCATATGCCAACGGGATTTACTGCGGCACTCGCCGAGAGGTTCAACCGCATCGCCACGATGCCGGTCAAGGAGACTGAGAACGGGGATGTGATCGAGACCGGGAAGATCCTCCTTTCAAAGGCCGGTGTGCACACCATCATCAGCGGCGATATGAACGCCAGCAATATAAAAACCGGCCGGATTATCCACTCTAATACTCCACCGGTCCACGCAGTCCGTCCGGCAGTCGATAAGACATTCGAATCCGCAAGCCATGTCTATGGGAAAAATATCGTCTCGGTTATCCTGAGCGGCATGGGAAACGATGCGGGTGAAGGGGCACACGCAGTCAAAGAGGCCGGTGGCATAAGCCTCATCTGCGACGAGAAGGATTGCCTTGTCTATGGAATGGCCAGGTCCGCTATCCAGAAGAATGCTGTTGACAAGGTTCTCCCGCTCAACCGGCTGGCACGGGAGATCGAACGAACCGTACTCCAGATGGAGGATACCTATGTCTGAGTTTGAGGCTTACCGGGGTCTTTTTGTCGCAGAGTCCCGGGAAAACCATGAAAACCTTGTGAAAAACCTCCTCCTTCTTGAAAAAGGAGCAGACCAGAATGCCATAGATGAGATCTTCAGGTCATGCCACACCCTGAAAGGCGCTTCGGCATCGATGGGCTTTGCCGATATGGAACGCCTCTGCCATGCAATGGAGGATGTATTCCAGCTGATCAGGAGCGGCAACGCGGAGATGTCCCAGGAGCTGGGTAACATTCTCCTTGCATGTTCAGATGTACTCGAACAGATGATCGACGATGTAGAATCCGGGGGAGACACATCATCCAAAAATCCTGACGAACAGGTCCACGCCCTGAAGTCATGGCTCGGGGAACGGGGTGGCAAGGCGCAAACAACCGGTCACCCGATCCCCTCCCCGTCATTACTCCCGGAAGAATCTCATCCGGATACAGCGCCATCCCCCGATACCGGGGACCTTCCCGAGTACGACATCCGGATAACCGTTGCAAGCGAGTGCATGATGAAAGATGTGCGGGCAATGATTGCAATCGGTAACCTTGAGGCCTTGGGAACCATCACATCAATAACTCCTTCCAAAGTGGCAATCGATGAAGGAAAGTTTGACGGATCGCTGGATCTCCGTATTGCGAGCGATGCCGGCGAAGAGGCACTTAAAACCGCAGCGCTGGGCACAGAAATCGCCAATGTTGAGATAAAACCGTCAGTAAAACAGGAATCACCGTCACCAAAAGGTGTGGATACTGATAAAAAACAAGCTGCCGGGCCGGACAAGAACCGCGAGATCAAACACCTCCGGGTCGACATCCACCAGCTCGACCATATCATGAACCTTGTCGAGGATCTCGTGATCAACCGGGGCCGGCTCAAGCAGATCGCTGAACAGCACCACATCAAGGAGATGGATGAAGCGATTGGCATGGTCGATCGATCGGTATCGGATCTCCAGAACCTGATGATGAACATCCGGATGATCCCGCTCAACCAGATATTCAACCGGCTGCCGCGGGTTGTCCGTGATGTCGCCCAGTACGACAGCAAGGAAGTCGATTTTGTCATTGAAGGTGGGGAGACCGAGCTGGACAGGAGTGTAATGGACGGGCTGAACGACCCGCTCCTGCACCTGATCCGGAACGCGGTCAACCACGGGATTGAATCACCGGAGGTGCGGGAGAACGCGGGAAAACCCAGGAAAGGATTTGTCAAGCTGTCCGCCCACCGGGACAGGGACAATGTCATCATCGAATTGATCGACGATGGCGGGGGCATCAATATTGAGAAAGTGAAGAGGAAGGCAGTCGAGAAAGGGCTGCTTACCCAGGAAGCGTCTGATACCCTTACTACGGATCAGGCAATCGATCTCCTCTTCCAGCCGGGCTTCTCCACTGCGGACAAGATCACGGACATCAGCGGGCGGGGGGTAGGGCTGGATGTGGTCAAGCGATCCATTGAAGCCTTAAAAGGCACAATCCGTGTCGAAACCACTGAGGGGAAAGGCAGCCGGTTCGAGCTCCTCCTCCCGCCGACGATGGCAATCGTCGATGTCATGATTGTCCGGATAAACAACAAGCGTCTCGCCATACCCATCAGCAGTATTGTTGAAGTGGCAAATTTCAAACGTGACACTACCCACCACATCGGCAAGGGTGAGGCGATCCTGCTCCGCGATGAGGTCCTCCAGATATACTGGCTGAGCGATATGATGGGATCATCGGCGGTCTGTGAGATTCTGATTATTGTACAATACCAGAAAAGGAAGTGCTGTATTCCCGTGGACGTTGTCGAAGGCAAACAGGAAGTCGTTGTAAAACCCCTCAGCAGGTTTATCGGGAACACCCGGGGCGTCAGCGGCGTCACTATCCTCGGAGATGGTGATGTCGTGCCCGTGCTTGACGTAAATACGATGGTGTAGGAGTCAGACATGAAACTAACAAGCGTTCAATCCGATGCAATCCAGGAACTCGGAAACATTGGCGCTGCACATGCAGCAACCACCCTGTCCCAGATGCTGGGCAGTACCGTGGAGATGAGTGTGCCCGCCATCAAGGCGATCGATATTTCAGAACTCGGGAACTATATGGGGGAGGAATCTGCCGCCATGGTCGCCTTTGAGCTTCAGGGCGAGATCCCCCACGGGGGATATATCATCTTCTATATTTCCCGTGAGTCCGCAATACGCCTGACCAACACTATGCTCGGGCTGACCGATATGAACCGGACTATGAACGAGATGGACGAGAGCGCGTTGCTGGAAGTGGGCAATATCATGGTCTCGGCATTCCTGGATGCCACTGCCGAGCTGCTCGGATTTATCATGCTCCCTTCACCACCGGCCCTGAGCCTTGACATGGCGCATGCAACCATGTCAAGCCTGATTGCCCAGATGTCGGAAGAGGTCGATGATGTCCTGCTCTTCTCCACAGAACTGGTCTGTGAGGAGCACAAGATTGACAGCGATATCATTATGCTCCCGGAACCTTCCACACTGGCTAGAATTGTTGAACTGATGGAAAACATGATGAAAAGTATTTAATAAGCGTTGTGAAGACGATGCCCGATTCACATTCCAAAAATGAGCAGACCGCGATGATCGGGATTGGCGAATACCGGGTCGGCTCGTTTCCCATGATGACGATCGGACTGGGATCCTGCATCGGCCTCACCTTATATGATGATTCCCTCAAAGTAGGGGCCATGGTCCACATCATGCTGCCGGAGAGTGCCGGACGGAACGACCGGCCGGGCAAATATGCGGACACTGCAGTCCCGACAATCATCAAGGAACTCAATGCCATGGGCTGCAAAAACCGGTCCCTGGTCGCAAAGATGGCGGGGGGAGCTGCGATGTTCGAATATTTCGGTGCTAATCTCAATATCGGTGAAAGAAATGCGATCAAGGTCAGGGCTCTCCTGGAGGAACACCATATCCACGTTGCCAGGGAAGACGTGGGCGGCAAATGCGGGCGATCGGTAACATTCCTCCCTGCCAACAGCGGTAAGTTCAGCATCCGGAGAGCAGATGGCACAACAGCCGAACTCTAGCATTTTTGTTTTTATCCTGATTCTCGTTCTTTTTGTACCGGTATCGGCAGATCTGCAAAATCAGTCAGCCCCGGCTGTACCGTATACCATCACGCTGTTCATCCCATCTCATGATATGATTCACTCTGCCCAGATCACAGACATGGTGAGCAGTCCCGACAAAAGTGTCATCATTTCTACCTCCTTTGGACTTTCTGCATATAACGGAACCTGGTCTACCAGGCATCTCGACCTTGGTAATATTTCTGAGGGCCTGATGAGCGATTATATCACCACTATTGAGTTTGACGCAGACGGTAATCTCTGGATTGGCTGTCCGGAGGGTATCCAGATCTATAATGGCGTCTATTACCTGGTGATCCGGGATCAACAGCTCCTGAAAGATCCCAATATCAGGGATCTCCAGCGCTGGGACAATGATATGTGGGTTGCTACCGGGCATGCCGGGATCCAGCGTTACCGCAATGGTACCTGGACATGGTTTCAGCCGTTTTCCTATGACGGGCCCGGTTTTTATGAAGTCAGCAGCATGAGGCTGGACCCGGCAACGGGTGCACGGCCTGCTGCACTGGTCATTGCCACCAATAACGACGGATTATGGATCGTGCGTTCCCATGAAGATCCCGTCCTTTTCGAAGAGATTGCCAACAAATCTTCTACGTACGGCCTCCTCAACCAGGTCCGGCAGGACCCGCGTGGAGGCGTATTTTTCTTCAATTATTCCGAGGTAGTACATTATTCCAGGGACAAGGGATTTGTTCCCGTGCTTTCCCGTACTGACCTGACGATATCCGGAACTCCGGTCAATGATGTTGCAGCCGCCAATGACGGGAAACTGTATCTTGCCACGGACGACGGGATTTATGTCTGGGAAGACGGTAGAATATACCGCCATCTTAGCAGGTTCGAAGGTATCGGGACATCTTCCATTGTCAAAACCGTGAATATTGATGCGGATAACCGGGTATGGTTCTCAACACAGGGGTACGTCGGATATTATATGGATCAGTCATCTCCTCAAAGCACACTCATTATCGAGAATGCAACACCCGCTGTATCATCTGTTCCTGCCACGAGCCAGCTCACGGAGGAGGTACCAACGCTCCGGGAGGCGACCATCTCACCAACGACTGATGAACCTTCTGCTGCGGAGGGGTCTGGTGTGGGGATCAGTGCACTCATCGATCCGGTACTCCGGGCTATCAGGACAGTACTGTCGGGACTCGGCATACATTAATGAATTTTCCCTATACTGCACAAGATCCCGTATGAGGGGTATTGGTGAACAGAGTACCTCTGCATTCCGGGATGTATCCCCACTAAAAAAAACGTTATTTCTCTTTCTTCTTCGCAAGCTCGATAAGACAGTACTGCTCGATCGAATCGAGCAGCGTTTTCCTGGCTTTCCGGATCCGTATTTCATCATCAGAAAAGAGATCGCTCGCAATATACGAGAGGGTTGTGGCATAAAACTGCATGTTCGGATATTCCGTTTCAAAGTCGGTAATCCGGTTCATTGCTTCCTTCTGCTCCCTGTTCAGCAGTTCAAAGGAAAAATCAAAAAGTTCGATAATAGACGAGGGCATACCCTTCATAAGGGCCAGCTTGCGGAAACTATGGTACGTTATCTTCCTGGTTGTGAGGAGGGACAACCTGAGGCCCAGGTAGATCGGCTCGAGGTCATTCGGGTACTGCTTGATCAGCTGGTTGACAACGCCTGCTGCCCCTGCCGCATCCCGTATTTCGAGCTTGTAGTAGTACAGCTCACGCAGGAAGTGGCTGTCGGTGTAAAAACGTTCTGCACCGATATCGAGAAGGCGTTTGCGCATCTCAGGATCATTTGTTGCAGCAGCATTCCTCAGCCCAATCTCTACGAACCATTTCTCATCAGAGAACCATTCAAGACCGATAAAGATCATCTGCCAGAAGATCTTTTCAAGAAATGAAGTATCGTCAAGCTCCAGCTGCTTCAGCTGGTTTACCGGGGGCTGGACCCGGGCCAGGTTGAGCATCAGTTCCCGGGCAAGCAGTTCCATCTCGCCGGGGCGATGGTTTTTAACAGTTTCATCATTCTTTTTGAATTCCCGCAGGGACAGGACATAATAGCAGTATGCAACAGCAGTCCCGAGTTTCGCATCGAGTACAGCATATTTTTTCAGGAAATCCAGGGCATGTACATAATCGCCTGACTTCAGTAGCTTGAGGCCGACTACGATCTGGATGCCGATCTCGGCATTCTTGTTCTTCTTGAAGCGGACCGCATTGGCCATCACTCTGCGGACATAATCAAAGTCTTTGATACTTGTGCTTGTATCCAGTACCTTGAACGTGATGCTGTCTATGAAATCATCATAGGAACTATCGATCAGCTCGGGAAATGAATTCTCCAGGGCAGAGATCACGTAGCCATAAAAGACCGGAAGATTGGCATCCACCTTTGCGGTATTGCGTTCTATATATCCGTAAAAATCTTTCTTTAACAGGTGCAGCTTATCGTAGACAATGGCATCCGAAAGCTTCTCTCCCCGCATATAGTGACAATGGCATGTTAAAATATTAAAATGTATGAGAGACGAGCGTCACTCTTCATCCTGCGCATAGTAATAGTATTCGCCAAGGCTTTTCTGTTCCCGGTCGAGGAACGATCCGGGTTTGTTGATCCGGGGGCGGCCGCTCTGGTCGCGGCGGAAGGTGACGTCCAGTTCGTTCAGGAACCGGTTCATGCCGTCCCGCATGCGGAACGGGCCTGTGGCAGTACCTGATTTGCCGGGTTCCCCGTCAAAGACAAGGATCCGTTCGCTGATCATATCAATGAGATAAATATCATGATCGATGACCATTATCCCCACCTCCTTGCCCTCCGCATGGTGCTTGATCATCCGGGTCACCTTGACACGCTGTTCCACGTCAAGATGTGCACTGGGTTCATCGAGGATATAGACATCCGCGTCCCGCGAGAGGCAGCCGGCGATTGCTGTCCGCTGCAGCTCACCGCCGCTAAGAGCGTCAACCGGCGACTGGAGGATAGGCTGGATATTAAGGGCTTCGATGATCTCGTGCTGGTACATCGATGTGTCAAACCGGGTTGTACACCGCCGGAGGTACTGCTCGACGCTGTCAGAAGTGTCTGCCTTGATATACTGGGGTTTATAGGAGATACGCAGGTTTGTCTCCATCGTGCCGGTAGTGGGTGTTTCTACCCCGGCAAGAAGTTTTGCAAACGTGCTCTTTCCCATACCGTTTGCCCCGACGACACCCAGCACCTCGCCCGCTCTTACCGTCCCGCCTGAGACCGTGAGATGGAAGGTATCGTACTGCTTGGTCATTGCCGGTATAATGAAAAGGTCTTCGCGTTCCGAACCCTTGTCATGCGCACGTTTCTCAAACACGACCTGGGTGTCCCGGAACCGCACGTTCTCTTCTGCAAGGAATCCTTCGAGGTACTGGTTTATACCTACGCGGACCCCTTTTGGCCGGGTAATAATACCGAACACGGCCGGCTTGCCGTACCCAACGTGGACTGTGTCGGCCAGCATGTCCAGGATTGCGAGGTCATGTTCTACGATCACGACCGGGCGCTGCGTAGCCAGGTCGCGGATCAGCTTGGCTGCGGCAATGCGCTGGTAGATGTCCAGGAACGGTGTAATTTCATCGAGGAAATAGAGGTCCGCGTCGCGGGCAAGGCATGCCGCGATCGCGACCCGCTGGAGTTCTCCCCCGGAGAGTGTGCTGATATCATGGTCGAGAATCGCATCCAGCTTCAGTGCCGGAAGGATATCGCCAAGCTTGTTCCGCTCATCGGTTGTCCGGAGCAGTGCCCTGACTGTACCGGTAAAAACTTTCGGGATGAAATCGATATACTGCGGTTTTGTTGCGATCTTCAGGGACTTCTTTGAGACAGTCTGGAGATAATCGAAGAGCTCAGTGCCGGCATAGAGTTTCAGGATCTCGTCCCAGGCAACTTCCTCATCAAAATTACCGAGGTTCGGGCGGAGCTGGCCGGAGAGGATCTTGATCGCCGTGCTCTTACCAATACCATTTGCGCCGAGGATACCGGTAACTTTCCCGTCAACCGGGATGGGGAGCCCGTAGAGGGCAAAACCGTTCTTTCCGTACCGGTGGGTCGGGTGCTCGAGTTCCTCGGGCAGGCTGACGATATCGATCGCATCAAAGGGACATTTCTTGATGCAGATGCCGCAGCCCACGCAGAGCTCTTCGGAAATAACAGCTTTGTCATCGGAACCGATAACTACCGTTTCATCGCCGGTCCTGACCCGGGGGCAGTACCGGATACACTCGTTCCCGCATTTCCTGGCATGGCACCGGTCTTTGTGGACAATGGCAATTCTCATGGAGATCACAAAAAAAGATTATTTCGGAATCGCCGTCAGCATGAGCGTCCAGGTCATGAACCAGAAGGCAAAGGTCATGAATCCCTGGTAAAACCAGTCTTTCCCGCCCAGTTTTGATATATCCATGCCGATGAGGAGGAAGATATATTTCTGGAAGACAACACCGGCGAGCATGAGCATGATCCCGAGAAATCCATCGTTCTGGTGGCCTGTTGCATCAACCACGCCCCCAAGGTAGAATGCGATCATTCCTGCAAACATGCCGATGAAACATGCAATCAGGGTCCGCTGGATACGGCCAATGTGATCGGCCTGCTTTTCAGCCCGGGTCTTCGCCTTCCTTGACTGGACAGGCATCTCTGCTGCTTGTACTTCACTCATCCCGCAACACCAGTTGTCTTATTTCTCTGTGCGCAACCCTTATGTATCTTGGTCTGCCCTGATGCCGGTTTTTCAGGATTATCAGCCGGGATCGTGAATCCATACCTGGCATACAATCCGGGAAGGGCAACCAGAGAATGATCAGTTTCCGGTTTGAGAGAGAAGTAATAATAATAGTGGAAGATACGGTCTTGGTTTAACCAGTGCGGCATCGTGTTTTCAGCATTATTTTTCAGCATAATATATGCCAGGGTCAGTTCCGGGCCCGGTTTTTCATGAATCCGGACTTCCAATTATACGTTTATCAGCTTTGTGCAGCTAATAAGTACCAGGTATTTATCCATGGCTTCAGAACAGGGCATGAGCGGTATAGACGTAAAAGCGATTACGTCTGATCTCAATGGGAAGCTGCCACTCTGGATAGACAAGGTCTACCAGTTCGATTCGCGCACCCTCGCCATCCGCCTCAACGGGGAAAACAAGGCCCGTTACCAGCTGATCGTTGAGGCCGGGCGCCGGGCCCACCTCGTCAGGAGCCTGCCGGAGCCCCCGAAAAACCCCCCCCAGTTTGCCATGCTCCTCAGGAAATATATATCGGGAGGAAAAGTCCTCGCCATCCGCCAGCACGGGCTGGAACGCATTCTCATTTTCGATATAGGCAAGGGTACTCTTACATACCGCCTCATCATCGAACTCTTCGATGAGGGAAATGTGATCCTCACGGATGAGAACTACCTCATCGTAAAACCCCTGCGGCACCACCGGTTCAGGGAAAGGGAAATTGTTCCCGGGGTTGCATATACCCTGGGGTCTTCGGACCCTACGGCATCCATCGAAAATCTCGCGGCGGTCCTTGCATCAGATGACCGGGACCTGGTCCGGTGTCTTGCCATCGGCTGCATGCTCGGTGGCATGTATGCAGAATATATCTGCTCGAAAGCCGGGTATGAAAAATCCCAGCCCTCCGTATCAGCCGACCCGGTGCGGATCTTTGCCGCGATACGGAACCTCTTTGATCGTGTAGTGAAGTCGCCGACACCGGTGATCGCACAAAAGCATTGCGAGCCAGTCGATCTCTGGGACGGGACGGGAATAACGGCATACCCGACATTCTCTGAAGCACTCGAAGCCTTCTACCCTCTGACAAAAGCCGAGAAGAAATCTTCGGCACGCCCGAAGATCCCAAAGGAAGACCGGATCCGCCACCACCAGGAAGCAGCGATAAAAAAATTCGACAATACGATCCGGAACAACGAGGAGATCGTAAACGCGATCTATGAGAACTACCAGTTCATCACCAGCCTCATCACCTCCCTCAGTACCGCGAGCAGACAGCTCTCCTGGCAGGAGATCGAGCGACATCTCAAGGACGCACAGTCTGCGGATGCAAAGAAGATCGTTGCCTTCCATCCCGGGGAAGCTGCTGTTGAGGTCGATATCGGCAAACGGGTCAAGATCCATGTCCATGAAGGCCTGGAACAAAATGCCGGCCGTTACCATGACCTCATCAAGAAATTCAAAAAGAAGAAGGCCGGGGCCCTCGTAGCAATGAAGACGATTTCGGTGAAGAAGATCGCCAGGAAACGGGATTTTATCCCTATGAAAAAGCTCTGGTACCACCGGTTCCGCTGGTTCATCACCAGTGATGGCGTGGTCGTTCTCGGGGGCCGGGACGCATCGCAGAACGAGGAACTGGTAAAGAAGTACATGGCCGGGGGGGACCTGTTCGTGCATGCCGACGTCCACGGCGCCAGCGTGGTGATCGTAAAAGGAAAGACCGAACGGATGGACGAAGTGGCCCGGTTTGCTGCATCCTATTCCGGTGCATGGAGGAGCGGGCATGCCTCTGCTGATATCTACAGCGCTCTCCCGACGCAGGTAAGCAAGACACCGGAGTCGGGGGAGTTTGTCTCACGGGGTTCCTTTATCGTACGCGGGGAGCGCACGTATTACAAAAATGTCCCGCTTCTCGTAGGTATCGGTCTCATGCTGGAACCCCATGCAGCAGTGATTGGCGGCCCGCCATCGGCCATAAAAGACAGGACTGCGGCGTACCTTGAACTGCAGCCCGGGCAGTTCGAGCCCAATGACGTGGCAAAGAAAGCACTGCGCATCCTGAAGAGTAAAATTCCTGAGTACAATGTGAAGTCCCTCAAGGGAGTTCTCAATACCGAAGGGGTTGCCGGCTTCGTTCCGCCCGGCGGCTCTGATATCGTGGGGCACCATGAAGGTTGAGTTCGGGGAGATCAAGTGCAATTTTGGCGAGATCAGGCTCCTCCCGGAAAGTATCGACGACCTCTGGCACCTGCAGCACCTCATTGCCCCGGGCGATCTTGTCTTTGCCACCACGTTCAGGAGCGTGGATACGGCAAACGACAAGATCCGTCCCGAGAAAACGGAGAAACGCCCGGTCCGGCTCGGTCTCCGCGTAGACCGTCTTGAATTTTCTGAGCACGGCATCCGGCTCCGGCTGACCGGGCTCATCGAACACGGGATCGATACCGGTGCATTCCATACCATCAACGTGGAGACCGGTTACGAGATCTCGGTAATAAAACAATGGCGGCCCCTGGACCTGGAGAGGATCGAACGGGCAAAAAAAGCCTCGGTTTACGGAGTCATCCATATCCTTACCGTCGAAGAAGGAGAGGCTGAACTCTTCCGGCTGCGCCAGTACGGACCGGAAAGTGCGCTGACCCTCACTGCCGGCAGCGGGAAAGGTGCGGAAACTGAATCACGGTCTTCTTTTTTTGAACAGGTGATGTCGGCGATTGCCGATATCTCCGGTCCGCTCATCATCGCCGGCCCCGGGTTTATCAAGGATGATTTTGTAAAATTTGCAAAGAACAGGAATTCTTCCTGCGCCGATCGTGCCATCGTCGTCGAAACACGGCGTATCGGACGGGGGGCTGTCCAGGAAGTGATCGGCAGGGGCGCACTCGACAAACTGATCGGTGATCTCCAGCTCTCCCGCGAAGTCCGGATGATGGACGAAGTACTCCGGCGCATCGCCCAGGAGGGTGCAGTTGCCTATGGCAGGAAGGAGGTGGCAGATGCGATCGGGTTCGGTGCGGTGGAGCAGGTCCTCATTGCAGACACCCTGCTCCGTGACCCGGAGATCATGGCCCTGATCGAGACCGCAGAGGGAATGCGGGCGGACGTAGTTGTGCTCTCATCTGCATTCGAACCTGGCGAGCGGCTCACTGCACTCGGCGGCATTGCCGCGCTGCTCCGGTACAAAATGTGACGAAAAAAAGGAACAACGGCCGGCTCACATCGCGGATTATAGGAATTTCCCGTCCCGTTTCACCCTGAAAAATCAGGGGGGTTTCCCTTCAGGCTTTTTTAAAGCACGTATTGTCAGTGGACAATCAGCCCGCCGGTCAGGATGCCGTAAGTCTTGTCGGGATTTGTAACAACGACATTCCAGGTACCTGCATAATTCTGGGGTATGTCAAACCAGACCGTGATCGATGTCGGGGTTGTTGCGCTGACCATGAATTCCGGAATATCCGGATAAGAACTGCTGGTCAGTCGTACTGTGGCCCTGACATCGAAATTGGTGCCGGTTATCGTATAAGAACTGTGAGACATTGCTGATGCGGATGAAGGAGAAATACTTGTAACTGTCGGGGTATCCGCGGCGGCTGTTGTCGTGGTCGCTGTTACTGAGGGGTTGGACCGGACAAGAAAGCCGTTGGCATAACTTCCGGAATATCCGTTCGTGTTGGTCACCAGTATATCCCATGCACCAACGCTCGCATTCGACGGAATGGCAAACGTGCAGGTGATATCGTTTGCCGAGACAACTGATACACCGGTCGCCACAATATTCGGATTTCCGTCCTTTACCAGCTGCACCGTTGCACCGGTAAGAAAATTGCTTCCGTCAAGTTCGGTTACGGAAACTGTTGTGCCGGTATATCCGGTATCCGGCGCGATACCCGTAATCTTAGGGGAGACCAGGGTCGAAGTTGTGGTGGTCGTAAGGGCAACCGACGAAACCGTGGTGGCAGCAGCCGGAGTTGCAGTAATGGCAGGAGTCCCGATCGGGATGGCAGATACAGCGATATGGGTAACTTTCAATGTATACACTTTCTCAACCGTCGCCCTGCTCACGGCATCTGTCCGGGAATCCACCCGGTACCCCCAGCTCCCGTCGCTGTTGGGATATATCAATCAATGCCCGTTGGTACGTGTCGGTTGTGGCATCGTAGCTCACGATCAGGATCCCGATACCGGAACCTGATTTGGGGTTTTTGAGGATGTCCCCGGCGGTATACAGGGGGCCCGTTGAGGCAGCGGGAGTAATCGTGCCGGTAACTCCGGATTCCGCAGAGCTGGTGGACGTGGAGGTATCAGAGCATCCTGCTATGAAAATGGTTATTGTAAGAAGTACAATCAGCCCCGGTACCACGAGATATTTTCTTTCCATGGAGATTATGTTGGCCGGCGAGTATAAAAACCGGTTCTTCTTAAGAATTCCGCACGGCAGGGAACCGGAGTTTTTATTCCTGGCTGCTGGTACGGAACAAGGATCAGCTACGCGATAGGGGACATACGCGGAATAATGAAAAACGTGATAAAAAAAGAAATCCTGAAAATTACTCTTCTTTCTTCTCGGGTTTCCTGAAGGACTCGACAAGGACAATCTCGGAGATGCCCTTGATCAGCTCGAAGCCTTCGTGGATGATCCGGCCGCGCCAGAGGAGCCAGCGGCGGTCGTAGGTGATCCCTGCGGGAAGGTCGAGGGTTGCCTTGCCGTCATCCATGGTGATCTCGATATCGCGGCCTGCATAGAGCCGGACGAGGCCCTTGAGCTGCTCGAGCGGTTCTGCAACTTTCTCCTCGATCGTGTACGTGTACGTGAGGGTCTGGCCGGCAAGGGGCGGGTTGAAATCGACGAGGACCTTGGAGCCTATGACATCGACAACCGTGCCTTCGCCCTGCTCATCGATCTTGACCGGCATACCGCGGACCGGCTTCTGGCTGAACTTGTTCTTCGGGAACGACTGGACCTTCTTTGGATCGCGCTCGCCGAATGCCTTCTCGGGTGTGACGGTTACGGAGCCTTCCGCACCGGCCTTCTTGCCCACGAGTTCCTCGTCGAGACCGATGATGACGTGTTTCTGGCCTACGCAGATCGTGACCGGGCCGTAGATTGCATTCGGGCTGTGGATGCCTGCCTTCTTCGCCTCTTCACCATCGGTAGTATCAAAGACGTTGCCATTGACGGTGCCCGTGTAACTGATCCTGATAAAATCTCCTTCTTTTATTGCCATTGCTTCACCTGCTTTTGGTATGTCGAAGACCAGACGTTTTTTTGGTCTTCTTCAATAGGATTTAACGAACAATTCCCGAAAGAACCGGCCTCAACCGGGTCCGGCCGGTCAGGAATGAAGCGTCAACTACTATAAGTCGCAATGAAGACAGATAAAAGTGTGGCACAACCATGCTCGAAGTTGAACTCAAGGTAAAAATCGCCTCTCTCGATCCTGTCCGTGAAGCACTCGTACTACGCAAAGCCAGCTTCCTTGGCCGGGTCCATGAACACGATATCTATTACAATGCACCCCACCGGGACTTCGGCGTCACGGACGAGGCGGTCCGGGTCCGGTATACTGACGAACGCGCAGTGGTTACCTACAAGGGGCCGAAGATCAAGAAATACGGACTCAAGGCCCGGGAAGAACTGAACTTCGGAGTGGAATCCGGCCCTGACTTCGAGACCATGCTCGACCGGCTCGGGTTTACGAAGACCACTGAGGTCAACAAGTGGCGCGAGACCTACCGGATGGACAGGGCGGCCATCTCCCTCGACTCGGTCGACGAACTCGGGACCTTTGCCGAGATCGAGATCATAGTTGGGAATGAAGAGTGTAACCCGACCGGACAGATCGGAAGGATTGCAAAAGAGATCGGAGCGGACGGCGAACCAATCCTCGCGTCCTACCTCGAACTGCTGCTCACCAAGCGGTCAGCAGTTCAATCCTGATATCCCTGCGTTGTTGCAGGGACCTGAACACCGGAGCCGGAGAGTTATGTCGTAAATCTTCTCCTCATCGGATCCCGCTTCGCTCTATTCTTTAGGAAATGTAAAAGAGATTGGGCAGAAAGCGAAGCCATCCCCGCTCCTGCCCCGGACTGCTGCTCTCTAAATGGTCAGCAGCTCGATCTTGATATCCCGTGCATCTGTCCCGAAGTGGATCATTGCACAATGCCCGTCCATTGCCGGGCCGGGGTTGACAATTTTTACACCGTCAACATCCATTATACCCCGCGCCTCGTGGACGTGGGCGCAGCAGACCAGGTCGAACGACTTCATGTGCTTCCTGATGGAGTGGCTGCCCACATGCTCGCCGTTGATCGTGTCGAGCGTCTCGAACGGGGGAGCGTGACAGAGGAGGACATTATGGACAGCCTTCTCCATCTTGTTCATCGCGCTATGCAATACGTCATCTATCTGCTTGTCGGTCAGCTCGAACGGCGTATTGAAGGGCGTCGGGTTTGACCCGCCGACACCGGCAATCGTCAGCTTCCCCAGGTTCATCTGGGATCCGTGCATGCTTACTGCATCGGAGTGTTCGAGCGTCTCGAGGATCTCACGCGGGTCACAGTTGCCGGGAACAGCAAAACACGGCACGTCGATACGTGCGAGCACGTCATCGACCGCGTCAACGGGACCCATATTGGTGATATCGCCTGCAATAAATACCGCTTCCGGATTCAATTCCAGAAATGAATCAATTTTACCGAATTGACCATGGAGATCTGCTATCAAAAGCACATCTTTCATGGTATATCATTTGAAGGGCGTCTAAAAAACCTTATCTCAGGATCATCCCATGAACCGGTCAGTTTCCCCCGTAATGCAAGGTTTCCGCAGAGCTTTTCGATCTCTTTCAGGAGTGGCCGCGCGGTGCTTCCGGCGAGCGACGTTCCGGGCAGAGGGATGAACCGGTGGACATGCACATTTCCGGACCGTGCCACCCATTGGATCAATTCACCGGTGGCTCTCTGGTCATCATCGGTCTCGAACGGGAGCCCGACGATGAAGTCTACAATGGGGGTGATCGCATGGTCGCGGCAGAGCTCGACTGCTGTAATCACATCGTCGGCAGTGTGCCCCCTGCGCAGCTGACGGAGCACGGCGTCGCTCCCCGACTGGGCACCGAAATGGAGTTTTGTGTTGGCACAGTATCGCGATATGAGGTCAAGGGACTCCCCGCAGACGAACTCCGGGCGTACTTCGCTCGGGAACGTGCCGAAGAAGATCTGGTGCCGGCACTGCCGGAACAAGCTCTCGATCTTGTCCCAGCGGGGGTGGATCCCGTCCGATCCATAAGCAAAGGCATTCGGGGAGACAAAACGTGACTGCCCGTGCCGGTTCGCATACTTCGCCACTTCGTCGATCGATCGGTGACGCATGCAGTGGCCGAAGAGCTGGGGCGTCTGGCAATAGCCACAGGAGAACGGGCAGCCCCGCGTGATCTCCACGTACCCCTTTGTCACGGAGAACGCCGGGTATGCATCGAGCCGGACGCTCGTATCGGCCGGTTCGTAATGGCCCCGGGTCATGACGCCCGGTATCCTGCCCCCGTCCCCTCTATGGATATTTTCCAGCAGGCGAGGGAGCGTGTACTCCCCTTCACCGACGATCACATAATCAGCATATTCCGCCGCCTCCTCCGGGCAGGCTGTGGCGTGCGGGCCACCGGCTATGGTGAGGCAGTCGGCAAACGCGATCTCGTCATGGTACAACGGGGCATTGATCGAATTCAGGCTGTAGCAGGTGATATCGCCCGCCGGGTTTTCAACTGGTTGCAGGAAAAATCCCGATCGCCCGCATGCGGCGAGCAGGACCGCGTACGAGTTGCGTGCCGCATGGATATTCCGCCAGTTGACCTGCATTCCCTAAACTTCTCAACGTTCCTGACAATAAAAAGAGGGGGGAAGAGGGGGAAACTAAAAACGGGCTCAGCCCCGGGTGCGATAGACACTGATCACGTCGTTGGTCTTGAGGCGCTCCCCGTTGTCGAACGTGATATATACCACGACCCGGTCATTCTGCTTTGTGCCGGCAAGATCTGCCTCGGCACCCTTGTTGTTATCGATGGTGACCGTATTGACCTGGCCGTCAGAACGGTACAGCGTCGCCTCGATCTTCACGACATGGATCTGGCCCATGCCCCCCTGGAAAATGACCGGTATGCTGCCAAGGTAATCCTTTTCACCAACATCAACGGTAACTGCATCCGGGGCTGGTACGACATCGGTCGGGGAAGGTACCAGGCTGTCTGCAACCGATGGAGACCCCGCATAGGAACCGGTAGTGGAGGTTCCTGTACCGGAGGAACTCTGTGTACCCGTGCACCCGGCCAGGACAATCGCTGCAAAAAGAAGGACAACCACTGAAATGGGAATTTTATAGTGCATACGGGATTGTATGACCGGGTCTGATATCATAGTTGCGCTCTTTTTCCATCCGGTTAACGCGGGATAGCCGTCACGAGACCGTGCCTTCGTACTCGATCTCGCCACGATCGCCATCAACGGTGACCATCGTACCGTCTGCGAGCCGCGTGATCGGTATTGTGAGCCGGTCGATCATGGGAATCCTACCAATGATAGCCCCGGTCGCAATGATCGCCTCTGCTTCGGTATTGATGATCGCAGCAGGTGCGTGCCCGTTCCTGCTCAATGCATACAATACGTATGACCCGACGGTCGAGCCTTTCCCGTACGGAAACGCCAGCACGCGGCCTGCAATACCGGAGCCTTTGAGGGGGTGCCCTTTCTCGACAATCATGCCGGTCTCCGGATCGACTCCCGATAAAAACGAGATCGGGGCGGGGCTGACAAGGAGACGCCCGGTCCCCCTTCCCCGTGAGATACTTCTTCCGCTGATATGCAAAATCACACCACATAAATGGTTGAAGATGAACATATAAGATTGATATGGAAGATACTGCCGTCAATAACGCCACGCCACATGGCGAACTCAAGTACCAGATCCAGCTCAACGAGCTCGAGGCTGCATTACTTGACCAGAAGGTGAAAGTTGACGAACTCCAGAAGGAGAACGGGCAGCTGAAACGGGAGAACAACCAGCTCAAGCGGATGCCGCTCTTTGTCGCGGTGGTTGTGGATATCCTGGAGAACGGTGAGATCTATCTCCGCCAGCAGGGCAATAACCAGGAATACCTGACAAACGCGCCGGAAGAACTCAGGCCCCTGCTGAAACCCGGGTCCAAGGTTGCCGTCAATAATGCACTCTCCATCGTGAAAGTGATCGGCAATATCTATGATTCGCGTGTCCGGGTCATGGAACTTGAGGTTTCCCCGGAGATCTCGTATGCCCAGATCGGTGGCCTTGGGGACCAGATAAAGGAAGTGCGTGAAGCAGTGGAATACCCGCTCACCCGGCCCGAGATCTTCCGCAGGATCGGCGTCGAGCCCCCGAAAGGCATCCTGCTCTATGGTGCCCCGGGTACGGGTAAGACCCTGATCGCAAAAGCTGTTGCACATGAAGCAAAAGCCACGTTCATCCGGATGTCAGGCAGCGAACTTGTCCACAAGTTTATCGGGGAGGGGGCCGGCCTCGTGCGCGAGCTCTTCCAGCTGGCAAGGGAACGGGCACCGGCGATTGTCTTCATCGATGAGATCGATGCGGTCGGCAGCATGCGCACCAATGACGGTACTTCCGGCAGTGCGGAAGTCCAGCGCACCCTCATGCAGCTCCTTGCGGAGATGGACGGTTTTGATAACCGGGGCGATGTCCGGATCATGGCTGCTACCAACCGTGCCGACATGCTGGACCCGGCGCTCCTCCGTCCCGGGCGTTTTGACCGGTTGATCGAGATCCCGGAGCCTGATCCCGGGGCACGGCTGCAGATCCTGAAGATCCATTCCCGCAGGATGAAACTCGGGGAGATCCAGCTCGAGGATATTGCCGGCATGACAGAAGGGGCTACCGGTGCAGAACTTGAAGCCGTCTGCCGGGAAGCGGGCATGATGGCCGTGCGGCGCGATGCAGATCAGGTCGAGATGATCGACTTTACCAATGCCGTGCGCAAGGTAAAGAACGAGACAGAAGCCGATACCCGCATGTACACCTGATGATCCTGGACAGATGCCCTGATAATTTCATCCAGGGGTGAACCGTATGAACATCCTCCTGATCCAGAAGGACGGCGTGGATCTCCACCATACGCTCTTTTCATCAGAGACCAGCCGCCTGGTCCTGCGGTTTTACCACCCGAAAAAACGGCCCTGCGGGGCATACATCTCCTGTGGCGCACTCAGCAGCGCGTTATCGCTCGTCTCGGAACTCCGCTGGTACATCCGGCGCTATGTCCGTGAGCCTCTCTTCGGATTCGGGAAAGGGATCTGGTTCACGCACCAGCTGGCACAGGATGTCTATTACGAGCGGACCGCCGTGCTCGGGCCGGGATGGGAATTCCGGAAACTCTACGGGTTCCGTGACGGGAAACTGATAAGCCAGGTCATGATGTCGCCCGGCTCCACTATAGAGGAATACCAGCAGGAATATGCCGGTGTCGATACTTCCATCGAGGTGTGGTGTACGGAAGATGAACTCGGTGAACGAATCGACAATGAACCGGATACCGGAAGCAGTAACGACAGCCCGGGCGGGGAATAACGACAGCAGGTATACCGGTTACCGTACCGGAAGACTACAGGTTTTTTTGTATTATCCATAATCCGGATCGGGTTTTTTGCCCGGACCGGTTAATACATCTCCCGGGACAATCCGGCCGGGTCCCGGAATCGGATGCTGCACTATTGCCGGGTGCCCGTATGGCACGGGGCATATACATAAATATGTATTTTCTCCGTAGTGAACTTCGAAAAGTATATCAGAATAAATTATAAAAAAGAGAATACCCGGGGTTTTGCATGGTGAAAAGTTTACGCCAAAGTGATGGGATCAATGTTGCATTCAATGCACCCGATGATTTTTTCCGGGATATTTTCAATGCGGTCCAGACCGGGCTGCTCATCATCGATCCTGAAACCCACAGGATCCTTGATGCCAATCCTGCCGCGGTGGAGATGATCGGTACCGGCAAAAAAAATATTGTCGGGTCGGTCTGCCATAAATACATCTGTCCTGCAGATAAGGGTCAGTGCCCCATAACGGACCTCCACCAGTCCGTTGACCGTTCGGAACGTACTCTCCTCCAGGAAGGGGGCAGGCAAATCCCTATTGTCAAATCCGTGGGGTTCATCACCATAGCAGGGAGGCACTGCCTTCTCGAAAGTTTTACCGACAACACGGAACACAAAAAAACCGAGACTATGGTGCGGGAGAATGAACGGAAGATCCATGCGATCTTCGACCAGACCTTCCAGTTCATCGGTATTCTCACGCCGGAAGGTATTCTCACGGAAGCCAACCGTTCTGCCCTGAAGTTCTCCGGCATAGACGAATCGGATGTGATCGGCAGGCAGTTCTCGGAGACGCCCTGGTGGTCCCATTCACCGGAACTCCAGGAACGGCTGCAGAAGGCAATAGCTTCTGCGGCACGGGGAGAGTTCATCAGGTTTGAGGCTACGCACCCTGCCCCTGACGGGACCCTCCATTACGTGGACTTCTCCTTAAAACCGGTTATGGATGAACAGGGAAACGTGATCTACCTGATCCCGGAAGGCCGGGACATCACGGACAGGAAAAAGATCGAGGACGAACTGCACAGGAAAAACGAGGACCTCTTTGCAGCCTATGAGCAGCTCACGGCTACCGAGGAGGAACTCCGGCAGAATTATGAGGAACTGGCAAAAAAAGAGCGGGAACTCATCGAGAGCGAGCGAAAGATCCGGGCGGTATTTGACCAGACATTCCAGTTCATCGGGCTGCTCTCGCCCGGTGGCCTCCTTCTCGATACAAACCGTTCCACCATGAATTTTGGTACCACGGACATGACCAGTCTTCTCAACACGGCATTCTGGGAGATGCCCTGGTGGTCGCATTCATGCGGACTGCAGGAACGCATCCATACCGCAGTCAATTCAGCTGCTGCAGGGACCTTCACCCGGTTCGAGGCCACCCAGATCGCAGAGTCGGGAGCAACCCTGTATTTCGATATCTCGATAAAACCGGTGAAGGATGATGAGGGGACGATCGTCTTCCTGATCGCTGAAAGCCGGGACATTACGGACCTGAAGATGACGACCCGGGCACTTCTCGAATCAGAAAATATGTACCGCGCCATCTTCGGGAACACCGGTACAGCAATGGCGCTGATCGAGGAAAATACTGTCATAGGTCTTGTGAATGCAGAATTCGAGAAGATGAGCGGGTATACAGGAGAGGAAGTTGAAGGCAGGAAGACCTGGACGCAGTTTGTACTCCGCGAGGATCTTGACCGGATGCTTGCCCAGCACCGGTTGAGAAGGACCGGGACCGGTAAAGCCCTGGCCCACTACGAATTCCGGCTGGTGACAAAAACCGGGGATATCAGGAATATCTTCCTGTCAATCGATGTCATTCCCGGGACAAAGAAGAGCGTAGCATCCCTCATGGATGTCACGGAGGCAAGGAAGATGACAGAGAAACTCTCGGCTTCCCTCGTCGAGAAAGAGATCCTGCTCCGGGAGATCCACCACCGGGTAAAGAACAATCTCCAGATCATCATCAGCCTCCTCAACCTTCAGTCACGGCAGCTCAGGGACAAGAAGGTACTTGCCGCGATCCAGGAGAGCCAGAACCGGGTCAGGGCAATGGCACTGGTGCATGAAAAGATCTACCAGTCTGAATACCTCTCCGAGATCGACATTACGGAATACATCCGTTTCCTTACCAAGTACCTGTTCCAGTTCTATGACACAGATCCCCGAACCATACACCTCATCCTTGAGGGAGACTGCATCAAAGTCGGCATCAATACGGCAGTACCGCTGGGGCTCGTCATCAACGAGATCATCTCAAACTCCCTCAAGCACGCATTTCCCGGGGGCTGTGCGGGAAAGATCACGATCCATACGGAAGAACGGGATGACGGGATACGTATATTGGTCGCCGATAATGGCACAGGTATACCGGAACACGTGGACCCCGGTAAAATAGAGAGTCTTGGCCTTATGCTCATCCAGAGCCTCAGTGATCAACTGGGTACAACAATCAGTCTTGAAAAGAAGTTCGGTACCGCATATACGATCACGATCCCGTCAGACCGGATACGGTGACCATATCACCCGGCAAAAGCAATCCGCCATTCCGGAGAAGTACATCGCGGGTTCACGTGGAGGATTGTAAAAAAATCCCCGCTTGCGGTAATCCCCGATCAGGATGTGTAGCCGGAAAGCTGTTGTATTAAAATGATTTTAGAATTTTGTGGAATTCCTGAAATAATACGAGACTGCCAGTAATGCCATCATCAGGATCAGGACGGGCAATCCTTCGCATGCCCGCAGGAATATCCCATAGTTTTCCATAATACGTACATTTTCCATGTTACTTGCTCCCTATAAAATCTACAGTACCGGTGTATACCATTGAGAGGAGCCTGCCCAGCCGCTCCTGTTCCTCCGGGGTCGGGGGGCAGCGCCGGTCGCACAGGCTGGTTTCTATCTGACGGATCACATCACCGATGTTTGTCATTCAGGTATCACCGGTACTCTGATACCATGTCATTGAGGAGGAGGCGATATATAATGCCCAAATGGCCGGAGTACCTGGCATGCACTTAGGGGAACGGTAATTGAACCGGAAAGTTATACGAAAAAGAAGAGGCCGGAAGGATCCGGGTTATGCAAACATGGCGCCTTCAACATCGGCCGGGCCCCGGTTAAAGTCGAGGCCGACTTTCGCTATGGCTGCAAGGAAATCTTCCTGGGTGATCGCCGGCCGCTCCTTGCGGATGGCAAACATGCCGGCTTCCATACAGACGGCCCGGAGGTCCGCACCGTTCTTGCCATCCGTCAGTTTTGCCACTTCACCGAGGTTCACGTCATCGTCGACGGTCAGCGCACGGCAGTGGACCTTTAAGATCGAGAGCCGGCCCCGGTCGTCCGGCAGCGGGATCTCGATGATCCGGTCGAACCGGCCGGGCCGCAGGAGCGCCTTGTCGAGGATGTCGATCCGGTTCGTGGCCCCTATGATCTTCACGTCGCCCCGGTTCTCGAACCCGTCCATGCCGGCCAGCAGCTGCATGAGCGTGCGCTGCACCTCGCGATCTCCCGAGGTGTTTGCCTCAGTCCTGCTGGCACCGACCGCATCGATCTCGTCGATGAAGATGATGGTCGGGGCTTTCTTCTTGGCAAGATCGAAGAGTTCCCGGACGAGCCGGGCTCCTTCCCCAATGTATTTCTGCACGAGCTCCGAGCCCACGACCCGCATGAAGTGGGCGTTCGTCTCATGGGCCACGGCCTTTGCAAGCAGGGTCTTTCCCGTGCCCGGCGGGCCGTGGAGCAGCACGCCCTTTGGGGGGTCGATCCCGATCTTCAGGAAGAGATCGGGCCGTTTCAGCGGCAGCTCTACTGCTTCCTTGATCTCGTTGATCTGCTGTTCGAGCCCGCCGATATCCGCATAGTTCTCCTGCGGGGAATCCACAAGTTCCATGCCATAGACCTGCGCATCGAACGAACTGGGGAGCAGTTCGACGATGGCAAGCGACTGCTGGTTGAGCGTGCACCGTGCGCCGGGCTTGAGTTCCTCGGGATTGATGGACGGGGAACTCCTGACCAGGAACCGGGGACCCGCACTGCTCCGGACTATGACCCGGGACGCATCGACAACATCCGTAACGGTACCAATGATCAGGGGAGGGCTCCGCAGCTGTTCGCTCTCGCTTTTGAGCTTGCGCACTTCCCGTTCGTACCGGATCTTCTGGGTCTCGATATACCGCTTGTCCGCCTCGACCTGCCGCAGCTGCTCACGGAGCTCGAGGTTGCGGGATTCGAGATTGCCGACACGCTCCATCATCTGGACTTCCAGCTCGTGCTTATCAGTTTCAATCTGGCCCATCTGCTCCCGGAGCTGCTCGGACAGCGCCCTGTACAGGCGATAGAGCTCTTCAGGAGTCTGGGGTTCTGTTGACTGATGGAGAATGTCGGCCATCCCGTGCCTCAAATAGCTATATGGGGAAACTGCATATAAAGTGTTTGTGAAGCAGCACTTATCCGGCAGGATCGCGCCCCATTCAGTGGGCATTTATAGTCATACAGCGATCATCTTTGTGAGAATATGCAGTGCGAAATGTGCGGTGAAACGGTTCGCGGCGCCCCCAAACTGGTCCGGGTGGAAGGCGCAGAACTGCAGGTATGCAGTAAATGCGAGAAGTTCGGTACCGCTGTCCAACAGGCACGGCGCACCGATCTCGTGCGTCCTGCAGCGCCGCGGGCAGCCGGCGGAAGGCCTGCACCGGCAGCCCCGTCCCAGTACCGGAAACGCGACCTGTTCGATTACAACGACGGGGACGTAGTCGACGATTATGACAAGCGGATCAAGGCAGCCCGTATGGAGAAGGGCCTCTCCCAGAAAGATCTCGCCATGCAGATGAAGGAGAAGGAGCACCTGATCCGGAAGATCGAGAACCACGATCTGATGCCCGAGGACGATGTCCGCAGGAAACTCGAAAAAGTTCTCGGCATCCGTCTCATCGATGCCCCGGAGACCGAGGCCGAGAAGAAGACCCCCGGTGCCCTTGCACCCACGCTCGGGGATCTCACGATCATACGGAAAGCAAAGAAATAATCCGGGCAATCGTCCCGGCACCTTTTTTTACGCCAGCCGAAGGATGGGTTGTAAAGAATATCCCTGCTTCCGGAACGAGGGAGCCGGAAAACCTGCACGGTTTGTGCAAAATGCGATAACTGCGAATACTATCGCAGTTAAAGCAAGTATTATCTCCTTTTTTACACGATCCCTGATCATGCGGATAAAACAAAAAAAGATACTGATCTGTTCCCTCTCTGCCATTCTGGTGATCCTCTTCCTTCTTACCAGTGCCTGCGTCAGCGCCCCGGTGCCAGCACAGGTGCCACATCCTGTCGCTCCCCCGGTCGGACCCGCGGGAACCCCGACGGTGGATAACGCCAGCGCCCTTCACGTGATTTCCCCACCAGCGGTTATCTGCAACTGCCCGATGGAGCCTGTGAAGTCGCCTGCGGTCACCCCGGCTCCCACGCCGGATGACGGCCTCTGCCACTGTCCGTGATGGCATGACAACAGGTATATCATTACCCTGCCGGCCAACGGGACGAGACACGGGTCATTTTTTCGATAATGTTCCCGCATGAGGAGCCTATAGCCATCGGTCAGATTAATAGCAACATCCGGGGCAGGATCCCGCTTGAGGGTGCAGATAGTAATTCCATAGATGCCTGTTTCATCCCCTCACGTAAACCCGTTCCCGTGGCGACAGCGCCGGACAATACCCTCAGAAACGCATCCGGACCGCATCGGTTACATGCGGAATGAGCTGGCCGGCACCTGGATCTCGAACCGTGCCCCAACGCCCGGCTCGCCGGTCTCGTGGATGGTGATGCCGGTGATTGAAAGGATTTCCCGGGAAAGGAACAGCCCGAGCCCGGTGTTCTTCCCAAACCCGCGGACGAAGATCTTCTCTTTTGCCTCAACCGGGATCCCATCACCGTCGTCCTCGCATATAATCCGGGGGTTAATCCGTGATTCCTGCACAGAGAACCGTATGGTCGTGATCTTCCCGCCGTACCTGACTGCATTCTCGATCAGGTTGTAAAAGACTTTGATAATCAACGGGTCTGCGAACACTTCTGTAGCGGCTGGAATATCGTTTTTCACGGTTACGCTTCCGGCCGGGATCTCCTGTGCTGCGGTTTCGACCAGGGTCCGGCAGTCCTGCCAGAGCGGGGCATTGATTCCAATCGACTCATATTCCTTGGTAAACCGGATCATGGCGGCGACGCGCTCTGCAGCAGCTTTGGCGTTCTTGAGATACGCAGGGAATGCGGGATCGTACTGCTTCATCTCCAGCAGGGCAAGATATCCCCGCAACGCCACCAGCTGGTTGTTGATATCGTGCCGGGTGATGCCGGAGAGGAGGTTGAGCTTCGTGTTCGCCTGGCGGACTGCATTCTCTGCAAGTTTTCGTTCAGTGATGTCGTGGGCTACCACGCAGGAGAGCGCTGGTTCCCCGTCACGGTGGATAATGCGGGAAGTAAGTTCCACATCCCGCAGGGAACCGTCATGGCACCGGAACTGTACTTCCCCGGACCAGCCTTCAGAAGAGAAGATCTGCCCGATCCATTCCCCACCCTCCTCATCAGGATGAACGATAATGTCACTGATATTCATGCCGGAGAGTTCCTGCCCGGTATACCCGAGCAGCTGGATCAACGCCGGGTTGGCTTCGAGGATCGTCCTGGTCCCGCTGGAGACCACCAGGATCCCCTCTGCTGCATTGTCCACAATCGCCTGGTAACGCTCCATGGTCTCCCTGAGCCGCTGATCAATTGCATGCCGGTAGAGTGCCATCTCTATCGAGGCAAGCAGCTCCCGTTCGTTAAAAGGCTTGACAATGTAGTTGTACGGCACAGTCTCCTTTGCCCGGTCGAACCGCTTGTTGTCAGAATAGGCGGTCAGGTAAATGATGGGGATATCGGCGTGCTCGTGGATCATCCGGGCGGTCTCGATCCCGTCAATCTTTCCCATCAGCTCGATATCCATACAGATGAGATCCGGTGGTTTTTTCTCCGCCATCACCACGGCCTCCTCCCCGAACGCCGTTGTACCGGAAATCCTGTACCCGTTCTCCACCAGGAGTTCCTGGATCTGGAGCGCGATGACGCCATTATCCTCCACTACAAGGATTGATTCGCCGGTCATACTGATTTCTCCGGAACCCGGTATGTATATTCGTTCATGGTGACGTAACTGCCAACTTTGTCAATAATTATTCGATCATGATCCGGGGATCCGGAAGCGGCACCCTGCTACAGGCATGGTGCAGGCTTTTCCTTGTCCATTCAGGGAAAATCAAGCTGTGCCGGATGGATGTCACTGCGTGATTTTTTAATATAAACATTTCACTGGTTTTCAAAATTTATTACATGATACCTGCCGGGATTATTTGTGGAGACCCCCGGAATCCCTTCGATACGCAGCGGGTACTGATTGGGATATGGAAAAGTACTGAGGAGAAAAGCCGGTAGTGCCGGGTTCTCCGCGGTACGGGCCCAGTATTGATCAAAAAGCATCCGCATTCCGGCAGGGCATAAAAGCAACCTGACCGGGTGTCCCGGGTACGTTCTCAGGTACTGCCGGTTGACAGACTCCTGTGTCATGCTTCCGGCCGCACCACAGCTTTTGCGACGAGAGCGAGCAGATCTTCCTGAATAAACGGTTTGATGATGATCCCGTAAGGTGCAACTTCCCTCATCCGTTCGAGCATGTGCTCCGAGGTATGGGCGGTGACAAAGATCAGGGGGACCGAAAACCGCTGCCGGATCTTCCGGGCAGTCTCGATCCCGTCAAGCACTCCTGCAAGCTTGATGTCCATCAGGATAAGATCGGGTTCCGGGGACTTTTCGAGTAACCGGAGCACCATCTCCCCGGAGTAAGCCTGGCCGATAACCCGGTATCCCGCTTTTTCCAGTATCTGGATCAGGTTGATTGCGATCAGGCCTTCATCTTCCACTACCAGGATGGTTTCCCCGGTCATGCGTAATCCTCCGTATTGTTCAGCCGGAAAATAAACTCAGTGCCTTTGTCCGCCCTGACCTAGGTCTCCGCCCGGAGCTGGTGGCGGGCAAGGAAGTTCACCAGTTTGAGGCTGAGTGATTCGGTTGTGAGGGGATCGAACTCCGGGGGCAGCCCGCGGCCATTATCGGCCACCGTAAGCATATACGTCCCGTCCTCCCGGGCAAGCGAGACCCGGATCGTACAGGGTTCTCCCCGTGCCGCCATGCAGTCGAACGCCGGAGGGAATGCGTACTTGAACGAGTTGGTCACGAGTTCGTTGATGATCAGGCCTGCTGTAGAAGCCCGGGAAAGATCGAGGACTACTCCCCGGACATCGACATCAATCCGGATCTCCTGGCTCTTCGGGTACGAGTCAGCGATCTGTCCGACAAGGGTGGTGAGATAGACGTCCATGTCCACGTTGGAAAATTTCCCGGTCCTGTACAGGGTTTCATGGACCAGGGCCATGCTCCGGGCCCGGTTCTGGAGGTCCTTCCGGAGAGCCCTGCCCCCTTCGGTGTCCTCGTAAGAACCATCGAGGCTCAGCAGTGAGATGAACGCGGTCAGGTTGTTCTTGACGCGGTGATGGACCTCGGAGAGAAGGATCTCCTTTTCCGCAAGGGCGTGCCGCAGCGCCTCTTCTATCTGTTTGCGCATCAGTGCCTCACCAATCTGGCCGGCAATCAGTTCGAGGGACTGGATGATAACGGGTGTGAAACAATCCTTCCTGAAGGCATTGACCTGAAGCGTCCCGAGGATTTCCTGCTGGCTTTTCCGGATGGGAATAATGGCGATAGAAGCATACCCGGCGTGGATGCAGGAATTGCGCGGATGAAGCCGCGGATCGTCAGTTTCAGGCAGTTCCAGCAAGGGAAAGGTATTATTCGTCCAGAAGCTTCCACCCCGGGTGAAAAGCGGGCTTTCAGGATCCGTCTTTCCTGAAATGACCAGCCCGCACGTGCATTCCAGGCTGATATTGCCCTCGGGATCACGGCAGATTCCTTCGTTCTTATCACCCGGAATGAGTGTGTTTTCCTTCAGCAGGAAATCCACGGGGAAACCATCCTAGACGAAATACGGGAAATCTTCACCAGCCTTAAGGCGGATACCGACAGCATCCGCGTTCGTTGCCAGCTTTATTGCATCAAGGACACGCCGGACCACTTCCTGCAGTTCAGCAGGCTCGTTCAGGATACCAAGCACATCGCCGGAAAGCTGGCGGAAAGCCTCTACTCTCCTGCGTTCGGTGATGTCGCGGATGATGGAGAAGATAACGTGTTCGCCTTCAAGCGATATGGAGAAGGAATTAACCTCGACCGGAATGTCGCTCCCGTCCTTTCTGCGGTGAAACGTCTCGAAAAGAATACCGGTGGAATAGGCCTCTTCCATCTGCTTTTCCACCAGTTTCCGGGTATCGGATGCCCGAAACGCAAAAACAGTCATGCCGAGCAGTTCATCATGCGTGTACCCGTAAACCCGGGACGCCAGGGTATTGGCTTCGATAATCCTCCCGTCCGGCTTCCGGATAAAGAGAATGACATCCTGTGCCTTTTCCGTAAATATCCGGAAGACCCTCAACCGCTCTTCTGCGCGTTTTTCTGCAGTGATATCGGTAATCGCCAGCCGGACCATTGGTGTTTCCCCGCTACTGCCGGGGATCAGGATACTTTCCAGACGGACCGGAAATACAGAGCCGTCGCCCCGTGTGAGCGCAAAGGAGCAGACCTGTTTTTCTCCCTGTTTCAGCACATTAACGAAATACCGGTGCCAGTTATCGACATCTTGTTCTGCGATAAATTTACTGAACCGTGCTTTTACCAGTTTGTTCCGCTCTATTCCGAGAAGCGCAGCACCTGTCAGGTTCGCCTCGGTTACCAGTGCCTTGTCGGTAAGCGTAAGATAGCCAAGAGGGGCAAACTCAAAGAGGTTCAGGTACTTGTCACGCGACTATTCGGCTGCAAGATGTGCTGCCCTGAGAGCCTCGTTCTGCATCTCGAGCTCGATCTGGTGTACCTGGAGTTCATGGATGAGTTCTTCTGCCGTCTGGCCTTTCAGGCCGGGAGAACTCCCCCGGGAGCGTGTGAGACGCCTCTCTGCATCATCCCTTAACGAACGTCCGGGGTCCTTGGGATCCGTGTTTATCTTTCTTGGCGGCTCCTTTTTTTTTACTGCCATTATCCCCCCGTATGGTTCCCCCGGCCGGTTTTCCCTGCCTCAACAGAATACCGGGAGACATAATCACTTCCAGGGCAAGAAGAATGAGATGGGGCGCATCCCCGGTCCCGTTAATCCGGCGGGCGTTCAGGAACACTTTTTTGTGCCCGATACCGGGAAAATCATAATCGACTTCAAAATTTTCAAATACCGAGTCATTCGGCAGCACCTTCTCCAGCAGTTCATGGAGCCCCTGAAGATCCCACTGCCGGTTGCCCAGGGTAAAGAGCACCCTCCCCAGAGTCTCTTCCGGTGTTATACCAAAGGTACGGTAGAACGCCCTGCTCGCAGAGACCACCTCGAACCCTGCATCCAGGACAAGGAGCGGCTCCCGGATCGTGTCAACGATGTTCTCTGCATAATCCCGGGCAACCTTTACCTTGTCTTCGGCAGCCTTGAGGGCAGTGATATCGGAGAATGTCAGCACCACTCCCTCGATCACGTTATCCAGTGTGCGGTACGGCATGATACGAGCAAGGAACCACTCATTACCAGTTGTTTTCACCGGTTTCTCCCGGGGTATAAGCGAATCCAGGACTTCCTGTGCATCGGGGATAAGGTCCACCTGGATCATTGACCGGATGTCGGCCAGCGGGCGTCCCGTATCCGATGCCGCAAGCCGGAACACTCTGGTCGCCTCGCGGGTGAACCGCTTGATGGCTAGGTGATCATCGAGGAATATCGTACCCGTATTGACATTCTCCAGGAGGTTCTTCATGTCATTCTGGACGCCCGAGAGCTGGTCGATCTTTGCCTGTAGTTCCGCGTTTACGGTCACAATCTCTTCATTGACTGACTGGAGTTCCTCTTTTGAGGTCTCGAGTTCTTCATTCGTGGACTGTAGCTCTTCATTCGTTGACTGCAATTCCTCGTTGGTGGACTTGAGTTCCTCGTTTGCTGCCTGCATCTCCTCGATGGTTGCCTGCAGGTTCTCTTTTGTGTATGCAAGGTCCTGCTCCAGTTCCTCAACGCGCTTTGCTTCCCCTTTTGCAGGAACACGTTTCCTGCCGGTGCTTTTCTCCGGCGGGTGCCCCACGGCGTCCTGGAAACTTATGAGCAGCAGTTCCCGTGTCGCCTCCGGATCGGCAAAGGGCCGTACCGTAACGTCCACACCGTGAGTGTTGCCATTCGTCTTGATCCGCAGGTCTTTTATTGCCGCCGGTTGTTTTTGCATTGCCGCATCCTGGATGGCAGAGCGCAAATCCAGCTGCAGTCCCTCGCGAGCCATATCGATGACATTGGTGCTGAGGTGTCCCTGTGCCGGCCGGAGGTACTTCCCGGTGTCGCCGTGCACATAGATGATGTTTCCTTTCACATCCGTTACTACGGACGGTGGGGCAAAGGACTGGAGGAGTACGCGTTTTGTAAGCTCGGCAAAGTTAGTCTTGTCCTTCCTGCCGGGGAAATCACCGGGTACTTTTTCGGCCGGTTCGCCGCCCCACGTATAGCGCTGTGCAAAGAGGGTATGGGCTGACAATCCGGAGGATTTGACCCGGTAGATCTTCCACTTCTTATCAACCGGTAAGAAAAGGTCGGTGAAATTCCCGATGCTTTCTGACGGGCTCAAAAAGAGCACTCCTTCCGGCCGGAGTGCGTAATGGAACGCCGTAATCACCTGGGCCTGGAGTTCGGCATCAAGGTAGATCATCAGGTTCCGGCAGCTGATCAGGTCCATCTTGGTAAACGGCGGATCCTTAATCACGTTCTGGATGGCAAAGACCACCATCTCCCGGATCTCTTTTTTGATCCGGAAGCCGGTCTCCTCTTTGACAAAGAAACGTCGTAACCGTTCGGGCGGGACATCGATGGCGATATTTGCCGGGTACGTTCCTGCCCGTGCCGTTGCGATCGCATCGTCATCGATATCCGTAGCATAGATCTGGACCTTGAATTCCTTTTTGATCAAATCCATGTACTCGCGGAAGAGCATGGCAAGGGAGTAGGCCTCTTCACCGGAGGCGCACCCCGGCACCCAGATCCGGAATATATAGTTCTCCGGTTTATATTCAAACAGCCGGGGCAGTGTATCCATGGACAGCGCTTCAAACGCTTCCTTGTCACGAAAGAAGCTGGTCACGTTGATAAGCAGTTCCTTAAAAAGGATATGGACCTCACCGGGATTTTCCTGGAGGAAACGGGCGTACGCTTCCACATCGGTAAGGTTATGCACGGCCATCCGCCGCTCTATCCTGCGCTGGATCGTGCTCTGCTTGTAATGGGAAAAGTCGTTGCCGGTCTTTGAACGCAGGAGCATGGTGATACGTCTCATGGAATTTAATGCAGCAGGGACCGGGGAGGCCGGGGGAAAGCCGGTGCCGGCGATGGTCCTGACATACGTGACCAGTTGCGCGGTGATCTTATCGACCGGCATCACGTAAGTGGCAAGACCGCTCTGGACCGCGCTTGAAGGCATGCCGTCATATTTAGCGGTAGATGGTTCCTGCACAAAGGAAACACCCCCGGCGCCGTGGACTGCCCGGAGCCCGAGTGTGCCGTCCGATCCACTGCCCGAGAGGATTACGCAGATCGACCGTTCACCCTGGTCCTCGGCAAGCGACCGGAAAAAAGCATCGATCGGCAGTCGCATCCCCCGTGCCTGTTCCGGGACGCTCAGGTGGAGTGCGCCATGGAAGATCGCCATGTCCTTGCCCGGGGGGATGATATAGACGTGGTCAGGCACGATTATTATCTGGTCCTCTGCCTCGTGAACCGGCATTGTAGTGGTCCGCTGGAGGATCTCCGACAGCATGCTTGCATGGTCCGGGTCAAGGTGCGGGACAAGCACGAACGCCATGCCGCTTTCGGCCGGCATTGTCTTGAAGAAGAGTTCGAATGCTTCGAGCCCCCCGGCGGAGGCGCCAATGCCGACAATGGGAAAATGTATCTTCTTTTGTATAATCTCATGCTCTTTTTTTGAAGGGGACTTTTTCCTGGGGATAAGTTTCTTATCCTTGCCCGCTTCAGGGGAGGTAGGTTTCATGGTCTCAGTCTCACATTACGGGGGCAGGTTCCAGGCGTCTGTTTTTTTTATTGTTCCGGGCAGTTCTACTTGCGCTACGTGACAATATATCCATGTAAAGGATATAATTGCCCTCAGTTTTGATCCCGGCGTTTATAAAGAATATCACCGGTGCAAACGTGATTTGATGTTTCTTAATTTGATGTTTCTTAGGACGTATCTGTGTTGGCGTACCTGTGAATGAGGGAAGGGGATATTCCGACTTAATGGTTATGCCATGTCGGGAGGAATAAAAATGAGGGGGACAAGGGGTTTGATACGGATAAATCACCTTTCGGTGACCGGTAAAGTTTGGAAGATTGCATTGGATGACCAGAACTTTGGCACCCCGGAGTATTGAAAAAAACGTTAACCCGCAGTGCAATCCCCGGGGGTTTGTCCAAGCCCCAAAAAAGATTCGCTCTTCCACGATATATCCCCTTAAAGCCGGTTGGTTCCCCCAAAATTAAGACGAGGGAAAACAAATACCATTCCCTAAGACGTTTTCCTGTATACCTGTTCACGGTACGAACCGGATACCGGGATAAATTGCACCACGGAACCCATCGTCTGAGATCCCGGTGCCGAATTTTCCTGTGATTACATCCCGGAACTCTTTTTCAAGGATCAGTTTCGGGAACCCGCGTGTCGTACGGCAGAAGGTCCGGACCCATTCATTCCAGAGCAGCATGCACTGGACATCGCGGACACAGTCAGGCCGCACATGGCGCTCCAGGAACTCCTCGCAGGCCCTGAATTCGTGGAACTCACCGGGGTCGACACCGGTCCCGGTTAACCCGCATGTTTCGCGAGGCCGGTTCAGCATGGGGATCGATGTGTCCATGCCCCGCGAAAGAAAATCTCCTGCGCTACCGGTTCTGCTCCCATCCGGAGGAAATTGTTCCAGCTGGTGTGTCCTCAATGCAACTGAGGTTACCGGGCTTTTCGTAGTAGACATAAGTGAATCGCCAAAAAACGATTATGATGATGGAGCATATAGGTGATTACCTGAAAAACAGACTTTGAGACAAATTTTGAAACAACCGGGACCGGTTACCCGAAGACCCTTCACGGGGTTACGGATCAGGACGACCAGTCCCGGAAGATTTCTTCCGGAACTGACAGGAATCATTCCGGACCTTTCGTCCTGCTATGCAGGCACAGTCGCGGGGTCCATACAACTCATCTCACATTCTCTGGCCTGTGAGGGGGACAATACCCGGGCGTTCCCGTTATTGTCGGGATTTTATATAATCTTCCACGGGCGCCCGGGATTATTCCCGCATTTCCTGTTCCTATGGATCTCCCCGGCTCAAACCCCGGGCGGTATGACCTCTGCATCGTGGATCCCTGCATCTTTCACCAAAGGGGTATTTCCGGGCCGTTACCCCGGTGATACCCTCGTTTTCACGTCTCCACTCACGCGACCTGAATGCCATATTGTTCATCGGTCGCCAGGGTCAGAACGCCTTCGCATAGGTACCCGTCATCCGGGACGCAACCGGATCCCACTGGAACATCCGGTCGACCTTTCCTCTTCCCCGTCGCCCGAACATCTCGGCGTTCCACGGCTCGTTGATCATGCTGCTGATTCCCCATGCCAGGGAATCGGGTGTCGGCTCGACCTTGATCCCGTTCACGAAAGAATCAATGTTCTCTGAAAGCCCGCCTACATTCGATGCCACTACCGGCTTCTCCGCACTCCATGCCTCGAGCAGGACAAGGCCGAACGGTTCGTTCCTGCTCGGGATGACAACGACATTGCATGCGTTCAGGAGGCGGACATATTCCGAATCGGGGATATAGCCCACGAAGTTGACCGGGAGATCGCGGGCCCGCTCCTGGAGGTACTGCCGCATCCCGCCATCACCGGCAACGATCACCCGGGCATCCCAGCGTTCACGGCATACTTTTCTTAAAGCTTCGATAAGGATATCGGGGCCTTTCTGGTATACGAGCCTGCCGATGAACAGGATGAGCGGGGCGTACGGGTGGATCCCGTATGCCCGTTTTACCTCACCGGGATCGATCCCTGCCCAGTACTGCCGCGGCACTACGCCGTTGGGGACTACATCGCACTTCCCGTCCGGAATATTATAGAGCTGCATCACCTCGTTTTTCAGGGTGGCTGAGACCGTTGTCACCCGCTTTGCAACCAGGCCTCCATACCACTCTTTTCCCGAAACCTCACGGTACTCCCACCAGTCACCGGTATGGTTGCCGTTCCTGCCATATTCCGTTGAGTGAAAGGTCAGGATCGTGTTCCTGTCCTGGAGGTGGTGCAGGGCCTGTATCGCGTGCCAGTCGTGGAAGTGCAGGATATCAAAACGCCCGTGGTTGTCACACCCCCGGAACTGCTGTACCATCTTTGTGCTCATGTCATTGCAGTAATCCACGGTATTGCTGCCGGAAGGCTGGCAGTAATGGTAATGGACGTTATTGACCACCTGGCCCGGGATCGAACCCCGGGAGAAATAGTGGACTTCGTGCGATTTTGCCAGGTTTTCTGCAAGGTTGGTCGCTGCGCTCGCGAGACCCCCCACCCGTTCGCCATACAGGGACTCCCAGCAGAAGAATGCGATCTTAAGTGACTCCATAACTCCTCCTTACGCCCGCTGGTGGCGGTTCCTCTCTTTCCAAGTACCTTTCCGGAACAGCTGACGCATGTCAGATCCAGTACAGGGCCCGGGCATTTTTCCGGAATTCTCCTGTCCGGCACTCATTGTTATGATCGTGAAAGGATCCGGGGTTCCAGGTACCTGATATAGTGTCATCTGTTCCGGTAATATTCCGGAGAGACTAATAGTGTCTTTCCTGAAACCCGGATTTTGTGACAAATTTTGAAACTTTGCCCGGGGGTGTTGAAAGAATGCACCGCGGTCTTCCCGCCATCCCGTGGGATTGCTCCCACCCGCGGGACTGCTGGCAGAATACGGGCCCTTGTCCTCCGGAACGTCTGGCACATAAGGAAATTGCCCTGCCGGCAGCGGGAACGCAAGGGGTCCGTATCCGCCGGGTCATATACGGGAAGGCAACTGTCACTGCCCGGACCGTTGACCGGATAATTCCAGGTTCCGGCAGGAGCGGGTATGCGCACTTGGCACACAACCGTCTGGCGTATTGACGGGATTAATTTCTCTTCAGGTCACGGGTTGCAACAGACTTGTTTAATATCTGGAAAAATAACCCGGACATATGACACGTGATGAAACTGCCGTCTCACTGAAAATGCCGACAGGGCTCTTGGAAAAACTGGACACGATTGCAAAGCAGAAGTACCTGGACCGGGCTGATATCATTATTGATGCGTGTGCCTATTATTGCCAGTTCTATGATATGAACAGTGAACGGTTTCCTGAAACAACACGCAACATACTTTTCAATCTCGCCCGCCACGATGATGAATTCCGCAAAACATTACGGGATGTGTTGCGGGACGGCCCGGCAGCAGATGCTGATAATCACCAATAATTTCATCCATAGCACGGCGGACAGCCCGCACAAATGCCTGGCGGAGCCATTGGTTGAATAGTGTTTCAGGTCCCGTGTTTTATTCGGTACTCTCCTTTTTTTCCTGAACAGTCCCTTATTGTCCCGCCTGTTTTTTTAAAACCACAAAGACCCAAAACCTCTGTGTTCCCGTTCCGGTACAACAATGCAGCAGAATACGACGGGACCCAATCCATTTTCCCCTGTTTTAGAATCCGGGGTCCAGCCGCAGGCTGTTGAACATGTATCCGGAGGTCGTGTACCTCAGGACGGGATCCTGCGATGAGGTATAGAATATGAACACACCGCGCCGGTTCACACCGGTGACGATGTATGCTGTGCCTGTCCCGTCCGTGAAACCCGTTGCATTGATCTTTCCAAAATCCACCCGGATCGCCTTGTAGTAAACACCGGTAAGGGGGACATCCGTAACATCGGAGATGGTGAACGCACCCATGGGCGTATTCGCGCAGTAATCCGGGTCCCCGAGGATGGAATTGACGATATCCGCATAATCAACGTGCAGGTCCTGGTCGCGGGGCCAGATGTCCCGCTGCGTATCCACGACAGAAGAAGAGAAGATCGTGGTGTTATCCCCGGAATAAAAGAAGCGAAGTTCCTGGTCCAGTTCGTAGGCGAGCGTAACCGAGCACCCGTCAGAGTTATGGTGATACTCCCGGAGCGGAAGCGTCGTGACATTGGTTCCCCACGCTGCCGGGTAATCGAGGGAATAATCTGTACCTGCATAGTGCTGATAATTCCCGGTTCCCGCCTGGCCCGGCGGGAATGACGCCGTATATGACTGCCCGTCCGGGGTAACGGTCGTTATACCGGTGGCGGGGATGACTGCAGTCTGGCAGCTTACCTGCAGTGGTGAGGTGGTACTACCGGGCGTGATATCCAACGGAGTCTGCAGTACGGTTTTATCCGGCTGTGAACATCCGGAGATTGCGAGCAGGACAAGCACTGTCACAACCATGAGGGCAGTTCCGCGTAGTGGCATCATCGGAATATTTCTGCAGGGAGTATTAATAATGCGGTTTCGTGGCATCCGCCATCTTTTAAGAGGGGATTACACCAGGGGAACGGTACCTCAGGCACGTAGTCGGGGAACACGAGGGAAGGAGGAAAATCCTGAAACGGATACGCACATGAAATGCAACGCGAAGGCCGGGCCCGCACAGTGAGAGAGGGGCGGAGATACCCGGGGTCAAAGACCGTTTACCGTATGCCCGTACCTGTTCCCGGGACTGCCTTCACGGGTATTGCCCCTTCCACGATTCAGTCCCGCTACTTCTTTGCAGTACCTGACTTGTCTTCCTCAGCAGCAAAGATCAGGGGGGACTGCCTGGCCCTGGCAGCTGCGCCCATCTTGTTGCGCCCATATCCCGAGGATGAATCAATAGGGTTCCTGTCCCCCAGCCGCGGCTCCATTTTCATCGTGCCGTCGGTCTGCATGATCCGGACCATCGCGGGCTCTGCCGGGGCAGCCGGGACATCCGGCTGGCGTGCGCCCCGGGGCCGGATCACGGTGCTGCCATCTGCGGGGGCAGCAGTTGCTGGGGAGGCGGAGGGTCCCGCCAGCGCCGGGGATGCGGTGCCAGGCACAAACGGCCCCCGTTTGAGCTCCTGGCGGCTGCGTTCCCCGTCCTGCCGGGAAATCGTCATTGCGATCGCCTTGAAGTCGAGGAATTCATCGACCAGTCCCCTGATGAGCGCATCCATGTCCCGTACCCTTTTTTCAAGTGCTGAGATCCGTTCTTCCGGTACACCGGTTCCTGAGATTTCCATAATCGTGATCAGTTTCTCCTGGAGATCGAGTTTGTTCCGGAGAGATGTGAGATGTGCATCAGACTGTGCATACAGAACACTACTGATGATCCCTGACATATTAAAGGGAGATGTAGGTTTTTATGAAAAACTGCTGAAAAATTCCGTTTTAATGCATCTGCGGCTGGAAACCGGTCTTTTCTTCCCGCAAGAAATTTCCTGTTAACAAAAAGCGGGCAGAGATGAAAATACGATCCGGCGGGACAGGTCAGGATCTTCCCAAATCCCCCGGACCGTTAATGCCCGTGATGGACACATGGCGCCTGCGGTTGTGCGTTGCCGGCCAGGACCCGGACCTGCTGTTCCAAAACTCCGATACGCTTCTCTAATCTCCTGATCTGTACTTCAGTTGCTTCGTCCATGATAATGATCCTTGCCCGCTATTGCCTGAATCGGGTGTCAACCAGTAAAGGATGGCATAAAAAGGATGGCATAACAGTTTTGAATACCCCCATCCGGCCCGGGCCGGGCAGGTAAGATGCCTGACATTTAGTGAAGATCGCGGGGCGGAACCCGGGAGACGGGGGAGGTGCACCCTGTGGGTATAATTGAATTCCGAATGAAAAATTCATTACTATCAAAAATCTATGACTTAAGATAAGAGTTGTCCTCATGGCTTCTGACGGAGAAGAAGAGATAATCAAAGAATTATGTGCAAATGTTCTCAGGTTACCCATTTTTGGCTATATCCGGTCCAGTTCTTTCCGGCATTTTTGCTCAGAATATGGCCTGGAGGATATCTGGAACTCGTGTGTTGCGAGGGCACAGTATGACAACAGGAGAATTGAAGATTTCGAAGCATATGATGACAGATATTTAGGAAAAATCCTTTGCCATTTCATTTTAACACTGTATGACCGGCGATATGCTGATTTTGTTGAAATGATCAGCCATTTTTTGTACGGTGCGTACAAACATGACAGGGTAAGGTTTCCCCTGACAGAATTCGATCAGGAAATTGTCCGGAAAATAGAATCCGGGCTGGTTGAGCTGGGCAACGAGAATTCTGAAATAAAAAAATTATTTTCCCGGTTCAGGCCAGAAAACAACATATAACTTTTATTGACGGCCAATGACCAGGGAGCAACACACATCTCCCCCGGGCATCCGCCACGGGCCGGGCGAGGATGTTCGAACGCAATGTCTCAACCAGTGATCTGGATCACAGTTATCTCATCGGCGGGATAGAGAAGAATATCCCGAACTATATCTCCATAAATTCACTGAGTCCGGTTCTGCAGATATCCTCATAGCAGCACTTTCCATCAGTAGTTGAAACGAAAAAAGTTTCATTAAAAAATCAGAGTTAAAATTTTGCAATCATCTTTTCAGGACACGACATTTCTGCTAAAGGCCCCTTGAAAAAATGGTGGACAATCAAAGTTACCAGTTCAGGAGAATATGGTCAGGTTTCCAAGATCGTCTTTCAGATCGCCGTTGCAGTTCTCCATTCCGCCGATCAGGGTTGTAACCAGCCTCTGGTCAAAATTTCCCTTTGTGTATATACACGTCATATTCTTTCCTTCAAGCAGCGTTTTCATCTCCTGCGTTTCACTGTCGTTCAGGCTGACGAGCGTCTTGGTAAAGATGCAGTCCTGGGAAGATGAATACGTGAACGTTCCGATATCCTCCTGGATTGTAACGTTCATATTCTCGCAGTTATTTGCTGCGGCAATGAATGGCGCATACTGTGAAGACACCGGGGTTGCAGGTACCGGAGTATTCTGCGCCTGCGGGGATGATGAAATGCAGCCTGCAATAATTATCAGGAGAACTATCCCGGACAGTATCAAGACAGCGTGCATATTTTTTATTCCTGCGGGTCTCTGTCCTTTCATAAAAACCTCTAATGATATACAAGCGTAGTCGGGAGATCCTTTAACCCATAATTTGCAACTGCCTTTGCATTGGCGTAGAGCGTGTAGAGTTCCTGGGGCCACAGCGTAGTGTCAACTGCTCCCTGCCGGATATTCGCCCCGTTCACGCTCTGCACGGTACTTCCTTCATTACTCATCCTGTGAATTACCATGCTGTTTTGCGGTGTTGGGAATTCTGAGAGGCCCAGGCTGCCGGCAATATTATTTTCGATTTCTTCCTTCGTGCTCTGGGCTATATTCTTGTTGCTCAATGCTGTGTTCATGTCAATACTGTACTCGTCCCAGTTCCCCTGGCTCTTTTTCAGCAGTGCCATGTCCCAGTTCGCCCAGAAATTACCCGGATCCCTGGCAAGTACTGCGGCATACTCATTTTCGAGTTTTGGTTCCAGGGCCCGAATCTGGTTCGTTTCGTCGGCAAGCACATGCTTATCCTGTTCGATCTCCGGGGTGCCTGCCAGGTCTCCCGGTCGATCGTGTTTAAAGATATAATTATTGAGTGCCGTCATTGACTCGCGCACATTCAGATCGTTGTTGAGATCGCTATGTGCGCCGGCCAGATCTGCTGAAAGATACGCACAGCTGATGCACACTCCTGACTCAGCGGGAGGAATTGCTGCAACCGGCTCAGTGGATGGAACTGCCACAACCCCCGTTGGCGCCGGGCACCCCTGGCTGTTTGTCCCGCTTAGCGCAGTTGAGCCGCTGCATGCTCCATTCACGGTATCCGGACCGGTGTAATCCCAGCTGTATTTTCCGGTAAATGCAGAACAATCCGTGGTAAAGAAAATATCATATGCCGATAATGTGGAAGTTCCCGGCGGGTCAGACACGGTCCTGCCGGGTATGTGCAATACGTTTCCGGAGGTGAACGATCCCCCGGCAGTTCCATGGCCAACATCCCCCATTACTGCGGTCCCGAGATTGTGCTGGATTGAAACAGATGTCTGGGTACTGGTAACTCCTCCCCCGCACCCTGAATCGTCTTCCGTGACCATTACCTGCCACTGGCTTGTCCCGCTATAGGTATTCCAGCTCCAGGGCGGAAGGGAAGTCTGGGCGGCAACAGGGACTAAGATAACCAGAATTATGATAAAAACCAGGGCACCCTTGAACATATACAAGTGACCAGAGAACTCTATGGCATATATGTGTTTCTCCACGTGCCTTTCCGATTCCTTTCTTTGAAAACCGCCTCAGCCTCCTCGTCGGTCCCTGTAGGAGATGGGAGGAAACAGCTTTTGGAACCGGAGGGGCTGTGTCCAGGCCGGTGATCGGGCGGGAGGCGGGGCACGGGGCTCGCTGTGGCGAGGCCTACGGACACTATTCAGATCGCAAGGCGGGACCAGGAAGGTACGATGATCGGACAAATTTCTTACCAGACGACAAAAAGGAATGATGTAACGGCGATTAGACAATGCAGAAGACGTTGGCAATAATTCTGCACTGTCATCCCATATGTATAACCGCTGACGGCAAGCAATCAAAGCTATGAGTCAGACACTGGATTTTATCTCCATGCTCCGGCCAAAACGCCCGGATTTTCACACGACCATGACACAGGAAGAACGGACAGCAATGAAGGAGCACAAGGAGTATATCAAACACCTGTTCGAACAGGGAAAAATTGTTATGAGCGGCGATGCACCGGATGGCACGGTTGGCATTGTTCTCTATCGTGTGGATTCGGCAGATGAAGCCCGGCGGTATTTTTATAATGATCCGGCAGTCATCGCAGGTATCGGGTATCCCGATCTGTGCCCGTTCCAGATCGGGCATCTGACTCCCACGTAAAATTTTTTACCGGGAATTTTCCGGGATAGTTTTGGTTTATGATGAAAACCCGGGCTCCCGATTGGCATTACAGATAGACATATGAGGCCACGAAGCAAGGCTTGACCGTCAAGGGGATGCACAGGAACCGGCGTAACCAGCGGGGACCCGGGCGAAAATCCCTACGAACAAATCGTGATTATGGATCGGATGAAAATCCCCGGTCACAAGTGTACACTACCCGGAGCAGCATATCGGGAGTACGAACAGCAATGCCGGAATACCAGAATCAAAAATACAGATAGTGAGGTTTTACATGTCACAACAGCTTGGTGGACAACAGGTTTACATTCTTAAGGAAGGAACAACGCGGACCCGTGGGAAGGAAGTCCAGCGTTCGAATATCATGGCCGCAAAGGCGATCGCCAGTGCCGTCAGGTCAACGCTCGGCCCCCGGGGCATGGATAAGATGCTTGTGAACCAGGCCGGCGGGGACATCGTGATCACGAACGACGGGGCAACGATCCTCGGCGAGATTGCGGTGAAGCATCCCGGCGCAAAGATGGTGATCGAGGTAGCCCGCACGCAGGACAAGGAGGTTGGCGATGGCACCACCACGGCAGTCATCCTTGTCGGTGCCCTGATGGAGCAGGCAGAAGCGATGCTCGAACAGGGCATCCACCCGACCGTTATCGCGGAAGGTTACCGCACGGGTATGGAGAAGGCGCTGGAGATCGTGAACAGCCTCGCGCTGAAGGTCGATTCCACGGACCGGAAGCTCCTGATCAAGATCGCCAACACTGCGATCACCGGAAAGTCGATCGAGCAGGTGAAGGTGAAGCTCGACAGCATCATTGTCGATGCGGTCATGGCCGTAGCCGAGAAGGCGGACGGCAAAACGCTCGTTGACGAGGACGATGTGATGATCAAGAAGCAGAAAGGGCCGTCCATGGACGATGCCGAGCTGATCCGCGGCGTCATTATCGACAAGACCCGGGCCCACGAAGGGATGCCGAAGAAGATCGTGAAGGCCAAAGTCGCCCTAATCGCCACCCCGCTCGAGATAACGAAGACCCAGGTCAAGGCAAAGATCAAGATATCGTCTGCCGACCAGATCACGGCCTTTTCCGTGCAGGAGCGCGAGTCCCTGAAGAACCTTGCCGACCGTATCATCAGCACCGGTGCAAACGTCCTCCTCTGCCAGAAGGGCATCTCGGACATCGCCCAGTTCTATCTCGCCAAGGCCGGCGTCCTTGCAATCGAAGACATACCCGAGAAGGATATGAAGTATGCAGGCCGGGCACTCAACGCGACCATCGTAGGCAAGGCCGAGGCGCTCACGGCAAAGGACCTCGGCATGGCAGATCTTGTCGAAGAGGACACTGAGGGTAAAGTGACCCGTATCTCCGGGTGCAAAAACCCGAAGACCACGACGATCCTCCTCCGCGGGACAAGCGATTACCTGCTCGACGAGCTTGAGCGTGCAGTTGTCGATGGCACCCGCGTCGTGATGGATGCATTGGAAGACGGTACCTATCTTGTCGGCGGCGGGGCAGTAGAGACCGAACTCCTCATGAAGATCCGCGAGTTCGCCCAGACAGTCGGCGGCCGCGTGCAGATGGCAATCGAAGCGTACGCAAGCGCATACGAGTCCATCCCCCGGGCGCTCGCGGAGAACTCCGGCTTCGATCCGATCGACAAGCTGGTCGAGCTCAAGAATGCCCATG
>Ga0074046_10000159_pt1 | contig 55751 bp, 42 predicted proteins | sample BogForMeECP23OM3_FD_94441 | JGI IMG/M metagenome (GOLD analysis project Ga0074046, IMG submission 94441) | Bog forest soil microbial communities from Calvert Island, British Columbia, Canada - Bog Forest MetaG ECP23OM3 | ecosystem: Environmental > Terrestrial > Soil > Wetlands ... | reverse complement strand
GGCCAAGGTTGCCACCATGGCTTTGTAGGGGAGGGCTCTGCCCTCCCGCGGGCGGGCCAAGCCCACCCCTACAGCCGACGAAACGCCCGTGCCCTGCCCGGATTCCGTGTCCCGCTTCAGGCGCATCAGTTCGGAACGCATTTCCGACGCGTGCTGATAACGCAGTTCCCGGTCTTTTTCCAGCGCACGACTGATGATGTCTTCTAGCTTCGGCGGAATCTCGGGGTTTAGTCGCACCACTGGAACTGGTTGTCGTTCTAGGATGGCATGGAATATGGTTCCCGAACTTTCCCCACGAAAAGGCAACGCTCCAGTGGCCATCTCGTACAAGACCACTCCGAACGAGAACAAATCCGTCCGTGCATCCAGCTCCTTGCCCCGCACCTGCTCCGGCGACATGTAGGCGACCGTGCCGAGCGTCGAACCCGGACTGGTCAGATGTTCTGCACTCACGTCTTCGGTCATTTCCCCCGTAACCGTCGCTCCAGAAGAGCCAGCTCCCATTAGCTTGACCTTCGCGAGACCGAAGTCGAGAATCTTGGCGTGTCCGCGCTCGGTCACGAATATGTTGGCGGGTTTGATATCACGGTGCACGATTCCTTTGGCATGAGCGGCGTCGAGAGCGTCGGCAATCTCAATTGCCAGAGGGAGCAGAACATCTGCCTCGACAGGCTTTCCATTGATGCGATGCTTCAGCGTCACACCTTCTAGGAACTCCATGGCAATGAATGCCTGCCCATCTTGCTCGCCAATATCGTGAATCGTGCAGATGTTCGGATGATTCAGCGCAGAGGCCGCTTGTGCTTCGCGTTGGAAACGAGCGAGTGCTTGAGGGTCTCGGGCAACCTCTTGCGGCAAGAACTTCAGCGCAACGAAGCGGTGCAGCCGGGTATCCTCAGCCTTATACACCACGCCCATGCCGCCGCCACCGAGTTTTTCCAGGATGCGGTAATGTGAAATCGTGCTGCCAATTATGGGTGAAGAATCAGTCACTAGGCGTGCATCTTACGACAGCCTTCGAGTGAGGGCAATTACTTGGAGAGCTAATTTAGCTTCGCGTATTCCGCTTTCGCAGCGATGAAGATGGGAATGTCGGGGTCGGCATCTTTCCACAACGTGAGGAAATCCTGATACGCCGCCTTGGCTTTCTCGGTTTCGCCTTGCATGGCATAAGCGCGAGCCAACTGAAGGTGCGTGACAGCGCCGAGTATGTAGTTCACTATAACGCCACGATTGTCAATCAGCTTTTGAAACTCAGCGGCGGCCTGTGAACCTTTCCCCAATCTTAAGAAGGCTTCCCCACGGACGTACGCAGGATAGAGGGTTCCGACTAACTGGGGGCCCGGCACGGCCCCACGTTCGTACGCAGAAGCTGCTTGCAACAAGTCCACGGCTTTCTCGTAATTCTTTCGGTTTAATTCAATGGCAGCCCCAATCGTCGGTATCCAATAAAAGTTCAGGACAGTATCTAACGGGGCGCCTTGGTTTAAGTCATCTGCAATTTTCTGTGGCCGCGCTGTGTCGCCGGTCCGCGCCAGGGCGAGTGCCGCAAGTGTTTGCACATCTCGGCTGGAAGACCGGGCCAAAGCCAAGGTGATTAGTTCTCTCGAATACTGTAGATTTCCGAGCTCGGCTTCTCTCAGCGCTGCATTAATCAGTATCAGTGCCGCTCCTTCTTGCTCGTCACCGCGACTGTCCGACTCTGCGGCTCTATGTGAGAGTTCTCGTGATTTCTTGAGTTTGCCAAAATAGGCTTCAGTGTCCGCCTGTGATGCAAGGAACCCATTTGAACCTGGTCTGTCCACTCCCCATGCCAGCAGCCTCTCCATCTCGACCGTGTCTCCTCCCAAAAAAGCAAGAGCATAGCGACCCAACTGCAACGCGTTACTCTCTAGCTTACGTGCGCGCGCCTGGTCGAAAGTCGACTTGGCTTCGTCCATGCGATTCAAGGCTGCATAAGCGGTCAAAAGGTTAGCGTACAAAACGGCGTCATCGGGAGTCAGATTAATCGCTTGGATGGTTTCGCCTACTGCTTTCTCGTATTGCCCAAGCACGGTGTGATTGAAAGCCAGGTTGGTCGGCGGGGCCGCACTCCGTGGGTAAGCCCGAGCATACTGCACATAGATTTGGTTCGCCTTTTCTAACTCCCCCGTTACAGAATCGTAATAATTGGCCGCAATAAAATACCTCTCTCTTTCGCTTACCCTGTCTCGAAGTTCATAGGCCTTCTCCAAATTCTGTCTGCCTAAGCTACGCTCTCCGAGATTCAGATATGCGCTTCCCAACAGGGCATAAGCAAAGGCAAAATTCGGGTCGAGCTCGACGGCCCGTTTATACAGAGGAATGGCTACTTCGTCTCCCTGCTGACGTGCAATCCTCTGGCCCTCGCTAAGGCTCTTCAGTGCCTCTAAAGAAGAAGTGGTAACCTCGCTTAGCGGAGTGTCATATTGCCTTACAGTGTTCGGCGATTCTCCCAACTTTGTTCGGAGACGTGTAGCTGCCTTTTCCAGCGCGTGCAGCACTTCCTCCTTTGAGGCCGCTTGCACCTGTTCTTGCGCCACGGTGTCCCCGGAGTTGCAGCGCACGACCTTTAATCCAATCACGTATTGCCCACCCAAGTTTGAGATAGAACCCGCGAGCATCGCGGTGCTGCTAGTTCGCACGCACACTTCTTGCGCAGCTTCTTGAGTGAGTCGCTCGCCCGATGGCCGGCCCATCAGCTTCAGCGTCTTGTTGACCTTCTGTTCCGAGAGCAGGTTTAGGAATGGAGACTGGGAAAGCTGCATTGAGAGCCCTAGCTTGAGCGCGTCGTCAAAAACCGGGTCGCCGGTGGTGTTTACGATGTCGGCCACCACAATGGTGTCGTTATCAGTGAATTTCGGTGACCTGCGGGAGTGGTAGTACAGTCCTGCCGCAATAAGTGCAAGAATTAGCGCTGCCGAAGGAACCAGAATCCTCCACGAAAGAACACGAGGTTGCTTGGCCAGCTCAAATTGTTTCGCCTTAGCAGCTTCCTGCTTCTTGCCAGATGATGCAAGTGGTACTGCAACTCCCGTTTCGGATTCACATTCCTCCGAAACAGACAAAACTGGCAAGCGACCAGTGTCGCTGTCTCGCTTGAGTCGCATTAATTCCGCCCGTATCTCGGAGGCGTGTTGATAGCGAAGATTTATGTCTTTTTCGAGAGCACGGTTAATGATGTCCTCTAATTTCCCCGGCAGGTCAGGATTCAACCTGACTGGGGGCACCGGCGCTCGTTCGAGGATTGCGCTGAAGATTACGCCGGAACTTTCTCCGCGAAACGGAAGGCGACCCGTCGCCATTTCGTACAGAACGACACCAAATGAGAAGAGGTCGGTACGCGCATCCAAATCCTTGGCCCGAACTTGCTCCGGAGACATATACGCAACCGTCCCCAAGGTGCTGCCGGGGCTGGTTAGTTGGTCGGTATCTACTCCCTGCGTGGCAAGAGTGTCTGCGTTGCCAGTCGCACTCTTTGCCGAGGTGACCTTGGCAAGACCAAAGTCCAGAATCTTGGCGTGCCCGCGCTCAGTGACAAAAATATTCGCTGGTTTGATGTCCCGGTGGAGGATACCCTTTGAGTGGGCGGCATCCAGAGCGTCAGCAATTTCTATCGCAACATTCAACAGTTGTTCTAATTCCATGGGACGGGCCGCGATAACGTGCTTTAGAGTCTGGCCTTCTAGAAACTCCATCGCAATGAAATGCTGACCGTCTTGCTCGCCTATGTCGTAAATGGTGCAGATGTTTGGATGATTCAGTGCCGAAGCCGCCTGTGCTTCACGTCGGAAGCGTTCGAGGGAAGCAGAATCATGAAGCATCTCGGCAGGCAGGAATTTCAGTGCTACAGCACGATGAAGCCGCGTGTCCTCGGCCTTGTACACCACGCCCATACCACCACCACCAAGTTTCTCAATGATGCGGTAGTGCGAGAAAGTCTGGCCGATAAGAGGGTCGGTGCCTGACATGTGGGCATGTTAGGTTGCGCCCGAAGGCAAGTCAACGAAGAGGACAACTTGCGGCTGAGTCCGGTTTGAGGACTCAATAGGCAAGTAAAAGTGAATCGGTAAGCACAAGCGCGCTTCTCGATGGTACCGGCGAGATGGTGCCCAGCGGGGTGCGACTCACTTGCAACGATTGATTTTTACTTTTGCGCGTTATTTCTTCAGGCCAGCCTGCCAGTTCAGTATCACCGTGTAGGGCTCCGGTCCGCTGTTCTTGGCCGCCCTCTTGGGCACCGCCACGAGAAATCGACGACCGTCCGCTGTGGAATCCCACAACGTGCCCGTATCAACCCCGGATACAAATCCGAGAGGCTGAGGCTTCCCGGGCTTGAACTCCGGATTGGTGGCAATTTCGACAGCCATCACCTGTCCGTTTTGAGCATGGTAATAGAGTTCCTGGCCGTCACCGCGCCAGCGCGGTTCAAACCCGGATCCATTGGAGATTTGCCACTTGCCACCCACCTCGACAGCTGTCCCGGCAGAATTCATTGCAAATGAACGCACGTAAATCTCGTATTGGCCTGACTCATTCGAAGCGTAGGCTACCCAATGGCCGTCAGGAGAAAAGCGAGCGTCGTGCTCCTTGAACTCAGTAACTAGAAATGGGACGGGCTTCTTGTCACCTTCTAGCGGTAACACCCAAATATCCCAATTCGTTTTCGCGTCATACACGGCATACAGCAGGAAACGTCCGTCATGCGACCAACTCTCGGCATGGGCGGCCGCGCTGGACTTTAGCAGGCAGAATCTTGATGGCCACGGTGCGATCGAGCCGTGTATCCTTCGCGCGGTACACTTCGCCCATCCCGCCCGCGCCGATCGCGTCCAGGATCTCGTAGGGTCCCAAGCGAACTCCGGGGGATAGGGGCATTTGGCCGCAATTCTACATCGAAAAAGGTTGGTTATGCCCAAGCGCAGATTAGGGATTGCGTATGACCTTCGGCAGAACGGTTTCTTTGGCATGGGTAGCACATAATCCGAGAGGCGCGAATTCGTTTGTATCTCCCGGTAGAGTCAGCAGAATCAGCAATTGAATTTGGTAAGCGGTTGCAACGCCGGTAGCCCAAGTAGCCCAACTGAGGGACTGAAAATCAGGATCTCTCCCGGTAAGCGACGCCAAACAAGGCATATAGATTTTGAATTCTTCGGCTGTTAACCGAAGGGTTGGGGCCGATCATCCGTTACGCGGGGCTTGACCCTTTGAGGGAACGGAAAGCCGTAATCGCTGCCGGCTCTTTCGCTCTCTGGCTACTATCTGGCTACTACGAATCACGCTGACTGACTGCAATCCTTGCCTATAAGTCCTTTTCGCTCTTCGTAAGTGTTTGATTCTAGGCAGGTATGGAACCGGAGGACTGCTTTATGAGTCCGCTGCTCTAACCGCTGAGCTACGAGCCTGGAGTCTTTCCAAGATACTACACAATAGAAAGTTAGTGAACATAAGTGCCATTAGGTGTCAGTTGTGATCGGTCGACAACTAGTCGACGCCAACTGGTACCGAGCCTTTTAGGGCATAGTAGGCAATATAGAGGTAGCAGAGCACGGGTAAGACAAAGGCGTGGTGAACACCGATGCGGTCTGCAATCGCTCCTTGTGCGACTGGGATGATAGCTCCGCCGACGATGGCCATGATGAGCATGCCGGACCCATCTCCGGTACGAGGACCGAGTTTCGCGATGCCCAGGGTAAAGATGCTTGGGAACATGATGGAGTTGAAGAAGCCGACGAGAATGATGCTCCACATTGCGATTTGACCGGTTGTTAACATAGAAATTAGGACGAGCGCGCAAGAGCAAAAAGCAGCGATGCCGAGGACTGTGCCAGTTTTTACTTTTTGCAAAATAGCAGAGCCGATAAAGCGGCCAACCATCGCGCCACCCCAATAATAGGCAACCAATTTGGCACCCTGGACTTCAGGGAGATTGCCAATTTCCGGTTGGTTGAAATAGTTGATGAGGAAGCTGCCGATGGACACTTCCGCTCCAACATAAGTGAAAATTCCCACACAGCCCAGAATTAGATGGCGGTACTTCCACATGCTGCCTTCATGGCGGCCATCGGTATGCTTTTCCACTTCTGGAATCGCGGGCAATTTGAACAAACCGATCAAGACGGCGAAGATGATCAGCGCTACGCCGATAACGATGTAGGGAAATTTTACAGAAGAGGCTTGCTGCAGGCGGAAAGCATGCAAAGCTTCTGGAGAAAGATTCGCAACCGTATCCTGATTTGCGACGGTCGTGCCTAAAATCAGCAATCCTCCAACGTAAGGGCCAACCGTAGTGCCTAGCGAATTAAAGGCCTGCGTAAGATTTAGCCGACTGGAAGCTGTTTCCGGAGGGCCGAGGACGGCGACGTAAGGATTCGCGGCGACTTGCAGCGCGGTGATGCCCGCAGCCAAAACCATAAGAGCGCCAAGAAACAATGGATAAGACAAGGCGCTGGCAGCTGGGACGAACAGGAACGCGCCGAGACCCATGGTGAGAAGTCCGACTACCATGGTTTTTTTGTAACCGATTGCATCAACAACTTTCGCCGACGGTATCGAGAAAATAAAATAGGCGAGAAAGAAAGCGAATTGAATGAACATGACTTTGGTGTAGTTGAGATCAAAAACTGATTTCAGGTGGGGAACCAGAATGTCGTTCAAGACTGTGACGAATCCCCAGAAGAAAAATAAAACGGTCACCATTGCCAGTGCTGCTGGATATTTTTCCGTGCTGCCCGACCCCGAACTCGTTGTTGGTCGCGCGCTATTCGTCGTCACCATTGCCATGGTATAAGCTTCTCTTTTCTCCGCAGAGTGCGGCGTCCGTTGTCCTAGATACTGCCACAGGCAGAGGACAACGGAAAGATTTCAAGTCGCTGCTGGTGCGAGTGCATCATATACCAACTGCAAGGTGAAATTAGGGGTGCGGTCGTAACAGAGCGGCGGAGAGAAATCGGCGCTCAAGGATGCAGCCGCCGTTTTCCGAGATGATTGGTCACCCGATTATGCGTGAGAGACCTCGGCTTGCCTGCTCTCGGTTACGTGGACCAAGCCTGCTTCAAGGACGTCCATGCCTTCATCAAACTGCTCGTCGGTCACGACCAGCGGGACCAGGATACGCATGACGTTGCCGAGCGTTCCTGCGGTAATGGTGATGAGGCCGTGTTCGTAAGCGTAGTGGGCTAGCTCTTTCGTTTCGGCTCCCGCCGGTTCGCGCGTTTCACGATTGCGGACCAGTTCGAAGGCACACATCCCCCCGAGAACGCGGACTTCACCGATCAGAGACCATTTCTTCTGCCATCCTGTTACGCGCTCTTCGAAACGCTTTCCTAAAGCGGTGGAACGGGCGAGCAGGCCATCTTTTTCGATGGCTGCTAGCGAAGCTAGAGCGGCCACGCAAGAGGTCGGATTTCCGGCGAAGGTACTGCCGAGCCCGCCAGGCAGCGCAGCATCCATAATTTCCGCACGGCCAGTGACTCCGGCGATCGGCATGCCGCCACCTAGCGATTTAGCGGTGGTAATCAGGTCTGGCTCAACACCGAAATGCTCCATGGCAAAGTATTTTCCCGTGCGGGCGATACCGCTCTGCACTTCATCCGCGATGAGGACGATGCCGTATTTGTTGCAGATTTCGCGGAGGACCGGGAAAAATTCCTTCGGCGGCACAATGAAACCTCCTTCGCCGAGTACTGGTTCAGCGATGATCGCGGCCACCGAATCGGCGGCAACCACGCGGCGGAACGTATCTTCTAGATGTTTGGCGCAAAACATTTCGCAGGAAGGATAGGTCTTGGTGTAGGAGCAGCGATAGCAATAGGCGTAGGGAACGCGGTAGACCTCTGGTGCAAACGGAGCAAAGCCAGCTTTATAGGGTGCAATTTTGCTGGTGAGCGTCATGGTGAGAAGGGTGCGGCCGTGGAATGCGTCTTCAAACGCGATAACGGCAGGCCGTTTGGTGTAGGCGCGTGCGATCTTGACGGCGTTTTCGACGGCTTCGGCGCCGGAATTGATAAACATGGTTTTTTTTGGTCCACTGATCGGAGCGAGGGCATTCAATTTTTCGGCGAGCGCGATGTAGGACTCGTACGGAGTTACCCCAAAGCAGAGATGGAGGAAACGGTCGACTTGATCGTGAAGGGCATTGGTGACGAGCGGATGGCCGTGTCCAACGTTCAAGCAGCCAATGCCACCCGCAAAATCGAGGTAACGATTGCCATCGACGTCTTCGATCCACGCGCCATGGGCCTTCGCGGCAAAAATGGGTGTAATGAGCTGCGGTCCGCGAGGTATGGCGGCTTCGCGGCGAGCGAGTAGAGCCTCGGACTTGGGACCAGGAACTGCGGTTCGAAGTCGAATTGTTTTTGTAGCCATGTCGTTTTTCCTTTTCAAAATTGAGCGAGATTCAAAACTCTTTAGTACCAACCGATGGGGGTTTCATCGAGATTGACAAAAACCTGTTTGGTTTCGAGATACTCTTCCAGACCCCAAGGACCGAGCTCGCGGCCGAAGCCGGATTGCTTATAGCCTCCCCACGGCGCTTCCACGTAAGTTGGTTGCATGTGATTGACCCAGATAATTCCCGCACGCAGAGATTTCACAACGCGAAACGCTTTGTAAATATCGCGTGTCCAGACAGCACCGGCAAGGCCGTAGGGAGTATCGTTAGAAATGCGGATGGCGTCAGTTTCGTTTTCGAAAGGAATCACCGTAGCAACGGGGCCGAAAATTTCCTCACGAGAGATGCGAGCAGAATTGTCGACATCATAAAAAATGGTAGGTTCGACGTAGTACCCTTTGTCGAACTGTTTCGGCCTACCGCCGCCGCAGGCGGTCTGGGCTTCCTTCTTTCCGAGCGCGAGGTAGGAAGACACGCGATCGTACTGTTCCTTACTAACCAGAGGGCCCATTTTTGTTTCCCGTTCTAGTGGAGGACCGAGCTTGATTCGCTTGGCTTTTTCCGTCATCGCTTCCACAAATTTGCCATAAATCTTTTTCTCGACAAGAATGCGGCTGCCGGCAGAGCAGACCTCGCCTTGATTGATGAACACTCCGAAAAGAGCGCCATCGACGGCGGCTTCCCAATCGGCGTCGGCAAAAAATACGTTAGGGGATTTGCCGCCGAGCTCGAGAGTTACGCGCTTGAGTGTATCCGCGGCACTCTTGACGATGATTTTGCCCACTGAGGCGCTGCCGGTAAAGGCGATCTTGTCGACACTCGGATGAGCGACAATGGCTGCGCCGGTAACTTCTCCCATTCCGTTCACCACATTGACCACCCCAGGCGGGAGGCCGGCTTCTTCAAACCAATTGGCGAATTCCATCGCGGTAAGAGGCGTTTGCTCGGCTGGCTTCAGAACGCAGCAGCAACCAGCGGCAATCGCAGGTGCCAATTTCCAAGCCGCCATCAGAAGCGGAAAGTTCCAGGGAATGATTTGGCCGGCGACACCGACCGGCTCACGAAGGGTGAAGCTGAGCGCGTTTGCCGGGACGGGGTTCACTGCACCGGACACTTTGTTCGCAAGACCGCCATAATATTCAAAACAACTCGCTACATCGGCCATGTCGAATTCGGCTTCCACGATTGGTTTCCCGCAGTTACGAGACTCAAGTTCGGCAAGCATCGCAGTGTTCTGTCGAATTTTTTCCGCGAGCTTAAAAAGAATACGGCCGCGATCGACGGCGGTGGTTTGCGCCCATGGGCCGGAATCAAAGGCGGCCCGGGCAGCTTTTACAGCCTTGTCGACGTCGGCCGAAGTTGCCGAAGCGACCTGCGCGATGACTTCTTCGGTCGAAGGATCGTAAACGGAGAATGTTTCACCGGAAGAGCTGCCCACCCATTGGCCGTTGATGTAGTTCTGGTACGTTTTAAGGGTAATTTTTGCGGTGCTGGGCATAGCTACAACCTCCAAATGTCAATTGCTTAAGCCGCTTGAGAATTCGCGGCCAATTTCTGGGCCGCTTTGCGACTGCCATAAATATAGAAAAAAAACGCAGCCAGTGCGATGAAGCCGATGGTTCCGCCGAACATCCATAGCTCATAGCGTGCGACAGATTTAATCTGCTGAGCGGGAAAAAAAGCGAGAGCAATGCCTAGCACCGTCGTGACGAAACCGCTGACGCCAGCAAAGACCAGAGCGCCTTTGCCGTAGTGCCCACGAACAAAATCTCTGGAAAATGCAATTTTCAATAAAGCCAGAAACATGTATAGAAACGGAATCAACTGGAGAACGACGGCAAGTGAGAGCAGGGATTGAAATGACTCCTGAACCCCACCGGTAGCCAGAAAATTAAAGATGACCAGTAGCAAGGATACCGAAGCGTGAACCAGAAGGGCTGCATACGGTGTTCCATACTTCGGATGAACTTTTCCAAGCCACGCCGGCATGTAGGAATCCAGACCAGCCACAAACGGAATTCGCGCGGAGCCGCCGAGCCACGCAGAACCAATGCCCGCGATTGAGACGCTTAACAAGAATGCGAATGGAATGACAATCCAGGGCACGTTCACTTGATCAGCCATGTGGCTGACAGCCTGAACAATGCCTTGCAGGACGCTAATGCTGTTTTTGTCGACGGCAATTAACAAAGTGAGAGTCGCTCCGATGTAGAGCAAACCGGAAAGTAATCCGCCCCAGGCAACGGCACCGGGAAGAACTTTGCGTGGATTATCGATTTCGTCACCCATGATGGAGGCGAGTTCAAGGCCGACAAGACCAAAACAAATCACGCCGAACGAATTGAGAACGAATCTCGGATTAGCCGGGATTTTGAAATCGGCCCAGTGAACAGTGGTTCCAAATTTTAGGTAAACGATGACACCCAAACCCATCAGTAGAAATGCGGCAACGAAGGTTCCGATGGCGCCAAGATTGTTCAGCCATTTGCCAACGCCCAAGCCAACCACATTCAGAACAACAAGAATGCTGAGGAGAACCACGGAAGCGATCAGCGCAAATGTTTTATTGTCGGCAAGAGCTTCGTGTCCGGGACCCAGAACGAAAACGGAAACGCCGACGAAATACAGCATGACCGTTGGAACGTACATCATGTTGTTGGTCCAATAGCACCATCCGGAAAGAAAACCGTGCCAGTCGCCAAAAACCTCCTTGGCCCACAAATAAACACCGCCTTCGCCGGGATAGCGATGTGCCAGTTCGATAACGGCAATCGCTTGAGGCCAGAAAAAAAGAATGAGGGAGATGATCCACAGCCAGATGGTGACACCACCATTTGCGGCAATGGAGGGCAGAACATTGAGATTGAAAACGGCAACGACGAAGAGCAGAACGAGGTCACGACGTCCAAGAACGCGCTTTAGATGTGGCTGGACTTCCTTCCCCGCCACGGCGCTTCGATTGGTGGTGACCTCGCTGCTCAAACGATCGCTCCCGGATTAGTGCCCTGCTGCGCCGACAAAGGCTACCCCGCGTTCAGCTTGCGCTTTCGCGAGGCCTGGAGCGATTTCCTCGAAGACGGCAAGATGTTTATCGATGTCGGCTTCGGTGTGTTGCACGGAAATGGTCCACTGCTCATCCCACCAATACGGCATGGCAAGAACCCCGCGGTTGACCATCCCGAACCAGAATTGGCGCCAGAGGTCCACGTCGATTTTCGTCCAGTCGCGATAGTTGCGAATCTCCTCGGGATAGAGCATCAACGCGCCATTTACTCCTGCACTGGCGACGTAGCCCTGAATTCCGGCTTTCTTGATAATCGTGCGATAGCCCTCAGTCAGTTTCTTGCTGAGCTTGCCTACGTGCGCATAATTTTCGCGGGTCAAAACTTCGCGGAAAGTGGCCAAGCCGGCAGCCATGGCAAAGCGATTGGTATTGTAGGTTCCACCGTGGAACACTTTGTGCTGAACGATTAGATCCATCACCTGGCGGCTAGCTCCAAACGCGGCCAGAGGAACCCCTCCGCCGATCGATTTGGCGAGGGTAATCATGTCTGGTTTCACGCCGAAATATTCGCTAGCGCCGCCCCAACAGAGTTTCGCTCCGGTCTTCACTTCGTCGAAAATCAGCAATGCGCCATTCTCGGTACAAAGTTCACGAAGCCCTTCGAGGAATCCGGGTTGTGGCATGCAGACACCGACGTTCATCATGATCGGCTCAAGGATGATCGCCGCGATTTTCCCGGGGAACTGCTTGAAGCGGTGTTCAACGCTCGGGAGATTGTTGTAGGTGGCGACAGTAACGTTCTCGAGGACCGCTTTGATTACACCGAGCCCGCCCGGGACGGAGTTGGGGGCGTTGATGTCACCGTAGTCTTCTTCCTTGGGCTTCACGCTGACAAGAGCACTGTCATGCAAGCCGTGGTAGCCGCCCTCAAAGCGGAGAAGCATGTCGCGTCCAGTGGCCGCGCGTGCAATACGCACCGCGTGCATGGTGGCTTCCGTACCGCTCGAGCCAAAGCGAACCATTTCGATAGGATAGCGAGCGCAGATTTCTTCGGCTAGCTCCGCTTCCATGCCGTGAGGCATGCCAAAGGTGGTGCCCCGATCCACCACATCCTTGATCGCTTTGACGATGGCAGGGTGAGCGTGACCAGCCATCAAAGTGCCAAAACAAAGGTTGTGATCGATGTACTCGTTGCCGTCGACGTCGGTAATTTTGCTGCCATGGCCTTCGGAAACGAAGATCGGATAAGGATCATAGGCACGATAGTTGCTGGCTACACCCAGGGGAATCCGCTTTTCAGCTTTCTTGTGCGCTTCGGCGGATTTGGGGGTGCGCTCCTTGTAGAGAGCGAGTTCCTTCTCGAGAGTTGCGTGCATTTTGGTACTCCGTCCAGCTTGGCCTTCCTAGGGTCATCTGGGGCAGGTCTATTCCCTGCGGTCAGTATCAGCGAGGAAAACAACGTGGCGTGCGGACCGGGCTGCTAGCTTATTTTACGCTCTTTTCCCGCGATTATGTCACGCCGTAGAAAACGAAACAGAATTCGTCGCTGCCGCTTTCGCACCAAAGCGCCAAAACCGGGCGCTCACGTGCAAAATTTTCCATTTCTCCAGCGCTAAAAAAAGAACTTCAGTGCAAACTGAACCAGTCGAGGATCATGGATATGCTGAACTTGGCCAAACGTACTGCCCTGGTCACTCACGTTTCCATCGACACTGTAGAACTGCGCGTGGTTCCAAATGTTGAAGACGTCGCCGCGGAACTCCATGCGAATGCGTTCCCCAAGCATCGTCTCTTTCATGAAGCTCATATCCCAGTTATTAATTCCCGGGCCGCAGCAGATGGTTCTTGGTGCATTGCCGATGGTGCCGGGGGCCACGGTGCTGTTGGTGAACTGATAGGGATTAAAAACGAATCCACCGGTCTGGCGAATATTGGTCTTATAGAGTTGCGGGTATCCGGGGGCAAAGTTAGGCTCACCCGGAGCTTCGAAAAGATAGGTATTGTCCAATTCCTCGACGTCGCTTGTCGAAGTGATTCGAATTGGGAAACCGACTTGAAAACTGACAATGCCCGATAACTCCCACCCATCCAGTAGTTTGCCTTTGAATCCTTCGTACTTCGGAATCGGGAGATCCCAAACATAATTCGCGACAAAACGCTGCCGAGCGTCATAGGCGGAAGGACCATAGGTAGCAGCGAAGTTAAGAGGATTCAAGACGCTTTCGAAACTTGAGGCATTGTCGAACGACCTGCCATAGGTATACGCGGCTTGGAACATCAGGCCACTGGAGAAGTTCTTCTGCAGCATGGCCTGGAAAGAATTGTAATTTGACCAAGCAACGGTATTCTCGGTGAAGATACCAGAAAATACAGGTGTGCCGTTTACCGGGCAGCCCGCTCCTCCGACGGGATTGCAGAGTGGAGAAGAATATTGACGGATACCCACAAGATCGATGGGTGTACCACCCGCTGCTCCAGTGACCGTGCAGGCCGGGCTGGGATTTAGGATTGGGCACGGAACATTCTGGCCATTTGCTCCGCCTCCAACATAAGGAAGATGTAAGACCTGGCCCGGTTGCAGTATGAATTGGTACGTAGCGTCTTCTCCAAAGGCGGTACAACCTTGTCCAAGGGCGTTCAGGTCGTTGCACGTTTGCGGATTTCCAGGGTTCAGTTCGTAGCTTGCAAGCAGGCGATGACCCTGGGAACCGACGTAACCGACTTGCACAAGGATATCGCGGCCAAATTGACGCTTCAGGGTGAGGTTATACTGGTCAGAATATTGCATCCGGAGATTTGCGGGAAATTGACCATAGTAGATGCTGCTCTGGAAATTCGACCAGTCAACCGGCTGACCACGGGGTGGATTTAAAATCCCGACGAAGGGATTGGAGTAGTTGTTACCGCTCTGGTCGATAAAAGGTGTCTGAAGAAAAGGTGAAGTAATACTGATGCTTCCACCAAACGGTGGCTCAGCACTGAACTGCTCTAGCACCAATTGCTCAATCGGGTTGTAGAAGATCCCGTAACCAGCACTGATGCTGGTCCTGCCAGGACCTCCCGCGAGAGCACCGAGCAAGCCGCTATTCCAAGAGGGACTCCAGTTCATCCCGAGACGAGGCGCAAAACCCTTGTAATAGGTGTTGGTCAGGCCGTTCGGAACATTTTTGTCGCCTGGAAAAACTAAGCCAACAGGGGTAAATCCATCCGCTGCGCAGCCACCATCAGCTTCTCCGGGGATGTAGTAGGGATTGCTCGGTGAAAGCTTGCATGGGTAGATCGTGGACACTTCCCCGGGGCGGAAAGTTTGCACGCGCTTACCGGTATCCGTGAGAGGTGTATTCATTTCCCACCGCAGGCCATAGTTAAAGGTGAGGTTTGCACGAATCTTCCAGCTGTCTTGAATGAAAAGGTAGACAGAGTTGCTCCTGACAAGTTCGTGTTGCGCGGAGCCTTGCGAATAGGTGTTGCCCAATCCTAGAAAATAGTCGGCATAGGAAAGGAAAGTAAAATAGCCGTTGATGTTGTAGTAGAGGAGTTGGTTGAATTGCTGAATGCGGAAGTCTCCGCCGAATTTGATACTGTGATTGCCGATGATTTTACTGTAGTTGTCGCTGAACTGATAGGTGTTGCCGGTCTGCGGCAACTGTCCCTCCCAGTTGTTTCCGATGTTGAACCCACCCGTTACGGCGATATACGGCACACCCGTTTTCGTGGGGGAGGGGAGGGGACCCGTGTGTATGCCGCAATCAGCCTGAGAGACAGCCCCGGCAGCACAAATGGCATTGATGGTTGCTGAATCGCTTAGACCGGTAAAACAGAAAGCGGAGGCGGCCCCCGTTCCGCAAGAGGCTTGAATCACATTGGTCTTCAAAGGCGCATTAAACTGGCCCTGACCTTCCCGGAAATAGGTAAAGCGGAATTCGTTGACGGCAGTACTCCCGATGGTTGAAGTATGAGTCGCGTTTAGCTGTTGGTTGGTTGTAGAGAAAAGACCTGGGAAGGTGCCGAGCGGATCGCCGGCGGCCTGAAATTTGGCAAGTGGGTCGGTGATATTGTCCTGATCGTAGTAATAGTAGATCGCCGTTTTCTGGTTGGTGTTCCAAGAATGATCTACACGGCCCTGGACTTGATTACCGTTGTCGATTCTGTTGGGAACGGCAATGACCTGGCCATTCGCGTTTGTCGTCGTCGGTACATAGAGATTCGCCAAACTTGCCGCCACCGGATCGAAGCAAGCCTTCGGAATCTGGCTGTTGGGGAACACCGTGGAATAAAGCGCGCCTGCCGCAAACGTACCGCCTCCGGCAGGGGTACACCCGGAGCGGTCATTCAACATGCCTGCAACAGTCGGAGTCAGAGTCGCTCCGGATGTAATCTCAGCAAGGGGCGATTGTGAGAAATCGCCGTTGTTCAGCATGGCCGAAGTCGGAACCGACACTGGTTGAGAAACAACGCCCTGAATAATTCTTCTGCCTTCATAAGCCACAAAGAAGAAAGTCTTGTCTTTTTTAATCGGACCACCCAAAGTCGCACCAAACTGATTTTGGTGGAAATCTGGTTTAGGTGCAGGAGTAAATGTAAACGGCCGGGCATTTAGTGCCGTATTTCGGAAAAACTCATAGAAGTCGCCGTGGAACTCGTTGGTGCCGGACTTGGTCACCACGTTAACAACCGCACCGGAGTTACGACCGTATTCGGCGTCGAAAGAATTGGTGATGACCCGGAACTCTTCAATGCTGTCCGGAGAAGGTTGCACGGCTGGCAGGTTGGCGAATAAATCGTTTCCGTCGCCCCCATTCACCGAATAGTTGTTTGCCCTTCCCCGTCCACCGTTTACGGTGACAACTCCGGGGCGATCGCTCCCGTAAAACGTATCGTTACCCAACTGGGATTGCACACCAGGCTGCAACTGAAGCAATTGATAGACGTCACGCTGGTTCAAGGGCAACTGCGTCGAAGAGCGTTCATTGACGACTGCGCCTAACTGCGTGGAGGAAGTGTCAACGACTGGCGGTGCGCCCGTAACTTCAACCGTTTCCGTCGATCCGCCGACCTGAAGCACGATGTCAACACCAACCACCTGGTTTAAATCAACCGCAATGTCCTTTCGGACGAATTTCTTGAAACCCGTTTGATTCACGTCAATTTCATAGGTTCCAACGGTAACCTCGAGAAACAGATATTCGCCAGTATTGCTGGTCTTAGCCTCACGCGAAACGTTGGTTGCAGTGTTGATCAGCGCGACGCTTGCACCGGCGACTGCCGAGCCACTGGCATCGCTAACCGTACCACGGATGCGCCCGCCAGTACTCTGGGCGTTACTGGCCGGGTTGAAGAGAAAAAGGGAAAGTACAAGGAGAGAAACCAGAAGTGTCGAATGACGACAAATGGAGTTCAGCTGCGATTGGCGCAGAGATTGATTCATTTCACTCACCCCTATATTCCCGAAGAAAGCTTCCCTGAAAAGCTTGTCTTCTTTAGTTGCTACCCTTGTGGAAACCTTACTATAATCCAGCAAACTTAGAGAAAGCTGGCAGCCGTGTCAAGCAGAAAGAATTTGTCCAGAGCATCGGAAAAATTGTCAGCAACTCGAATGCTGCGGATCAGCGAAGTGGCCCAGCGCGTGGGCATTTCCTCCTCGGCCTTGCGGGCCTGGGAGGCGCTCGGCCTGGTGGTTCCAAAGCGCACCGAGAGCCGCTACCGGCTGTACACGGATGCGGACGTGCGGGTGCTGCAGCGCGCCATTTTCCTCCGGCGTGCGCGAGGTTTGAATCCCACTGCGATCGTGCACGTGCTGAAAAAACAAGGGTTGGCCACTGCCTTGGCGGACGTTCCGCAAGTACCCGGCCAGCAATTTCGCCGTTTGCGCTTGCGTCAGAAGCTTTCGCTTGCGCAGGTGGCTCGTGCTACGGAAGTATCCGTCGGATTTCTGAGCGCGCTCGAGCGTGGGCAGATGAGATGTTCGATTGCCACGCTGCGTCGCATTGCCCGGTTCTATAAGACCAACATCATGTCGATGTTTGAAGCCAATGGCGACTTGCAACGGCACGTGAAGCCGTCGCAGCGGAAAATTTTGGAAACTTCGCCTGGAGTGCGCATGGAACTCCTGGCCTGGGGCAACACGGCGATGGAACCGCACCTGTTTCGAATCAAACCGGGGGGCGGCAGCGGTGAAGCCTATTCCCACGAAGGGGAAGAGTTTCTTCACGTACTGCGCGGCGAATTCGAAATCTCTCTCGATAAGGGAGAGCAATATTTACTGAAGTCCGGAGACAGTCTGTACTTTGAGAGCACCACGCCGCATCGTTGGAGGAACCCAGGGCGTTCGGAAGCCTGGATTCTGTGGGTGAATACACCCCCCACATTTTGATGTTCGTTATTAGTGCTGCGGCGCCGTGCGGCCGCCGCGTAGCGAGGTGAGTGTGAAGCATCGCCGGGTTCAACATCTGTGGTGCATCACTCTGGCCGTCGTGGCACTCGCCACACCCCTAACTGCGCAACAATCGGCGCGGATCGCTCCTGCGGACATCCTGATCCTTCACGCGAAAGTTTATACCCTCAATCCGCAAGCGCCGTGGGCGCAAGCGGTGGCGATACGCCACGGAAAAATTGTTGCCGTGGGCAGGGATGAAGTTGTCGGGAAAATGCGTGGGATCGGCACCAAGGTCATTGACGCCGGTGGAAGACTGGCCCTTCCCGGATTTACGGATTGCCACGTCCATTTTCTAGAAGGATCGCTAGCCCTTGGACGCGTGAGCCTCGACGGGTTGACAACGGTTGCGGAGATTCAAAAGCGTCTGATGGAGTACGCTCGGGAACATCCCGGAGATTCCTGGATCCTTGGGCGCGGATGGAATTATGCGGTGTTTGGTGAGCTGGCTCTTCCCGACAAGAGATATCTGGATGAACTTTTTCCCGATCGCCCAGTTTTTCTCGAGGGATTTGACGGTCACAGCTATTGGGTGAACTCCAAAGCGCTGGCGCTGGCTGGCGTGACCCGGACGACACCTGACCCGAAGAACGGATTCATTGTGCGCGATCCCGAAACAGGTGAACCCACCGGGGCGCTCGAGGAAGATGCAGACTCGCTTGTCAGAAAAGCAATTCCGAAATTAGAGGAGCTAGACAAACTGAAAGCGCTTCGTGCGGGATTGAAGTGGGCAAATCAGAACGGAATCACCCGCGTTCATAGCGCCGGCGGCGATTTCGAGGCTCTTCCGTTACTCTGCCAGCTTCGAGACGACAAACAACTTTCGGTTCGTTTTTATGTCTCGTACCGCCTGGATGCCTATGAGCTTCGAAAGGAAGACCTCGAAGCAATTGAGAGTGCACGAAAAAAATATCGTGACGAGTGGATCGATGCCAATGCTGTGAAAATGATGCTCGATGGCGTAGTGGAGACGCACACGGCCGCTTTGCTTGCCCCCTACGCCGATCGACCTTCGACAAAAGGAGCCCTGTTTTGGGAATTGCCGAACTATCAGTATGCAGTCAGCGAGCTCGACAAGCGTGGAATCGAGCTGTTCACTCATGCGGTGGGTGACTATGCCGTGCGCACCGCCCTTGATACCTATGAGATGGCCGGGAAGAAAAATCATAGCAAAGACCGGCGGCCGCGCATCGAGCATATTGAAACGATCGACGATACGGACATCGCTAGGTTTGGGAAGCTTGGAGTGATCGCTAGCATGCAACCCCTCCATTCCTATCCGGATGCTGACACACTCGAGGTGTGGGCCCGCAACCTGGGCCCGGAACGCGCCTCGCGCGCATGGGTCTGGAAAACGATTGCTACCGATGGCGGGCACTACGCGTTTGGCAGCGATTGGCCGATCGTCACTTTAAATCCCTGGGAAGGCCTGCAAACTGCAGTGACACGGCAAACGAAGGATGGGAAACCGGCCGGTGGTTTCGTGCCCTCCGAGCGACTAACGGTTGCCCAAGCGGTGAGCGGATACACCATCGATGCCGCCTATGCGGGACGGCGGGAGAAGACCGAAGGCTCGATCGAAACGGGCAAGGTTGGGGACATCATTATTGTCGATCGAAATATTTTTGAAATTGAACCGCACGGAATCGGCGCAACCAAAGTAGTCTTTACGATCGTAGGTGGGAAAATTGTTTATGAAACTGAAAACCACTAGTAGCTTAGTAAGCATTCTGGCGGTGTGCTGCGCCCTTTTGCTGGGCTCTTGCCAGAAAAAAGAAGAATCGCTGAGCTTGCTGGTCTGGGAAGGCTACGCGGATCCCTCCTTCATTCGTGCCTTTGAAGAAGCGCATCACTGCAAAGTCACCGCTTCCTACATGGGATCGAGCGACGACCTGATTGCGAAATTGCGTGGAGGCAGCGCGTCGAACTACGACGTGATCTCGCCTTCGAGCGACGTGGCCAGTTCGATTGCACAGACTGGGCTCGCGGAACCGCTAGATCTCGGCAAGTTGCCCAATTATTCGCAACTCGCGCCAAAGCTGCGCGATCTGCCGCTGGTAAAGGCAGGCGCACAAACCTTTGGCGTGCCATTTATGTGGGGACCGAACCCGCTGCTCTATGACACGACCGCTTTTTCGAAGGCTCCCGACTCGTGGACAGTTTTCTGGGACCCAAAATACAAAGGGAAACTTTCCATTTGGGACGATCTGTCGACTGTCTATATGGCCGCACAAGTCCTTGGCTACGACCAGCCCGATCCATCAGAACTCTACCATCTCACTGACGATCAACTCGCAGCTGTAAAGCAAAAGCTGATCGAATTGAAACCGAATGTTCGGAAAATATGGTCCACGGGGGGAGAACTTACCAATCTATTCGAAAACCACGAAGTCGTTGCTGCGATGGGCTGGCCGCTCATGACCAACCAACTGCGCACAGCTAATTTCCCCATTGGCGAGACCATTCCGCGCGAAAACACCACGGGGTGGATTGACCACCTGATGATCACGAAAGCAAGTTCACATAAAGAACTGGCCTATGCGTTTCTGGATTATATGATTCAGGCGCAGACCCAGAAAAAGATCAGCGATGTCACGCATTACACGCCCGCAAATCCGGGCGCAGCACAGTTCATGTCGGCAGACGAGCGGAAAGGATTGCATCTCGACGATTCAGACGCGTACATGCAGCGCATCTATTTCTGGCAAGACGTGCCACGCAGGGCCAGATACATCGAAATCTGGAATGAGGTAAAGGCGGCAGAATGACGTCGATGACTTCTCGTTTGCCGATAGGTAGTTTCGACACGGTCAACGCCGCTGACGGCGGCTTATTGGAACTGCGCAATGTCAGCAAACATTTCGGCAACCAAAAGGTTTTGAAAGATATTTCTTTGCAGGTTGCCGCCGGAGAATTTCTGACCCTTTTGGGAGAAAGCGGCTCTGGCAAAACGACTCTTTTGCGAATCATCGCGGGATTTGAGCAGCCAAGTTCAGGCGAAGTCTGGATGGGGGGTCGACGTTTGGATGGACTCCCGCCTTACAAGCGGCGGGTGAACACCGTATTCCAAAATTACGCTTTGTTCCCTCATCTGAGCATCCGAGAAAATGTTGCCTATGGCCTGCGCGTTACCGGAACTGCATCACGGGAAATTCCAGGACGAGTTACAGACGCGTTGCGCATGGTGAAGATGCAGGAGTACGCAGAGCGACGACCGGCAAAACTCAGCGGCGGACAGCAGCAGAGGATCGCACTGGCTCGTGCTCTCGTGAACCGGCCACAGTTATTGCTGCTCGATGAACCACTCTCGGCCCTCGATGCCAATCTGCGAAAGCAAATGCAGAGTGAATTGAAATCGCTGCAACGCGAATTGGGGATCACGTTTCTATCCGTGACCCACGATCAGGACGAGGCCATGACTCTTTCGGACCGGATTGCTCTCCTAAGGAATGGAGAGTTGGAACAGATCGCTACCCCGCGAGCGATTTATGAACGGCCAGCCACAGTCTACACGGCAGAGTTCATTGGGCAGACCAACATTCTCGAGGCAGAAATTCAGGACGGCCAAGCGTCGTGTGGGCCACTCTATTGGCCTACGGAACTGCCAGACGGAAGGCAATTGTTTTCTTTACGGCCCGAAGCGATTGGTTTGTCATTAGAAACTCTTAGCGTGCCAATTCCAATTCGCTTTCGCGCCGGAGTGGTCCGGCAAGTTTTTAGCGGCGCGAGTGAGCAGTTGGAACTCCAGTGCGGCGCATTATTACTTCGCGCGCGGGTGGCTGCTCGCGGGGCAATTACCGGAGACCACGAATTCTTTTTTTCTGCCAAGGACGCAATTCCTGTAGACGCTACTAAGGCGAGTGGCTGATGTATTCGCGGGCCTATAAATTCGTTATCAGCGTTCCCCCTCTGCTTTGGGTCGCTGCCTTTCTTCTGGTTCCGTACGCCTTGATGCTTGCACATAGTTTCTGGCTGGTGCGAGATGGACTTTTAGTTCATCAATGGAATCTGCAAAATTACGCCAAGCTTTTTCACAATCCGGTCTATTTCGAAGTGCTCTTCCGTTCTCTGCGGATCGCGGCCAGTGTCACCTTCCTTTCGCTGTTGCTGGGATATCCGCTGGCGTATTACATGTCATTTCACAGCGGCCGACGAAAGGAATTTCTGTATCAACTGGTGATCATTCCTCTGTGGGTGAGCTATCTTGTGCGTGGCTATGCATGGAAAACGATTCTTGGATCCGAAGGGGTACTAAACGGCTTCCTACAATACCTTCACCTCACCAAAGAACCAGTCAGCTTTCTGCTTTATAGCCCCTTCGCTGTCATTCTGATGTTGACGCACATTTACACGCCATTTGTTTTTCTTCCCGTGTATGCAGCGCTTGAGCATATCCCGCGCAATTTGGTGGAGGCCTCCCACGATTTGGGCGCTTCTCCCAGGACCACGTTCTTTCGCGTGATTCTGCCGTTATCGCTGCCGGGGCTTTTCGCTGGTGCCACCTTTGCCCTGGTTCTTTCGCTCGGTGATTTTCTGGCACCCATGCTGGTCGGGGGACCGTCCAGCATCATGATCGCCAACATCGTGCAAAGCCTATTTGGCACGGCCTACGATTGGCCTCTCGGAGCGGCCATCTCCGTTTGCATTTTGCTTTTAACCGTTTCGCTGTTGTTTCTGACGGAACGGCTGGAACAGCGTTGGTCCTTTACATGATCGACACCTCAGAAAAAGTGCAGCGGGCGCCCCTGCTCGGCTTGTATGCGCTGCTGGTTTTTGGATTTCTCTATTTGCCGATCGCCGTGCTTATTCTCTATTCGTTTAATCGGAGTGGTGTCGGCGGGTTCCCCCCGAAACAGTTCACCCTTTCCTGGTACGGCCAACTGCTCGGTGACCGTGCGATTTGGGATGCGGTGCTAAATAGCCTGGAGGTGGCCGGAGGCACGGTTGTTCTATCCTTAACGATCGGACTACTGGCGGCCTTGGCGCTCGATCGCCTAGATTTCCCGGGCAAGGCAATATTCCGTCGAATCGTACTGCTACCTCTGATTTTGCCAGGGATCATTACTGGACTATCGCTTTTGATGTTTGCGGTCTTTTGCGGCATCGAGCTTAGCTTGCTGACCGTTTTTCTGGGACACGGGACCGCACTTATCTCGGTAGCCACCACCGAGATTTTCGCGGGACTGCAAAAGATGGATCGCGCGCAGGAAGAAGCATCTCTTGATCTGGGCGCAACTCCGTGGCAAACCTTCTGGCATATCACCCTTCCGAGTCTGAGACTTCCGCTGATCGCCGCCGGACTGCTGATCTTCACCCTCTCGATGGATGAAATTGCGGTGACCTTTTTCCTGATTGGCCGCGACAATACTCTTCCACTTGAAATATTTGCGCGCCTTCGCCGCGGCATTACTCCGGAGATCAACGCGATTTCCACGATCATCTTTGCGGTCTCGGTTCTGTTGATTGTCGTTTGGTACCAGATTCGTGTCCGTACAGTCGGGCAGCAGGCACAAGAGCTTCTCGAAAGGCCTTCAGTTTCAGGAGGATGAACTTTTATGCCGAATACGCGTCGTGAATTTATCAAGTTCGCAGTGGCGGGCTCGGTGGCGGCTGGGTGCCCCATCGACCAAGCGCTGTTTCTGTCACCCGCCGGGGAAGGCCCTAGTCCCTTTGTCGAAGGCGACCACTTCCAAATTGTTCACGAGTTGCGCGACGGGCACTCTTTTGCTCGGCCCGAACCTTCCAAGAAGGTCGATGTCGTGATCATCGGGGGAGGAGTAGCGGGATTGTCCGCAGCCTATTTCTTGCGCGGCAAGGACTGGTTGCTTCTTGAAAAAGAGGACCATTTCGGCGGAAATGCCTATGAAGAGGAGTACCACGGACAAATTTATGGAACCGGGTCTGCGTATGGCTATCGAGATGATGAAGGCGACAAGTTAGCCAAAGAGATTGGCGTGGATATGCCATTTGTGGCGATGCCTGATCCGGTGATTGACAATGGCGTGTATACCGCCGACCCGTGGAAAGAGGGGCTCGATCACCTGCCTTACACCAAGGAGGCGATCGCCAGCCTGAAGAAATTTCGCGAAGATGTTTTGAAAATGGATGTCAAAGGCAGAATGCTGGAGCTCGATAGCCAACCCTTTTCAAAATATCTTGCCGCCTACACCCCAGAACTTACCAAGTGGTGGGATGCCTTCGGCCCATCAAATTGGGGAGCGACGACGGAAGATACCTCTGCCTTTATCGGAATGTTTGACGCGTACTATTTGCTGACGGGAGCAGACGATCAGCGCGTGATTCTTCCGGGCGGGCTAGGATGTATCACGCATAAGTTGGTGGAGGTAATGAAGCCGCAATATGGGGAATGCATGCTCAGCGACGCGACGGTCGTGGCCGTCACACAAGATGCAAATGGCGTGCGGGCTACATACATACAAGGTGAGAAAGCCGTAACCGTCACCGCAAAAGTCGCAATCATGTGCACCCCCAAATATATTACCGCGCGGATGATTCCCGGACTCCCAAACGCCCAGAACCAGGCAATGCGCCGGATGCGCTACGCGCCCTATCCGATAATTAATATGATGTTTGACAAACCGGTTTACCGGCGAGGGTATGACAATTGGTGCCCGGGAAAATCATTCACCGATTTTATCGTCGCCGATTGGACGATTCGGAATAATCCAGGATACCAACCAAAATACAATATCTTGACTTTCTATACTCCGCTTCGGGAATCGGCCCGTGCCACACTGCTTGAGGTGGACAATTGCAAGGCGCTAGCCGGAAAAGTCTTGAAGGATTTCCAGAGCTGTCTGCCTGAGTTTGCTGTCGATCCCATCGAGATTAGGCTTTACCGCCGGGGGCATCCGATGTTCATGGCGGTTCCGGGACAGTACACAAAGAATCGTATGATTGCGTCCCAGCCAATGGAACGAATTTTCTTTGCCAATTCCGACTCCGGCGGACCGGAGTCGCTCACAAGTGAAGCAGTACGCATCTCCCATGCAGCAGCGGAGTGGGCGCAGCTGGTCTTAGCGGGAAAACCTGGGTCCGGTGAACTAGCGCATAAAGCACTGACCGACGTAGTTCTCTAGCAAACGCCGGACCGCTCCCCCCCCACTCCAGACCGGCAGAATCGCCAAACGAATTCGCACCGGAATAATCGTCGACGGAACCGCGCGTCATATCACGGGCTTCGGATGCGCCGCTAGTGCCTCGCGGAACGCCTTAACGTTGGTCTTGTCGATCACCGCGGTGCCGGTATCCACCCAAGTCGGGAGAGGCGGCGTCGGAGCAGTGCGCCAATCTTTGAAGTCATGGACCGCGTTGTGGTGCAAATCGTCGGCAAACTTTAGGCCGTAATAGGCCATGACATAAGGCTTCTGCGTAACCGTAGCGGTGATGACGCCCCGCTCAATCCAATCGAGCGTTTCGGGGTCTTTATCAAACGCGACGATGGCGATTTTCCCATCCATGTCCTGACGGTGCACGGCTTCAGCGGCACCTTCGCCGCCAGAAGCTTCGAGGCAAAGGATGCCATCGATTTTCGTTTTGCCGTGGAGAAGGTTAGAAGTGCTATCGTTGGCGACCCGCGGGTCTCCGCTATCGTCAATGGTTTGTACAACCTTTATATCTGGAAATTTCTTGAGGGTGTCGGTTACACCGCGCAAACGCTCTTCGATGTTCTGCTGCCCTGTAAGAACGATGAGTGCAATGGAACCTTTGCCTTGCAATATCTGGGCGATGCGCTTGGCGCTTTCCTGGCCGGCCCGATAGTTATCCGTACCGATGAAAAGTACTCGTTTGGAGTCGGGTGCGTCCGCATCCATAGCGATCACCGGTATACCTACGGCGATCGCGGAATTGATGGCGTCCTGGAACAGCTCCGGCTTGGCAACAGATACTAGAATTCCAGAAGGCTTTGCCTCCACGGCCTTCTTAAAGGCGGCTAATTCCTCTTGTGGATCGAATTTTTCGGGTCCGTCCATCTCGGCCTTCACACCCATTTGTCTTGAAACATCCTGCAATCCGGCCTGAGCTTCTTGCCAATAAGGAAGATTGATGTTGGAAGCAATCAGGATGTACCGTTCTTCCTGTTGATGATATGGCGTCGCGCAAGAACTTAGCAGGATCCCCGCAGAGGAGATGAGAAGGAACAAGGACAAGCGCTGCATTTTCATGGGAATTCTCCCTCCTGGGTTGAATTCAAGTGAAGAACAAAATCATCTGAAATATGTAGACCAAGGTGTGCTCGGCCTCAGCCTACCATAAGCAGGGCGAGTTGACGCAAGGAAGTAGACGAAAAGTAGGATCGGGCGCCGAACTGTGCCTGTCCGTGCTATCTTCTAATCGCTTCCACCGTTTCTTCACGGCAGAAATTGTGGAAATTCAGGGGAACCCATTCTTCATGTCTTATCGAAAACTAATTGCAATTTGCTTTTGTTCGTTATTGATCTGTTTTCCCCTGCTCTCCTCGCGTCCGGCACAGAAACAAAACTCCCTCCTCATTCAGAACGCTCAATTGGCCGACGGAACCGGGGCCCCTTTACGGAAAGCAAATGTGCGAATCGCTCTCGGTCATATTGTCGGAGTTGGCGACCTAGAGCCGGAGAAGGGCGAGCACACCTTGGACGCAAAGGGACTCGTTCTGGCTCCTGGATTTATTGATATTCATAATCATTCGACCGATGAACTGCAGACAAATCCTTTGGCAGAGAGCCAAATTTCTCAAGGGATTACTTCGTTGGTTGTGGGCGCGGATGGCGATTCTCCGTGGCCCCTGATTGGATGGGTTCGCACTCAAGTGCAATATCCTGCTGCACTCAATGTGGGGGTCTTTGCGGGGCATGCCACCATTCGGGAGAAAGTAATGGGAAAGGATTTTAAGCGGACGGCAAAACCGGATGAAATCGGACAGATGCAAGGTTTCGTGCGCGAGGCAATGAATGAGCAAGCACTGGGGCTCTCCTCGGGGCTTGAGTACGAGGTAGGAAGCTACTCGGAAACCAAGGAACTCGTGGCCATGGCGAAAATTGCCGCCGAGCATGGTGGAATTTACATGACGCACATTCGCGATGAAGCCGACAAATCGTTCGAAGCCCTCGGGGAAGAGATTGCCATCGCGGAACAAGCGCACATCCCCGTCGAGCATTCGCACATCAAGCTTGGCACGGTCGGCGTTTGGGGAAAAGCCCCGCAGTATATCCAGGTAATTGAGGATGCCAGAAAACGAGGGGTGGATATTATGGCGGATTGCTACCCCTACGACGCATGGTACTCGAATCTGAAAGTAATTGTGCCCGATAAACACTATGAGAATCCGGCCAGCGTGAAAAAAGCGCTGGACGATCTCGGCGGGGCAGCGCATTTGACCATCACGGAATTTTCGCCGAATAAATCGTATGAAAACCATACCCTGGCAGAGCTGGCCAAAACAAATAAGCTGACCGACGTGGAAATGTACATTCGGCTGATCCGTCTGGGCGACAGCGCAAACACCGAGGCCACGGTGATTGGCCAATCCATGATCGAAAGCGATATTCGGGCCTTCTACGAGCAACCATGGGTAATGGTTGCCAGCGATGGCGGGATCCATTCCTCTCATCCCCGAGGTGCGGGGACGTTTCCGCGCGTACTGGGAGTCTATGTACGGGAAAAGCATTGGCTGAGCTTGCCAGAAGCAATACACAAAATGACTACCCTGCCTGCGATGCGGTTGAACTGGCAGGACCGCGGCATCATTCGCGAGGGGGCGTTCGCCGATCTGGTACTGTTTAACCCTGAAACAGTGATGGATCAGGCGACCTTTGCGCACCCATTTGTCCTATCGACAGGGATCGAGAAAGTATTCGTAAATGGTGCCTTGGTCTGGGATAACGGCAAGGCTACGGGGGCGCGGCCTGGGTTCGTACTAGGCGTAAGGGGTGTGGTCACCCAGATTCTAAATTAGCGAACCACCAGTGGCTCAATTCATGAGGTAGATTTCGCCACGTGATGTAGAATAGGGCGCAAGAAATCATGAGCACTACACCCACAACCATAGATGCCACCGAGCAAGTACATCTGCTGCAGCGCCTAAGAAATGGTGTAGGCGCGTGTATTTTCCTGCTGATACAGCGGTTCCCTCGTCTATTGAAATTTCAACGAAGTGAGAATTCCTGGACGGTCTTTCGTCTAGTACTCGGTTGTTTCGGCGCTGCATTGGTGGTTCTCCCCCTAAGCTTCTGGATTGGCTGGGTTACCGGCATACTTGCTCCTCTTCTCGGCATGCTGTTTTTTATCGCGTCCATTTTGCTGCCACCTCCGGAAACGGAATCGGAAACCGATCGTAAGGCACGGGAATTGGGTGCCAGCACCATGGTAAGTGGTGGCGAGTATCAGCCCGGCAACGCGCCTGCAACACACGCGCGGTTCTTTATTTCGCCGGTGCATATTTGGGCGCTGGACAAGAATTTCGACCCGCTTCTGGTGATTCCGACATCCGAAATTTCCGGTGTTTACGTGGATTGCTCGCTGAACCGCTGGCTGCTACACATCCGATGGGAAGATCATAAAGCCGAGTTCTCCTACCACGGCATCTTTGCCGAACGCTTCGCACGCTTGGCCGAAGAGTCTATTCGCTCTTCCGTGCCCGGAGCCGCGCCTAGGCTAAGGCGCCGCGCTGCAGCTGTTTAGATCCTCTGGGCGAATTGTGAATTGAGCCGTCGTTCCTGAACCCTAACTGTGCGAAAATAGAAGCTATGGCAAGAGGATGGGAAAGTAAGGACGTAGAAGCCCAGGTAGAACTTAAGAAGACGGTAATGGAAGCGCAGAGTAAGGCACAAAAAACCGCGGAGCAAGTTCGTCGCGATACGGAGAAACGCGACCTGGAGCTTTCGCGCACTCGAGTTCACAATGATCTCCAGGTAGCTACCAATCCAAATTACCGGAAATCTCTCGAAGCAGCGCTGGCACACCTAGATAGGAAAATACAGGATTTGAACTAGCCGAAGGCCCTCTTTCAATCGGTGAAGATTACCCCGACAGCAGTCGTTCCTTTTTCCGCGCCCTCTTCAATTCGCACCACATACCCACGCAATTGCATCGCTTGTAATCCATCGGCAGTGGGGGTCTCCATGGTCACTTGCAATTCCGATTGCATTCGCGGACTGTGCTTGAGCGCAATCAGCGCGCCCTGTAGGGATAAGTCCCTGACGAGAGTGGCTTCCTCAAATTTTTGCCCTTCGGCGGTAACCCCGCTGACGCGGGCACGGAATTGTGCTTCTCTGCGAAGGGCCGTACGTGAACCAGGCATATGAGCCTGTACCGGTTCGGTTGCAGTACCGAGAGTAATGATCATTCCTTCGCTTGCGGCAAAGACGGAATCGAATTCTTCCCGGCCTTGTTGAAGAATTTCATCGATCAGGTGGTCGTTGGAGTCGGGGTCGTGATGAAATAATACCAGTGTTTTGGCGTTTACTTCGCGAGCAACATTGACCCCTTCCCGCCAGGATGAGTGCCCCCAGCCTTTGCGATTTCCAGCAAGTTGAGCAGGGGTAAATTGCGCGTCATTAATGAAAATGTCGGCGCCAGCTGCCAGTTCGCGCAAGTTCTTGTCCAACGGTGGATCCCCCGGTTCGTTATCGGTCGCGTAAACGACGGTCCCAGCAGGAGTTTCAATCCGAAAACCCAGGCAACCTTGCGGGTGATTGAGCCAACGAGTCATAATTCGATTCTCGCCGATTGTAAAACTCTCGCCCCCCTCGAGTTCGCGAAACTTCCTTTGCGCGTTCATGGCTGAAAAATCGACCGGGAAATAGGGCAAAGCCATTTGCTTTTCGAGCACCTGGCGGAGCGAATCGGGTCCAAGAAATTTCGACCGGAAACTATAGAACTGAAACTCGTTTTTTTCATCGTAAAGCGGCGCAAAGAACGGCAATCCCTGGATGTGATCCCAGTGGTAGTGGGTAACGAAGATGTGGGTATTGGCTTGCCCGGCGTTGCCCCTATCTCCCCAGCGACTTCCGAGCATCCGCAATCCCGTGCCGCAATCCAAAATGAATTGCGTTCGATCGGGAGCAATCAGCTCTAGACAGGGCGTATTCCCGCCATAGCGCCAAGTAGCCGGATCGACCGTTGGCGTAGAACCGCGTACCCCCCAAAAACTTAATTTGGCGATGGGACTTGTCATCTCCGTCAGTCTGCCTTCCAGCCTGCCGCCGGAACCAGCAACACCCTACGCGCGCGGACCATTTCTGATGTTCGCAGTGGAGAGCACAAGCGTCAACGGATTCAGAGATCATTGTTGTCATACTTTCCAATAACCAGAGTTCCGGACGGCCTGCAGCAAGAGGCGCAAACTCGTACAATGGAAATAGGCATGCACGTTCACGACGACACCCCGGAGCACAACCACCACGGGCATGCGCATGATCACACCGGACACGCTCACCCGGTAATGCAACCAGCCGTGCTTGCCTGGGCGATAGTGGCTACCCTGGCCCTGGTCGTTGCGGAGGTTTTTGGTGGGATTTTGGGCCGTTCCGTCGCGCTGCTAAATGACGCAGTCCATAATTTGTCGGATGTGCCTGCGTTGGGTCTCTCCTGGTTGGCAATGCGTTGGGCAGAACGCCCTGCCGATTCTGACCGCACGTATGGATACCATCGTGCGGGAACATTGGCGGCCTTCACCAATGCGGTAGTACTTGTTTTTCTATCTCTCTGGTTGGCCTATGAGGCAATCGAGCGCTTGCGCTCTCCCGTCCAAGCAGTAGAGAGCTGGATGATCTGGACTTCACTTGCTGCCTTGCTGGTCAACGGCGGTATTACTCTAGCGCTCGTGCGCGGACGCTCGGATTTGAATCTACGCAGTATCTTGGTCCATAACTTTGGGGACGCGCTTTCCAATATCGCCATCATTGTGGGTGCGTTGATTATGGGGTACGTCTACGCGCCATGGATTGATCCCATTCTAGGTCTGGCAATCGGGTTTCTAGTCCTCTATTCGTCGATTGGCATTTTGCGTGAATCAACGCATATTCTGCTCGAAGGCAGGCCACGGGGTATCCAAGTGGATGAAGTGGCCCACGCCATTCTGACCGTGGAGCACGTGCAAGAGGTCCACGACGTCCATATCTGGTCGCTCGGAGGCGGGCACAATGCCCTGAGCTGTCACGCAAGGATTCCCGACATGCACATGGACGAGTGCGAAAAGATTATTGCCGCCATCCAGAGAAAAGTGGTTTCCGAATTTTCGATTGAGCATACGACCGTGCAACTCGAACGCGCGGGTTTGCCGCCCACCTCTGGATATGTAATGCCCGTTCCTGCCAGCAAATCCTGACCAAAAAAAGAGGTGCAAAAATCCGCCCCATAGAGCTCCGGAAGATCCTTACGCCAGCTAAGCAGGTGAATGGAAAGCTACACCCCGTTGTTCATTGAATTGCGTAGTGGCATCTAGATCGAGAGTCCCCTGCGAAACCAGCTTTCGGAAACCATCCTTGGTTACGTACTGCAAATCGCCGTTCACCCAGGAGTAGGCCACCGCGAAAAATACGCTGCCATCCCGCCGGACAAAAATATACTCAGAGCTCGAAGGAACAGGGGCCGGTTTCGGGCGCAGGGCGGAACCAGGTACTTGATCTATTTGAGATTCCGCTTCCGCGGCCTCCTCCATTTGGGCATTCGCCCCATTTGGCTCCGCGTCAGTTGCCTGTCCGTCTGCGGCGCCGGTCTCCGCGTAGTCCGTCGCCGGATAGTAAATTCCACTGCCAAAAAACGGAAAGATCACCCCACCCCTAAAGCGCTCATGAGCCGCATATGGATGTACGGCGGCATAGTGAACGTAGTCGAAACCCAAGCCCGGCGCAGGATAATAATCCGAGGAGTACGAGTTCGTGTTACTCGCATGCGGCCGAGTAAGGTAGGTGCGGGTAGTTGCTTTGTACCCCGTAGCATGAATTGTCGAATGGGGCAAGGGATGGGCTAAACCGGGACGTGAGCCTGGTGTGATATGACCCGTCGCGTGCATTGCCTGTGGTCCGGACGCGGCACCGATATGGGCCGGAGCAGCCACCTGAGCGTGCCCCACGGCAGCCGCTGCCCCGTGTTGAGCCATCACGAGACCAGGTGAAAGCAGTGCGCTGATTGCGAGAATTATCTGAAAAACGACGCGTGGACTCATGGTCTTACCTTCAATTCCGACCTGCCCCACCACTTTTACCATATTAGACGTGAAATACTCATGCAAAGTTACCTTCGGCTGGGGCCCGGTTGGTCCCCTCCAGTCCCCTCCCTCCCCTCCCCCAGTGCTTTCCCCTTTGCAGTTGGTTGTGTTATAACCGGAGGGCCGTGAAAGCAATCTGGAAGCAGGAAGCGAATCCCGCTAAAGAACTGGGAACCGCCGCCGTGGGACCTGCCAGTACAACAAACGTTACTGGAACGAGTTCCATCGCCGGCGAACAAGCCTCCACATTTTGTCCAGTCTGCTCCAAACGGTTGGAATCCCGGCGATGCAAGCTTGTTTGCAACGTTTGTGGGTACTACATGTCCTGCGCGGACTACTACTGAATTGCCAGTAGCCCACGTTTGTAGAAATTGTAGTAACACCGCTTTGCGGAAAATCTGAAAAGCGGATATGCTCTGCGGTTCCGGCCCGCGTTGCCGCCGGATCTGCGTTCGATTAGGAGGAAATTCCTGTGGCATTAAAGATGACATCGAGAGAAGTAGACGGCGTGACCGTGATCGCTATGGACGGCCGGATCGTGTTGGGCGAAGAAAGCAACGCCTTGCGCGAAAAAGTGAAGGCCTTGGTCGCCGAGGGGAAAAAGAAAGTTGTCATGAACATGGACAACATAACCTTTATCGATAGCGCGGGATTGGGCACCTTGGTTGCAGCCCATCACAGCGCTAAGGGCCAAGGAGCTTCTCTGCGCTTGTGCCATTTGGGCACCAAGTTTCAGGAAGTTCTGCAAATCACCAAGTTGATGACTATTTTTGAGGTCTACAACACGGAAGCAGAGGCAGTAGCCAGCTTCTCCAAGGAATAACAGCTTCCCCTGCACGGGTTCTTTTCTGGAAAAGGGTAGGTGCGGACCTGCCCTTTTTTCTTTTATTCCTCAAGACGATACATCGTAATGCCACTCATTAATTTGGGGAAAAAGTCAGTGGACTTTTGTGGCATGGCTTCTCCCGCCGTAGCAATTCGCATCACTAAATCCACGTCCACTGCGTTTAGAAGAAATGCGATCTGCGCGGCTCCGCAATCGACCGCATCAACCGCCGCCGAAGCCTCTCGTTCATAGTGGAGATTTGCTTCAGAAGCCACGTCATGAGCAGTGATGCCTAGAGCCGCTTCCAAAATGCCCTGGTGGAGCAGGACTACGTCTAGTTGTCGCTGCAAAGGGGAAGCGGATGGCAGAATTTGCGCGATGTCCGCTTCCGGCCGCAAAGCCAAAACGTAGAAAGCGCGCTTAGGCTGATCCGTTGCTGGGTAGACGCCCATCGCGCGCTGGGCTTTCCCGGAAGCCAATCGCCCTAAGAATTTCTGTTCCGCGGCTTGCCGTTCCGAGCCATTGGAAAATGGAAAACATTCTGTGGCAAACCATGGCTCCAGATAACGACGCACTTCACTCCAGGAAAAGTCGCGCAGGTTCGAAACGACACGGTGCGTCGGCAGAATCGTCAGACCTTCACTCTTCGTGTTGATAAAAGTCATCATCGAGAATTCGTATAATGCTTCGGGAATTAGTTTTCCTGCCCTACTACGGGACTCATTACGAAAGTTTAAGGAGGTTTCGTAACGATGGTGGCCATCGGCGATGACTAGCTTCTGATCCGCCATTGCTTGCTGAATCTCCTCGATCCGCAGCGAGTCCGAGATGGGCCACAAGCGGTGGATCACGGCGTACTCGTCCGTCATTTGGGTTACCGGAGTAGCGGACGATTCCACCTGTTTGAGAATTCCGTCAATCCTCAAATGAGCATCGCTATAGAGCAGGAACAACTGCCCGGTGTGCGTTCGGGTGTGGCGGAGAAGCTCCAGTCGATCCGCCTTGGGCCCAGATAACGTTTGTTCGTGGCGAAAAACGACTCCCGCGGAATAATCTTCCAATTTTCCGGCCCCGATGAAGCCGCGCCGGGTAGCTCTTTCGGTTGTCCCGGGAACGGTGTATTCCTGGGTGTATACGTAAAACGAAGGGGCGGGGTCCTCGAGCACAACGCCATTTTTCACCCATTCCTTCAGTTTTGCGGCCGCGCGGGTGTACACGTTGTTTTGAGGAATGTCATCAGGGTAACTGCGACCCTTCTCAATCGCTATCAGATTGTTCGGGTCGGCGGCGTAGTAGCTCTCCTGCATCGCGGGCGATATCTTGTCGTACGGCTGCGTGAGGAGTTTTTCAAAGGGTGCAATTTCCGGATTGTAGCGATACGCACGAAATGGGTAAACCAGGGCCATGATTGCTCCTGAGTTCTTTTTAGTGTCTATACAGCCTCATAGTTTACGCGATCGTTGCGTTTTCATATAACGAGCTTACGAGGAAGAAATCTGCCGCATGAAAAGTCCGCAATGCCCGTATTACAATACGGGCGTATGACTACCCCCTCGGGCGCAACAATTCGCGCATTCATTTTTGATTTGGACGGAACCCTGATCGATTCGAAGATGGATATTGTAAACTCCGTGAACGCAATGTTGCGTTCTACCGGCCGCAGCCAATTGCCGGTGGAGACCATCGCAGGCTTCGTAGGGCATGGGGCACCCCAACTGATCGCAAGCGTGCTGGGGGGAGAAGCCAGCGAGGAGGAAAAAAAGGCCGCACTCGGCCTATTTCTTGCGCACTATGAACGCCATAGTCTCGACGAAACACGGACCTACCCCGGAGTCAAAGAAGGGCTAAAGGCACTTGCCGATTATCCCATGGCAGTCCTCACCAATAAGCCCACCAAAGCGAGCAAGCAGATCCTCGAGGGACTCGGATTGCTCGAATCTTTTGCGGTTGTTTATGGCGGAGACAGCTTGCAAAGCAAGAAGCCAGACCCGGCTGGAGCTTTGGCGATTCTAAAAGAACTCGGTGTTCCGAGAGGGCAAGCGGCGATGGTCGGGGATTCCGATGTGGATGTCCAGACCGCACGCAACGCTGGAATGCTTGCGATCGCAGTCGCATACGGTTTTGGCAATTACGATCGTTTGACCAATCCCGCGGACTGGTACGTTCGTCACTTTTCTGAGCTTTGTGCGCTTGTGCCGAGCTATCACCCATGAGTTCTTTGATTTTTGCTCCGCTCTTTGTCAGACTCACCGCGTGTTGATTGGACTATTTCCTGAACTGGACGCGCCTGGCGGAATTCAGCGGGCGGGGCGGCATTTGGCATTGGTGCTCAGTGAATACGCCAGTGCGCATAAATTGGAATACCGCATTGTTAGCCTGAACGACACGCAAGAACTTCATCGCATGAGAATTGCGGATCGTGAATTCGTATTTACGGGTACTGCACGAAGCAAAGCGCGCTTCGTAGCGACGGCAATGCGAGCGGCGCGACGCCACCCCAAAATTGTTCTCGCGGCTCATCCGAATCTGGCACCGATCGTGCGCACCATGCAACTCGTCGCGCCACGGATGAAGAGCATCGTCTGCACGCACGGAGTCGAAGTCTCCGAACCGTTGTCTATGATCAGACAAAACTCGCTGCGGAAAGCAAATTTGGTACTTTCGCCGAGTCGCGCGACAGCGGATTTTGTTGAATCATTGCAGGGCGTTTCTCCGCAGAATGTACGCGTTCTGCCTTGGGCACTTGATCCCGACTTTGAGACGGCGAATGCGGCAGCACCTGGTTCCAAATTGCCAGAATCCTTCCCTTCGGGCCCGGTCATCTTGAGTGTGGGACGGTGGCTTGCCACCGAGCGTTATAAAGGTATGGATACACTCATTCTGGCGTTGCCGCGGCTTCTTCTTCGCTGGCCCACGTTGCAACTTGTGCTGGTCGGCTCTGGCGATGATCACCAGTGGCTGGAGGCAATCGCACGTGAAAGCGGAGTTCGCCTGCACGTTCATTTTTTGCACGGACTTTCCTACGGAGAGCTATCGGCCTGCTATGCCGCGGCGGATGTTTTCGCACTGCCCAGCAGGGGTGAAGGTTTTGGTTTCGTGTATCTGGAGGCCATGGCGCGAGCGAAACCCGTAATTGGCGGGGCTCACGGCGGGGCACCCGAAGTGATTCAAGATGGAGTTACGGGATATCTCGTACAGCATGGTGACTCCATCCAGCTGGCCACTTCCCTCGATGCGATTCTTTCGAATCCGGAACTTGCGCGAAAAATGGGACAGCAAGGGAAAGATCGCGTAGAAAAAGAATTTCGTTTTCCGGTCTTCGCCAAAGCTTTCAAGACGATATTAAAAGAACTATGCGGATCTTAAAGGTTACGCAGAGTTATGCTCCTTTCTTCGAGTTTGGCGGACCACCCGTCAAAGTGCGCGCCCTTGCGGAAGGTCTTGCGGCACGAGGAAATCAAGTCACGGTTCTGACCTCTGATTGGGGATTAGACAAGAGGCTCCAAGATCTGCCGAATGACCCTCGGGCTGTGCCCGGGCCCTTCGGACCAAAACAAGAAGTAAATGGCGTAACTGCGATTTATCTTCCGAACTGGTTGCACTACCACGCGATCAGTTGGAACCCGGCCTTGGGACGGTACTTGCGGGCTCGTGTCGACAATTTCGAGGTGGTGCACATTTTCGGGCTGTACGACTTTTTGGGGATTTCCGTTGCCTCGGAATGCCGACGGCGGAAGATCCCCTATGTGGTTGAGCCCATTGGGATGTTTGTCCCGATCGTTCGCAATGTCAGGCTGAAGCGACTCTATCACCGGGTGTTTGGACAAAAACTGCTGGCAGGCGCCGCTGCGATTATCGCCACTTCCGAACAGGAAAGAATGGAATTGGTCGGCGGCGGCACCGCCGGAGAAAAAATTGTGATTCGACGCAATGGAGTCAGCATTCCCGACACCCTTCCCGCCCGTGGCGCTTTTCGCAATACCCTAGGGATCGCAGCCGACGCAAAGCTGATTCTGTTTCTAGGGCGGTTATCGAAGAAAAAGAGCCCGGAACTGCTTCTAGAGGCTTTTGCCACCGTTTGCCAGGAACTCCAGACTCTTCAAAGCAAACTTCAACTGGCATTTGTGGGGCCGGATGAAAGTGGAATGCGCGCCCGGTTGGCGGCGAGAACTTCACAACTAGGGTTGTCCGCCCAGGTTCATTTTGTGAAACCTCTTTCCGGCATGGCGAAGTGGTCAGCCTATCGAGACGCCGATATATTCGTACTTCCATCGCAAAATGAGAATTTTGGAAATACGGCGGCAGAGGCGGTTGTAGCGGGCACCCCGGTACTGCTGACCGATCGATGCGGAATAGCCCCACGGATCGCAGATGTGGCCGGACTGTCGGTGTCCTGTGATCGAGATAGCCTGTCTCTCGGAATGCAACGGTTGCTTACAGAAGATGCCCTGTATCGAAAGCTTAAAAATGGTTGTTCTATTGTGGTTACGTCACTCGATTGGAGACAGCCCGTTCAGGAGATGGAAGAACTTTATCGAACTCTTGCAGGTCTGCGTAAGGTGGAGGACAATCGACAGTCTGATGCCCAATTCCGAAAAACGCCCAAATGAGCATCCGATTTTTCGCCGCTTCTGGTGGATCAGCAACCTTCTGCTTATCGTTGCACTGGCGGCGAGCGTCGCCTCGGGAGTGTGGGAAGTCTCGGTTCGCGAATACCTGCGAGGCTTTTCTGACGCTGTCGTCCCGGAAGCGTCCACCCCGGTCGATAAAGTCGAGGCGATTTTAGCGTGGATGCGAAGCGGTCCTCCCCGCCTGGAGCTCACACAACCCTCAGGAGTGTCGCTGCGCGACCCCCAGGATACTCTGAACTATCGCCAACTATTGCAAGTTTGCGGAAGCGCTACCAACGCATTCCTCAACCTTTCGCGCAGCGCGGGACTGGAAACCCGGCGATTGCTGTTGCTTACACCGGAACGCCAGACCATGCATGTTGTCGCCGAAGTCTTTTTAGACCGCCGCTGGGTGGTGGTCGATCCCACGTACCGCGTTCTGCTTCGTGACGGGAAGGGAAATATGCTGACCCGCCGCGAACTTCAAAATCCTGCGATTTTTGAAGAAGCGACCAACCTGATTCCGAACTATACAAAAATATATTCCTATCAGAGCTTTGCACACGTTCGCGTGGCCGGCCTTCCTCTTCGCGGTTTTCAAGTCCGGCAGAAATTGGACCGATATCTACCGGGTTGGGATGAATATCTCGATTGGAGCTTGCTGCTCGAGCGGCGCTCTTTTCTGTACTTGTTCGTCTCCGTAACCGCGTTGCTTTTCTTGACACTGATGCGGATCGTATTGGGCTGGGTGGCCGACCACCGGCTGCGCATATCTCGTTTTCATTTCAGGGAAAACCTGGCTCGCGCCACTGCTGCGTTTTTCACTTCCCCGGAGATTAAATAGCGGCGTGTGCGGCATCTGCGGATATGCCAACGCTACAAGCGCCTCGATCGCTGAGTCCCGCGTCCGATTGATGACCAAAGCGATGGTGCACCGCGGCCCGGACGAAGATGGCTTTTTGGCCAATGATGTGCGGTCTCCCGGGACAGCTCTAGGGATGCGCCGCTTGAGCATTATCGATCTCGCTGGCGGTCACCAACCCATCTGGAATGAAGCGCGCAACGTGTGCGTGGTTTTTAACGGTGAACTCTATAATTATCGAGAACTTCGGGAGCGCCTTTCACTCGCCGGTCATCACTTTGGGACCAAATCAGATACGGAAATTCTGGTTCACGGATGGGAAGAATGGGGCGAGGACTTGCTCTATGAATTGCGCGGGATGTTTGCTTTTGCGCTTCTAGATCTGCGCAAGCATTTTGCGACAGTGCCGCTGCTGTTCCTAGCGCGTGACCCTCTGGGGATCAAACCACTTTATTACGCGCAGGCCAGAGAAGGGTTTTGCTTTGCTTCAGAAGTGCGCGCGCTGCTTGCCTCAGGTGGTATTCCGCGAAAACTTTCTTTAAACGCCCTAACCGCTTATCTCCTCTTCGGCAGTGTTGCCGAACCCGTAACGCTCGTCGAAACGATTTTTTCGGTGCCTGCAGGCCATCGATTGCTGCTGCATCTGCCCGAGCGACGCCGAACACCTCGCGCGCGGCCTTGGTGGGATCCCTCGCACTCGCCCGCCGCTTGCGATCCCCAACGGCCCCTTGATTTCAGTTCGGCTGCAGGGAAACTGTCTAGGTTGCTAGAGGATTCCGTACGCGCACATTTAATTGCCGATGTTCCCGTTGGTCTTTTTCTCTCAAGTGGCCTTGATTCCAGTGCGATCGCAGCCCTCGCTGCTCGCGCACAAAAAGGAATTCAGAGTTTTACACTCTCGTTTCCTGACACGCCTTACGATGAAGCCCCACTCGCGCGGATTGTTTCTGCTCGGACCGGGACGCAGCACAGCGAGATTCCCCTTCGCGGGATGGACATGCTGGCACGCTTGGATGAAGCGGTCAGTGCCCTCGATCAGCCTTCCATGGACGGAATCAACACTTACTTTGTTTCCTGGGCTGCGCGGCAGGTAGGCTTGAAAGTGGCGCTGTCCGGACTGGGCGGCGATGAACTGTTTGCCGGGTACCCTTCTTTTGCGGATACGCCCAAACTCGCCCGGCTTAAAATGGCGGCCAATTTCCTGCCAGCCCCGTTTCGGCGCGTCAGTTCGCCATTGCTGAAGACGTTTTTGGGGCGCGGCACGTCACCGGACGCGGCAAGAAAGTTATCCGATGCCTGGCAGATGCCGGAACTTTTTCCCCATCCGTTTTTCTTTACCCGGTTGTTGTTTCCGCCTTCAGAGCTCTACCGCTTGACCGATCCGCTTTTTCACAGCAGCAATATCGGCCCAGATGGCGAATCGCTTGACCCCACTTGGCTGGCTTGGCTCGAACGAGCGTCCGATCAAGCGCAAACCATGGAACCCATGGCCGGAATTTCCTGGTTGGAGATGCGCACGTACATGAACAATATTTTGTTGCGTGATACGGATTCGGTAAGCATGGCGCGATCGCTTGAGGTTCGCGTGCCTTTGCTTGACACGCCGCTGGTGGAATTCATGTGCGCGCTGCCAGATTCCGCACGGGTGCAACCAGGGCGAAACAAAGCGTTGCTGCTAAAAGCGCTCGAAGGAATTCTCCCCTCCGAAATTCTCCTTGAGAAAAAGCGAACCTTTACACTTCCCTGGGAAGATTGGTTGCGTACCTCGGTTCGCCCCAAGTTGCAGGCAAGCTTTGGTAATCTTGCACCAGCACTCCGACCTCATTTGCATGCTGCGGGGGTTAAAAGGGTGTGGGATAATTTTACCAACGGTCAAACCTCCTGGTCCCGCCCCTGGGCGCTTTATGTGCTGAATGAATGGTGTCGGCAACACTTAAGCGGATAGCCACAACCTGGGAATTTCACCTGAATGGTTACCTTAAGGTAAGCTAGTGACGCAAAATGAATATTCTTGGGATCAACGCCTATCATGGCAACGCTTCCGCCGCGCTCGTCTCGGATGGCCAACTGATCGCTGCGGTCGAAGAAGAACGATTTAATCGCGTCAAATATGCGGCGGGATTCCCCGCTGCCGCAATTCGTTATTGCTTGAGGGCCGCAGGAATCAATCTGTCGGATATTGACCACGTGGCCATTCCGCGAAATCCCTACGCACGCCTGGCCACAAAATTGTTTTACGCGATTCGGATGCCGTCGTTCGCAAGGGAACGCGCAAAAGTTCTGTCGAAGTTCACGAGCATTCCGAATGCGCTTCGGCAAGCGCTCGACAGTGATCCGGCCAAGCTCAAAGCGACTTTTCATCGGGTAGAACATCATCAAGCACACCTGGCCAGCAGTTACTTCGTTTCTCCCTTCGAGCATGCGGCACTTCTTTCCGCAGACGGTCTCGGCGATTTTGCCAGCTCCATGTGGGGAATAGGCCGTGGAAACCGCATGCACATCGATGGTTCGATCACTTTCCCTCATTCACTCGGGTTGTACTACAGCGCCGTTACCCAATACCTGGGCTTTTTGAAATTTGGGGATGAGTACAAAGTGATGGGACTGGGCGCGTACGGCGAACCGAGATACACCGAGGCCTTTAGAGATGTTCTGCGCTTTAGTCCGAATGGCGGGGAGTTTGGTTTTCGGCTCGGTCTCGAATATTTTACTCACCACACCTCCGGGCCCGACATGTCTTGGGCCGAATCGGACAAGACACCTGTGCTTGGCAAAATGTTTTCCGATGCACTTGGGAAGAAACTGGGCGCACCCGCGCGTCATCCAGACGAACCGCTTGAACAGCGCCACCGGGATATCGCCGCGTCTCTTCAAGCGCGGCTCGAAGAGGTCTATCTGGGCATGTTGAAAAAACTCGCGGCTCGAACCGGCGCAAAGGCAATCTGTCTGGCTGGAGGGGTCGCGTTCAACTGCGTGGCCAACGGAAAAATTTTTGATCAGACACAATTCGAACAAGTTTATGTGCATCCGGCTGCAGGCGACGCAGGTCTCGCGGTTGGTGCTGCCTATCACGTTTGGCATCAGACCCTCGGTAAGCCACGGACATTTGTAATGAACCACGCGTATTGGGGACCGAGTTATTCGCCGACGGAGATTCGAACCGCGATTCGCGACAGTGCGATTTCCCAAGGGGGATTCAGAATTTCCGAATTGGCGGACGAGGAATTGATGAGGCAAACGGCAGCCATTATCGCCGAAGCAAAAATTCTGGGCTGGTATCAGGGGCGAGCAGAGTGGGGACCACGCGCCTTGGGCAATCGGAGCATTGTTGCCGATCCGCGTCGACCGGAAATGAAAGAAATTCTAAATAGCCGAATTAAGCATCGCGAGATATTCCGGCCGTTTGCCCCTTCGATTTTGGCGGAAAAAACGGGTGAATGGTTCTCGCACTCGCACCCTTCCCCATTCATGACGCTGGCTTACTCGGTCTTGCCTCAGAAGCGCGATAAGATCCCCGCACCTACGCACGTCGATGGTACCGGGCGGCTACAGACAGTTACCGAAGACGCCAACCCTAGGTATCATGCCTTGATCACCGAGTTCGGACGGCAAACGGGTGTTCCCGTGGTGTTAAACACCTCGTTCAATGACAACGAACCTATCGTGTGCCGACCGGAAGAAGCAATCGATTGCTTCCTACGCACCAAGATGGATGCGCTAGTTCTCGGAAATTTCCTGATCAAGCGCTCATGAACCTCCCCACGCCAAAACTACAACGTTGGGGTGTGCCGGTAATCGTGGGCATCCCGCTAGATCAGAATTCTTCCTATCTCTGCGGGCCTAGAAAAGCTCCCGCCCTGATTCGCGAAGCGCTCCATTCTGACGCTTGGAACAAATGGGCGGAATCGCCGGTCGATCTCGGAAGCCCCGGCGCACTCGAAGATGCCGGCGATTTGCCGAACATGGAAGCCGCCGACGCCAGTGAGCGCATCGAACCTGCCATTGTTCAAATTGTTGAACGCCAGAAGCGACCAGTGAGTTTGGGCGGAGATCATTCGATTACCTATCCGATTCTGCGCGCGATCGGCAAGAGGGTTCCAGGAATTACCCTGGTCCACTTTGATGCTCACCCCGATTTATACGCCGACTACCGGGGCAATCCTCACTCGCATGCCAGCCCATTCGCGCGCATCTGTGAACAGCACCTGGTCGAACGGCTGGTACAGATTGGGATACGTACACTCAATGCTCACCAGCGATCGCAAGCCGAAAAATATAATGTGGAAATTTTCGACATGGATCATTTGCCCGACGCCGATCGATTAAAGTTGCGCGGGCCGATCTATGTCTCATTCGATTTGGATGTGCTAGATCCTGCGTTTGCACCCGGTGTCTCTCATTGGGAGCCAGGTGGCCTGTCGACTCGGGAAGCCATTCGCTACATACACGCGCTGCCGGAACTCATTGTTGGGGCAGATCTGGTAGAGTTCAATCCCGTGCGCGACTTGTCGGGACTAACGGCGACGGTCGCGGCAAAAATTTTGAAAGAATTGCTCGGCAAAATGATCGCCGGATAATCGCACGCAAGCTATCTCTTGTTTCTGGCCTTCTCCGCTTCTTCGTACGCTTGGCGTAACTCATCGAGCAGGTGTCCGTTCTTCACTTTTCCACCTTCGGTCTTGTGAATGCCGCTCCAGAGCGTGGCCCCACTTTTCGGATCCTGAAGGGCAATTCGCGTATGCCCTGGGGGAACGGAATCTTCAGCGAACGCGTTCAACCCGGTGGTTCGAGGGTACTGCCCGTCTGGAATGGCGTGAACATGCGTGCCACTGCTGAGCACCAGAACAAGATCGGCCTTGTCCCTGTCGGCCAGTTGGAAGTGGCCCCATTTGTTGATTTCGAGGACTACCGTGTATTCCAGTTCCGTAAAAGCAGTTTGATTATCGATGTATACGGTGTGTGCGCTTAGGACCACCTCCGGCAAAACCGGAGGCTGTCCGGCGACTGTCGCGGCAATCCCGCACATAGCCATAGCCAGAAGAAATACCCACCGTCTCCGATGCTCGTTCACTTGCATCCGGACCTCCCCTTGGCGTTTGGATTTCTCTTAGGGTAGAGGGCCCCTTACGGATGCGAAACTGTCCCATCGAACAGTTTTGGACCTACTGTCCGATTTTCTGGAAAGGATCAGGAGAGGGGCCCCAGACTCTCGCGGCTACGCTTCTCTTGGTATTTCGATTTTTGTACACTCGGAACGTGCGTGTTCTGCTACTGAATCTCTATTTCCCCCCGGATCGTTCCGCCACAGCAAAAATGGCTCAAACCGTGGTTGGCGCTCTTGCCACTAGCCATGACGTTACCGTTTTGTGCGGAAGGCCCTCGTATGATCCGGGCGAACGGCGAATCTGGCATTTCTATCAAACGGAGAAAGAAGGCCGGGTCGAGATCCTCCGTGTGGGTTCTACAGACTACCCCCGCCAGCAGATGAAAAAACGCGTATTCAACTATCTTTCCTACCTGTTTCTTTCCGTTCCGCGCGCCTTGTTTCTTCCCTGCGATGTGGTCATGGCCATGACCGACCCTCCCTTTGAAGGGATTGCCGGTGCGTTCATTGCCCTGCTAAAAGGTAAACCATTCGTATACAACATTCGAGACATGTATCCGGACATGGCGCTGGGCGGCAGGATCGTAAGCCCCGGGCTGCTTTCCCGCATTTGGGAGAAGTTGCATCGCTGGGCGCTGCGGCGCGCAACCAGGGTGATCGTTCTCGGGGAAGACATGCGTAGTCGCATCGCTGCCAAAGCCGTTCCCCGAAGGAATATCTCTGTGGTCCGCGATGGGGCGGAACTTTCCGCTGCGAATGCCAGTACTGCCGGTTTCGACAGTGAAGTGATTCGCGCGATTCGCGGTGACTTCAGGTTCGTTTTGCTGCACGCTGGGAATCTCGGTTTCTACGGCGCGTGGGAAACCCTTCTCGAAGGTGCCGCGCAGCTCGTCAAGGAGGGGATCGGACTGGTTTTCGTGGGAGACGGAGCGCAGCGGGACAGCTTACAAATTGCCGCGAAGAACATCCCCAATATCCGCTTCCTTCCCTTTTTCCCCAACAACAAGATCCCGTCGGTCCTTGCAGCGGCAGATGCCCACCTGATCACGGTGAGGCGGGGACTGGAGGGGGTCGTAGTGCCGAGCAAAATGTATGGGATTCTGGCAGCGGGAAAGCCGATCGTAGCGGTTGCCCCCGCTGCGTGTGACGTGGTTTCGATTGGCAAAGACAAAGGCTTCGCCATTTCGGCCAATCCCGACGACCCTGTAGATTTTGCGAATTCTGTCAGGCAGCTTGCTGGCGATCCGGACTTGCTACGCACAATGGGCTTGGCTGCTTCCGCGGCCGCACCCGAGTTTGAACAAAGCAGAGAACTGGCAAAATTAATCAGTATTCTTGAAGATGTAGCGCATCGCTAGGCAACCGCGCGATCAAAAAATTTAGATTCTACGTCTGGCGAGCTCGCAGTACTTTCTGGTAATCAACGATCGTCAAATCATGCATACAGGGGAGTTCTCAGGGGATTGTTCTGGCGAATTTTTGCATTTCGCGTTATCGTATCAATGTTCTGCGGGGCAGCCACCGCGTTATCTTTCTACCGCAATTCTCGCTGTTGACTTGGGAGCCGGACCCAAACCGGCAACGTCTCTGTTAACGCACTGGCCATCTCGCCCGGACCAGCTTCGTCAGAACGAGCATAGAGGGCGTATGAGTGCGGGTCTGTTGGCATTTCTTATTGCTGCGTCGGCATCGCTGATCTTGGTGGTGCCGGTGCGCGCCCTGGCCCTCCGCGTAGGCATGGTAGATCTTCCTGGGCCGCGCAAGGTTCATCTGAAGCCAATTCCTCTGCTGGGTGGTTTAGCAATGTATGTGGGAGTCATGCTGGCCATCCTGTTCGCATTTGACGGTTCGGCACGGGCACAGGTGATTGGAATCGTGACCGGGGCGACCTTGGTCGCGGCGGTGGGCTTTCTTGACGATCGCGGCTGGCTTCATCATCAATTGAAATTGTTTGTGGCAATGCCGCTCGCCGCCGTCATCTTGCTGGCATCTGGAATTCACGCTCAAGTTTTTAGCTCCCTCGTTGGCGGGCACACGGGGTATTGGCTCGACGCAGCCTCCACAATCCTGTGGGTCGTTGGAATTACCGCTTCCTTCAGCATCCTTGACCATATGGATGGTTTGTGCGCAGGGGTGGCGGCAATGGCTTCCGTGTTCTTCGCGCTGCTGGCCTATTTAAGTGGCCAGACCCTGGTTACCACACTTGCGGCAGCGGTGCTGGGGGCCGCGGCCGGTTTTTTGCGCTGGAACTTTAAGCCCGCGAAGATTTTCATGGGAGATGGCGGGGCCATGTTTCTCGGCTTTCTGATGGCCACTTTGGCCCTGAAATTGAGGGTTGAGTACGCTACCCCGCTTGCCAACGTCTTGGCTCCTCTTCTGATCCTAAGTGCCGCGATTTTTGATACTACGCTCGTGACGATTTCCCGCTCGAGGCGTGGATTGCTGCCTTTCGCGACGCCCGGAAAAGACCACTCCGCTCATCGCTTGGCTAATTTGGGGTTTGGACAAAGAGGTGCCGTACTTACGATGTATCTAGTTGGCGCAGCTTGCGGCGGAGTCGCTGTGATGGTCACCTATCTCTCCGCTACCAGTGCAGCTATGGTTGCGGGAAGCATGGTCATTTGCATGCTTGTTGCTGTGGCTTGGCTCGAGAAGGCTCCCTACGAACGACAAACCAAGAAGATAGCAGCCTGAGCTCCCTCGTTCCTGACTCATCCGACCGTAACTTGGGATTGCTGGTTTTGTGGCCGACCCGAGGTTTGGCTATACTGCTAGACTGCCCGCGAAGCGGTCCCATCCGTTCCCTTCCAGAGGGGCCGGAAAGGCTTCTGGCTTACATCCAAGCGACGGAAGGGAAATGACAAAGCCGAAGGCACGAGTATGAACCATCCGAGTCGGAAAAAGGAAGAGATTTTGGTCGTCGGAGGATCGGCGGCAGGGTTGTATGCTGCCGGCTATCTGGCGCGTGCCGGCAAAACTGTACGGGTACTGGAATCGCGGCCAAGTCTAGAGACTTCGACACGCACCTTAATTGTAACGGATCATTTTCGCAATCAAATCAGCTCCCAAGCAAAATCCTGCATCGTGAATGAAATCAATCGTTTCGAATTGTTCACGGACGGACGCTCGGCTCAGTTCGCGCTGAAGGAACCGGATCTGGTCATCGAGCGGTCACGCTTGATTCGTTCGCTCTCAGAGGAAGCTGCTACCGCGGGAGTGCGGCTCGATTACAACACTCGCTTCTTAGGACTTGAAGCGAATGGCACAGGACTAAAGATTGAGGTGGATCAGGCTGGAGAACGAAAACAATATCACGCGCAAAACGTTGTTGGAGCGGATGGAGCGGTCAGCCGGGTTGCCCGCTCGGCAGGCTGGCCGCCCGTTGAAACTGTGCCGCTGGTCCAGGCGGTGATCAAGCTGCCAAAGGATTGCCCAGCCGACACCACCCGAGTTTGGTTCATCCCGGATGACACTCCCTATTTCTATTGGCTGATTCCCGAATCCCCGGAGCGGGCTGCTGTTGGAGTGATTGGCGAAAATGGGCAGGCCACAAAAATAAGTTTTGACCGCTTTTTGGAAAAAAAGGGGTTCGAACCTCTGGAATGGCAAGGCGCGCGAATTCCTGTTTATCGTCGCTGGGTGCCTGTGCGCCGAACGGTGGGGGGCGGCGACGTTTATTTAGTGGGGGATGCGGCAGCACAGGTAAAAGTCTCCACCGTTGGCGGGATCGTGACCGGATTGCGGGGGGCTCGCGGCGTTGCCGATACCATCCTGCGTAACGGCAAATCGGAATTGCTGGCATTGCGGCGTGAATTAGGAACGCACTGGTTGATTCGGCGCGCGCTACATTATTTTCAACAGGAAGATTATTCTCGCCTGGTCGATCTGTTGAATGATTCCACGCGGGAATCTCTAGGAGAAATCAATAGAGACCAGTCGACACGCTTGCTCTGGAATGTGATTCGGACGCAGCCGAAGCTGGTACTGATGGGGCTGCGTGGATTACTATTAGGCTGGAAGTAATTTCATCCCTATTGATACTTCGCTTGCGTGACGATCACGACTGGTTCTGTTGGTCCGAGTTCACCAAACCTGCTCATTTTGGGTACGAAGAAAAGGAGAACGACAGTGCGTCTGACCGTTATTGGGTGTGGCTACGTAGGGCTAGTGACCGGAGCCTGCCTCGCCGCCGCGGGACACGAAGTATTTTGCACAGACATAGACAGCAAGCGTATCGACCAGTTGAAGGTCGGCAAAGTTCCCATCTATGAAGAGCACCTGGAGGAAGTGCTAAACCACGCTGTCGCTGAAAAAAAGATTTCCTATACGAGCGATCCCGGAGAGGCGATTCGCGCTGGTGAGGTGATTTTCATCTGTGTGGGAACTCCGCCAAAGAATAGCGGAGAGGCTGACCTGTCGGCAATTGATCACGTTGCGCGTCAAATCGCACAGGAAGCGCAAGCGTCCAAGATCGTGGTAGAAAAGAGCACCGTACCGGCACTTACCGGCAAACAATTACAGAAGGCCCTAGCCGCCTATTCTCGGGGCGGGGATATGAAGTTTCATGTGGCTTCGAATCCGGAATTTTTGCGGGAAGGAACAGCCGTAGGCGATTTTTTCCATCCTGATCGCATTGTGGTAGGAGTGGAAGACGAGGTTTCTGCCAAGAAACTGCGAGAAATCTATGCCCCGATTTTGCAGAAAAAATTCTCCTGCCCCATTCACGCTGGAAAGTGTCCGGACGCACCGAGTGAGTTGCTGATTACCACGATTAACAGCGCTGAGCTCATCAAGCATGCTTCGAATTCGTTTTTGGCCTTGAAGATCAGCTACGCAAACGTGATCGCGGACCTGTGTGAACGCATTGGAGCTGACGTCGAGGAAGTCACCCATGCGATGGGACTGGATCCGCGCATCGGAACCCAATTCCTAAAGGCCGGATTGGGCTTCGGCGGGTTCTGTTTTCCGAAGGACATCCAGGCATTCATCCATCTTTCTTCTTCGATGGGAATCGATTTCGAAATGTTGAAGGCTGCCGAAACCGTGAACAAGCAGCGCATTGATCGCTACTTCGAAAAAATTCATAAAGCACTGTGGGTGGTGAAGGGCAAACGAGTTGCAGTCCTCGGCTTGGCCTTTAAAGCCAATACGGATGATATCCGCTTTGCTCCGGCTCTCGAGGTGATCAGGCGGCTACTGGCAGAAGGAGCGGAAGTTCACGCAAGCGATCCGGAAGCGATTTCTCGCACGAAAGCATTCTTCCCGAATATTACCTATCACGAGGATCCGTATGAAGCTTTGAAGGGTGCGGACGCTGCGCTGGTCTGCACGGAATGGAAAAGTTTCCGGGAATTGGATTGGGAACGAGCGGGAAAATTCATGGCGCGACGCCTGGTGATCGATGGGCGAAATCTATATTCGCCGCAAACAATGCAGAAACTCGATTTTGATTACCACTGCTTCGGCCGGCCTCAGCACTAACCCTGGCTGACAGTCGGTTTCAGGGTCCGGCACGAGTCCCCTTTATTTCGGTGATACCGTTTCGCGCGCAAATTGCTGGCGAAAATATTCCAAGGTGTAACCGAGGCCTTCCTCTAGTCCGACTTTCGGCTCCCAGCCCAACAGTTTTTTGGCCTTTGCAATATCGGGGCGGCGGCGCTTCGGATCATCTTCCGGTAACGATTCATGAACCAAGCCGGGAGCGTTCGGGAAGTAGCTTAACACTCGTTTTGCAAATTCATAAATCGTAAGCTCGGTTGGATTGCCGATATTTGTCGGGAAATGTTCGTTGGACTGGCTCAGTCGGTAAATGCCATCGATCAAGTCTGACACGTAGCAAAAACTCCGGGTCTGCTGGCCGTCTCCGTAAATGGTAATCTGCTGGCCACTCAGTGCCTGATAGACGAAGTTAGGCAGTGCTCGGCCATCGTTCAATCGCATCCGCGGGCCGTAGGTATTAAAGATGCGGACAATATGTGTGTCGACGTTATGATGCCGGTAATACGCCATGGTCGCGGCCTCGGCAAATCGCTTGGCCTCGTCGTACACGCTTCGCGGCCCGACTGGGTTTACGTTGCCCCAGTAGCTTTCTGTCTGGGGAGAGACGCTTGGATCCCCGTAGCATTCACTGGTGGAGGCGAGCAAAAACTTAGCCTTTTTCTCGAGCGCGAGATCGAGCGCGTGGAATGTCCCGAGCGAACCAACCTTCAGCGTTTCGACGGGAAATTTCAAATAATCGGGAGGGCTGGCTGGGGACGCAAAGTGGAATACGTAATCGACAGTTCCTTCCACGTCCAAGGGTTTGTTCACATCTTTCGACACAAACTGAAAGTGGCGATTTCCTTCTAAATGCGCAATGTTCGAAAGATCACCAGTGATCAAATTGTCGAGTGCCCATACGTCCCAACCCTCAAGCAACAATCGATCACACAGATGCGATCCCAGGAATCCCGCCCCACCGGTTACCACTGCCCTCATGCTCTTCCTCCATCAATCCAAACGACCATTTTATCGTGAGGCACCGATTTCACTAAATGAATATTTCCTCTGGAGCACTTCTCGGCTCGCAGGAGAAATGGGGTCATCGGGTCCTGGATCAGTATTTTCCTGTATATTTGGCATCTTGGGGTTTCTGGCTGTCTTCAATCCATAAACTGGGGTTATGCTTTAACGCGCAGCGCGTACGTTCTTGTAGATTCCTCATCGAGAAGGAACGCCAAGGTGAAGATTTCCACGCTCAGAAATCTCAGCACACTTGTCGCTAGGATCTGTCCGCCTCATCGAATCCAATTACCAGGTGGAGCTCTATGGGTATTGTTGATCCTCCCCTTCACTGCATGCCGGCAATCTCTGCCAGAGCCGGTAACCCTGACTTTTCTCGATCCAGAATGGTCCCATGACGCACGGGAACGCAGCCTGCTTTCCGACCAGATGCTGCTGGAATTCACGCAACAAACCGGAATACGCGTCAAACATTTGCCTGCCCCGGAAACTTCCCCTGCGCAATTGGCCTTAATTCGCGATTTGCTGCAAAAAGAAGCCCCCACTCCAGACGTCTATGGTATCGACGTAATTTGGCCGGGGATGCTCAGCGAATATTTGGTTGACCTGAAACCGTATTTTGCTTCGGAGACGGCCTCGGAAGACCGAGAAGTGGTCAGAAATTATACGATCCAAGAAAAGTTAGTGGCTCTGCCCTATCACTTGAACACCGGCGTGCTTTTTTACCGGGCAGATCTCCTCGATAAGTACGGATATAGGGAACCACCCAAAACTTGGGATGAGATGGAGAAAATGGCGCTTCGAATCCAAGAGGGTGAACGCTCCCGGGGAAACAGGGATTTTTGGGGATTCGTCTGGCCTGGAGCAGCGAGCGAAGGTTTGACTTGCAACGCCCTGGAATGGCAATTCGATGAGGGTGGTGGACACATCATCGAGGCAGACAAAAAAATAAGCGTCAACAATCCAAATGCAATTCGAGCCTGGGAACGCGCAGCTCACTGGGTAGGCTGGATTTCACCCCCCAGCGTGCTCTCTTATCAGGAATGGGACTCTAGCAATGCGTTCTTGAATTCCGAGAGAGCGGCATTCGCGCGTGGTTGGACTTCAGACTATTTTCTACGTCATCCGCTGGACCTACCGATTCAGGACCGTGTTGGCGAGACAAGTCTACCAGGCGGAAAGTTGGCGCGTGTGGGAACTTTGGGCGGTTTCGGATTGGGAATTTCCCGCTTCTCAACCCATGTTCCGGAAGCTGTGAAATTGGTGCAATTCCTCTTACATAAAGAAGCTCAATTGGAGCAAGCACAATTGAGCCGCCCTTTACCGAGGTATCCACAGTTATACGAAATGCCTAACATTTTGAGCGTGAACTCCGGACACGGCCAATCCGGGAACGGAGCGGGTGTTGTTACGCGCCCTTCGACTGTCTCCGGCGCCAATTTTGACGATGTGAGTCGTGCCTACATCGCAGCAGTTCATTCCGTGCTGGCCGGTAGGGCGAGAGCAGCCGACGCCGCTAGGGAGTTGGAGAAAAGGCTTGTGGCGATCACAGGTTTTCAGACCGGGCTACCGTCAAATTGATTGCGGATAGGCACGCTTCGATAAGACGCGGCCCAGAAGGGGAACGTTGTGGCCATAACGCCGCGACAAAATATCGGACAAGACGGTGAGCGAGCTTTCCCCTTGTACCGGATAAGCATCGGGAGAAGGCTGACACTCTGTTTTGCTTTTATTTTCATCCTGATGTTGGCCAGCAATGCCTTCCTGCTTTGGCGATTGCATCTCGTACGTGTTCAAGCCGACCGCTTAATGGCCGTGGATCAGGAGTTGATTGCTGTCCTACGATTTCAGACCAGCCTGCGCAACTTTCATGATCGGTTGAACGAACTGGCGCAATCCAACGATAGCGCTCAACTACTCGCCGAATCAGAATCGCTTCGAAGCTCTCTACTCGAGGACGCTAAGCGTACGCAAGCTTCAGTCGAGGGATTGCCTTCAGATGGAAAACTCGAGCCCCCCGTGATGGCGACTCTCGAATCGGTCGAAAGCTCGCTTCCTTCGCACTTGGATGCGATCCGGGCCCTGGCGGTTTCGGGGGATTGGGTTGCCCTGCGGGTGCGGCTGGCAAACCAAATCCAGCCGCTGGAATTTCTGAGCTCCGAACTGGTAAAAGAGGTCGATCAAGAGGTCGCAACAGAAAGAGCACATACGGCCCTAAGCATCCGCCGAGCCGAGCGGCAAATGCTATTCATCGTTCCTGCCACAGGTCTCCTGGCCCTGCTGATTGCGGCCATTTTAGGCGCGGTCATCACGCGTAGTATCACCCGGCCCCTCGGCCGGGTAATGGCAGGTTCGCGCGCGCTCTCGCGAGGGGAGTTTCACCATCAAATTTCTATCGAAGGAACAGATGAACTTGCCCATCTCGGGCTGGCTTTCAATCATACCGCGGAAAAACTTCAGGAACTGTATCAGAACTTGCGCAGTCGGAAGGAGCAAATTCGTGAGAGTGAAAAGGAGCTGCGGCAGCTCATCGATTTCGTTCCGGCACACGTATTTGTATTGCGGCCCGACGGGGAAGGATTGTATGCCAACCAGGTGATTCTCGATTATTACGGATTCACACTGGAAGAATGGATGGCTCCAGGCCTTCTCTCAAAGGTAGTGCACCCCGATGACCTGGAGCATTACCTCGGGCAACGGCGGGTTGGATTTGCGAGTTTGGAGCCTTTTGAAGCGGAAGGCCGCATCCGGCGAAAAGACGGGCAGTATCGATGGTTTCTGACTCGTTTTAACCCGATGAAGGACGAGAGCGGCCAACTTTTGCGATGGTATGTCGTGAGAACTGATATCGAGGAGAACAAACAATCCTCTGAGCGTACGCGCAATGAGAACCTGGCCCTGCGCGAGGAGGTCGTTCGATCTTCCATGTTTGAAGAGATTGTGGGTTCCTCAGAGAAACTGCTCAAAGTCTTGTCGGAAGTCGAGCGAGTGGCGTCGGCTGATTCCACCGTCCTCATTTTGGGTGAAACGGGAACGGGAAAAGAGTTGGTGGCTCGTGCCATTCACAAACAGTCGAATCGCGCCGGGCGCGCCTTCATCCGCGTGAATTGCGCGGCGATTCCAGCATCGCTCATCTCTTCTGAACTCTTTGGACATGAAAAAGGTGCATTCACCGGAGCGATTCAGCGCCGTTTGGGGCGCTTCGAATCGGCCGATGGCGGAACGATTTTTTTGGACGAAATCGGGGATCTCCCTATTGATACCCAGATCGTTCTTTTGCGGGTGCTTCAGGAGCGGGAGTTCGAACGTGTGGGGAGCAACCAAGCGATTTCTGTCGATGTGCGCATCCTTGCCGCTACCAATCGTAATCTAAACGCCGCCGTGGCCTCCGGTAACTTCCGTCAGGATCTTTTCTACCGGCTGAATGTTTTTCCCGTTCATATTCCGCCATTGCGTGAACGTGCAGAGGATATTCCGCTTCTGCTCGAATACCTGATTGAGAGGTATGCGAAAAAAAGTGGCAAAAAAATCAGACAGATAAGAAAAAGGACCCTGGAACTGTTTCAGGCCTACGATTGGCCCGGCAATATTCGCGAATTGCAAAACGTGGTAGAGAGGGCTGTCCTGTTGTGTGACGACGATACCTTCTCCGTTGACGAGACCTGGCTAAAGCAGGAGGTACGCCGCGAAACTGGACCGACGGGCGTGGCATTGCGAGGGTTAGGCCGCTTGGATGTCGATCAGGAAAGACGGCTGATCGAAGCCACCCTAGCCGAAACGAAGGGGCGAGTCTCGGGCCCTGCCGGAGCGGCTGCGAAGCTGGGGATCCCCAGGCAGACCCTTGAATCGAAAATAGCTAGCCTGGGAATCAACAGGAATCGATTCCAAAACTAGAAACTGCAACAACTCGCCCGAAGCCACACCGCACGCCCAGGGCATGCCGAATCTCGGCATTTGCTGGAGTTCGGCATGACCGTCCCATGATTACGTGTTTTAGATTCATTAGCTTGCAATTGGCAAGTGGTTTGCTCCCCGGTGTGTGTGAGTTGCAGCAAATGACGCTAAAAATCGAACAGTCCCGACGGGGGACCCTCACAGTTCTGAAGCTGATTGGTCAGATTGCGAGCGGTGACTTAGCAGAGTTGAAACTCCAGATGGAAGAGGCCGGACCCGAGATGCAGTTCGACTTAGACGATGTGACCCTGGTCGATGTTGGAGTGATTCGGTTTCTCACCGAATGCGGGGACAGCGGGGTGGAGTTCCTGAATTGTCCGCTCTACATCCGGGAATGGATCAAGCGACAAAAAGAGAAGAAATGATAGGGAGAAATCACATGCCGGTGCATCGAAGAAGCGCGATTGGAGAACAGGATAAGAACTACAGCGTTTCAGGGTTAGAACCGCAAACAGGAGGCCTCGATTACCCGGCGCTGCTCTCTGCGGCTAGACAGGGACATCCAGGCGCATTTGAAAGGCTGTGTGAGCAGGCCACCCCGCGCATCTACCGAACACTTTGCCGAATCACTAAGAATCGCGAAGATGCCGAGGATGCCCTACAGGAGGCCTTGATGAAAGCGCTCATCAATTTGCGACGGTTCGATGGTAGGTCCAGTTTCTCAACGTGGCTTACGCGCATCGCCATTAACGCTGCATTCATGAAGCTGCGGCGGAGCCGCTTGTCGCGTGAGGTGGTAATGGATGGGCCAGATCATTTTGGCAACGAACAGTTCGGCTACCAGTTTAGAGACCATTCTCCAAATCCCGAAGATCGCTACGCGGCAGAAGAGCGAGTCGAAATTCTACGGGATGCGCTCAGTGAACTCCGCCCGCGCGTCCGAGTGGCTGTGGAGATTTGTCAGCTGCAAGAACGTTCATTGAAAGAAACCGCGCAACTTTTGGGGATCTCCGTAGCGGCAGCGAAAGGCCGACTGTTTCAAGCCAAAGCAGCTCTGCGCAAAGCGTCGCGGAGGAGAAGTATTGGCGACCTCCGCTTCCGCCGTGCCGCCTGACGCACTCACTATGAGCCGCCCACCATTACCACCGTTTACGCGACAAACAGCCATTCAAAAGGTTCGTATGGCTGAGGATGCTTGGAATTCACGTGATCCGGAAAAAGTGGTCTTGGCTTACACGGTGGATTCCCAGTGGAGGAACCGCGCGGAGTTTCTAAATGGAAGGACAGAGATTGTTGCTTTCCTTAAGCGCAAGTGGGCGAAAGAACTCGATTATCGACTGATCAAAGAACTTTGGTCCTATGATGGAAATCGCATCGCAGTCCGTTTCGCTTACGAAAGCCGCGACGAGCACGGCAACTGGTTTCGTTCCTATGGCAACGAAAACTGGGAGTTCGACGGTGACGGTCTGATGCAGAAGAGATTCGCTTCCATCAATGATTTGGCAATCAAAGAGTCGGAACGCAAATATCAGTGGGCGCTCGGAAGGCGTCCAGACGCACACCCCGGATTGAGTGAATTGGGTTTTTGAAAAGGAGGAAAATCGCATGGCAACCATCACTGTGAAAGATGGTACTCAGATTTATTACAAGGATTGGGGAAAAGGCCAGCCCATCGTTTTCAGCCACGGTTGGCCGCTCAGCGCCGATGCTTGGGAGGATCAGATGAATTACCTCGCGGATCGCGGGTATCGCTGCATCGCGCACGATCGCCGTGGACATGGTCGCTCGAGCCAACCGTGGGACGGGAACGAAATGAATACCTATGCCGATGATCTAGCGGAACTGGTCGAAAAGCTCGACCTAAAAGATGCCATTCACGTTGGACATTCGACAGGAGG